>ENA-OROM01000430-OROM01000430.1-human-gut-metagenome-genome-assembly--contig:-NODE-430-length-54508-cov-6.948873_pt1 | contig 54508 bp, 71 predicted proteins | sample MGYA00242129_ERZ509050 | MGnify/ENA primary metagenome ERZ509050 (study PRJEB26280, sample SAMEA2338701) | human gut metagenome | biome: human gut; feature: human-associated habitat; material: faeces...
TGTTCGAACTAATAGAACAGAATTGATACAAAAATCAATCAGAAAATAAAATCTGGTTGATTTTTTTGTTGTCTAAAAACAATATTAAAATCATCCAAACGAAAGGATGGTGTATAAATTGAAAAAAATACTAAGTTAAAGGAAAAGCAAAAAGGTAGAAACCAAGACATCAATGTTAATGAAATGGGTAATTACAGAGAAATAAAGAAACAGCTAAAACAGAAAGAACAAAAACTTGAAAAAGCAAATAATCAAACGAAAATGCTTGATAATTCTAGTAATGATATAAAAGAAATTTTAAATAACCTAAAATCTACTAAACTTAACAAAAATAATATGGTTATTTCAAACGAGGATGTTCAAAAAATCAAAAATTATACAGAAAATGTAAAGGATATTACTAAAACTGTTAGAAGTGTAAATGACTTAAATATGGCAATTAAAGATTTTGAACATAATTCTTTTGAAATAGCACAAGAAAATCGTTCGCTAAAATATCAGTTAGAGTTAAAAGATGATGAAATTAGTAATCTTAAAAATGAATTATCGACTAAAGATAAAATCATAAATAAATTACAAGCTGAAAAGGAAAAAATAAAAAAAGAACTGAAAAAAATTTAAAGACTTTTGGTATAGTGTTATGAGCCATTTTCACAAAAGAATTTGCTATGACAAAGATAATAACTATAAAATTGTTAGTGATAACTTATATAAAAATGGCATATTTGACGACAATGATAATGAAATAGCTAATAATATTTATAGAAAAGTAACTATACCAGATGAAAACAAGCAAACAAAAAATAAAAAGAAAAATAATGATACAAGATTTTAAAGGAAAGGAAATTTTTAATATGGAAAATGAAAAGGTTAAAAATGTAATAAATATAATTAAAGATATGAATATAAAAGATAAATTGAGATTAGGTGTATGCTTAACTACAAGTGATTGGGCAAATATTTTATATAACAGAAACAAAATATATAAGAGATTTGATATTATGCTAAAAGAAATAGACGAAGAATATAGAACAACACTTATAAATTTTGGAAAATATAAGATTGTAATGTTCACAATGGCAAAAATTATGTAGATGTAACAAGATGAACGAAATAAGATTACCTTATATTTAGTAAATAATATAAAGTAAATATTTATACTAATTTTGACAAAAGTAACATAATATGGTATACTGAAAATACATTAGGAAAGTCCTTTTGTGGTAAACACCTCGTGTTTACAGCTAGCCGTTTAACAGATATTTAAAAAATTTTGGAGGTAATAAAAATGGCAAGAACTGTTGAAGAAAGTGTAATGAATGCAATCATGGGAGCATTTGTAGGTAATGGTCAGGCACAGGTATCTAAGCCTAGCAAGTCGTATATGGCAATCGGGAATTCTATTCCTAAGGTTGGTGAACACTATAAGTGTAAGAGACTTGAGAAGAATTCTAAAGGCGAGCTCACTTTTCGTAGCACTGAAACCACAACTGTGCAGGAAGTCAAAAATTTGGCTGGTAATGTATTTATTGTTTCTACAAGAAATTCATACTATGTAACTCGTGTGCTTTATATGCCAGTAGAGAATGTCCACTTTGCAGTTGTAAGCTCGGAGCCTCAGATTGGTTCTGATATGTATTGCTATAAGATGGAGTTCAAGGGTGAAAAAAGCAGATGTGTGAACTGGCATACCACTACTGTACAGAAAGTTAAGCATATCCATGGGCTGTATAAGGTAAAAACTAACAGCAGCGTTTATGTATGCTTTCCAATGTGATGCTATTTAAATAAAGAAATTATTCTTTTTCTCTCACAGAAATGTGGGAGTTTTCTTTTTAGCTATTGCAAATTTCATAAAATATGATATACTTTAATAAATTGATTTATATTTGTATCAATCGTCAAGAGAGTCCAAAGGTTGTAAATATCTACGGCGTTGACACTAATTATAGTAATATCAAGGGCTTTGAAAGATTCACTTGGTATTATTTTTTTGCCATTTTAAATGTCAAACTACGGAACAGTTCTAGCAGATTTTCCTAGCCTATATTCATAATCAAAGAAATCTTGTAAATGTAGTGTCTTTAAATTTTTAAGCGATTGCCATAAAAATGTTGACAAAAGTAGAAAATTTGTATAATATAAATATGAAATCAAACAAAAGAGGAGAAAAAACATGAAAACGACAAACGATAGAAACCTTGGTACTGTAAGAGAGAGAGAGAGAGAGAGAGAGAGAGCTATACTTTAGTAAATGGAAGTAGCGTATTAAACTTGACTAAAGCAACAATATTATGTCTACTTTTTAAAAATATAAATATGAATACAAAGACAGAAATAAAGCCTATTTAATGGCTTTTTATTGCTGTCTTTTTTTGCTGTTTAGTTTTTAGAAAAAATTTTATAAGTTGTAGAAAATATATTTATAAAAATAAATACAAAATCAAAAGTAGAAACAATAAACAGTAAAAATAAATAAGTTATTAAATTTTTAAATTTAAAATAAATAAAAAAGTAAATGGACTATCAAATAATATTAGACATTTACAGGAAAGGGAGGATGAAAAATGAAATTAAACTTAAAAGAAAGGAATGGTATAACACTGATTGCACTAGTAATAACAATTATTGTGCTTTTAATCCTTGCGGGAGTAACAATTGCTACATTAACAGGAGACAATGGAATACTAGGAAAAGCAAAGACAGCTAAAACAACAAATGATGAAGAAAAAGCCAAGGAACAAATAAAGATAGCAGTAATGGGAAGCTATGGGAAAGATGGAGAACTAAACTATGATGACTTAACAAAAAATTTACGACAAATAGGAATAAAAGGATTACCAAAGGAAGCATCATATCCATTAGAAGTAACATTAGATGGAGTAAGTGCAACAATAAAAGCAAATGGAGAAGTAAATTTTCAAGGTGGAGGATATACACAAACAGGAGATACAATAACATCACCAGATGGAAAAACAATTAAAATAGGAGACTATGTAGATTATGATCCAACATTAGGAGCAAATACAGGTGATTTGACATATACATCAACAGCAGATAAAACAGGAGCAGATAGTAATCAAGAATTTAATGTAGCAACATATAAAAGTGCAGGATATGGATGGAGAGTATTAGGAGTAAAAGATGGAAAAATAAGACTGATATCAGAAGAATTCATAGGATCAGGAACATACGCAGATAATAGTAGAACATATTACACATTATATGGGCAAAAAGGATATATAAATGGAATAGAAGAATTAAATAAGATAAGTGCAATATTTGGACATGGAAAAGGAGCAGAAAGTGCAACAAGTATAACAGTAGAAGATATAAATGAAATAACAGGATACAACCCAGAGACAGCTAAATATCACAAAGGTTATTTTAGTGAATATGGAAATAAAGTAACATATACAAGGGGAGAAGGAACAGCATTATCATCAAGTGCAACAAATGGACAAAAATGGTCTGGAACACAAAGCACATTTAATTATTATGATAAAACAAATAAAACATTCAAAGCATTAACATCCGGAAATATACAAATAACATGTACAAATTATGAGTATGAACCAACTACATTAGGAACAGACAGGAGTGCTAAACCATCACAAGGAGTAGATGAAAATGGAACGTTTAATGAAATATATAAAATGATATTTGGGGATTGGGAAAGAACAGAGAAAAATGGATATTATAGAAATTTTACAGGAACAGGAACACAACCATATTATTGGCTTGCGTCTGATTGTGCTATTGCTTACGACAACGGTGTGTACTGGGGGCTTCGCTTTGTTGGTGGTGGTGATGTCTCCAACTACATCGACGGCAGCGGTAGCCGCTTGTTCGGGTCTTATGGCGACGAGGACAGCTATAACCGTGGAGTGCGTCCTGTAGTTTCTCTAAAATCTGATGTCTCATTAGAATGGAATGATACAGCAGGAGAATGGAAGATGAAATAACGACCACAAAGTAATGAAAGAGCTTGTCAAGTTTGGTGTGTAAATTTTTATTATATATATACTAAAGCAGGAGTAGCGTTGCATGTGCCACTTTTGCTTTTCTATTTGTCAGATATTAAATTGTCAATGTAGGGTTAATTTTATATTTCTAGATGTTTTATATATCTTTCGCCAAACAGTTCTATTAGCTGTGGTTGGATAGTTTTCCAATTTGGGATAGTGTATTATATAGTGCATAAATTTTATTGTTTCTAAAAATTTACACACTATATAATACACTATCTATGAAAAAAGAAGAAAAAACTTTCCCTGTGTGGCTTTATGTCACACAGGAAAGACATTATAGAATTTAGACTGAGAGCTTGTTGTCAAGTATGTTATAAAAATTTTTAGATATAATAAGGAAGAAAAATGGAAATTCGAGGCTTTTCACATTATGCAAAAGATAGTTACTATAGAAAAGCAAAAGAGATAGTAGAATATTTTGGAAGACCAATAAGCCAAGTAACAACTAAAGAGCTTGTGATAATTACTGGTATAATGCAGTATATGATCAAATGAGTGTAAGCTTTTAATAAAAATAAATTGTACATGTGGAAAACTCTTCCGCTAAAACAGAAATTTACCCAATATTACCAAACAAAGATGATGCAGATAGAAAAAAATGAATTTACTCTTTTTTTTGGAACATATCGGAAAATCTTGCAAGAACAAGAAAAAAATGATAAAATTATTATGTTAAATTCTTTTTATCCTGTTTTACAGGTTGATATATAGACTGTAAATGTAAAATAAGTATTTTAAGGAGGAATTTATATGAAACGGTGTTTCAAGTGGTTAATCAATTGGTTTACTAAATTGGAAAAAGAAGATAGAATAGGATATGTTATAGGTGGAATAATAAGTATTATTTTAGCCATAAGCATATTTGCGACTATAGATAAAGTACCTGCGACTCCATCAGATTATGAGCCAATGGAAAAGCAAGCAATGGCTATTCAGAAAGATCCTGACTTGTTGTTTAGTACAAATTGTAATATCTACATAAATGATGAAGTTATTACAGTTGATTTTGAAAATTATGAGTGTAAATTGACTGCACAATATGACAAAAATTTTGAATTGTTATCAATTTCAAAATATGACAACTATACGTTTTGGCTGTTTGCACTTGGAGAAGCACTATCTATAGGAGTTTTTTCATATGGCGTATTGTCTTTTTTTATAATGATAGTAATAATTTGTATTGAATCTTTATGGGAGTTTGTTTGCAACAAATTTAAAGTACACAAGTCTAATTCAAAAAAAGATAAAACTTATTAAGTACCGCTAACGCACCAGAGAGAAAAGAGAGATTTTATAATCTCTCTTTTTGGTATCGAAATAGGTATGCCATTTAACTTATTGGTAAAGGCTCTGCAGAGGATATATATATTGCCAACTTTACATATTTTGTAAAATTACTTGATAAGTTATAATTAAAATATCTCTTTATAGAAAAATCAGAGTTAATTTTATAATGCTAGGAGAAAAAATTAAATAAATATAATAACAGTTTTAAAAAAGCAAATTTTATGATAATATATAGAAAAATCAAAAACATTAAATTTTGGAGGAAAAAATGAAAGAAGTCTTATTTGCAACAACTAATCCAGCAAAAATAAAAAGTTATGAAGGAAAGCTGAAAGAAAAAGGAATAAAATTGAAGACCATAAAAGACTTGGACATCAATATAGAAATTGAAGAAAATGGTAAAAATGCTATAGAAAATGCTTGCATAAAAGCAAAGACATATTATGATATAACAAAAATTCCAACAATAGGAATGGATAATAATTTATTTATAGAAGAATTGCCAGAAGAAAAACAGCCTGGAACACATGTAAGAAGAATAAATGGAAAATATTTAACAGATGATGAAATGATAGAATATTACACAAAATTAGTAAAAGAATATGGAGGAAAATTAACAGCTAAATGGGTATATGGAATGGCAGTTTATAATGAAAAAGGTAAAAAGACATATACATGGAGCAAAGATCAGTTCTATTTTGTAGATAAACCTAGTAAAAAGAGAAATCCTGGTTATCCATTAGATTCTATAACAATAGTGCCAGAATTTAATAAATATTTAGTAGAGCTAACAGAAGAAGAAAAAAGTAAATGCAAGAAAAATAATAATACACAAGAAATAGTTAGTTTTATATTAGATAATATATAAATCACAATTAACAATTGAAAGAGGAAAAATATATGGTAGAAAAAAACAATGAATATATAGTAGATATAATAGACAATGGATACGAAGGAGAAGGAATAGCGAAAATAGATGGTTTTACAATTTTTATACCAGGAGCTATAAAAGGAGAAAAAATAAAAATATTAATAGTAAAAGTACTATCTTCTCATGCTTTTGGAAAAATATTAGAAATAATAGAAAAGTCGAAGGATAGAGTTAATAGTGAGTGTACAACATATAAACGATGTGGTGGATGTAAATTGAGACATATAAAATATGAAAAAACATTAAAAATGAAACAAAATGCGGTACAGAGTTTAGTAAACAAAACTTTAAAAAATAAGATAAAAGTAGAAGAGACATTAGGAATGGAAAAACCGTATCATTATAGAAATAAAGCACAATATCCAGTAGGAATAAATAAAGAAGGAAAAAAAGTAATAGGTGTATTTGCAAATAGGACACATGAAATAATACCAATCGAGAAATGCTATATACAAAATGAAAGAACGGAGCAATTAGCTAAATTTATATTGGAATATATTAATAAAAATAATATTAGTGTATATAATGAAAAAACAGGAAAAGGATTAATAAGGCATATTGTAACAAAAATAGGAATAAAGACAAATCAAATTATGTGTATATTAGTTGTAAATGGAAAAGTTATTCCAAAAGAAAAAGAACTAGTAAAAAATATTATTGAAAATTTTTCAGAAGTTAAAACAATAGTAAAAAATATAAATACTAAAAATACAAATGTTATATTAGGACAAGAAAATATAAATATATATGGAGAAGGATATATTGAAGATATATTAGGAGAATATGTTTTTAAAATATCACCATTGTCTTTTTATCAAGTGAATCCAATACAAGCAGAAAAACTTTATAATATAGGAGTAGAAGCTGCAAAGATAACTAAAAACGATATAATTTTTGATTTATATTGTGGGATTGGGACAATATCTTTGTTTATGGCCAAATATGCAAAAAAAGTTTATGGTGTTGAAATTGTAGAGCAAGCAATAGTAGATGCTAAGGAGAATGCAAAAATAAATGGAATAGATAATACTGAGTTTATAGTTGGAGATACAGAGAAAATATTAGATGAATTAATTAATGCAAGGAAAATAGTTCCAGATGCTATTATGGTAGATCCTCCAAGACGAGGTTTGGATAATACTTCTATAGATAATATTTTGAAAATTAAACCTAGTAGATTGGTTTATATAAGTTGTAATCCTGCTACATTAGTAAGAGATTTGGCTAAGTTTGAAGAAGTATATGATGTAAGGAAAATTAAACCTGTTGATATGTTTCCGTTTACAAGCCATGTGGAGTGCGTATGTGTTCTAAATCTTAAATAAAGCCTTATATTTGGACGAAAATCAAATGTTCAGTGCCTATCAAAAAAAGCATATTTTTGATAAAAAACACTTATTTTTGTAAAAAAATGATAAAATTTTATGGAGGTTGTTTGAGGAGAATATATTTACTCATACAATATTAGGTGGTATGGGTTGACTAAACAAAATAAAAAGTAGAGATTATAGGAGAAATAAAAAATGGTATTTAGTATTTTAGCATTATTAGCAGTGTGTATTAGTATATGTATTAAAGATAGAAAAAAATCATTATATGTTCAATCATTAAACTGCTTTTTTGAAGCAATATATGATTTTTTAATATCTGCTTTTACAGGTGCAATTTTAAGTATAATAAATTTAATAAGGACTTTTATATTTATAAATAAAAATAAATTTAGTAAATCTGTATATTTAATAATACTATTTATTTTTGAAGGAATAATTATGATAAATTGTTATTTTTCATGGACAGGGTGGGTTTCGCTATTACCAACAATTGGTTCAATGATTAGATCATATTGTCTATGGCAATCAAATATGAAATTAGTTAGAATATCTGGAATAACAACAGGAATTTTATACGGCTCTTATTATATTTATTATCATAGTTGGTTCATGGTATTAGGTGATTTTATTTTATTACTTACAGGAATATACACACTTTACAAAAATGATATAAGGAGGAAAAGTAACAATGAAGTTATATGTAATTAGACATGGAAACACAGATAGTAATAGATTAGATATATATAATGGAAAATTATTAAATGAAGATATAAATAATATTGGAATAAAACAAGCACAGGAAGCATCTAAAAAAATTAAAAATTTAAATTTAGATTTGATTATTTGTTCACCACTTTTAAGAACAAGACATACCTGTGATATTATAAATTCTAATAAGATAAAAGTAATATATGATGATCGAATAGAAGAAAGAAATTGTGGAGTTTTAACAAATACGAAAATAGATAATTTTTATTATACGGAATATTGGAATTATTATTCTAAAGTTAAAATCGATAATTTAGAAACAGTTCCAGAATTATTTAAAAGGGTTAATTTATTTTTAGATGAAATCAAGAAAAAATATAGAGGTCAAAATATACTTTTAGTAACACATGGTGGCGTAGCTAGGGCAATCCATTTTTATTTTAATGAATTGCCAGAAGATGGACAGGTGGAAAAATATTTGCCAGATAATTGTGAAATAAGAGAATATAGTTTTAATTAATTTAAATAAAAATTGATATATGTATAATACACATTATATTATTTCAGTTTGTATGTCAGAACATAGTCAGTTATACCCAAACATATAAAAAGCAACTATTCATAATTAATGAACATGGCACGTGGAGTGTGTATCAGTGCTACAACTGAAACAAGACATGTAATACTTGATTTTGATATGGGTTCAGAGATTATAATTTTTGAACAAAAAGGCAGATTTGGGAAACAAAAATATCAAAATTTAGGTGTAAAAGTTAAAGTAATTGCTTAAGTGGTAAGTGGAAACACATAAAATATTTTTTAGAAAATTGAGCAAAATACTTGAAATACTAGGAATTTTGATAAGGTATCTACTGTAAGCATAACAGGTATAACTTGTGTTGGTTAGTAGATATGAGGGAAAGTTAAGTGTTTCAAGTGTTAGAGAAAATTTATTAAAATGAGTTGTAGAGAATCTTTATTTAAATAAGTGTCAATAGATATGTACTGATGCTTATTTTTTATAGGTCAAAATTTTAAGTTTTTTTGACTTATAAAATTATGTAGGTCAAAAATTTTGAAATATTTGACCCATAACATTTGCAAAACAATTCTAATCTCCAATAAAAATAATATCAAGAGTATATGAACTCACATTGTTCGCTCTTGACATTATTTCTATTGGAGATTTTGTGGTAATTAAGCAAATGTAAGGAGAAATATGTTTGGAAATATTGGCGATTTAATTGTAAAATTAAGGAATTTATGATACATTATATACAGTAAAGATTAGGAGAATAGAATATGAGAGATTATTATAAATGGTGTGTGGAATTATTGAATAATTGGAAACAGAAAAATGTAGAAAACATAGTTAACCTATTTAATGAAAATGTAGAGTATTATGAAACACCTACAGAGAAAATAATGAATGCTGTATTGTTAACTTTATTTTGAAAAATACAATATCATATGACATGATATATCAAATAAAATTAAATGAGAATAACAAATGTGTATTTTTAAAACAATGGTATATGGAGGTATAAACATGGATGAGAAATTTATGGATATAGCTATTGAAATTAGTAAAAATGCAAAATATCCTTATGGAGCTATAATTGTTAAAGATGGAGAAATTATAGGAAGAAGTGATGATGATACTTTAATGAGCAAAACTATGTATACACACGCAGAATTAATGGCTATAGAAAGTGCTTGTAAAGAGCATCCAAATTTATATGGTGAATTAAAAGGTACAACGATGTATGTGTCTTGTGAACCTTGTATGATGTGTATGGGAGCAATTTTATATGAAGAGATTTCAAGAATTGTTTATGCAACTACTATAGAGGATTCTAATCAATACATTTGTAAAGAAGTAATTTGTGACATAAACGAACTAGCCAATTGTGCAAAATCAAATATAGAAATAGTTAATGAATATAAAAGAGAAGAAGGATTGGAGGTTCTAAAAAATTATGAATTTTGATATTAAAAAAATAAAAATTATCGTAACTGTACCTGTTGAAAATGTTAAAGAAGTTAGAAATGCTATATGTAATGAAGGGGCAGGAGTTATAGGAAATTATACATATTGCACCATGAGTACAAAATGTATTGGAACTTTTATACCAGATGAGAAAGCTAACTCATATATTGGTGAAAAGAATAAATTAGAGTTTGTAGAAGAAGAAAAATTAGAAGCGGTATGTGATATAGATATAGCTAAAAAAGTATTAGAAAAATTAAGAGAAGTTCATCCTTATGAAGAACCAGCAATAGATATTATTCCTCTAATCAAGGAAGAAGACTTATAAAGTAATAAAATAAGAAATATTGATAAAAAAATCACAAAACAAGTATAAGGAGATATAAATTATGAATTATAGTTATGTAATGGGAATTGATAATATTAATAAACTTAAAGAAGAAAATTTTGAAATACAACAATTTGGTAATAGTTTTGGAGTTGTTTTTTCGGATGAAAAAATTAAACTATTTGAAGAATATATTTGTAAATCATTAAAAAACGGATTCTGGAATGAATATTTAGGTAAAGACAAAGTTTTTATTTTTAAATTTAAAAATGGTGAAATAAAAAGATATGTTTTAAATGAGGATAACGAACAAGAAATTTTAAAGCTATGTTGTGAATTTGCAAGTTATGAATTTGAATCTATTGATAAAATATTAAGAGAAAATGAATTTTATGCTGAAAATTATTATAATAAATATTGTATGGATAGTATTTTTATTGATTTTTTAATAAGTGCCAAAAAAGGAACTTATGCAAATAGTACAGTTGAAAAAGTTGACTCTAGTAGATTAGGCTCAAATGATTATCATTATGAAACAAATATTGAAGGAAACAATTACACTTATCATGATACTTATTTTGGTGGGACTAAATTTATGGGAGAAGAAGTTGTATATTGCAATAGTAATAAACCAATATGGGGAATGAATTATTATGGAGTAACTTTAGATAAAACACTTGGAGAAGAGGCTATGGATAATGCTTTAAGACCTGCACTGATAAAAGTAGGAGAAGATAAAAATGTTATTCCAGTAAGAGGACCTGGAAAATATGAAAATAATGGATATACATATATATTTAAAACAACAGGAACAGTAAAAGAATTTGATGGAATTGAACAGATTTATAAAAATGACATTTTAATTTATGAACTTCATTGTTATGGTGGAATTATCGAATAAGGAGAATGTATATATGGAAAAATTGATTAGTAGATTGAATGAAAATACACAGATAATTGTTAAAGGTGAAGAATATATAGTTAAAACTAAAACATGGTATTCAATAGAAGAAGATGAAACAACATCATATGTAAAATGTGAACTAAGCAATAATAAAGTTTTAGTTATAATTCCAGATGATGAATTAATATATATCGGCAGAATAATTGAAAATATGAGATATGAGAAAATATCTAAAGATACAATTAAATACAATGATAAATTATTTAGCAAAGCAGGAGAAGGACATCAATTTATTACAAAAATTGAATTTGGCAATGAAGATGAAGTAGAAGGTAAATGCATATTTGAAGATTATGAATCTGAAAATAATATAATTAGTTTAGGAATATTACCAGATAAAGAAAATGTAAGAGCAGATGTTTATGCTGATATTTTGAGTATAGAAGATATTGAAATAAACTGATATTTGTTTTAGGAGGTATAATAAATGGAAAATTATTTTATAGTACATGGCTCTTTTGGGAGTCCATTTGGAAATTGGTTTAGTTGGTTACATGATTTTATAACCGAAGATGGCAAACAAGTATATGTACCAGATTTTCCAATTGGAGTAGGATATCAAAATTATGAAAATTGGAGTAAGTTGTTAAAATATTATTTAGATTTAGGTCTTATAAATGAAAATACAACAATTATAGGACATAGTATTGCACCAATATTTATATCAAAATTTCTAGTTGAAAATAAAGTGAAAGTTAAGAAGTTAATATTCGTATGTGGATTTAATAATTATCTAGGTATAAATGAAGAATACGATAATGTTAATAAATCAATGTATTTTGATAACTTGAAAGATGTAAAACAATATGCTAATGAGATAATTTGTTTCTATTCAGATGATGATCCATATGTGAGATACGAGGTAGAAAAAGAATTTGCTGATATGGTTGCAACAGAACAAGTTTTAATACATAATGGAGGACATATCAATAGTGAAAGCGGATATGATACATTTGAGGAAATTGTAACTTATCTTTAATAATAAAATATTGCCGTTTTGGTTCGTAAATAATATAAACTTTACGAGTAAAAACGGCAATTTTTTAATAATAAAAACTGTAGCATATATATTTCTATATAAGCTACATTCTAAATCATAACTGCTTACCGAAATAAGCCTTCTCAGTCATCTAATTAAATAGATTTCCTATTAAATAAATGATACTATATTTTTATGCAAAAATCAAGGATTTTATGCAAAATTCTTTATAACATTAAGGAGTATTTTTTGCTGGCAAGTATTTGAATAGGTCAGAATCTAAAAATGCTTTTGATATATTATCTAAATCTGTTCCTTTAATATTACCTTTTTTCTTTGTAAAATCTATTCTTTCAATACTTATAGGATTAATATTGAATATATTTACCCATCGTCTCATTGTCTTAAAATTATATATTTTACCAAGTTCAACATAAGTTTTACTAGCGAGTTGTTTTTCAGTAGGTTGTTTGCTTGTAATAGGTAGAACTAATAATGTTTTTCCACCATTTTTTAGGACTACAGCAGGATGTCTACCACTAAATTCTTCACCAATATTGAATCCAAATTCAACCCAAACAACATCTCCACGAATAATACATTCCTTTGATTTTTGCAAAAATTCTGGAGAATTAATGATGATTTTAGTTTTCTTGTCAATCCATTCCAGATAATCTTTAGGCGTATTTCTTTTATTATAATAATCTTCATCTTTATGTATTTCATAATAACTATCTAAAGTACTTTTTGTATTATTTAAAATATCTAGTAATTCTTGCATATACCAAATTTCCTTTCGCAGTTTGCATTATATCAAATATATACAAAAAATCAATAGTTTTTGACAAGAAAACGAAACTTTTGTTCTATACAAGTATGGGAGGTTTCAATTTTTTAAATAATATAAAAATATTGTAAAATATTGGATTTTATGGTATAGTATAAAAGAAAATATAAATTGAAACGAAAGAAAAGTAGAATAATTAAGTATTTGTGCTTGTATTATTCTACTTTTTATTTGGGGGATTAAATGGAAAAAGAGTATGAAAAATTTATAGTGCATCAAATGGAAGATAATTATTCGATGATACATATAGAAATAAAAGATAATGAAGAATTTTATAAAAGTTTATTTGATTGCTTTTTTACTGAAGATAAACTTATAAAATATGCAGAAAACAAATTTAATTTAAAGTTTTCACCGACCAAAATTAACTTTACTACTTTATATAAACATTTAAAAGTTTATATAGATGATTTTAATAAAGAACAGTATAGCATAGATGAATTAGAAGAAGAAATGTTAAAAGTGTTAAATGAAGAATACAGTATTGAAAATAAAAATGGAAATTTAAGAGTTAGATTAGATAAGATTGGAAAAATAGGAGAATATATATTTTCATGTATTTTAAATGAATATTTTAAATTTCAATGCATAATACCAAAAGTACATTTGCAAACAAGCTATAATATGAGTATATATGGAATTGATACCCTATTCTATTCAGAAGAAAACAGTATGATATTATTTGGCGAATCAAAGATTACAAAAACTTTAGAAAATGGAATTACTTTGGTTGGTAAATCATTGGATGAATATGAAGAAAGAATAAAGCAAGAATATGGATTAGTATTAAGTAATAGAGTATATAAGGAAAAATTGAATAGTTTTAATGAAAAATATGGAGATATAGTTGAAGTTGCTTTAGATATAGAAGAGTTTATAGAAATGGCAAAAATAAAACAAATAGGTATCCCCATATTTATAGCTCATGGAAATCAAACTGATGAAAATGAAATCATTAATAAATTGAAACTTATAAAGAGAAAAAATATATTACGGACTGGATACGATATATTATGTTATATCATTGCCAATTATTAATAAAGATAAAATGGTGGTAGTATTTACAAGTGAAATTATGAAAAAGGAGGAATTTTATAAGAATGAAAGATATTCAGAAAATAAGAGATGAATATATTAGAATATTAGACAATAGTGATAATAGTACAATGAAAGCTAAGGAAATGGCTGAAGATCTATTTGCTTTGGATTTAACTGTATATTCAAAGAATAATTCTTTTGATTCTATTTTATATAATGCATTGTCTATATCAAAATTAGATGAAAATGTTTCATTACATCCCGAACAACTAAAGATATTAGAAGAAATAGAAAAGAATGAAGCTCTTATTGTTAGTGCACCTACAAGTTTTGGAAAGACATTTTGCATATTTGAGTATATTATTAGATATAAGCCTAATAATATAGTGTTGATTGTGCCTACATTAGCATTAGTAGATGAATATAGAAAAAAGATAATAAAAAGATATCGAGATAAATTTCAAGAATATAAAATTTATAGTAATATAGATGAAGAAAAACAGTATGATTTTACGAAAAAAAACATATTTATTTTAACACATGATAGGGTAGTTCAAGAAATGAGCTATACATTAATAGAAAAAATAGATTTTCTTGTTATAGATGAAGTATACAAATTAGAAAAGGATTTAAATAATGATAGAGTTTTAGTATTAAATATGGCTTATTATTATATGGCAAAAATAGCTAAGAAGTATGTATTATTAGCTCCATTTATAAAAAGTGTTGAAGATACAGAATTGTTAGAAAAAAAGCCAACATTATATACTTCGGAGTATTCACCGGTGGTAAACGAGGTAATAAATTGCGAAATAATTAATGATAAAGATAGAGAAGATCAATGTAAGAGAATATTGGATAATATTGGGAAAAAAGAAAAAACACTAATATATTTTCCAACAGTAACAGGAATATATAATTATATAAAGAATGTTATTAGTAAAGAAAAGATTATAGAGGATTTAGACGAAAGCATCAAATTTTTCATAGATTGGGCTAAAGAAGAAATACATGAAGAATGGGGGATTATAAAAGCATTAGAGAGAGGATACTTAATACATAATGGGCAGTTACCAATTGGAACAAGATTATTTCAAATGAATTTGTATGAAAAAAGTCAAAGTTACAATAGATTGTTATGTACTTCCACATTGCTTGAAGGTGTCAACACAAGTGCTAAAAATATAATAATAACAAGACCATCTAGGACACAAAACAATACAAGCGATAATTTTTCAGCATTTGACTTTTATAATCTTGTTGGAAGAACAGGGAGATTATATGAGCACTTCTTAGGAAGAGCATATTATATAAAAGGTCCAATGGATTCTAAATATGAAAAAATAGATGCAATCAGAAATATAAAATTTGAACTAACAGATGAAAGTAAAGACATTGATCTTCAAACTGGTAATATAGATGAGCATAAAGATATAATAGAGTTTTTGAAAATGTTAAAAATTGATAAAGAAGAATATTGTTCTAATATAGGAAATAAAGTAAGATTTGATACTGTTAAAAAAATGTACAATAAATATAAAGAAATGAAATCAAAATTATTACAAGAACTGCAAAATTTAATAAGTGATAATGAAAAAGGAAGATATGGTTTAGTAAGCATTTTGTATACCATAATAAATGACAAAAACAATGCTCTAGAATCAAATATAATTACTAGATTGTTGAATAGAAACAGACCTAGATTAAAAAGCGTTATTAATGCTGTTTTAAAAGGAAAAGAGGATAGTATAGATTTTATTATAACGACAACTATAAGAATGAAAATGGGGTATATAGAGCATGAATTTTATACAAAAGTTCTAATTATAAGATACTTTTTAGAAAAAGATGGTATAGAGGAAGAGTTGATAAACAAGCTAAACGAAAAAGTAATAAATGCTATTGAACAATTATATTTTTCTGATTCAATACAAAAAAAGATGCTTATTGACATGGGAATATATGAAAGAGATGTTGAAAGAGTAATAAATGTAATAGGTGGAGATTTCGAAGATGAAATCGAATTAAAGAATAGATTACAATTGAATTTAGACAAAATAGAAAAAGTTAGTTTTATAACTAAGTATGTAATAAATAATTTGATATAGGCATTTCATTAATTTTCTAAAGGCAGGATAGAGATGATTAAAGCATCTCCTACACACATAGAAGGACAAGTCTTCTAGAGTTAATAAAAGAACAAAAAAGTTATGCAAAAGTGATGCAGAAATTCACCGAGTGAACTCATAAAAAATGTCTTTCAGAGTGCGAAAGTTCACTAAATGAACCTATTTTTAAGGAAAAGTTCACCTGGTGTACTAAAACCAGTTCACTAAGTGAACTAAAACCCAAAATACAAGTTCACTCGGTGAACTTACAAAAATATTAATAAAATAAAACATAAAAACCCAAACAACAATCAACATAAAACTATTTTAAATAGACAAAAGGGAAAAAAACGGGAATTGATTTTAGGAAAACACGATATTATAATGGTATTATCAAAAAATGTAAAAACAAGAAGTCAGTCGAAGCTAGCCGACTGGCTTTTTCTGTTGCCTTTTTTGAAATTTAAATCAAGTAAGGAGAATTTTTATGTTATATGAAATCAAATTTGATAATACCGAAAACATCAAACTAAATGAAAACATTTTTAATTGCAGTATAAAAATAGCAATATTAAACAAAACATTTGAAGCGGGATTGATAAAAGAGGAAAGATATCAAGAATTAAAACAAAATATTTTACAAGAATATAATTTAAGCCATATAGGTATTTAAAAATTTTATATTTTGATGTATAATATGCACATAAAGATTCTCTAAACTTGAGAAAGAGAGGTTAATTTTGAAAGTACAAGTTATAGAGAAGAAAAAAGGTCGAATTGATAGAACAACAGGAGAAATAATAAAAGGAAATTTAAGAGTATGTGCCTATGCAAGAGTAAGTACAGAAAAAGAAGAACAAATAAACAGTTACAATTCTCAACTAAAGTATTATGAAGAAAAAATCAAAAGTAATAGCAACTGGAAATATGTTGGAATTTATGCAGATGAAGGAATTACAGGAACTTTAGACTACAAACGAGAGGGCTTTATGAAAATGATGCAAGATGCAACAAACAATAAATTTGATATGATAATAACAAAATCAATATCAAGATTTGGAAGAAATACATTTGATACCCTAAAATATGTAAGACTATTAAAAGAAAAAGGAATAACAATATATTTTGAAGAAGAACACATAAATACTTTAGAATTGTCAGGAGAAATAATGTTAACTGTAATGAGTGCAATGGCACAACAAGAAAGCGAGAATATTTCTTCACATGTAAAATTAGGCTTGCAAATGAAACTAAAAAGAGGAGAATTGATTGGATACAATGGATGTTTAGGATATGTTTATGATAAAGAATCAAAGCAAATATCAGTAAATTACGAAGAGGCAGAAATAGTAAGATATATATTTGAAAGATACTGTCAAGGAGTAGGTTGCACAACTATTGCAAAAGAGCTAACAACTATGAAATACAGAACTCCAACAGGCAAAAAGAAATGGCATGAATCAACTATAAGAGGTATCTTGAAAAACGAAAAATACAAAGGAGATGTCTTACAAGGAAAAACATATACAACAGATCCAATATCTCATAGAAGAGTGGTAAATATGGGAGAAGAAAACATGTATTATATGCAAGAACATCATGAACCGATTATATCTGAAAGAATGTTTAATCAAGTACAAAAAATTTTACAAAAACGAGGAGGAGTACGAGGTTCTGGCAGAAGAAAAGGTAACTTTAGTAGAAAATATCCTTTTAGTAGTAGACTATATTGTGGCTTTTGTGGTAGTTTATTAACAAGAAGAAATTGGCACTCTGGAACGAAAAATAGTATTACAGTTTGGCATTGTATGGAATTTGTAAAACATGGAAAAGAAAATTGCCCACATTGTAAAGCTATAAAAGAAACTATTATAGAAGAGGCATTTACACAAAGTTATAAATTACTATGTGACAGTAACAAAGAACTAATACAAACATTCTTAAATGAGATGGAAGTAATGATACAAGAAGAAAGTAATGAATGTTCTATTAAAAGACTAGAGGAAGAAAAACAAATTTTGAAAGAAAAAATAGATAAACTAATTGATTTAAACTTAAATGGAACAATATCAACAGAAACATTACAAGAAAAGAAAGCAAAATTACAAAATAAAATTAATAAGCTAACTAAAGAACAAGAGCATTTACAATTAGAAATAGAAGATTCAATGAGTCTAAATCAAGGATTAAACAAATTTAAAACACTATTTAAAGACAATGAAATTATGCCAAATTTTGATAAAGATGTCTTTGAATTAATAATAGAAAAAGTTATAATAGGAGAAAAGGATAGCAAAGGAAAAATAAATCCAAGAGTGATAACTTTTATCCTAAAAAGTGGAAACGAGATTAAGTGTGAAGAGGACAAAAATCAACAGTCATCATACGAGGCTCAAGAAAACTATCTACAGAATGTGTCCGAGCCATGTTGAATGTTGCTCGGTGCTATATCTAAAAGATTCGATACAATAGTTGAATTTACTGCTTTTGAAGATTTTATTAGTTTTGAGAAAAAAGGTAAAAACAAGATTAAAAGAGTGGAAAATCATAAAATTAAAGTAACGATAGAAGTTGACCTGGTGTGCGGAGCAGTATAATTTAGATAAGAAAATTTTATAAATGCTTGGAGATAAAACTTAAAAGGTAAAGTATGTAATAATTTAATTTGTTATATACTTTATTTTTTTGACAAAAAATAGTATAATCAATAGGAAGCATAAAAGAAAAAGAGGATATAATGATAAATTTAGAAGAGAATAATATTTACTTTTATTTTAATAAAAACAAACTAATACAAAACTTTAATAATTTTAATGAGTTAGGTAATATATATTATCCATTAAAAACCAATTCAAATGATATTGTAATACAAACTTTACAACCGTTAATAGAAAAAGGAAATAATGGTTATTTGATTAGTTCAATATATCATTTTGAGATTCTAAAAAGTGCAAATATTAGTCCATTAAAGATGTGTTTTATAAATGTATTTGCAGAAAAAAATACAGTTAAGTATTTATACGATAATGGTGTGAGATTTTTTACATTTGATAACTTAAATGCAGTTATTGATTTTTCAAAATATGCAGATTTATCAAAAGTAAAGATAACAATACGATTATCAACAACACAAGTATTTAATGATAAATTTACACATTTAGGAGCAAATTCTGAAGAATGCTTACAAATATTTGCATTTTTGAAAAATAAAAAATGCAATAATTATGGCATTTCATTTTATATACAAAACAATCTAAAAACAGAAGATAATGCTTTAGAAAAAATACTTAAATATATACAAGAAAACTATAATAACTTTAAAATAAATTTTGTTAGTATTGGGGGACTAAAACAGAGTAAAGAAATTGATAAAGAAATGCTTAAAAATTTTAAAGATGAATTGCAAATTAAACAAATAATTTTAGAAGTTGGAAAAAATCTAGTAGAAGATACTATTGAAATGGAGACTAGAATTATTAGAGAAAAGACAGTTGAAAATATTAAAACAGTAATAATTAAGAATGGTATATATAGTGGCTTTTTTGATGTTCTACTTTATAATAGAAAATTTCCAATATATTTAAAAAGTAAGAATGATGGAGACATAAAAATAGAATATACAAAGTCGGAAGTAAATGACTTTGAATTTTATATGTGTGGTGGCTCTTCAGATAGCGGAGATAAAATTGGAGTAATGTATATTGACTCTAAATATAAGGACGAACTAAAGATAGGCGCGAAATTTATTGTAAAAAATGCAGGGGCATATTTTGAAGAATTCTTTATGCCATATAGTAAAGATTTAAAAAAAGTATTTATAGAGGTGTAGTTATGAAATTTAAAATGTTTAGTGTAGTAGTAGGAACTGAAAGTTGTATAGCTTCTTGTCCATTTTGCGTTTCAGGAGTGAAACCAAATGAGGAAAATTTAAAAGAAAGAAAAATAAGTTGGAGAAATTTAAAAATTGCAGGTAATTTGGCAAATAGAAGTGGGATAGATACTGTAATGCTAACAAGTAGAGGAGAGCCAACACTTTTTCCAGAACAAATAACGGAATATTTAAAACATTTAAAAGAATTTCAATTTCCGTTTGTAGAATTGCAATCTAATTGTATTCCAATTAGCCTTAATAAAGAAAAATATGAAAAGTATTTGAAAGAATGGTACAATGAAGGACTAACTACTATAACAATCTCAGTAGTTAGTAATAGACCAGAAATAAATCAAAAAATATATATGCCCAATAGTAGTAATTACATAGACTTGCCAGACTTGATAAAATATTTACATAGTTTTGGATTTTCACTTCGCCTTACATGTGTATGTTGTAAAGACATGATGGACACAGTAGATAAAGTTGAGGAATTTATAAAATTTGCTAAAGAAAATAAAGTTGAGCAAGTTACACTAAGACCTGTAAATGATGAGTTTAGAAGAAAGTCAGCACAAGAATGGATAAAAGAAAATCGATTAACAGATGAACAAAAAATAAAAATGAAAAAATTTCTAGAAGAAAAAGGAACTAAACTATTAGAATTAGAAAGAATAGGAACTATATATGATGTAGATGGTCAAAATGTATGTTTATCATTACCACTAAATAAAAATACAAGAGATACAAACCCAGAAAATGCAAGAAATTTAATATTTTTTCAAGATGGGCATATAAGATATGAATGGGAAATGAAAGGTGGAATATTACTATGAAAGTATACAATGAGCAATCAGATAAATTAATGAGTGAACAATTAATGAAAATACTAGGCAATATTAGAAAGAATAGAAATTTTAATGCGAAAGAATACATAGAACAAAAATCAAATTTGTTAAATAAATATATGAACCAATATGGATTAAAAGCATGTGTAGTAGCTATAAGTGGAGGTATTGATTCGGCAATTGTATTAGGAATTATAAAAAAGGCTTCTGAAAAAGCAGATTCTCCGATCAAAAAAATAATACCAATGTTATTACCAGTAATGAAATCAACAGGTGTAACTAATCAAAACGAGGCAACAAAAAGAGGAAAAGAATTATGTGAAAAATTAGAACTTAAACCATATATTGTAGAATTAAGTAAAATAAATATGGAGATAAGAAATGCTTTAGAGCCAGAAATAGGAATAAAAGGAGAAGATTGGGCAATAGGACAATTAGCTCCATATAGTAGAACACCAATACTTTATTATACAACGAGTTTATTAAATCAAGCAGGTTTTGGAACAATTATATGTGGAACTACTAATAAAGATGAGGGAGCATATTTAGGTTATGTAGGTAAAGCTTCAGATGGAATGGTAGATGTACAAATAATATCAGATATTCATAAATCAGAAGTATATCAAGTAGCAAGAGAATTAGAAGTACCTAAAAGTATTATAGAAGTAACACCAAGTGGAGATATGTATGATAATAGGACAGATGAGACAGTCTTTGGAGCATCTTATGATTTTGTAGAGTTATACTTAAATTATTTAAACATGGAAGATAGTGAAAAAGAAAAATTGATAAATAGTTTAGATAATGAATCAAAAGAACAGTTTGATTTTTATGCCAAAAATTTAGAAAATTTACACAGATACAATTTGCATAAATATATGGCTAAATCTCCTGCTATACATTTAGATTTATATGACAGTAGTGTAAAAGGTGGTTGGGATAATTATTATAAAATTACAAATGAATGGTTGAAAAAATAAAGAAAGGTGAAATCTAAAAATAGATAGTAAGAAAAATTTATGGACAAACAAAAAGAATATCTTTGGGAGATATTAAATTTAGATAAAGATTTTAAATGTGCAGATGTAGATATTGCATATAGTAAGATAGAAAATAAAACAGATAAAGAAAAATTGGCTTGGAAAATATTAAGAGATGAGTATTATAGTGAAGTATATAAAAAATATTTAAGTATAGACATTGTTGTAAGAGCAGGATTTATTTTAGATAGTATAGATTTAGAAGATATAAATTATTATAAGCTAAATCTTCTTACAACACCAGTAAGCAAAATTATTGAAAATATGGAAGATAAAGATATACAAAATCCAGTTGTTTTGCTTACAACAGGTGGATTTGACCCAATACATGAGGGTCATCTATATATGATGGATTTTGCAAAAAAGGTTTTAGAAGAAAACGGATACAATGTTATAGGTGGTTATTTATCTCCATCACATGAAAGCTATGTATCAACGAAACCATATTATAAAATAAATGCTTATGAAAGACTAGATTTATGTCAAGAATGTGTAAAGGATAGTAAGTGGTTAATGATTGACCCTTTTGAATCAATATATGTTAAGACATATATTAATTTTACTGATATAATACAAAGATTAGAATTATATTTAAGAAAACATGTAAATCCTAATATACAAGTAGCATATGTTTTTGGTGGGGACAATAGCGAATTTATGTATTGCTTTGAAAATAAAGGAATAGGAATATGTGTTGAAAGAGAAAGTTATAGTGAAAAATTTGATCAAATGAAAAATAAATTTAAGGGAAAAAATAACTTTTTTATTAATAATAAATCAATTGTATCAACATACTCTTCAAGAAATATAAGGCAAAGGAAAGGCTATGATTATAATAATCAAAATTATAGTAAAGAAGATGGAGATTATGTTATAAGAAATGAGGGAATGACACCATTAGTTAAATACAAACAAAGTGTAAAAGAAGAAATATTAAAAGAGGAACATGAAGAATTTTTAAATAAACTAATAGAATTAATAAGACAGGCATTTGATAATCAGCTAAATGTGAAAGCAATAAATATGGAAGAGCAATTAAAGAAAGCATATTCCATATTAGAAAATAAACAAACAATAAGTCTGGATACATATTATAGAGGAACTTATGATATAGAAACCAGTAGATTATTTGATATAAGTGATATACAGAAAAAATATATATCGTTAATTGGAAGAATAGGACACGATACAGTAAAAAAACAAATTCAAAAGATTAAAGATGGAAATTATATATTAGTAGATGATGATAGTGCAACTGGAAAAACAATAAGAGAAGTTATGAGTAACTTACCAGAAAGAATTAACATTGAGCAAATATTTCTTTTGGCTAGTATGGTAAATGAAAAGATATTTGATATAGTAGATCTTCGAGATTTTATAATAGGAGTAGAAAATGGAGGATTAGTAGTTAGGTTACCAAATGGAGAAATTGCTAGAAGTCCATATATGTTACCTTATGTGAGCTTAAAGACTAGGGCTACTATTTCTGCATCAAAGGAAATGGAAATTTCAATAAAATTATGGGAAATGAATAGAGAATTTTATCAAAAGATTGGTGGCAATATTAAGTTGGAGCAAACAGATGAGGGATTTAAAAAGTTAATGAATTATATAGGATTTAATGATGATACATTACTTGTTGATATTTGCGATTGGCATATAAAGAAATTAAAACAAGAGTAGATGGGAGAAGTCATATTGAAAGATAGTGAAATAAAAATAGTTGAATGTAAATATGGAGAAAGAGAAGATATAATTAAATTTCTTATTCAAATTACATCAGAAGAATTTGGATTTACACATTGGAAAGATTATTTTGAACATAAGTTAGTGGAAAAGTATAAAATTGGAAATAATAAATTCTGGATTGCATTAAATAGAGAAAATCAAATTATAGGAACATGTGGTGGATTACAACAAACAGATAAAACTATAAAAATGAATTGTTTTTATATAAGTCCCGAATATAGAAATTTAGGAATTGGAAATAAATTATATGATTTATTTATAAATTTTACAAAAAAAGAAAAATATAAAGAGATTATACTATGCACATTTAAAGAATTTGATAAAGCAATAAAATTTTATGAAAAAAGAGGATTTAAATTATATGAAACAATAGAAGATGAATTTTGGTACAGAAAAAAGTTATAAAAAGGGAGGTGCAATATAATGGAAAATGAAATAATGGAAAAATTTTTATCTATAAATGAACAAAATTGCAATCCAACAATAGGCAAGTATTCTTCTAAAAAAGAAACTTTTTATGAAGACATAGAAAAATGGCAAAAAGAAAGAGAAAATAAAGAAAATATTATAAAGCCTATACAATTTACTTTTGAGATTACAAATAGATGTAATTGTAATTGCAAAGATTGTGGAATGTCAGCAAATAGTATAAAAGTAGAAAAGAAAAAATTAACTGAAAATGAAATATATAAATTAGTTGATGACTTATATGAACAAGGAGTGCCTGCTTTTGCTATAACTGGAGGAGAACCTTTTTTGGAATTTGATAATATGTGCAAAATGATAGAATATTCTGAAAACAAAATAGATGTTAGTAAAATAATTTCAAATGGATTTTGGGGAAAGAATGTAGAATATTATTTTGAAAAGATGGAAGAAGTTGGAATTTTTAAAAATCAATTTTTTGTCCCATCTATACAAATATCAATAGGAGAGCAAACTATTCCATTAGAATATATATGTAATATTATAAATTATGTTTCTAAACATTATACAATAAAAGAATTAAATTTAGGAATTGTACATACCAGATTAAAAGGAGAAAAAGAATCACAATTATCCAAATTATATAATGTATATATAGAAAAATTTGGAGAATTTCCAAGTGAAAGAATATATTTAACAGATTCATACTATGTAAATAGTAATGCTGAGGCAAAAGATAAAATTGAAACATATCAAATGACAGTATATGATGCTGTGAATGAATGTGATAATAGATTTAATGTAGAAGTTGGAAAATTTGTAAGTCCTAAAATATTTATGAAATGTAATGGAGATTGTTATCCTTGTGAAGTATTTAATATGCATAAAGATTTGTTTTTAGGTAATTATTTTGAAATAGGTTTGGACAAAGTTTTAGAAAACTTAAACTGTAATAAATATGTTAGATTTATTAGAAAATATGGTACAGTCGGATTTAGAGAAGTAATACCAAATAGAATATTAGAGCAAAACTTTTGTGAAACATCTTGCTATGGATGTGAATTTTGTATAAAGTTTTGTGAAGAGAATAATTTAATAAGGTAGGAAAATATGGAAGAAATAATAGAAACACCACATATAAAAGAATTATTTAAAGATGATAACCTATGTATACAAGATGTCTATAAGGCTAAGGAAAATTACAATGTAGTGTATATAAATTCTAAATTATATGAAGAAATATTTAACGAAAAATATGAATGGGAAAAAGCAAAGCAAAAAATAACAGAAAAGTTTTCAATAACTTTAGATGAAGAAAAGTCAAATAAGCAAGTAATAGGAAAGGCATATAGTGATAAGCAACTAGATCCAACGGGGATGGCTTTAAGTGGAAATTTGGGTTCTGGTAGGGCATACTTTTATGATTATAATTTTAACATAAAAGGAGATAAAACAAAATTAGCAACATCTCCTAAATCAATTTATAGCAATGGAAAATATGCATTGTCTGCAGCAATTAAAGAAACAGTAATTGCTAATATATTGGCAAAAGATTTTACTATACCAACTTTTGAAACTTTAGCAATATTAGATAAACAAGAAAGATTTGACTTTGAAGATGAATATATGGATGCAGATGATATTATAAGAAAAGAAATTTACAATTTATCTTGCAGTATAGAAATAAGAGTAAATAAAGAAAGAGAGCTATATCGAGTTAGTAATAGTTTAATCAATAAAGACAAATATACAACGGAAGAACTAGAAAAATTCTGTAAAAAATTAGCAAAAATAGAAGCAAATAAGTTTTGTGATAGGTTTTTACATGGTTCATGGTCTGTAGGTAATATATCAACTAATGGGAACTTAATTGATTTTGATACTGCAACTTTTGTAAAAGGAAGATTTCCTCAGTATTCAAATACTAATAAATATAAGTCAAATTATTTTGGATATGAATTGTTAGGACAAAAATTAATGATAAAATCTATTTTAAATAATACAAATATAGAAAATGTTACTAATACTCAAAAATCTTTAGAAGATATGATGGATGAAGAATATGAAAAAAATATGAAAATAAGATTTTGTGATTTAATAGGTTTAGAATACAATTTGCATTACAAAAAGTATAGCAAATATATTAATAGTTTATGCAAAAAATTTAATATATTGTCAAGAAAATTTCTGCCCAATTATTACGAAACAAATGTAGTAGAAGATAATGGAGATATTACAAATTTATTTGACTTCTCAAGATTTTTCCAAAAGTATTTAATATACAAAAAGCAGAATAAAAATAATATGTTATTAGGCATGAAATTGTTACTTAATGACACTGAATATATAGAATATGAAAAAATAGGAATGATAAAAGAAAAGATTGATGAATTTTTTGAGAAAGATTTAGTTGACAAAGATACTATAGATTATTTTATAAATGATGCAATGGATTTTGTTCAAGAATATGATGAATTATTTAGTGAAATTAGTAAAGAATTAGATTTATCTAATATTAAATTAAAACAATATGTAATAAATGCAGATAGAAATTATCTTTATGGTAATAAAAATATTTATGGGGAACTTTCTTATGCTTATGATACAAAGCAAATTGATAATAATTCAATAAATACAATTATAAATGCACTAATTAAAACAAATGTAAGAAACAACTATAATAAGAATGAAGAAAATATACTGGGATTACAATTATATAAAGACTTTCTAACTTATTGGGTTATATCAAAGGAATATTATTACTTAGTGATAGAACCATTTTCTAGTTTAGAAATAGAATTTGCGAAAGCTATTATAAATGGAGAGGAAGTAATGATAAGACATTCTTTAAATGAAAGCAATCAAATTATGGTAAGCGAAAAAATAGAATTTAATAATTTACCAGATATATTAGATTTTGATATAAAAATAAAAATTAATGGAAAAGATATAAAGAAAAATTGACATAAACTATATCAAAAACTGTAAAAATTTGACTAAAACCGATTTTTATGCTATTATATATCTTGATGAAGAAGAAATTTTAGGAGGTAATATTATGGGAGCAAGTGATTATAGAAGTTCAAGTTATAGTGGAAAGGGAAGTACAAGCCCAAGTAGAAGTACAAGCACAAGTAGAAGTGAAAGCGTAACAAGAAGAACATCTCCAGTAAGAAGTAAATCAGCAATGGTAGAAATGATTGAATTATTAGAAGAAGTTGAAAGATGCAGAGATGTTGTTACATCAAGACAAGCTGATTTAGATTCTGCAAAAAAAGATTTAGAAAAAGCAGAACAAAAAGTATCAGAACAAATTAACAAACTGGATCCAGAAACAAAAGATAGATTCAGAAGAATGATGGGTGGATTAGATGAAAAAGGGCAAGATGATAATGAAAGATAAGGCTCTTTAATTTAAAAGAAAATTATGAAAGAAGTATTTTGTTCTCATATATCAGAGATATGAAATACTTTTTTATTTAATAAATATATTAATAAGAGGAATAAAAGATGAGATTTGAAGATAATATTGCTGATGATGAATGGGAATGGTATATAGGGCAGATAATTGCAAGACTTATACAAAATACTCATAAATCAAGTATTAAAGATGTTGTTGAAATTGCACCAGGATTTAGATATAAAATAGCATATGCTTTAAAAGAAGTGAATTTTCAAGGAAATTTATATATTATAGATATTGATACTGAAGTTTTAGAATATGTTAATGAAAAATATAAACAAATACTTCCTAATGCTAAAATTATATGTATAAATAAGAGTTTTGAAAATGCTTTTAGAGATATTCCTAATAAATTCGACTTATTATTATCAAATCATTGTATAGATGATATGATAATTGCAAAATATATGAACAACTATAATAAAAATTTTAAAAGTGAAGATTTTAAAGATATACTAACAGAGGCATGGATAAAATTAGGAAAAGAACCTATAAATATTAATGAGATAAGCAGTAAAGTATTTTCTACATTTAAAAAATTCTTTTTAGATAAAACAATTAAAACAATTATTATGAGCCAATATAAGAGCAATCTATATTTTAAAGATGAATTTAAAGAAATGGACAAAATAACTGAAAATTGTTTTAACAGAATAAAACAATTAATTACAATGGATAATGAATATGTTAACAAAATATTAGACTTTTATCCTTTTGGAGAGGATGAAAGATATAGAGGAAAATATCTATTAGATAATACTCAAAATGCGAAAAATTGGATTGTTGGTAAATATGAAAAATTAAATTAGAAGATTAAATCCTACTTAAAAGCACAGAATTTATGAGAATGATAGCAGATGCCATGTTAGGAAAAATTGATATGATACTAACAAAATCAATATCAAGATTTGCTAGAAATACATTAGATACTTTAAAATATGTAAGAATGCTAAGAGAGAAAAAAATTGCTATTTTTTTTGAAGAAGAAAATCTAAATACAACAACCGGTGCAGGAGAACTAATGCTAACAATATTAAGTGCAATAGCACAACAAGAAAGTGAAAATATATCTTCGCATGTTCTATTAGGATTAATTGGCTATAATTGTTGTTATGGATATAACTACAATATTGAAACAAAAGAAATAACAATCAATGAAGATGAGGCGAGTATTGTTAGATATATAGATATATGTTTGAAAGATATGTAGAAGGAATAGGTTCAAGTATAATAGCAAAAGAACCGACAGCTAAAAGAATAAAAGTTCCAAAGGGCGGAACAAAATGGCGCGAATCAACAATAAGAGGAATCCTAAAAAATTAAAAATATATTGGAGATTTAATTTTAAAGTCAAGGAATTTATGATGAATTATATACAGTAAATAGATTTGAATTTATTCAATTTTGGAAATAGTTCAGAAAGGTAGGAAATATGGGAAAGGTTTTAAAAATCAGAGAAGTTGGAGATCCTATTTTGAATAAAATAAGTGATGAAGTAGACATAGAAAATATAAATGAAGAGATTTTAGAAATTATAGAAGATTTAAAGACAACATTAGAATTTGGTACTGGATTAGGAATTGCTGCACCACAAATAGGAATAAATAAGAGAATAATTGTAGTAGGTGCTAAAAAAGAGAATATTAAATATAATGATGCAGGAGAAGTACCTATAACAGCAATGATAAATCCTACTTGGAGAGAAATATCAAAAGAAACGGATATACAATATGAAGGATGCATGAGTGTACCTAGTATTAGAGGTAAAGTAGAGAGATACAAAGATATAGAATTAACATATTACAATGAAAATGGTGAACAAATAATGAAACAAATACATGGCTTTTTTGCAAGGTTAGTTCAACATGAATGTGAACATTTAGATGGAATAGTATTTCTAGAGAGAGTAAAAGAGAAAAATGGATTTTCTACAATAGATAATATTAATAAATATAATTTAAAGGAGAAATAAAGTTATGAAAATAGGAATAGATTTAGATGGAGTAGTTATAGATAGTGAAACAACGTTTAGAACTTATGAGGAAATATTTGATATAGACGTTTTAAAAGGCAATCATTTAATAAACAAAGAAGAGCCGAAATTTCAAGCTAGATATAATTGGACAAACGAGCAAGAAAAAGAATTTATTGAAAAATATTTCTTGATAGTATCAAAAGAAAGCAATTTAATGTCAGGATTTATAGGCATATACAATTTGTTAAAAGAACAAGGACACGAATTTGTGGTTATTACTGCAAGAGGTGGTTTCGTAAAAGAAATGAAAGATGATGCAATAAGATTATTAGAAGAAAAAAATATTAAGTTTGATAAATATTATTGGAATGTTGACGATAAATTAGAAATTTGTAAAAATGAAAAAGTAGACATTATGATTGATGACGATTGGAAAATTATAAAAAGATTAGCAGATAATGAAGTAAAAACATTATATTTTAGAGATACAAACTTAATGAAATTGGAAGAAAATAAGTACATTAAAGAAGTTAATAATTGGGGAGAAATTTATAGATATATAAAGGAAATGAAAAAATAAATGGATAAGATAACAAATGAGCAAGAACACTTATAATTAGAAATAGAAGATTCAATGAGTTTAAATCAATGATTAAACAAATTTAAAGCACTATTTAAAGACAATGAAATTATGCCAAATTTTAATAAAGATGTCTTTGAATTAATAATAGAAAAAGAAGAAAATCAAGGTATAAAAAATTTAAATAATGTGAATTTACATCATAAATTTACCGAATGAATTTAATAATACGAAACAAATTATTAAACAATGAAAGATAATTTCATTAGATGCACTAGAAAATTTAGATTAGTTCACTGAGCGTACTAAAAGCTAAATAGAAATTCTTAGGTAGTACTAAATTTTTAAAAAAGTTATATAATTCAAATTATTTAATATAATACAAATAGAGGTGTCTTATGAATAAAATAAAAATTTATATTAAATCAATAGCTATTCCGGTGATAATAGGAGGAATAGTAGGATTCGCAATTTCTTCATCTATTGACTATAATTCTTTAGAAAGACCATTTTTATCTCCACCATCAATTGCTTTTCCTATAGTTTGGAGTATTTTATATGTTTTAATGGGCGTATCTTATGGGATTTTAAATACCATATTTATTGTGGGTGTTGTTTGCATCATATTTAAACATAGCTATTTATATTTTAAATAAGTAATATGATTTTTTACATAGAAGTTCATCATGAAAAAATAGTAAGTTATTTATAGAAAGTGCCAATTATACTTGTAAATTTACATTATTTACAGAGTATAACTGGCATTTTTGTGATTTTCACATCTTTAAATGTCAATTAGGTGGCTTTTGTAAAAACATTAAATTATGTTATGTTTGCATTGTGAAAAATATATTAATATGCTAAAATACAAATAGAAAAAATAGTACAGGCATTAAATGAAATGTGATTGAAAAATGTGCTTATACAAATACATAATATCATATAAGAAAAATATTAAAGTTATAGAAACGAGGAAAAAATATGGCAATTATAGAAGTAAAAAATTTAGTAAAAACATATAAGATTATAGAAAAGGAAGAAGGTTTACTAGGATATTTCAAAAATTTGATTAAACCTAAATACAAAGAATTTACAGCGGTAAACAATATAAATTTTAATATTGATGAAGGTGAATTGGTAGGATATATAGGAGAAAATGGAGCAGGAAAATCAACAACTATAAAAATGCTTACAGGCTTGTTAACACCTACATCAGGAAAAGTTTTGATAAATGGATTAATACCTTATGAAAAAAGAATTGAAAATAATAAGAATATAGGTGCAGTTTTTGGGCAAAAAACGCAATTGTGGTGGGATCTACCTGTTATAGAATCTTTTAGACTAATTAAAAAAATGTACAAAATCCCAGAAAATGAATATAGAAAAAATCTAAAAAAATTTACTGAAATATTAGAATTAGAGGATTTATTAGATAAACAAGTTAAAAACTTAAGTTTAGGACAAAAAATGAGATGTGAAATTGCTGCAACCTTTTTACATAATCCTAAAATAGTTTATTTAGATGAGCCAACGATAGGATTGGATGTTTTTGTTAAAGAAAATATAAGAAAATTTATTAAAGATATAAATAAAGAAAAGAAAACAACAGTAATTCTTACAACGCATGATTTAAAAGATATTGAAGATGTATGTGATAGAATAATACTATTAGACAAAGGAAAAATAATTTATGATGGTGGAAAACAGAAATTTAAAGATACTTATGGAAAATATGTTGTAGCTAATCTTATAGTCAGTTCTAAAAGTCAAAATATTAAGAGTGTATTTAGAACTAGTGATTTTGAGATTTTAGAAGAAACTGAAAACAAATTAACAATAAAGTTTTGTCATGATGAAACAACTATAGTAAAAATTATGAATGAAATTTCTAGATATTGCGTAATAGAAGATATACATATGAAAGAAGCAGAATTAGAAGATATATTAAAAGAAATATACAAAGGAGCACATAAAAATGATAAAAACAATGATAGCATTAGCAAAAATGCAATTTAGACAATACAATATATATAAGTCAAATTTTTACCTTTTTACATTAAATAGAATAGTAGAAGTAATAGTTTATATTTTTGTATGGCAAGCAATCTATAATCAGACGGGTAATGCAGGTGGATTTACTATATCACAGATGATAACTTACTATATTTTAGTAGTATCATTTAGTTCGATAGCTTTGTGGGGAATAAATGAAAATATGGCACATTCTATAAGAAATGGTCAAATAAATAAAGAATTATTAAATCCTATTTCCTATTTTAAATATTATTTTGGAGTGAATTTGGGAGAATTAGTTTTTGCAGTAGTAGTTGGAGTAGCCACTTTTATTATATGTTCACTTTTTTGGAAATTAACATTGCCAACTAGTTTGATAAATTTTATTTTGTGTATTTTTGTTATGATATTAGGAGTACCTATAACATTTTTTATACAAATGATAGTTGGAACTGTAGGGTTTTATACTAATTCAATTTGGGGAATGCAAATTTTAAGAAAAGCAACAATCCAAATATTTTCAGGAATAATTGCTCCTATTACATTATTTCCTTTATGGTTTCAAGAATTATCGAAATGGTTACCATTTAAAGAATTGATATATACACCTGTTAATATATGGCTTGGGAATATAACTATAAAAGATATATTTTTTATAATTATAAAACAAATCATATGGGGAATTATTTTGTACTTTATAGCAAGAGCATTTTTCAATCATGCAGTAAAAAATATAACAATAAATGGAGGATAAGATGAAGAAAATATTATATAATATAAGTTTATATCTATCATTTTTAAAAATATCTTTAAAAGAAATACTTATATACAGAATAGATTGTATTGCTGGGATTTTTTCACAACTTGTAGTACAAGCTGTTAGTTTAATTTTTATATTTATTGTTTTTCAAAATACAGAAAATATAGTTGGATGGAGTTTTGAACAAATTTTACTATTGTATGGAGTAACAAGGATTTCTATTGGAATATCTGGATATTGTTTTGATGAGTTATTTGATATTGGGCCTAGATACATACGAAGCGGAGAATTTGATAAAATTTTGTTAAGACCAGTACATCCTTTGATTTCTATAATAGGAGCTTCAAGAGAATTTGTATCAATAGCAGATTTTTTTATTGGCTTAGGAATAACAATGTATATGTTATATAGACTTGCTATTCCAATAACTATATTGTTAATTATAAAAATTATATTTTTTAGTATAGTAGGAGCATTAATAATAGGAGCGATTAATACTATATTTAGTATTTCATCATTTTGGACATATAGGTCAAATGAAGTAATATGGTCATTTTATAGAATGTATACTTTTGCAGAATATCCGCTTGATATATATAATGGTTTTATAAAAATATTAATAACTGTTATTTTGCCTTTTGCATTTGTAGCATATTATCCAACAATGGATTATTTGGGATTAAATAATTATATGATATATTTATCTCCTATAATAGCAATTATATTATGGATAATTGCCATAAAACTATGGAATTTAGCTTTAAATAAATATAGAAGTACAGGAACATAAGATAATTATTGATATAAAAAATAATAAAAATAGAAGTAGTAGAATAAATGGAAATAATGGAAAGAAGAGTAGACTTATCAAAATTACCTACTAAAAAATATGGAGTAGGAACTTGTATTGATTGGAAAAAAGCAGTAGGACAAAAAATTCCGTTTTGTTATGATAATGTAAGAGGAGAGCTTACAATTGTAGAACATCAAAAAGGAAATTATAATGATAAAGTTAAAAGAGAAAAAGCAATAAAAAAAGGAATTTTAGAAAATAAGTATATAGAATTAGATTGTAGATATAGTAAAAAAGAATATTTGAAAAAATCGCTATTAAGTAATTCTAGATTTAATAATATATATAAATTAAATGAAAAAGAAATTGACTGGGATAAATGCCATGAACAAGGAATGAGATCAATGTATATAAAAATTTATAAATATAAGCAAGAAAATCCTAAAATGACTAATAGAGAATTGGCTAATAAATTTCATGTTAATAAAGATACCATAAGTAAAGCAATTAATAAAACAATAATCTTTTATGGAGGTAATAAATGATAATAGAAAAATCCAAAGAATTATTAGAAAAACTAAGAAGGACAAATTATAAAAGGATTCCTAATTTTGGGATGGATGAAGAATCAGACTTTTGTGGATTCAAATGGAAGAACATCAAGAGCACTATTAAATATGATGACAATTCCGAAAGGAATGTTAATAGAAGTACCAAAAGAGAGAAAAAATGAATTTATAAAAGCACAAAGAGAGTCAAACAAAAAAATGGATAAACAAGGATATTTTGAATTATTAAATAATAATAGAGAAGAATTGAAAAAAATAGAAAAAGATAATACAGAACTACCAGTATATAAATTTGTTAAACAGAACTGCGTTGTAGAGTTTTCAAGAAAAAGTGATAAAAATACTGAACAAACTAAAAATATTACAAAACAAAAAATATTACCAGAGGAAAGGTAGAAAATATGAAAAAAATAAAAGAAAAATATATAATAGCACAAAGAGTATTTAAATTAATGGAAGATGATCATGTTGGAGCATATTCGGCTCAATGTGCATATTATACAATTTTATCATTTATTCCATTTATAATATTAGTTATTACATTAATTCAATATACAGGAATACAGCCACAAACATTATTTGAAGCTATTACAAAAATAGTGCCAGAAAGTATGAATGATATGGTTTTAGGAGTTGTAGAAGAGGTGTATTCAAAATCAATAGGAACTATTTCAATTTCAATAATATTTACCATATGGTCAGCAGGAAAAGGATTGTTTGCTTTAACAAGTGGGTTGCAAAATGTATATAAAATTCATACAGAAAAACATGTATCTTATCTGTATTTGCGATTAAAGGTTTTTGTTGAAACTATAATATTTATTATGTTGATAGTGTTAGGATTGATTTTATTAGTATTTGGAGATAGTCTTAAGTATATTATTCAGCAACAATTAGAAGGTATTAAAAATTATAATGTGTTAATGTCAATATTTACTCAATTAGTGTTTTGGATTATAACATTTGTGATATTCTTATTTATATACAAATTTATTCCGAAACATGATATGAGCTTTAAAGGACAAATATATGGAGCGGTTTTTGGTTCTATTGCATTAAACGTAATTTCATTTATATTTTCAAAATATTTATATATTTTTAAAGGTTTTTCATTGACATATGGAAGTTTAACAACTTTAATGTTAATTATGATGTGGACGTATGCGTGTTTTTATACAGTTTTATTAGGTGCTGAAATAAATAAATTACTTGGAATAATGCATAAAGATTAAGTTACTGTAATATCAATATACTATAAACCATATCACAAAAATGGAAAAATTTAACAAAAATATTGAAAATGTAAAAGAATTGTGATATAAAACATTATATAGTTTTTTTATAAAAAACTATATAATCAAAATATTAATATGTTAAATACAAAAGATAGAGAGGTGATAATATAAAAAGTATAAGTAAAAGGGATGCAATTAGGTGTGGAATAAAAAATGAATATTCTATTATGGAAAATGGAGAAAAGAGGTTTAGACAGATATGTTTAAAAGATAAAACTGCATATATTCGTGCAGAAGGAGGAAATGTGGGATATTGGCAAAATAGTCATTATCATAAGTCAATAAGAGAAGTATATATTGTTCAAAAAGGAATGATTTTATTAGCACAATACATAGAAGGAAATACAAAAATTAATAGGGTAGAAAAAGGTAAAATATTTAATGTTGAGCCAAATGTACCTCATAATGTATACATGTATCCTAATACAGTTTTACATACTGTAAAATATGGAGAAGTAGAAGAATATGACTGGCAAGAATTTAAGGAGTTAGATAATATATTAAAAAATAAAACAATGAAAGAACTAAAAAAATATATTCAATAATATATAAAATGTTTTATTTATTATAGGATTTTCTAGTATCTTACAATAAGTAAAATATTTTATATAAAAATAAAAAGTAAAAAAATAAAAAAAATTTTAAAAATGTATTGACAACTATAAAAAAAATTAGTATAATGAATCTCGTCGAAAGGACAAACGGTCGCTTAGCTCAGCTGGGAGAGCATCTGCCTTACAAGCAGGGGGTCATAGGTTCGAGCCCTATAGCGACCACCATGTTTTTACGGCCCGGTAGTTCAGTTGGTTAGAACGCTAGCCTGTCACGCTAGAGGTCGACGGTTCGAGCCCGTTCCGGGTCGCCATTTTTTTATATAAAATATTATTTTTGGCTCGATAGCTCAGTTGGTAGAGCAGGGGACTGAAAATCCCCGTGTCAGTGGTTCGATTCCACTTCAAGCCACCAAACAAATTTATACTGAAAAATTGATATTTTTTAGTAGCATCTAAAAGAGTTGAAGTAGTTTGTATTGCAGTGGCTACTTCTTTTTTTGTGCCAAATACATTTTTTAAAATTTATCTTAAATTCAATTTTAAAAGAAGAATTTAACAGAGAAAAAATATTACAAAAATATTAAATTTTTATGACAAATGTAATATTTATTGCAAAAAAATAAAGTATTGTGATATAAATTATATAAAATATAATTGAGAAAGGAAATTAGAAATTATGGGATGGTATGGAGACTGGAATATTAAATATAATGGGAAAGATAGTGATAAATTTGTAAATTTGGCTAAAATGATTATTCCTAACTATGTAAAAAGATTTGAAGAAACTGAAAAAGGAGTATTAGATTGTAAAAGAAATTTAAGTTGGTATAGTGCAGATGTAGATATTTCAAAGATAATGGAATATTTAGATGAAAATGATACAATAGATGTTGAGATAGATGGAGAAACACATCCTATTCGTGGAAAAAGGAGAATTTCAGAAGAAGAAGCCCAATATGATGAATATGCATTTGAAGAAGATGGTAAATATTATGTAAATGATGAATATGATTATGAAAAACAGACTTTTAAAAAAGAAAATGGACAAGTAGTAATAGATAATGAACATCCTGATGGAGACAGGTATATAAGTCCAAAGCTAGGTGTTCAAGAAATGTTGACATACTCTCTTGCTTACCCTGAAAATGCAAGAGAGTCAGAATTAGAAGGAAATACAGATACAGTAGATTCATATATTAGTTATATTGCTCAACAATTTGCTGGAAATGATAAATTTATGCCTGATGTACAAGATTTTATATATACTATATTTGACCCACAAAAGTTAAAAGATTTGACTAATAAAGAATATAATTATTTTTCAAATCTTATAACACCTGATGAAAAAACATTAGCCAAAATAGCTAGTATTAGAGAACAATTTAAAACAGTAGAATCAGCTAAAACTTATCTTGAACAAGTGAAAGAACAAAAACCTGAAGTAGAAAAGCAAGATGAAACTACTAAAAAAGTTGTTCCAAACTTTATTGCAAATATGAGTAAGAGAGATATTAAGCGTTTAGGTGGATTAGAACAATTATTAAGGTTAGTTGAAATGAAAGGTGAAGATTCTGCAAAAGAATTATTATCAATTCTAGGTTATGAAATAAATGATAGCAAAATTCAAGAATCTCCTTCATTGGAAAATTTAGAATTTGAAAAGACAGCATTAGAAAATAAAGAACAACAAGCAAAACAATTATATCAAGAATATGAAGAACAATTACCTAATAGAAAAGAAGATATATCTATTGAATAAATGGAGGGATTTTAATGAATAAATCAAAAAAAGGCTTATTAGTTGTTAATGAAAATAGTATTTTTTATGAAATAAAAACTTTCTTTAAAAGATTGTTCTTTAAAAGTGAAAATCTTGTCAAAGAAGAAAAAATTGAAAAAGTAAAAATACAAAATGAGAATAATAAAACAAGCTCATTTTTAGAAGATATTAAAATAGAAGAAAATAAAGAGTTTAAAGAATTATTATATTTACAAAAACTATTTGAAATGGGCAGAATAAAGGAAAAAGATTTATCTAAAGAAGAAAGAATAGGTCTTGAAAAATTATACAAGCAACAAATATATGATTTAAAAAAATCAATTAATAGCTATAAAAATAAAATAATATCTATAAGAACAAAATTAGTACAAAGTAATTGAATTTACAAGGAGTTGGAGAAAAAATCTAACTCCTTCACTTTGTTTGTTATCTTTTTAAATCTCATTCTTTTTCTCTTTCTTCATGTTTGATTTGTTTTACTGGAAAAGAGTATTTTTTATATTCGTGTTCAAAATGTTTTACAGTTAAGAAAAGATATTGTGATTATGGAAATAAATTATAAAGGAATTTTATGCAGACTGGGAACTTACAGAGTAAATGGAGAAGATAAACCAGCATTGTGGTACATTTCATCTCCAGATGATAAAACTATGTATAAAGCAGGATTTGAAGAATTACATTATGGTGTATTGGGGAAAGTATTAACAGATAAAGAATATAAAAAAATAAAAAAGATAATAAAGAAGACAGAAATAGAAAATGAAATAAATGCAGAATTAAATTCATTATCAAATGAATTGCTTTATGAGATGAAAAAACATAAACTTAAGGGAACTTATAGAATTATTAGGAATGATACTATTGAATGGAAAATACAAGATGATGTTACAATAATGATATTTATTTGTGCTACTAGTTCAGGTGAAGATGATTTAATCGATTTTTATTATAAAGATTCCAATGGAAATGAACATAGATATGGCAAGTCAGATGAGTATCCGCATAGCAATATAATGGAATTATTGAGAAACTATAATGATTATAAATTTGAAAAATGAAAAATTTAAAACAAATTTAGATAGTTCATCATTAAAATTTTACGATATAAAAATCATATTAATGCTATTAAAGAAATATTTAAATCAATATATGCTGATAAATTGCTTGATGAATTGAAAAAATATTTAAGCGAAATAGAATATTAATAATGAACAGAGGAACTTAAGCAGAAAATAGTGAGGAGAAGAAGTTTATGAATAGAATTCTAAATGAAATAAAAGAAATAATTAAAAAAAATATAAACGAATACTTACCAGAAGTAAAACCAAGTGATTTAGAAGAAAATGGTACAGTTTATTATATGAATGGAAAAAATGGAACTGAATTTGATTGGTATGTCAATGAACATTTACCTAGTTTTATGGTATTTTACAATGATGAACAAAATCTTGGAGCAGCGAAATTATTAATTTATGCTAATGGAAAAGTTGTATTATACCTTTATGAAGATAAAGGAAATAAACTCATTAAAGAAATAGAAACTTCAATAGAAATTATAGAAGATGAATTATTTAAGTTAGCTGTAATATTAAAAAACGAGACAGAAGACAAGGATATTTGGGATGAAAGTATAGATAAAGTCAATATGGATGTTGAGATAACCGAAGAAGAAATAACTAAATTTCAAGATTCTGAACAATATATGAAGCCAACTAAAAATAGAATGAATTTGTTAAATAAAATGGCGTATCTTTCTAAAAAAGTATCAGAGGAGGGCTGGAAAGTTGGATATATGTGTAGAGAGGAAGCTATGAACGAAAATGATAGTGGGTGGCAATTTTTAGCTGGTAATGAAGACGATAAATACCTTAATAATCATAAAAATTGCCTATTAGTACATGTACAAGATGTATATCAATTAGATCCAGATATTTGGAATTATATTGATAATCCAGTAGGAACAGAACTTATAAGGATATCTTCTAATGAATTTGAGATAGATAAAAAGAATAAGGAAATTTTTGTGGAGAAAAGAAAGGTTTAAAGATATGGAAGAATTATTTAAAGAATTTGAATTTAATGAAAGTACAACCTGTGATATAACAGAAATAAATGGTATGCAATTACCAAGAGACTACCTAGAATTTATGCACGAACATAATGGTGGCGAAGGAGATGTAGGCAAAAATTCATATATGCAATTTATAAAATTAGAAGAACTTACAGATTATAATAATGACTATCAAATTTTTAAGTGGTTTCCTAATTGTTTTGCTTTTGGAGGAGATTTAGGAGGTAATCATTTTTGCTATAATTTCATAACTAATGAATACTTTGCTGTAGATTGTTGTACTGGTGGTTTGGAAGACAGTTACTGCAAGGCTGTATCATTATATAAATTTATTAAAAATTGGGACAAACAATTTGAAGAAGAAAATAATTATGAAATATGAACATAGTTGTTGCCTTAAAATGTAGTTATATAAGCAGAGGAAGACAACAAATCACTTTCTCTAAAACAAGTTGCAGATAAAGAATTACTAAAAGAATTGGAAGAATTAACAGATTGGAGGCAATCAGACCGTGAGATTGAAGAGGATTACTTAATAGCATATTACGATGGAAAAAATATTACAAAGACATAGAAGATAAAGAAAATATTATATTTAAAAATATGTATGAAGATACAGAAAAAACTGTATATGTAACATCAATAATATTTGAACCAGAGCCAGAGTTTGATGAAAATAAATCAACAGATAAACATGTTTATAATAAGGAAGATGTAGAGTATGTGCAACTTATTATTGAATAATTTTAAAAGGGAATAGGAGGTGAATGGATGTTTATACTGAAAAAAGAAGTAGCTTAGAATATATGCTACTTCTTTTTTTATTTATTTATCATTTTTATCAATTTTCATATTTTTTCCATAGCGTTTAATTTTTTGCGTTGTAGTTTTCTCAAATTCATTTTCACGTATATCAAAGCCTTTAATATGTTTATAATTAGGAAGTTTTTTATTAACACCTGCTACTACATCTGAAACAACTTTCCATACTTCCTCTTTAGTAGGAACGCTACCCTTTAAATATTCTGTAATAGCTTGAATATTAGGATATATTTGAGCATTAATATAAGTTTCATCATCATTTTCTTTTTGAATTCCGAGTACCAAAGATTCAGAAATAAGTGGACTATCATTTAGATAATATTCAACTTCTTCTGGATATATATTTTTACCATTTTTAGTAACAATAACACTTTTACACCTACCAGTAATATATAAATAACCATTTTCGTCTATCTTACCTAAATCACCAGTATGAAACCAACCATCAATAATAGTTTGTTTTGTTTTTTCTTCATCTTCATAATATCCAAGCATAACATTTGGACCTTTTACAATAATTTCACCAATACCTTCTTCGTTAGGAGAATCTATTTTATATTCTACATTAGGAATAGGTAGTCCTGCACTGTCATCTTTTTGGAAAAAGTCAGTATTTCCAGCAACTAAGGGAGAACATTCTGTTAAACCATAACCTTGTAAAGTATTTAATTTTAAATTTCTAAAATCAGAAACAATAGTAGGATTAGCAGCTGCGGCGCCTACAATAAATACACGTAATCTACCACCTAATGTGTTTTTTACCTTTGTTTTTACTATTTTTTTCATAAAGAAAGGTAAAGAAGAAAAAGGATTTTCATCGTTTTCTTTTTTATATTTATCTGGTAATGTCTTATTCATATTTTTTATAATATTCTTGTGTAAATTTTCTAATAGTAATGGAACACATAAAATAACAGAAGGATGAAATTCCTGCATATTTTTTGCAATATATCTTAATCCTTCACAATGAGCTATACTAGCACCGCTATATATAGGAAGTAAAAATCCAATTGTACATTCATAAGTATGATGCAAAGGAAGGATAGAGAAAAACAAATCACTTCTTTTTACTTTTACAATTCCATAAATAGATAATATATTAGAACATATATTTCTTTGAGAAAGACAAACACCTTTTGCATTTCCAGTTGTACCAGAAGTAAAAAGCAGAATACGTAATTCATCTGGATTTATTTTTATAGAATCAAAATCAGTTATTCCATCTAAATAAGCAGCTTTACCTTCATTTAATAAAATATTAAATTTTTCGTCAAAAGTAATGAATTTAGTATCTGGATTTTCAACTTTAGAAATGTTTTCTAAAATGTTTTGCAAATTTTTATTGTCGCCTAAAATACATACGGTTTGTGAAACATTCATAAAATTAATAACATCATCAGTATGAAGTTCTTTGTCAATAGGAACTACGATTCCTACAATAGATGCTGCAAGATAAGAAACGCACCATTTATAACTATTTTTTCCTATGACAGCAATCCTTTTATTTAAAAAGCCATTTTCAATTAAGCTTGTACCAAGATATACAACATCATTTTTTAATTGTTCATATGTAATTGATTTTATATTACCATCTGAATCCTTCATTTTAAAAGCGGTTCTATTACGATAAATATCACCAGATCTATATAGCATGTCCTTAAAATTTGTTACTTCTTCTGTTTTATGATATTTCTTTTTTAGTTGTTCTGAAATATTAGGTTTATTCTTCATTTTTTCCTCCTATAAGTTTTTCTATTTATATCTATAAAAATTAAAATTTGTATCTTTTTTTAATGTTATATTGCCATTATAAATGGATTGACTGTCTAAGTCTAATGGAATGTCAATATATATTGTACATTTGAATTCTTGACTTAGATTATTTGTTACATAAACGTCAAATGAAAAGCTACAAGCAATATTATTTAATAATATATTACATCTTTTTAATAAAGAACCGTCATAAGTCATAGGTGTTGATGTATCAGTAATAGTATAATCGGTTTTAATATTATGATTAATATAACTAAGAACAATTGGATTAGCTAAATTATTGTATAGAGTAGGTTTGTCTAGATTGACTTCATCTTCAGAAGTTATATTAAAATCTAAATTTTCATTTATTAAATTTTCTTCTGATATTTCACTTTTTGCAAAATTGTTTATGTTTTTATAATATAGCTTTGGTTCGCCTAAAGTAGGAGATGAAGTGAATTTTATATTATTAATAGATACTTTTTTTAAAGTATTTTCCAAAGTCTTTTCTTCAGATGTACTAGTTATAAACAAAGCAATATCTGTATATTGATATAAATCTTCAATTGTAAAATTAGAATTAGATGCAGTTTTATTTTTTGCATCACAACTACTAAAAAAAGTAATCTTATTAATCTTAAAAATTGTATTTTGATTTTTACTTGCAAAAGGTAAGATATCGTTTTCAAAGTTAGCTTTTAACATATGTCTGTTAAAAATAAAAAAACTAACAAAAAATATAAAGACAAGTAAAATTACAATAATAACAATTAATAAATTTTTTTTCTTATTCATAACTCCTCCTTAGTAAATGCAAATATATAATAGTATAATTTAAAAATAAAATCAAGTGAAAATTCCATAAATTTAAATTGACAAAAATAGACCAAAAAGGTAGAATTATATTAGGTGATAGTATGAAATCAAAAGATAAAGGAAAAAAATATATAAAAGTAACATTGAAGAATATAATTATTTGTTGTTCTTTTGCTATTATTATATTATGTTGTATTTCATTTTATAACTATTATTTTAATAAAAATGAGGTTTATGCTAAAGAAACGAACAATATTAAAACAGACAATATAAAAATAAGTAATGCACAATTGATGAATTTAGATGAAATAGTAAATAATAATACACAAAACAAACAAAAAGAAGAATATAAAACAGAAGAAGTAGAACTAGAATATATTACTATTTATCAAACAAATAGCAATTTATCAAAAGGGGTAATTCAAGTTATTCAAGAAGGACGAGAAGGTAAACAACAAATAACTAAGAAAAAAATATATGAAAATGGAGAGATTATATCAGAAGAACAAGTTAATAGTAAAATAACAAAAGCAGCTGTTAATAAAATTGTAGAAGTTGGTACTAATAATTATAAAAGTAACTACAAGGTAAAAATAGGAGATGTTGTTTATGTAACTTCTGATAGAGCTGAGGTTATGACAGAACCAAATGAAAATACGCAGAAAGTAGCAACTTTGGCAAAAGGAAAAGAATTAAAAATAATATCAATACAAAATGATTGGTACAAAATATCTTCTTCTGATGTAACAGGATATGTAAAAATAGAGAATACGACATATATTAATAAAGATAATGAAAACGAACAAGAAACAAACATATCTAATTCATCAAATTCTATATTAAAACCTAGTTTTGATATGGCATTAAATAAACCAAGTGGACTTAGTCTAGAACAATTCAAAAAAGTTTTAAATGATTCAAAAGATACAAATAAAATTTTTGCTAATAATGCAGAATATTTTTATTACATAGAAAAACAATATAATATAAATGGCGTATTTGTTGCAGCAGTTGGAATACATGAAAGCGCTTGGGGAACTTCTAAAATTGCGATAGAGAAGAAAAATTTATTTGGATACGGAGCTTATGACTCTAATCCTTATAATGGAGCATATAATTTTTCAAATTATTCAGAATGTATTGATTTGATTTCAAGAGTGTTTGTAAAATATTATTTAAATCCATCAGGAACTAGTATATATGGTGGAGAAAAGGCAATAGGAACTTATTATAATGGAGCTAATTTAAAAGGTATTAATCAAAGGTATGCTACAGATAAAAATTGGGCAAATGGTGTTTATACATATATGAAATATTTATACAATAAATTGTAAAAAATTCTTGCTATTTTTTATAATTTATTGTATTATATAAAAGTATAATGCTTATAAGGAAGATTTTGCCGAAAAAGCGCTAAGAAAGGGGCATAATAAAATGAAAAAAACAATAATAATTGTTACAATTTTTATGATATTAATTGGAATATTTTTATGCATAAATAAAACATATGCAGCAGAAAAAGCAATAGACAATGAAACAGAGAGCAAAATAATAGAAATAAAAGAAAATGCAATGAATTCATTAGAAGATTATAAACAAAAATATGGATCAGATGCTTATGGATTTGTAGCGTACATATTAAATTTAGTTAGAATTTACAGTATTCCGTTATGTTTCTTAGGAATTGCAATTGGAGCAATTCATCAATATGTGATAGGAATTAGAAAGTTGGACACACTAGAAAAGGGAATGGCTTTAATTGTAAGCTTTGTAACAATATTAATTATATGCCAAATTTTACCGTTAGCATTTGCTGTGTTTGTAAAATTTGGAAGGGGGTAACAAATGAAAGTTTTATTTGCTGTAAGTAATGAAGAAATATCAGAGTCGATAGTAAAAAAATATCAAAAGGAATATAAACAGATTATTTCTTACAAAAATGTTTATTACTTTAATGCAATATTAAAAGAATTACAAAAGGATAAAACTTATGATAGAGTAGTAATAAGTGAAGATTTAGAAGCTTTTACTAATACACAATATGATCAAATAGATAAGTTTATTTTTGAGAAATTAGATAGTATAAGTGATGAGGCTTCAAATTCAAGAGGTAATGATATACCAATTATTTTAATCTGTTCAGATAGAAGAGCAAAATCTGAACAGATGTTAGTAAAATTATTTGGAATTGGAGTTTATAATGCAATTATTGGGACAGACAGAAGTGTAGACGAAGTTTGCAGATTAATCAATAGACCTCGTTCTAAAAAAGAAGCAAAAAATTATTATAAAATAGATTCTGAAGATGTAAGTTATCAAAGTGAAAATGAAAATGATGTTAGTGAAATGGAAATACAAAATATTCTTGCACACTATAAAAGACTAGGGAAAAATGAAGATAGATATGTAGACAGTTTTAATAATATAGCAGCACAATATAATGATGTACAGCTAAGAATTATCAGTAAATTTCTTCCTTTAAACGTGCGAGCAGTACTAGAGGAAAGATCACCAAGATATCAACAAATAATGTCTTTTAATAATAGTGTTTCTGATAAGTTAAGAAAGCCTAAAAAAGAAACTACTGAAGGACCTAGTGAAAAATTATTAATGCCAAAAACTAAAGACAGAATAATGTCAAAACCAGTAGTAATACCATCATCAATCAATATGAATAGTACAAAAAAACTATCTAAAATTAAACCACAACCGGAACAAGAAGAAAACTATCAAAAACTAGAGCTAAATAACGGAAATATAAAAGAGCAGAAAAAAAATGAAAACTATTCTACAATAGAACAAAACATAATACCAGAAGAGCCAATTGTACAACCTAAAAGAGGAAGAGGTAGACCACGAAAAAATCCTATTCCAGAGGTACAAGAACAGGCAATACCTGTTAAAAGAGGAAGAGGTAGACCACGAAAAAACCCTGTTCCAGTTGAACAAAAAATAGAACCACCTGTTATTCCAATGGAGCCAGAAGATAAAGATACAATTCTGCCAGGATTTGAAGAAGAAATTTTACCAGAAGCTTCTAATGATCCAATAACAAGAAATACAAATAATATAGAGAATGAAGTTTTACCAGGCATTGGACAAAATAGTGAACCAGAAGAATTTTTACCTGGATTTGAACAAAATGAAGAACCAGAAGAATTCTTGCCTGGATTTGATTCTCAAAATAATATTAGATACCAAGAAAATACAAATATGAGACAACCACAATTTGAAAAAAGAACAGAATTTACAAGGCAATCACAATTTCAAGAAAATCAAGAACAACAAAGATTTCAAATGCAGCCTGAAATAGAAAATGTTGACCTTTCAAGCTTATTAACACCTGATAAAAAAATAGTTACTTTTGTAGGAACAAGTAAAAATGGAACATCATTTATTGTTAATAATTTAGCAGAATTAATATCTTCTACAGGAATTAATGTAGCTATATTAGATACAACTAAAAATAGAAACTCATACTATATTTATACAAAAAATGAAGAAGAATTAAGAGAGATTGCTACTAGAAGCATTGATGGACTTGCTAATGGGGTAGCAACAGGAATACCTGTAAATAAAAATTTAACGGTGTATACTTCTTTGCCAGAAGAAGGAGATGCAATTATCCAAGTAGACAGAATATTAGAAACTTTGTTAAAAAAACATTCTTTAATTTTGATTGATACAGATTTTTTAACTCCAGTAGGATATTTTAAACAATCTCAAGAAACATATTTGGTACAAACTTTAGATGTATTAACAATTCAGCCATTAACAGCTTTTTTAAGAGAATTAAAAGCTAAAAATATATTAAATGAAAAAAAATTGAGAGTTATTTTAAATAAAACAGTAAAAATTAGAGGAATAACTGAAAAAACTATTATTGGAGGAATGGCATACTATAATGATCCTGCTATGTCATTTATGACAGAACTATTTGATAGGACGTTGATGAAATATGTTGCTATACCTTTTGAAGAAGAAACTTATATAAAATATTTAGAAAATATTATAGAATGTAATATTTCACTAAAAGGATATTCTAAAATATTTATGCAAACATTAAAAGAACTAGCAAATATGGTTTATTCACAAACAAATACTTATAGACCACCTACAGCTAATGGATATAATATGAATAATACTTTTACTCCAAATATGAATAATACATTAAATCAAATGAAGAACAATTATTAAATAAAAACAGAAAGGGGAAAAAATAAAGTGACGATGCTAATAATAGTTGGAATATTAGTTCTTATTGTAGTTGGACTAATAATTTATAATATAACAATACACAAAAAAATACAGAAATTTAAAAATATGAATCAAAGAATTACAAATTTATATGTTGTTCAAGATTTTATGAATGCTATAGGAGAAACATCAACAGTAGATGAAAAGATAAAGAAAATAAACGATATTTTAATTGAGAGATATGAAATTAAATATTCAACTATCGTAGTATTTGATGGAACTGAATATCAAGTTAAAGCGTCTAATGTTGACCAAAAGCATTGGGATGCATTAAGATCTTTACATGATGTAGATATGTTTAAAGATAGCATTGAATCTGCAACACCTAAATATGTAACAGTTAATAATGAAAACGAAAGACTTCCTTATCAAAAAATGGAATTTGGAAGAGCTAAATCAGCTATATTTTTCCCTTTATATATAGATAATGTTTATATTGGTTATTGGATCATAGAAAGTGGAACTCCACATGATTTCGATAATGTAGACACAACGGTATTAGAAGTTATTAAAGAAAATATTGTTTCTGTTTTAAAAACAGTAGTACATCAGAAAACTTTAGAGTCTATTGTTAGAAAGGATTTATTTACAGGTTTATATTCAGAAGAATATTTATATGGAGAAGGTAAGAAAATAATTGATCAATATACAATATCTACAATGTGTATGTTTAAAATAATTAATATACAACAAATTAATCAAGAATATTGTAGAGAATTAGGAAATAAAGTTATAACTCAAATAAGCAATTATATAAGAGAAAATATATCATCTGAATATGTATTTGTTAGATATATGGGACCTAAATTTGTAATTGCATTTTCAGGAGTTGAAGCAAGTGGAGTGGCTGACTTTTTAAATGAAATTAAAGAAAAAGTAGAAAACATGAAAATACAATTAACGGAAGAAGAAATAGAACATTTAAATTTAGATGCAAAATTAAAAAATAAATTATCTAAAAATGTTAAAGAAATAGCAATACCAAAGTTGAACTTTGTAATATCTTCTTATTATAAAGGAACAGGACTAGAAGAAGTGCTAAAAAAATTAGAAAAATATTTAGATACAGCAGATGTTAATGAAAGTGACATAACTAATATATAAATAGAGGAGGGTTAAGACAATGGAATTTGATAAAACAATGAATTTTAAGGTGGAAAGAGAAGAAAATACAAAATGTAGAGAAGTTTTAAAAGAAGTATATCAATCATTAGTAGAAAAGGGATACAATCCTATAAATCAAATAGTAGGATATATATTATCAGGAGATCCAACTTATATAACAAGTCATAATGATGCTAGAAACAAAATTAGAACGATTGAAAGAGATGAATTACTTGAAAAAATGGTAAAAAACTATATAGGATTAGAAGATTAAAATGAGAATTTTAGGAATAGATTATGGAGAAGCAAGAGTCGGAATAGCGATAACAGATCAACTAAATATAACAGTTCAAGGATTAGAAACTATACAACGAAATGGATCTGATAAGGTAATATTGCGAAGATTGGATGAAATATTTGAAAAATATGAAGTAGATACCATCGTTGTAGGAATGCCATTAAACATGAATGGAACAATGTCTGAAAGAGCTAAAATAACAGAGCAATTTGTTCATAAGTTAAAATGTAAATACAATAAAATGGAAATTCACACTATAGATGAAAGATTAACAACAGTAGAAGCTCATAAAACCATGAACTTTTTGGAAGTGAACAAGAATAAAAAGAAAAATATAGTAGATACTATATCTGCGGTTTATATTTTAGAAACATATTTAAATAAATTAAAAAATACGTTGCAAAATAATTAAAAATACGATATTATATTTAAAAAATAAATAAATATTAAAAAATTGAAAGGAGAAAAATTATGAACGAAAATTACGAAGGTGAGGAATTAGATAACATAGTAATATTAAACGACGAGGATGGTAATGAAGTAAAATTTGAATTTTTAGATTTAGTTGAATTAGATGATGAGGAATATGTAGTATTATTACCAGTTACAGTAGAAGGTGAAGAAGAAGAAGGAGAAGTAGTAATATTAAAAGTAGAAGATAATGACGATGAAGATTCAGACGAAGAATCTTATGTAAGTATTGAAGACGAAGAAATCTTAAACAAAGTATTTGAAATATTTAAAGAAAAATTCAAAGATGATTTTGATTTCGTTGATTAATCAAATTGATTAAAAAATATAAAATTGTATATCAATATAAATAGGTTATTAAGGTAGGAAGGTGAAGGAAAGAAAATAAAAATCTTGACTTCACTTTTTTGCATAATAGTACAATAGAAAAAATAAAAAAATATCAAAATATATTACATTTTTTGATAGAAAGAGAGGAAAAAATGAAGAACTTTTCAACATGGATGTTAGTTATGTTTATGATACTATTTTGGATATTGAGAATTATTGTAGCAGTAAGTGCCGAACTTAATTGGGATTTAGGAGCACTTAAGCCACTAAATCAACAAGTTGAAATCATATTACTATTTGTAGTGTTAGTATGTGTAATATTAGTAGTGAAAAGAAAAATGTTAGGAGGACTTATATATTTATTAGCATATGGAATGTATTTTGGAGTTGATATAGTAAATAATTTACAAACATTAATATCAGCAGTAGAGTCAAATATAGACATAAATTTATATATGAATTTATTACTATCATTAATAGGAATGATATTACCAATATCAGTATTATTAGACTTATTGATGGATAAAAGCAGAAAAAATCATCCAAAAGACAAAAAAACGGATTGGTTTTATGATAATGAACAATTTGATAGAAAAATGGACGAAAGAGCAGACAAAAACAATTATAGGACATTATAGGGACAGGTCTTGTTTGTCTCATTTGGATTTTAAATGCAATAGTTAATAATATAAATATCAAATATGAAAGAGGAAATATGATGAATAGTAAAACATTAGAAAATATTTATAATGAGTGCCTAGAAATAGCTAATATGATTAAAAATCCAACATTGAAAAAATGTTGTAAAAATATATATAATGATTATAAAGAAAAGCTAATAAATAAACCGGCTACACCTGGTTCGCATCATTTTTTTAAAGGAGGATTATTATTTCATATATATAGTGTTACAAAAAATGCAATGGCAATTTGTGATTTGTATCCTAACTTAGATGTAGATAAAGATTTGATAATTTTTGGTGCATTAGTGCATGATATAGGGAAATGTAATGATTTTAATGATTTTTCGGATAGTGAAAATTATAATTCTATAAATGGTAATAGTATGGATTTATTAGGACATTCTTATGAGGGAACACATATTGTTGAGAATTATTTAAAAACTTATGATATAGATGAGCAATTTAAAAATCAGGTTATACATATGGTAGGTAGTCATATGAATGAATATAGCGAATGGGGAGCTTTAGTTTTACCTAAAATGCTCGAAGTTATAATTATAAATTATGCTGATAGTATGGATGCGTATCTGGAACCAGCACACAAAATTATTAAAGATGCCAAAAAAGGTGAAAAATATAAAGTTGAAAATGCACCAAGATATTATTATAAATCATTAAATCCATATTACGAAAATGATAATATAAAATAGAGAATTAATGTAAAGTGAGAAAGTATGAAATGAAAAAATAATAATTAAAAAGTGTCTAATGAGACAATAAAAAATTTAAAAGAACTGGAAAGAAACAATCACAAAATAAAGAAATTGAATATATTAGAGGAAGTAGAGTAGGAAAATATGGATTTGAAATATATAAATAATGGCAAATATATAGATGAAATAGAAAAATTATATTTAAAGTCTTTTCCGGAAGATGAAAGATTTCCTTTTTGGATACTGGAAGAATGTTCTAAAAAAAATGATCCTGATTTATATGCCATTATTGATAATAATAGATTTGTTGGAATGTGTTATATTATTAATTGCGATAAAGCATATTATATTATGTATTTAGCAGTAGAACCAGATTTGAGAAATAAAAATTATGGTTCTAAAATATTAAGAGACTTAAAAGAAAAATATAAATTATTGTTTTTGTCAATTGATGAACCAATTAATAGTATAAGTATTAGACGTAAAAATTTTTATTTAAGAAATGGATTTTATGATATTAATAGATTTTATGAGGATGCAGGTATTAATTATGAAATATTATGTACTGATGATAAATATGAAATAACTGATGATATTATGAAGATGAGATATGCCAATATGACAAATAATTTTAAACTACTTGAAGTTATATCAAATACATTTAATATGAATACTATTAATTTGAAAAGTAAGAATATAAAATAGAGGAAATAAGGAAATAAGATGATAAAAAGATATAAAAAGAATGAAATTGAAAAGCTAGTTAAAATACTAAAAAATGATGGTGTAATTAGTATTCCAACTGATACAGTTTTTGGTATATGCGCTAGAATAAATTCGGAGATAGCACATGATAAATTAATAACTATAAAAAATCGTCCAATAAAAAAGCCATTTCCTGTAATGTGTGAAAATGAAGAACAGATAAAAAGCATAGCTATTGTAAATGATGTAGCGGAAAAATTAATAAAATCATTTATGCCTGGGCCAATTACATTAGTATTAAATAAAAACAAGAATTTACCAGAATATGTAACAAATGGAAAAGATACAATTGCAGTTAGAATGGCAACATCAGAAACAATAAAAAAATTAATTTTAGAATTAGAAAGTCCAATATTTATGACAAGTGCTAATCAAAGTGGAGAACCTACTTGTACCAGTTTAGATGAAATAGAAAAAATGTGTCCAAAATTAGATGGAATGCTGGAAGGAAATGTGATTTTTTCAAAAGGAAGTACAATTATAGATTGTAGTGCTGATGAGATAAAAATATTAAGAGAAGGTCCAATAACAATAGAGCAAATAAATGAAATAGTAAATTATAATTTAAGAAAAAGAAAGTGATAAAATTATGAATATGTATTAAAAAAGAAAAGTAAGACAAGAAAAAAGAGAAAACAATAATGAAGAAAAAAATCGTCAAATTGCCCCAATTTCGTGGGATAGTGCGGCAAATAGACAACTTCTTGAAAATATTGATAATATTAAATTTTAGAAGATTTTTTGTATTTCTAAGGTGCTTTTTATAAAAAATTTCTGAAAAATATGAGTGTAAGATTTATGAAAAACAATGGAAAGGATGTGAATTATGTTAGAAAAAAATTTTAAAAATATTATTAGTAATATTAAAGAAGAAATTATAAATACGCAAATTAAAACAATGCAAGAAGTTAATAGCAATTTAATTATGTTGTATTTTAGATTGGGAAAAATTGTTTTATAAAACAAACAATATGGAAATAATTTTACGAAGAAAGTGTCAACAGAACTTAAATTAACTTTTCCTAATATGAAAGGTTTTTCTGAAAGAAATATAAGGTCAATGAGATTATTCTATGAAGAATATGCTGATGATGCAAAATGGCAACAACTTGTTGCCAAATTACCTTGGGGACATAATTTATTACTAATTGAAAAAATTAAAGATAAGGATATTAGACAAATATATGCCTAAAATACTATTAAAAATGGCTGGAGTAGAAATATACTAGCTATTCAAATTGAAACAGAATTTCATAAAAGAATAGGTTGTTGAATTAAAAGCAAGTGAATTTAAACCAGAATATATAGGACAATTAGGATTTTATGTAACAGCAATTAATGAAACAATAAAAAAAGAATGTGATGCACCTACGATTGGCTTATTATTATGTAGAGGAAAGAACAGAGTAACGGTAGATTGGTCTTTGAAATCCACAAATATTCCTATAGGTGTTTCAACTTATAAAGTGAAAGAACAACTACCAAAAGAATTAATAGATAAATTACCAACAGAAGAAGAAATAAACCTATATTTAGATATAGATGAAACAAATAAATAGTAATTTGAAAGTGAGGTATAACTTATGAAAAAATATAAAATTGCATCAATATTGATGTTTATACACGGAGCATTTATGGAAATAGGAGGATGTTTAGCACTCATACCTGTATTTGTTATAGGTAGTGATAAGTTTGATATAAATCAATATATTTCTTTTATTGTTCCATATTTTAAAGATAACATGAATTTGATGCTTGTAATGGGAGCAATTTACGGAGTTGTAAGAGTTATCGGTGCAGTTGGATTATGGAAAAATAGAATGTGGGGATTAGTATTATCAGTAATAAATTGTGTAATTACAATGGCTTTAATGATGTTTATGTTACCAGCAGGAATAATGGATGGAATACTTGCAATTACTGCTTTAATTTTAATCTTGACACAATATTTTGAAAATAAAAAAATTATAGACTAACAAATTGCAAGTTGTAAAAAGGAAGTGATAAATAATGGATATGTATCAAAAAAGAAAAATTAGGGCTGAAATGAAAAATAACAATCAAGAAGAAAAGTTAACTAAAGTCGGTATCAACTGGTAAAGAACGACTTATATAAACTCTCTTTAAAACTCTTATTTTATAAGGCTTTTAATTAAATTTCTTTT
>ENA-OROM01000437-OROM01000437.1-human-gut-metagenome-genome-assembly--contig:-NODE-437-length-54122-cov-5.821555_pt1 | contig 54122 bp, 49 predicted proteins | sample MGYA00242129_ERZ509050 | MGnify/ENA primary metagenome ERZ509050 (study PRJEB26280, sample SAMEA2338701) | human gut metagenome | biome: human gut; feature: human-associated habitat; material: faeces...
GAAAAACTACGAAAAACCGAGATAATCGGTGAAAATTAAAGATATTATAGGGAGGAAATAACTGGGAAAATATCCGATTTTCGTAAAATGAGAAACAAACTTGCAACAAAGAAAAGCTTATGGAATGGAACATTAAAGGAGCTTCGTTCCCTTAATCGTAATATTGAAGTAGGAGAACTCCGGTGCATGGACTGTGATTCTACACATATTGCATATAAAGGTAAAGGAAAAATTACATACTCGTTCGATGTGTCTACCCCTGAAATGAGATCGCAGATAATCATATCTATTGAAGAACGGATTAATGCGTATACGGAAGAAATAGAAAAGTATGATTTTGAAATCTCTTCTATGCAGCAACGAATTAAAGAGATAATGCAAGACGAAGATATTACAATCGAGAACATAGTGGCATATAAAAATGGCTTCAGCAGTATTGCGGAAATTGAGGAAAAGGTACTGAAACTTGATGAAGACATTGATAACTTAAAGCAAAAAGTTAAATCGGGGAAAAAACAGACAGAGGATTCAAAAAAGGCACAGCAAGATTTTTACGAAGCAATAGTAGAAGAAATGAATCAGGTTAAGGGAAAAATAGATATTGAAAGCAAGCAATTATACGATGATCTGTTTACCAAAAGAGGTTCAGTTGTATCTGGAAGTGAGGAAACCGTGTATTATATTGCGAGATTGATTAGCATTGCTAAATTAACGAAGCATTCTTGCCCAATTATAATGGATTCTTTTCGTGCAGAAGATTTGTCAACAGAGAAAGAAGAACATGTTTTGGCGTTGTTGTCTGAACTAAAACGACAGTGCATTTTAACGACGACATTAAAGGCAGAAGAAAAAGATAAATATGTGAAAATAGCTGGAATCAATGCGATTGATTATACAGGTCACCGTTCTAATAAAATATTAGGAACAGAGAACTTGTCGGCTTTTGTGAAGTTATTAAGCGGATTAGGTATTAGTCTACAATAATAACCTGTACGGGTATATTTTGATATGTTATTTCTAAAGTAGACGATAAAAATATAAAAAGGCTACTTTAGAAGTTTTTGTTATGTCAAAATTAAAACATAGTTCGGAATGGATGCTGTAAAGAGTTCAAGATACCTACAGGTTTAGGTTCATATGACTTCATTGCTAAAAATAATAATATAAGTGTATTCAGCCTAAGACAATGGGTTCAGAAATACAAGATACATGGTGCAAGTGTATTTGGAAGCAAAAGTATTGACAGTACCCAGAGCTGCTTAAAGACGATTATTATAAAACCATAGAACTTGAATTATGCGAAGAATACATTAAAGAATAAAGGTAATCATTTTATAATTTAATAGTGAAAAATAAAAATAGTGATATGGTCGGCCTAAAGATGTAGGTCTTGCCGCCGCTTAACTTTATAACATAAAAAATGACATTATAACATTTTTGTGTTATAATGATAAAAAATATGTTAGAAAGGAGAGGGCGAGATGGAGAAATTCTTGAAAGATATTTTTGGGATAGATGCAGTGTGCCAAAAATTTAGCGCTTTTGCTGGCTTAAGCCGTTTGCTTGTTGAGGCTTACGATTACGTTTTGGTAGAAATAAATGAAGTGAAATTCCTGGCTATAGCTCCTGTATATGAGCAGCCTACGATTCCTACACTGGTTAATCATATGAAAAAAATAAGCAGTGCGAAAAATTTACCTGTCGTTTATCATCCGAGAAGCTTAACATATTCTAAAATGAAAGGCTTGCTTCAACAGAAAGTACCTTTTATCGTGGATGGTAAGCAAGCCTACCTGCCATTTTGGGGAATGCTTTTGCAAGCGATTAGTGACGGAAGAAACGAAAATATAAAGTTCTCCCTGCCAGCGCAGCTTTTGGCAATGATTTATCTTTATTCTCGCGAGCCTTTCCTCTATATAAAAAAAGCTGTTGAATTTTTGCCGTATTCTGCTATGAGTATAACGCGAGCAATGCGTGAGCTGGAAGCCAGCGAATTGTTTTACGTAGAGAAGGATAAACAGAGTAATGTTTTGCGCAGTCAGTTAGCGAAGCAGGAGCTGTTTGTGGAATTGAAAGCAAGATTTAATTCACCGATATGGAAGCGTGGATATATCGATAATGAATTTGTCGCGAAGGAAATGGTACTGGCCGGGGAAGATGCGTTGGCTGAAAAAAGTATGCTTGCCAATACTTTGCCTGTTAAGTATGCTGCGTATAAAAAGAATGTTGATTTAAGTGCCCTACATAGTGAATTACTTGATAGCAAAAAGCAAAGTGAATTGCAATTGTGGTCATATAATCCGTTACTGTTTTCGCAGCTGGATATACCTGATCCGATATCTTTAGTTGTGTCGCTAAACGATGTTCATGATGAACGCGTCGAGCAGGCGATGGATGGAATTATGGAAGAAGTTTGGGAGGGACAGCATGGTACCTGGATTAAAAAGTTTTAGAGAAAGCTTTAGTGACTTTGCAGATCAATATGTTATCATAGGCGGTGCTGCTTGTGATATCTATATGGAAAGCGAAGATGGTTCTTTTAGGGCTACTAAGGATTTGGATATTGTGTTGATCGTAGAAGTGCTTACGCCGGAATTCGTCAGCAAGTTTTGGCAGTATGTACAGACAGCTGGTTATCAGCATATTGACAAGAGCAAGCAGAAGCCAGAGTTTTACAGATTCAGCAAGCCTATAAGCAAGGAATATCCTGCTATGATAGAATTGTTTAGCAGACCGCCGTATAATGTGGGGTTAAGCTTTGCTGCTAATGTTGTTCCTATTCATGTTGATGATTCGTCGATCAGCTTGTCAGCTATTTTGCTGAATGATGAGTACTATGAGTTCATGAAGTCTGGCAGGATTAGTATTGATGGTATCAGCATTTTGGATTATCAATATATCATTCCGTTTAAGGCAAAAGCTTGGCTAGATTTGTCTGAGAGAAAAAATTCTGGTGAGAGCATAGACAGCAAGAATATTAAGAAGCATAAGAATGATATTTTTCGTTTGTCTGCTCTGCTTCTAGAAGGTAATTCCTTGAGTTTACCTGATAAGATTGCTGAGGATATGCTGGAGTTTATTACAAAGGTAGCTGATGAGCCTGTCGATATGAAGAGCTTAGGACTCAGAGGTATGAAAGTCGAGAGCATGTTGGAGCTTATATGTAGATACTATATGTTGCGTTAGAAAAACCGCTGCTACTGCCGTGATACTTTTTTGATACTATACGATGTGCAAATAAAAAAATCCAATAAAAAACAGTGGAAAATTTGGATAAAACAACGTAAAATGTAATAGAAAAACGAGATGATACGTTGCAATAATCGAAGTTAAATAATCTTGTTGCTACGCTAGTAGCACAATAGATTGTTGATTCGTCTGCAATCCGACTCCCGATGCACTTAGGTGTGTCGGGAGTTTTTTGATTTTCTGCCTCAAAGAATATATAATATTTGCAACGGAACCGGGAGGTGAGTAGGGGATGCAAGTTAATTATCAAGGCAATCGCGACGCAAAAGTAGTCTTGCTTCAAATAATAGGAGAACACGAGTTGCCGTTTATCGAAGAGGAGCTTTCACATATAAAAGCTATAACACAGAGTACAGATTTTTTGTTTATTACAGTGCAGGTTGATAGCTGGAACGACGACCTTTCACCATGGGTGGCAGAGCCGATTTTTGGAGATGCTGCATTTGCCGGCAATGCGGAAAAACTTCTAACACGTATAAAAAATGAAGTAATTGTTCCGTTATTAAGTGAGCATCAAGATATAAAGATTTTTGCGGGCGGCTATTCCTTAGCCGGATTATTTGTATTGTGGGCGGCTTATCAAACAAATTTATTCGAAGGTATAGCAGCAGTATCTCCGTCTGTGTGGTTTCCTAAATTTGTTGATTTTGTACATAACAACAAAATATTAAACAATAGAGTCTATTTAAGTCTTGGCGATAAGGAAGCAAAGACACGCAACCAAATTCTGGCACAGGTGGCAAATGATATTTATGATGTGTATCGCTCATTAAGAGATCATGGGCTGAGTTGTATTTTTGCTTGGAACAAGGGAAATCATTTTAAGGAACCTGCTTTGCGTATGGCAAAAGGATTTGCATGGTTGATGAGCTATGAAAAGATTCACTCATATGAATTTTTTCTTAAAATATTTGAGCATGATGAAGTTTTTCTTGTTGATGAAACCTTATTTTATTTTGATGATGAGCCTAAAAATCAACAGGAACATTACCTTGGCTGTTTACGTGAATATGATAAACCATATTGGGTGGGGTATTGTGACATACCTGATGGTCAGGAATTCTTGACTGCCAAAGAAATGTTAGAAGCTAAAATCTTTGAAGGCAAGTCAATTAAGGATAGATGGGAACATGTTGTGATTGTCAATATAGGTGGATTCTGTTGGGAGGATTGGCTAGATATGTATATGAATAAGCTAGGTGGAATAAGTGATTTAAAGTAGTATTTATTTGCAAGATAATACATTAATAATTGACTTGGATTTCGGCTGTAAAGTAATTAGCGATATCACTTGTAATATATACTTTCACCTTAGCTCAGCTTTCTAATAAAAAAATTACATTCTAACATTCTTATGCTATAATATAAAAAATGACCTACTATATTGCTGTGTAAAAATGATTGAGTTTTTATAAAGGAGTTTCATATGCTTACAGACGAAAAACGTAAAAAGCTTTTGGCCGGTGCACTGGCGGTAGTTATGCTGACAGGTGTTGCAGGCTGTGGCAACGATAAAGACAGTGAGTGGAAGAATGATAACTCTGCTCAGAATAATCAAGATGAAAAGAAGGATGAAGATAACGGCGGCGGCTTTTTTCATGGCTTCTTTCCCTGGTACTTCATCGGCCGTACCTTTGGTGTAGGCCAGATGGCAGGTGTGCGAACTGCGCCTGCAGCTAACCAGAAGCAGAATACTGCACCCGCAGGCTCGTCTACTAATCCTAAACCAAACGCTAACACCGCCAATGGCTCTACTGTGCAACAGGGAACTGCAGGAAGCACGCAAAGTTCTAAGCTCGGCAGTACGGGCACTACAGGTAAAAGCGGTATCGGCAGTGGCATGAGCCGCTCCAGCGGCAGCGCAATTTCCTGAGGTGATGAAGATGTATAAATATCGTAAGCCTGATACCTGGCTTGATAAAATTGATTTGAATATTATGCCGTATGTGGATGCGCCGGAGTGGGAAAACCGTTATCCTACTATCAGCGCGCTGCTTATGAGCAATGCCAATAAGCGTGAGCTGCAGCGCATCAGTGCCGGCCTTACAGCAGCATTGTCACGCCTGGCAGAGGCTTTGCGTACCAATAATAATGGCGCAATGCCCTTTAATCTGTTTAATATGACGGATAAGCTCACACCGTATATCCTTGCGGATAACTCGGATTATGTGAGCTATATCAGCCGTCTTGACTTTGTAAAGAATACTGACGGCTGCTATAAGCTGGTAGAGATCAATTCGGATACTCCTTGCGCCTTGCCGGAAACATTTTATGCCAACAAGGTAGCGGAAGCATATTTTGCTAAGGAGTACGGCCTGCATTTGCAGCCGCGTTCGGATGGTGAGGAGCTGGCAGAGCCCTTTTTAAAGCTGTTGGAACAGCCTAAATATGCAGATAAGGATGTAGTACGCATTGCTTTTGCTGCTGATAAAAGCTACAGCGAGGACTGGGCTAATGCCAAATTTTTATTTGAGCGCGTGCAAAAGGTGCTGCGTGAACGCATTTTGAGCAAGCAGCCATTCGTTTGTCGTCTTGTCGGCCTGGATGAGCTGATTGTACATGATGACGGAGTTTACATTCCCAATGAAATCTTCAAAAGTAAGGAAGATAAGCTTGATATACTGTATCGTCTGCATCCGCTGGAGCTTTTGATGGATGATGAAAGCGAGGATGGCTATCCTGTTGGCTTAAAGCTTATGGAGTTAGCTAATTTCGGTGCTGTTGATCTGGTTAATCCGGTAAAATCCATTGTACTGCAGAATAAAGCACTGCTGGCACTGGCATGGTATTTATATCAGCATCGTCTGTTCTGGACACCGCAGGAGGAAGAACTGTTGGCTGCGCATTTAACGCCGACCTATTTGGACAGCAAACCGCTGGCTGGACAGCGTTATATTAAGAAGCCCATCTTTGGTCGTGAGGGTGCAGGCATTGCTATTGTAGAGCCTGATGGTGCGCTGAGCTACGAGGCGGAGGAATGCGATGACTGCGATTTGATTTACCAGCAGTTTGTTCCTTCAGCAGATGTACAGCAGGAAACAGATAACGGTGAGGCAACCGGCAAGTATACTTATTCCTGCTTTGTCATTAACGGTAAAGCGTCGGAGACCTTTGTGCGTTTGCAGCCGGGAGAAATTACCGGCGTGGAAGCATATTTTGTACCTGTTCTCGATGAAAAATAAGAATTTGAGGAATATCCGAAATGAACATCCAAGTATATCAATCTTTTTTGACTGTTGTACAGTGCCGCAGCTTTACGCAGGCTGCGAAATATCTTAATTTTACCCAGCCTACAATCAGCAATCATATCAACACTTTGGAAGAAGAATATGGCGTTATTCTTTTCACCAGAGATGGCAAAAACGTTTATCTGACGCAGGCAGGTAAAAACTTTGTGCCGATAGCACAGCAGCTGATGGCTGATTATCAGAAAAGCCAGGAGGTAATGCGCCAATTTCAAAAGAAGAATTACAGTCTGAAAATAGGTGTTTCCACCCAGGGCATAAATTTTTATCTATTGCCTGTGCTGCTGAAGCTCAAAAATGAATTTCCCGAGCTGGATATAGAGGTTAACCGCTGTATGACGGTAGAATCGACAATAAATGATGCTTTTGTACAGAAGCTGTATGATTTTGCCTTTGTGCATATTGATGTACAGCCGCTTTATACCAAGCGTGTACAGCTTTGGAATCAGCCGATGGTTTTTGTAGCCTCCAAAGAACTGTATGAACAGATGGGAGAAAACAATAATATTTATGATTATCACTTTATTGCTTATCCTGCAAGCGAGGTATACTATAAGCATCTGAAATCGAAGGTTGATTTTACGCGTCTGCAAAGTATATTGACCTTCAGCGATTCGGAATCCGTACTGATGGCAGTTGAGCAGAATCTCGGTATAGCCTTGACACCGCGGGTAAAGGTAAGGAAGGAACTGGAGCAGGGGACATTAGTCGAATTCCCGGTCAAGTATTCGGGAAATATGCCTATTTCGGTTCTTTATGATTATGAATTTAACTTTACCTTGCCTACGAAACGCTTTTTGGAGCTTTTAAAAGAGTCGCAGGAAAAGATAAAGGGTTAATTTACTTTCTGTTCTTTATATAAGAATAATTTATCAAAATACTATAACAGGAAAAGTAATCTTATTGACTTTTTAATTTAGGACTTCTTCAGCACTTTTGAAGAAGTCCTAAATTTTTAGTATAAAAAAGCGCATGGTTAAGCAAATGTCCACGAATTATAGTACAAATTTTGTATACAAAATACAGAACGGCGAATAAATTGCTTATGTATACAAGAAAAATTCCAATAAGTATAGATAAAGAAAACTGTTGAGATAATTAAGCTATAATGATAAAATTTTTATGGATAGCGTTGCTTGCGCAAAATTAAGCCGGCTAGATTACCGGCAGAAACGAGGGTATTATGTCAAAGGATATGCAAAAAACTGAAGAAAAAACAAATAGGCGTATGCCAACCTTTACGGAATCCGTTATTCCTATTATTGCCATGATGGTTATTCTGACTGTTGGCAAAGGTTATCTGGGTTACGCAACCGAGCCGCTGCTGCTTTTGGTAGCTGCTATTGCCGGCCTGATTGCTTACCGCGTTGGTGTTACCTGGGATGAAATGATGGACGAAATCTGCCAGAAGATTGCCAAGGGCATGCCGGCAATCTTGATTCTGACCTGCGTTGGTGCGCTGGTTGGTACCTGGATGGCTTCCGGTACTATCCCGATGATGATTTATTATGGCGTACAGATTGTAAACCCGACCTTTATGCTGGTAACAGCTTTCCTGATTACTGCAGTTGTATCTATCGTAACCGGTACCTCCTGGGGCTCCGTTGCTACCATGGGTGTTGCACTGATGGGTATCGCCAGCACTTTGGGTGTAAACCTGGCAGCTACTGCCGGTGCTGTAATCGCCGGTTCTTATTTCGGTGATAAAATCTCCCCGCTGTCCGATACCACTAACCTGGCACCGGTTGCAGCTGGTTCTACTCTTTATGAACACATTGCTCACATGTTCTGGACTACTGTTCCGGCAACTATTATTTCCCTGGTTGTTTATGCTTTCGTTGGCTTAAAGGGCAATATCGGCGGCGATGTTTCTTCCGAAGCAGTAAGCACTATGCTGACTCAGTTAGATGGCATGTACAACTTTAACATTCTGCTGATTCTGCCTGTACTGCTGATTTTGGCAGGCTCTATCTTTAAGAAACCGACTCTGCCGGTTATGATGGCTTCCACTGTTCTGGCTGGCGCTGAAGCATTGATTTTCCAAAACATCAACCTGAAAAATTTGCTGCTGGCTACCGTAAAAGGCTTTAAAATTTCTATGCTGACAACTCCCGGCTTTGACCCGGCTACTGCTGCTCCGCAGATTATCAAGCTGTTGAACCGCGGCGGTATGGCTGAAATCATGGGCACCACTCTGCTGGTATTCTGCGCATTCTGCTTTGCCGGTATTATGAGCAAGGCCGGTTGCCTGGAAGTAGTTCTGCAAAAAATCCTGACCTTTGCTAAGAGCACCGGCGATCTGATTGCTTCCACAGTTGCTTCCTGTATTACCATGGGCCTGTGTACCGGTAACTCCTACCTGTCCATTCTGATTCCCGGTGAAATGTTCCGTGATGCTTATAAAGCTAGAGGCCTTGCTGCTAAGAACCTGTCCCGTACCTTGGAGGATGCAGGTACTGTATTTGTACCGTTGGTTCCCTGGTCTGCAGCAGGTGCTTATATGACCGCCTGCACCGGCATTGAAACTCTGGATTATGCACCGTGGGCAATTCTCTGCTACACCGGTTTCATTATCGCTCTGTTCTACGGCTACACCGGTATCGGTATTGCTAAGCTGGAAGACGAAAAGAAATAAGCCGGTTGCGCAAGCAAGTCGGCAGTACTGAGCAACTGCTTAGTACACAATGAAAGGAAAAGTGACACATTTTGATTAAGTTAATTAGAAACGCTGACGTTTATGCACCTGCGCATCTTGGTAAAAAAGATGTGCTGGTTATTGCAGATAAGGTAGTGCGTATTGCTGATAAAATCGAAGGCTACGAAGGTATGCCTGAGGTTGAGGTATTTGATTTCAGCGGCAAAAAACTGCTGCCAGGTTACATTGATATGCATATGCACATCACCGGCGGCGGCGGTGAGCAGGGCCCTGCTTCCCGCGTACCCGAAGCAATGCTGAGCCAGATTACCAGCTGCGGTATTACTACTGTTCTGGGCCTGCTGGGTACAGACGGTGTAACCAGAAGCGTAGAAAACCTCGTGGCTAAGGCACGCGCACTGACGGAAGAAGGCATTACTGCCTACTGCCTGACCGGTGCTTACGGAATTCCTTCGCCGACCATTACCGGTTCTATCGAAAAGGATATCATGATGGTTCCACCGATTATCGGCACCAAGATTGCAGTTAGCGATCATCGCAGCTCTAATCCTCAGGGACCGGAGCTGATTGAGGTTGCTACCGCAACCCGTCGCGGTGGCCTGTTGGCCAACGTTGCCGGCCTGGTAACCATGCATATGGGTTCCGGTGTTGGTAAGCTGGACCCGCTGTTCTACGCACTGGACCATTCCGATGTTCCTGCAAAGAACTTCCTGCCTACTCATATGCTGCGTACTCGCGAGCTGATGGAAGAAGGCGCTAAACTCGTTCGTCGCGGCGGCTATTTCGACATGACTGCCGGCAGCACTGATGAAGATATGGAAATCGGCGCTGAGCAGATTATGGAAATCCTGAGCTGGGAGGGCATGAGCACCGATCATCTGACGATGAGCAGTGATGCTTTCGGTTCTCAACCTAAGTTCAATGAAAACGGTGACTGCATCGGTCTGACCTACTGCTCTCCTAAATATCTGCATCTGACTATCAAGAGTCTGGTACGTCGCGGTCTGCCGTTGGAAGAGGCTATCAAGCTGCTGACCTCTACACCTGCCGAGCTGCTCGGCAAAACCGGTGTTAAAGGCTGTGTTGCAGTCGGTGCGGATGCTGACCTGCTGGTTCTGGACGAAAACCTGGATATCGACGCATTGTTTGCTAAAGGCCAGGTTGCATTGCTGGATAAAGAGATTGTACTTAAAGGCCGCTTTGAATAAGCTGCGCCTATGCGAATACAGACACATCGAAGATGGTGTGTCTGTATTTTTTTGACAAAAATCTTGACAACTTGCGTAATTTATGATAACATATCATACTACATCATTATTATTTTTGCAGGTGTAAATTTTGACAACAAATACTGCCGGGTCAGTGGTTGAACGGCGTATCTTGCTTATAATGAAAGATGAGGCAGATCATCGAAGACAACTGACAAGGTCCTTGTGGTAAGAACCTTGTTGTTTTTTTTGTCACGCATGATTCGCCGAGTTTAGTGTGCTGATAATACAAGAAGGGGTGAGGAATTACATGTTTAAACCGGTTCCAGTAGGTGATAGGACTCGGTATAGTTATGCAAGAATCAATGAAATTTTGGCAATGCCTCATTTGATTGATATCCAGAGAAAATCCTACGAATGGTTCGTTCAAAAGGGCCTCATGGAGATTCTGCATGACATTTCTCCTATTAAAGACTTTGCAGGTAATCTGGAGCTTTCCTTTGAAAGCTTTGAATTAGGAACTCCTAAATACAGCGTTGAAGAGTGCAAGGAGAGAGATGAATCCTATTCTGCACCGATGAACGTTAAAGCACGCCTGATTTTCAAAGACAAGGAAAAAGGCGAAATTAAGGAATCCTCTGTATTTATGGGCGACTTCCCGCTGATGACCGATACCGGTACCTTTGTTATCAACGGTGCTGAACGTGTTATCGTCAGCCAGCTGGTGCGTTCTCCCGGCGTTTACTATAGTGTAACTATGGATCCCAGCGGTAAAAAGATTTACGGTACTACTGTAATTCCTAACCGTGGCGCTTGGATTGAATATGAAACTGACATTAATGATATTATTTCTGCTCGTGTAGACCGTACCCGTAAGGTTCCGGCAACCGTGCTGCTGCGTGCTCTGGGCTTGTCTTCCAATGATGAGATCCTGGCTTGCTTCGGCAATCATCCTGCGCTGTTGGCAACTCTGGAAAAGGATACTACCACTAACAGAGATGAAGCTATGCTGGAGCTTTACAAGAAGTTGCGTCCGGGCGAACCTGTTATTCTGGAAAACGCCGTACAGCTGATTGAAAACACCTTCTTCGACAGCAAGCGTTATGACTTGGCTAATGTAGGCCGTTATAAGCTCAACAAAAAGCTTGGCTGGCGCAACCGCCTGAGCGGTACCGTACTGGCTGAGGCTATTGCTGATGAAGAAACTGGCGAAATCATCCTGCCGGCAGGCACTAAGATGACCGATGAAAATCTTGATAAGATAGCAGAAAGCGGCATTTATAACGAACGCGGTCTGCGTGCTGTCAAGGTTCAGAACCATGAAGAAGAAATGCTTCTGATGTTCACCACCGGTATCGATGAAAAAATGCATACTGTTACCAATGAGGATGTATTTGCTTCCTTCAACTATTTGCTGAACCTGATGGATGGCCATGGCACCGGCGATGATATTGACCATTTGGGCAACCGTCGTGTACGCTGCGTTGGCGAATTGCTGCAAAACCAGTTCCGTATCGGTCTTTCCCGTATGGAGCGTGTAGTAAAAGAGCGTATGACCATTCAGGACAACGAGGTTATCACCCCGCAGGCTCTGATTAACATCCGTCCTGTTGTTGCTGCTATTAAGGAGTTCTTCGGCAGCAGCCAGTTGTCCCAGTTCATGGACCAGAACAACCCTCTGGCAGAGCTGACTCATAAACGTCGTCTGTCTGCCCTCGGCCCCGGCGGTCTGTCCCGTGAGCGCGCAGGCTATGAAGTCCGCGACGTACACAACTCCCACTATGGCCGTATGTGTCCTATCGAGACGCCTGAAGGTCCTAACATCGGTTTGATCGGTTCTTTGTCCACCTATGCTGTTATCAATGAATACGGCTTTATGGAAACTCCGTACCGTGTTGTTGATAAAGAAAATAAACGTGTAACTGAAGAAATCAGATACATGACTGCGGACGAAGAAGATAAATATATCGTAGCACAGGCCAACGAACCGTTGGATGATGACGGCTACTTCCTGGGCGAGCGTGTTACCGCCCGTGCAAAGGATGATGTCCTCTCCATTACTCCGGATAAGGTTGACCTGATGGACGTTTCTCCTAAACAGGTAGTATCTATCGCAACCGCGCTGATTCCGTTCTTGGAGAACGATGACGCTAACCGTGCTCTGATGGGTGCGAACATGCAGCGTCAGGCTGTACCTTTGCTCTGCACTCAGGCTCCGATTATCGGTACCGGTATGGAATACAAGGTTGCTTCTGACTCCGGTGTCTGCGTTCTGGCTAAACGTGCCGGCGAAGTTATCCGCGTAGTAGGCAACGAAATCCGTGTACGTGCAGAAAACGGTGAAGTGGATGTATATCCGCTGCTGAAATTCAAACGTTCCAACCAAGGTACCTGTGTTAACCAGCGTCCTATCGTCTTTAAAGGCGATAAGGTTACCGAAAAGCAGATTCTGGCTGACGGCCCTGCTACCGATCACGGCGAGCTGGCTTTAGGTCACAACGTAATCGTTGCTTATATGCCTTGGGAAGGCTATAACTACGAGGATGCTGTTCTGCTGAACGAGGATCTGGTAAAGGCTGATATCTTTACATCTATTCATATTGAAGAATATGATTGTGATGCCCGCGATACCAAGCTTGGTAAAGAAGAAATTACCCGCGAGATTCCTAACGTATCCGACGAAGCTCTGAAGGATCTGGATGAGCGTGGTATTATCCGTATCGGTGCCGAAGTACGCCCCGGCGATATTCTGGTAGGTAAGGTTACTCCTAAAGGCGAAACCGAGCTGACTGCAGAAGAACGTCTGCTGCGTGCTATCTTCGGTGAAAAAGCACGTGAAGTACGTGATAGCTCCCTGCGTGTACCGCACGGCGAAGCAGGTAAGATTGTCAGCGTTAAGGTATTCAGCCGTGAAAACGGCGATGATCTGCCGCCGGGAGTAAACGAACAGGTTCGTGTACATATTGCCCAAAAACGTAAGATTTCCGAAGGCGATAAGATGGCAGGCCGTCACGGTAACAAGGGTGTTGTTTCCCGTATTATGGCACGTGAGGACATGCCTTTCCTGCCGACCGGTGAACCGGTACATATCGTACTGAACCCCCTGGGCGTACCTTCCCGTATGAACATCGGACAGGTACTGGAGAACCATCTGGGCTGGGCAGCACGTGCGCTGGGTATGGAAATCGATACTACCAACCTGGCAGCTAAGCTGAATGCCGTTGAAAAAACCGGCGCAGCAGAAGGTACTCCGGAATTTGAAGCAGCCTTTAAGGAAGAGCTGGCTAATTCCGAAACCGCTAAGAAATTAGAGCATTACGGCTACGATTATGAAAAATATGGTATGCCGGAAACTGTTGAAATTGATAAATTCGGTGGCAAGAGCGTAAAAGCAGTACAGATTTCCGTTCCTGTATTCGACGGTGCGCATGAGCAGGATATTGCTGATGCATTGGAGCTTGCAGGCATTGATAAAACTGCTAAGACCACTCTGTATGACGGTCGTACCGGTGAACCCTTCGATAACCCTGTTACCGTTGGTCTGACCTATTACCTCAAGCTTCACCATTTGGTTGATGATAAGATCCACGCCCGCAGCACCGGCCCGTACTCCTTGGTTACCCAGCAGCCGTTGGGTGGTAAAGCACAGTTCGGCGGCCAGAGATTTGGTGAGATGGAAGTTTGGGCGCTGGAAGCATACGGCGCTGCTTACACCCTGCAGGAAATCCTGACTGTTAAGTCCGATGACGTTGTTGGCCGTGTTAAGACCTACGAAGCAATCGTTAAGGGCGAAAATGTACCTGATCCTGGTATTCCTGAATCCTTCAAGGTACTGGTTAAGGAATTGCAGTCCATCGGTCTGGATATCAAGGTTCTCAACGAGGATGAGGAAGAGGTTTCCTTACGTGACGATGAGGATGACGATATTGCAACCACCGCTCGCGAGGTTGATTTAGACATCAACGGCCAGGTTGTTGAAAACGCACCTGAAAAGCCTGTTGATGATTATGCTGATAATGACGCTACCGAGGATGATAGTGATTCTGGGGACATCATTGCCGATATGGGTAATTTCACTATTACCGATAATCCCGATGGTGACTTAGATGATCCGACTAATATGTAAGAGAAGGGAGCGAATGATTCTTGATCGACGTAAATAATTTTGTGTCTATGCGTATCGGTTTGGCTTCTCCGGACCAGATTAGAGCCTGGTCCTACGGCGAGGTAAAAAAACCCGAAACCATCAATTACAGAACCCTGAAGCCGGAACGGGATGGCCTGTTCTGCGAAAGAATCTTTGGCCCTACTAAGGATTGGGAATGTCATTGCGGCAAATATAAACGCATCCGTTATAAGGGTATTATCTGCGACAAGTGCGGCGTTGAAGTTACCCGCAGCAAGGTTCGTCGTGACCGTATGGGTCACATCGAACTGGCTGCGCCGGTTTCCCATATCTGGTACTTTAAGGGTATCCCCAGCCGTATGGGCTTGATTCTGGATATTTCTCCGCGTAGCCTGGAAAAGGTTTTGTATTTTGCAAGCTTCATCGTACTTGACCCCGGTGAAGGCACCGACCTGGTTAAAGGCCAGCTGCTGACCGAGCCCGAGTACATGGAAAAACGTGATAAATATCCTGAAGCAGGAATCCGTGTAGGTATGGGCGCTCAGGCTATTAAAGAGCTGTTGGAAGCTATTGATCTGGAAGCTTTGACAGAGCAGCTGCGTCATGAAATGAAGGAGCTGAGCGGTCAGCGCCGTGTGCGCGCTATTCGCCGTCTGGAAGTAGCCGAAGCATTCCTGAAATCCGGCAACCGTCCTGAATGGATGATTATGGATGTAGTTCCGGTAATTCCGCCTGAACTGCGTCCTATGGTACAGCTGGATGGCGGTCGTTTCGCAACCTCCGACCTGAACGATCTGTATCGCCGTGTTATTAACCGTAACAACCGTCTGAAACGTCTGCTGGAGCTGCATGCGCCCGATATCATTGTCCGCAATGAAAAACGTATGCTGCAGGAAGCAGTGGACGCTTTGATTGATAACGGCCGTCGCGGCCGTCCGGTTACCGGTCCCGGTAACCGTCCTCTGAAATCCTTGTCCGACATGCTCAAGGGTAAACAAGGCCGTTTCCGTCAGAACCTGTTAGGTAAACGTGTTGACTATTCCGGCCGTTCCGTAATCGTTGTAGGTCCTGAGCTGAAAATGCATCAGTGCGGCCTGCCGAAAGAAATGGCTCTGGAGCTGTTCAAACCCTTCGTTATGAAGCGTTTGGTAAACAGCGGTGAGGCAACCAACATTAAGAGTGCTAAGCGCATGGTAGAGCGTGCTACCAACGCTGTATGGGACGTTCTGGAAGAGGTAATCAAGGAGCATCCTGTACTGCTGAACCGTGCACCGACTCTGCACAGACTGGGCATTCAGGCTTTCGAGCCTATCCTGTCCGAAGGCCGTGCTATTAAGCTGCATCCTCTGGTATGTACCGCTTATAACGCTGACTTTGACGGTGACCAGATGGCTGTCCATCTGCCGCTTTCCGTTGAGGCTCAGGCTGAAGCACGTATGCTGATGATGTCCGTAAACAACATCCTGGCACCTAAAGACGGCAAGCCTGTTGCTGTTCCTACACAGGATATGGTTTTGGGCTCCTACTATCTGACTATTGTAAAGACCAGCAAGGATGACCCGAACGTTAAGGGTGAAGGAACCCGCTACAGCAGCGTGGACGAAGCTCAGCTGGCTTACTTCCACCATGCGGTAGATCTGCAGGTACCTATCGAGGTTTATATTCCCAACAGCGAAATCTATGATGAAGAAAAGGGTGCAGCTGTCGGTGAAACCGGTATGTCCCTGGTAGTTACAACTGTAGGTAACACTATTTTCAATGGCGAGCTGCCTCTGGAAATGCGTTACTATCATAAAGAAAAAGATCAGGTTGTTGAAAAGCGCCTGGATGCTTCCGGTAATGTTGTGGAAACAACCGTTGAAGTTGAGCGTTGGCATCTTGGCAAGCTGATTGACAAGAAGGAATTAGGCAGACTCGTTGCTAAAGCTCATAAGCTGTACGGCAACCTGCGTACTGCCGAGATTCTGGATATTGTTAAGAAAATGGGTTACGATAATGCTTGTAAATCCGGTATTTCTATCGCAACCTCCGATATTCAGATTCCTGCTGAAAAAGAAGTTATTCTGGAAGCAACCGAGCATGAGGTTGATAAGGTTGAGCGTCTCTTCCGCCGTGGTTTGATGAGCGATGACGAACGTTATCGTAAGGTAATTGACCTGTGGAACGAAGCAACCGATAAGGTTACCGATAAGCTGATGAAGTCCACCATGAACAAGTTCAATCCTGTTTCCATGATGGCTGACTCCGGTGCCCGCGGTAACAAACAGCAGATTCGTCAGCTGGCCGGTATGCGTGGTTTGATGGCCGATCCTTCCGGTCGTATCATTGACCGTCCTATCAAATCTAACTTCCGTGAAGGCCTGACCATTTTGGAATACTTCATTTCTTCTCATGGTGCTCGTAAAGGCTTGGCCGATACCGCACTGCGTACCGCTGACTCCGGTTACCTGACTCGTCGTCTGGTTGACGTTGCACAGGACGTAATTGTCCGTGAGGATGATTGCGATATCGTTGGTATGAACCTGGTTAAGGAACGCAGCCGTCTGAGCAAGGCTGTTCTTGGTGCAAGCCAGAACAAAATCCGCGAAAAGGTTATGGGCCGTACCCTGGCTTCCGGCGTACTTGATGAAGAAGGCAACCTGATTGCTGAAGCAGATACCAACATCACTGAAGAGCTTTTTGCTAAGCTCAATGATGCCGGTGTTGAAGAAATCAATCTTTATTCCGACGAAGATATGAACGGTGAGGATATCGAAAATGTCCGCATCAACATCAGCGATACCTTTGCTCATAATGTGCTGAAGGAAGCAATGATGCATAACTTCAACGGCAAAGAGATAGCAGCAGATATTGTTAACGGTGCAGGCGAGGTGCTGGCACATACCGGCGAAACTATGACCGAAGACATTATCAACGCTGTTCTGGCTGACGGTACCGTTAAGGAGCTGCGTATCCGCAATAACGAAATTGCCGGCATTGAGGTTGAGGCAATTACCGAAGGCAAAAAAGAGAAAACCATCATTGAAACCCTGCATGACCGTATTATTGGCCGTAACCTGGCTGAGGATATTCTGGATGAAAATGGTGAAATTCTTTATCATATCAATGAATATGTTACCGAGCCTATGGCAGAACGTATCTGCCAGCTGCGTGAAAAGGTTAAAATCCGCAGCGTACTTACCTGTAAGGCTAAATTCGGCGTTTGCCGCAAATGCTATGGCCGCAACCTGGCAACCGGCAAGAACGTTGATGTTGGTGAGGCAGTCGGCACTATCGCCGCACAGTCCATCGGCGAACCTGGTACTCAGCTGACCATGCGTACGTTCCATACCGGCGGCGTTGCAGGTGCAGACGATATTACCCAAGGTCTGCCTCGTGTCGAGGAGCTGTTCGAAGCACGTAAACCGAAACATCCCGGCATTCTGTCCGAGGTTGCAGGTCACGTACATATTACCCAGGAAGGCAACAGCCGCAAGGTAACCGTAATGGCACTGGATGGCGAAAACCAGGAATATCAGATTCCTTACGGCGCTAAGCTGTCTGTTGTTGAGGGTGAGGAAATCGCTAAGGGCGACCGTCTGACCGAAGGTTCTCTTAACCCGCATGACGTACTGCGTATCAGCGGCGTGAAGGCTACCCAGAACTATCTGGTATCTCAGGTAGTAGGCGTTTATAAGTCTCAGGGCGTAGATATCAACAGTAAGCATATCGAGGTTATGGTTCGTCAGATGATGCGCAAAATCCGCATCGAGGAATCCGGTGACACTACAATGCTGCCGGGTGAAGACGTTGATGTGGCAGAATTTGAAGAGCAGAATACCGAGATGCTGGAAGCAGGCAAGACTCCTGCAGAAGGCCGTGCTATCCTGCTGGGTATCACCAAAGCTTCTTTGGCTACCGACTCCTTCCTGTCCGCTGCTTCCTTCCAGGAAACCACCCGCGTACTCACCGATGCCGCTATCAAGGGCAAGGTTGACCCGCTGCTGGGCCTGAAAGAAAACGTTATCATCGGTAAGCTGATTCCGGCAGGTACCGGTATGAGCCGTTATCGTGATATCAAAGTTAAATATAATGTTCCGATGCCCGAAGTTGCAACTGCTGAAACCGCAGCAGAGGAAACTCCCGATAAGGAATAACGTATAAGCAAGCGCGCCTCAAAGCCTCAAGCTCTGAGGCGCTTTGCTCTTTAAGGAGAACGAATTTATGCTGATAAAAAAATTCCCTGTTCCCTGCCGCGTTGATTATGTTCCTTCTCCCTATGAGCCGGATGAGGACGGCGTGCAGGATGTCGGCTATTATAACGGCAAGCTGAGTGATGGCCGTGCCTATCGCCTGGAATGCTGGCGTATGGACGATATGCTGATGCTGACGGTGATGTTTTCCGACCGCTGCCTTGAAGGCTACAGACGTGAGGATATGGCGCTTTTGCTGGAGCTGGAAGATATCGTATGCTTTACCGGTACCAACCGTAAGCTGCAGGCCACACGCACGGAGGATGACCGCGGACAGACTGTATGGGCCATTAATATAATGTTGGCCAATAAAAAAGGCACCTATGCGGAAATTGTGCCGTCATTGAACAGATATATCATGTAAGACAATCGCTGCTGAAGGCAAAGCCTTGGCAGCGATTTTTTAGTTAAAATTAATTTTACATGCCTATACTGCATTGTGATACAATAGCTGTAACGGAGGCGGAAGCAATGAAAATTTTATTAGCTGAGGATGATATAAATTTAGGCAAGCTTTTGAGCATGCCGCTGAAAAAGCAAAATATAACTGTGAACTGGGTGTAGGATGGCGAGGCTGCCTACGATGCTGTGTATGCTGTATGGCTAGTATGTATGTTTTTTCATATGTAAGTCTACTTAGCGTTTAGTATGTATTTTTTCCAAGAGATATACTTTTAGCATGCTTTAAGCAATCTGTTTTGCTTCAAAAGTTACACTCCCCTTATGTATTCGTGTATACATAAAAAAATGTTGAAAAAAGGCTTGCATTCTTTAAAAAGTGTGTTATAATAGCGTACATAAGTAAATAACGAGTGGATGATGTATATGGGAGAAGGCACTGCCTACCGAAGGAGCAAAACTCTCAGGTGCTTAATTTTAAGCAGGAACCGTATGCTGACACAACTCTGGAGAGTCCCTTAAATGGGCGCCGAAGGTGCAAAGATGTATTCTGAAATTCAGAAACGTCCTTATCTCTCAGGCCAGTGGACAGAGCAAAGCTTATGTGATGGCGCTATTGCCTATCATATGTCATTGACTTTTACCGGAGTATTTTTTGTATACTCCGGTTTTTTATTTGCTTATAAATAATTAATGGGAATTTAAAGGGAGATGTTTGAATCATGTTGGAAATTTTGAATGAAATTGATGCATTTGTCTGGGGTCCGCCGCTTCTGGTACTTTTGGTTGGTACCGGTATTCTGCTGACCTTCCGTCTGAAGCTGCTGCAGGTTTTCAAGCTGCCGCAGGCTTTGGGCCTGATCTTCAGTGCCAAGAACGATGGCAGTGGTGACGTAAACAGCTTTAAAGCATTGTGTACTGCACTGGCTGCAACTGTTGGTACCGGTAACATCGTTGGTGTTGCAACTGCAATTAAAGCAGGTGGCCCGGGCGCTTTGTTCTGGATGTGGATGGCAGCCTTCTTCGGTATGGCAACCAAATATTCCGAATGTCTGCTGGCTGTAAAATATCGTACTGTCGATGCTAACGGCAATATTTCCGGTGGTCCGATGTACTACATTGAAAATGGTCTTGGCAAAAAATACAAACCGCTGGCTGTTATGTTTGCTGTATTCGGTGTTCTGTGCGCATACTTTGGTATCGGTACCTTTGCTCAGGTAAACTCCATTGTTGAAATTACCCAGATTTCTGCAGGTATTCCTGTTGTTTACACCGGTATTGCTCTGACTGTTGTTGTTGCCGCTGTAACCATCGGCGGTCTGAAGTCCATCGCAACTGTTGCTGCAAAGGTAGTTCCGGCTATGGCTCTGCTGTACTTCCTGACTACTGTCGGTATCATGATTGTTTTTGCTGATCAGGTTCCTGCTGCAATCGCAACTGTACTGAATTCTGCTTTCACTCCGACTGCTGCTCAAGGCGGTTTCCTTGGTGCAACCGTTATGCTGGCAATGCGCAGTGGTGTTGCCCGCGGCGTATTCTCCAACGAATCCGGCTTAGGTTCTGCTCCTATCGTAGCTGCTGCTGCTAAAACTAAATGGGCTGCAGAGCAAGGCTTGATTTCTATGACCGGTACTTTTATTGATACTATCATCATTTGTACTCTGACCGGCTTGTCCCTGGTTGTCAGCGGTGTATGGTGCGGACCTCTGAACGGTGCTGCAATGACTGAATCTGCCTTCACCATGGCGTTCCCTGCATTTGGCAGCATTCTGCTGTTGGTTGGCCTTGTACTCTTTGCTTTCACCACTATCCTTGGCTGGAACTACTACGGTGAACGTTGTGTAGAATATCTGATGGGCGTAAAGGCAATTCTGCCGTACCGCATCATTTTCATCTGCCTGATTGCCTGCGGTCCTTTCCTGAAGCTGGAAGAGATTTGGGTATTGGCGGATATTGTTAATGGCTTGATGGCTATTCCTAACTTAATTGCGCTGATTGCTTTGTCCGGCGTAGTTGTTGCCGAAACTAAGGCTTATCAGAAGCATCTGGCTGAAGAAAAGAATAAATAAGCCTAGTATTTCATCTTTATATAGCAAAGCGGCGTTGTGCGACTCTCCCCAGAGTTCCCACAGCGCCGTTTTGTTATTAAAAAAAATCAATAAACATACTTTAGTTTACAGTTTTGCATGTATGCGTGTATACATTGCTGTAAGCTCTTGCATTTTGTTTAATATGTGTTATAATCAGATACATAAGTAAATAATGAGTGGATGAAGTACATAGGAGAAGGCAATGCCTACCGAAGGAGCAAAACTCTCAGGTGCTTATCAAAAGCAAGAACCGTGTACAGACACAACTCTGGAGAGTCCCTTAAATGGGCGCCGAAGGTGCAAAGATGTGCGTATACACATCCTTATCTCTCAGGCCAGTGGACGGAGCAAAACAACAATGATAGCATAGCTATCAAGGCCGCTGACAAACCGGAGTATCAGATAATCATACTCCGGCTTTTTATTTACTTAGGGAACTTTGAAAATGAGAGGGGAAATCATCATGTTGGAAACATTGAATGCAATTGATTCGTTTGTCTGGGGTCCGCCGCTACTGGTGCTGCTTGTAGGTACCGGCATTATGCTGACTATTCGTTTGGGTTTGCTGCAGGTATTGAAACTGCCGCAGGCATTAAAGCTGATCTTCTGTGCCAAGAATGATGGTCACGGTGATGTAAACAGCTTTAAAGCTCTGTGTACTGCACTTGCTGCAACTGTTGGTACCGGTAACATTGTCGGTGTTGCTACCGCAATTAAGGCCGGTGGCCCCGGTGCATTGTTCTGGATGTGGCTGGCTGCTTTCTTCGGTATGGCAACCAAATATGCAGAATGCCTGCTGGCTGTAAAATATCGTACTGTCGATGCTAACGGCAATATCTCCGGCGGTCCGATGTATTACATCCAAAACGGCCTCGGCAAGCAATATAAACCATTGGCAATTATGTTCTGTGTCTTCGGTATCATGTGCGCATACTTCGGCGTAGGTACCTTTGCTCAGGTAAACTCCATTGTTGAGATTACCAAAATCTCTGTTGGTATCCCGGTTATCTACACCGGTATTGCTCTTACCGTATTGGTTGCTGCTGTAACCATCGGCGGTCTGAAATCTATCTCTAATGTTTCTTCTAAGGTTGTTCCCGGCATGGCAGTAATTTACTTCTTTACTACCTTGGGCATTTTAGTTAGCTTTGCGGACCAGGTTCCGGGCGCTATCGCACTGGTTATTGAAAGTGCCTTCACTACTACTGCTGCACAGGGCGGCTTCCTTGGTGCAACTGTTATGCTGGCGATGCGTAATGGTGTTGCCCGCGGCGTATTCTCCAACGAATCCGGCTTAGGCTCTGCTCCTATCGTAGCAGCTGCAGCAAAAACTCATTGGCCTGCTGAACAAGGTCTGGTTTCCATGACCGGTACCTTCATCGATACCATCATCATCTGCACCATGACCGGTTTGTCCTTGATTGTTACCGGCGTTTGGAACGGCGATCTCAACGGTGCTGCCATGACTAATGCAGCCTTCAGCTCTGCATTCCCTGCCTTTGGTACTTGGTTACTGTTGGTTGGCCTGGTGCTCTTCGCCTTTACTACTATCCTCGGCTGGAACTACTACGGCGAACGTTGCGTAGAATACCTGATGGGTGTTAAAGCAATTCTTCCGTACCGCATCGGCTTCATCATTCTCGTTGCCTGCGGCCCGTTCCTGAAACTGGAAGAAATCTGGGTTATGTCCGATATCGTTAACGGTCTGATGGCTCTGCCTAACCTGATTGCTCTGGTTGCTCTTTCTGGCGTAGTTGTTGCTGAAACAAAAGCATATCAACAACATCTCAAGGAAGAATCTGAGCTGGTTCCGGCAAAATTAGCCGAAGAAACCAATCATTAAGTTTTCCCAATTAATTTTATATAGGCAGCGGCACTGTGAGACTCTCCCCAGAGTTCCCACAGTGCCGCTTGCCTTTGCGCTTGCACAAAAGTTAGCGGTATGCTAAACTAGCCTTAGAGAGATTACTTACAATCTTTTAAATCAAATGTATCAGTAACCAACTACGTGTATATTTTTCGGTGTGCCGGTTGGTTTGTCAGTATCAGTAGATGAAAGGAAGTGTGCAATGAGCATTATCGGTAATATTATCTGGTTTTTATTTGGCGGTATTTTAGCAGGCATTATCTGGTATCTGGTAGGTCTTGTGTGGTGTTTGACAATTATCGGTATTCCTGTCGGGCTGCAGTGCTTTAAGCTGGGACGATTGAGCTTCTTTCCCTTTGGCAAGGATGTAGTTTTGAGCGGCGAAACAACTTCATTGCTGTTAAATATTTTCTGGCTTATTTTTGGCGGTATCGAACTGGCAATTACGCATGCGGTTTTTGCTGTAATTTTGTGTTGTACGATTATCGGCATTCCCTTCGGAATGCAGCATTTTAAGCTGGCTAAGCTGGCACTGTTGCCGTTTGGAGCACAGATTACGGATAAGTAAGAATTTAATTTGAATGCAAGAGCAGTTCATGCAGGAATTTTATTCACGATTTCTTCAAAACTTTGCCCTTGCTATGTCACAGCAATATAGTATACTATGAGTGTAGCAAGAAGTTGCTACACCCTTCCCATCAAATTCATCATAAACAGCTTTCCTAAGAGAAACAGCCTGCAATATCCCCTGCAGGCTGTTTTCTCGTTTTCTAAAGCTCGTGTTGCTTTGTTGGCATTAAAATTGAACGTTTTGATTTATAAAAATAAGCCGTAAACGTGCTTGAGAGTTTATGGTTTACTTTTTTACCATTATGGTTAACCGTAAAAGAAAAGACGGTTGACTAATCTTTTTATCACGTATATAATTATTAAGTATACGAATTTATGATGGAGGCACTGTTGTGATTAGTATAAAGAATTTGAAGCATTACTATACAGATGCTGATGGCAACGAGGTAAGGGCACTGGACGGCGTAAGCCTGGAGATTAAGCAGGGCGAATTTGTTGCTGTTATCGGCGCTAACGGCAGCGGTAAATCTACGCTGGCACGTCATTTGAACGCTTTGCTGCTGCCGACTGACGGCACTGTGCTGGTAGATGGCATGGATACTGAAGATGAAAACAAAATGTGGGATATCCGCCAAAAGGTGGGCATGGTGTTCCAAAATCCCGACAACCAGATAGTTGCTGCAATTGTCGAAGAGGATGTGGCCTTCGGTCCGGAAAATATCGGTGTACCGGGACCGGAAATACCGCAGCGTGTAGCAGATTCATTAGCTGCTGTAGGCATGACGGAATATGCCAAGCATGCACCGCATCTTTTGAGCGGCGGCCAGAAGCAGCGTGTGGCTATAGCAGGTATTCTGGCGCTGCAGCCGGAATGTATTGTACTGGACGAGCCTACAGCGATGCTTGACCCGCAGGGACGCAAGGAAATCGTGGGCACTGTACGTAAGCTCAATGAAGAAAAAAATATGACTATAGTTTATATTACGCATTACATGGTGGAAGCACTGGCTGCTGACCGCGTAGTTGTTATGGAAAAAGGTCATATCAGATTTATGGGTACTCCGCGTGAGGTTTTTAGCAGAGTTGATGAGCTGGAGGCCTTGGGACTGGAGGCTCCGCTGGCAGCGAAGGTAGCCAGTGAGCTGCGCAAAAGCGGTGTAAAGCTGCCGCAGGATATTATTACAGATGAGGAGCTGGCGCAGGCATTATGTCAATAAAACTTTCTAATATATATCATACATATTCCAAGGGCACGCCGTTTGAACGCCTGGCGCTCAATGATGTGTCGTTGGAGATTTCCAAAGGCGAAATAGTTGCCATTATAGGACACACCGGCAGCGGTAAATCTACCTTAGTACAGCATTTAAACGGCTTGCTGAAGCCGGATAAGGGAAGCGCAAGCATTGATGGCATTGATATTACTGCCAAGGGTGCGGAGGCCAAGACTGCACGCCAGCAGGTTGGCATGGTATTTCAGTATCCCGAGCATCAGCTGTTTGCGGAAACTGTTTTTGAGGATATCGCCTTCGGTCCGCGCAATAAGGGCTTTGCCGATGATGAGGTAGAAAAGCAGGTGCGTGAGGCTATGGCCTTCGTCGGCTTGGATTATAATACCTATGCGCAGCGCTCTCCCTTTCAGCTGAGTGGCGGCCAGATGCGCCGTGTAGCTATTGCTGGCGTAGTTGCGATGAATCCCGATTATCTGGTATTGGATGAGCCTTCCGCAGGCCTGGATCCGCGCAGCCGTAATGCAGTATTTAAGGAAATTATGTCACTGCACAAAAGCCGCGGCATTGCCATTGTGCTGGTAACGCACAGCATGGAGGAGGCAGTAAAATATGCTGACCGTCTGCTGGTTATCAACGCCGGCAAGGTGCTGTTCGACGGTACTCCCGCAGATATTTTCAAGCAGCATGCCGATGAGCTGGTCAAGGTTGGCGTAGATGTGCCGCAGGTTTACAAGCTGGCAGATTTGCTGCGTAAAAACGGTCTGGCAGTGAAAGAGAATATTAAAGACGATATGAGCCTGGTTAAGGCGATTAAGCAAGCAAAGGGGTGGAAATAATGCTGACAGATATAACCTTAGGACAATATTTCCCCGGTAACTCCTTTATCCATAAGCTTGATCCGCGTACTAAGCTGTTGGCTACCTTGATTTATATCATTGCTATTTTCTTTGCGGTAACGCCGTTGGCTTATGGCATTCTGACCGCCTTTGCAGCTGTGGTAATTCTTATATCAAGAGTACCGTGGATGCTGGTCTTTAAATCATTGAAGCCTATCTGGATTATCGTTATTCTTACGATGCTGATTCATATGTTTACCGCTCCCGGTGAGCATATTGTCTTTACCTGGAAGTTTTTGAGCGTAACTGCCGAAGGTATCGACATGGGCGTAAAGATGGCTGTACGCCTGATTCTGCTGCTGCTGTTTTCTTCGGTGCTGACCTTTACGACATCGCCGATTGTACTGACAGACGGTATTGAAAATCTGCTGCGTCCGTTCAAAAAGCTGGGTGTTCCTGCGCATGAGCTGGCTATGATGATGACCATTGCTTTGCGCTTTATTCCTACATTATTGGATGAAACAGACCGCATTATGAAGGCGCAGACCTCTCGCGGCGCTGATTTTGCCAGCGGTAATATCTTCCAGAGAATGAAAAATATGCTGCCTTTGCTAGTACCGCTGTTTATCAGTGCCTTCCGCCGTGCCGATGAGCTGGCTGTGGCTATGGAAGCACGCTGCTATCGCGGCGGTGAAGGACGTACACGCATGTACGAGCTGGTATATGCCGGCCGCGATTATCTGGCCTTTGCTTTGATTATTATACTGGCGGTTGGCCTCGCAGTACTGCGCTGGGGGAATGTATGCGTACAATAAAGCTGGTTGTAGCCTATGACGGCAGTGCCTATCACGGCTTTCAGAAGCAGAAAAACGTGCAGACTGTGCAAAATGTGCTGGAAGATGCATTGACTATGCTGTGTGGCGAGCCTGTAGTAACCGCAGGCAGCGGGCGCACGGATGCCGGGGTACATGCTTTGGCACAAACGGTGACCTTTACTACGAATGGTCGCATTCCCTGTGCTAATCTGGTGCGTGCGGCGGCAAGCCTGCTGCCGGAGGATATCGTGGCAGTGAGCGCCGAGGAGATGCCGGAAGGCTTCCACGCGCGCTTCAGCGCACAGTGGAAGACGTATCATTACAAGCTGCTTGTCAATGAGCACGTCAATCCCTTTATGGTGCGTTATGCCTGGCAGCTGCGTCAGCAGCTTGAGGTGAAGGTCATGAACGAAGCGGCGGAGCTGCTGCTGGGAACGCATGATTTCAGTGCCTTCCGCAGCAGCGGCAGTGTTGATACTTCGCCGATAAAAACAATTTATGCTGCCAAGTGGCAGCAGCAGGGAGAAGAGATTCTTTTCCGCATCAGCGGTGACGGCTTTTTGTATCACATGGTACGCAACATAGTCTGGTCCCTGGTACAGGTGGGAATGGGCAAGCGTACGGTGCAGGATTTTGCCGCCGAGCTGACGGCACAGCGCTGTGAATTCCTGAACGAGCCTGCTCCGGCACAGGGTTTATATCTGGCGGAGGTCGGTTATCGGGAGTATCCGCATCTTTAAGGGAAAAACTCTTGGAAAATGCTAAAATTTTAACAAAAATACTTGACTTAAACTCTTAAGTTGCGTATAATATATCTACGTGATTTTCCGCTTGATTTCACTAGCCCCGAAATACGGTGAGAAGATCGCAACGAACTGTATATTTGGAAAATATCTAGGAGGGACACAAGCGATGAAATCTTTTATGGCTAATCCGTCTAACATCGAACACAAATGGTACGTTGTTGACGCAGCTGATAAAACTCTGGGCCGCCTGGCTGCAGAGGTTGCAAAAGTCCTGCGCGGTAAACACAAACCGACCTTTACCCCGCACATGGACACCGGTGATCACGTAATCATTATCAATGCAGATAAGGTTGTTCTGACCGGCAAAAAACTGACTCACAAAATTTATTTCCGTCATTCCGGTTATCTCGGCGGCGACAGCTATGTAAAAGCTGGCGACATGCTGAAGAAAAACCCTGTAAAAATGGTAGAGCTCGCTGTTAAAGGCATGATTCCGCACAACAGCCTCGGTGCTCAAATTTTCTCCAAACTTCATGTATATGCTGGCAGCGAACATCCGCATGCAGCTCAAAAACCTGAAGTAATGGAAATCAACGTTAGATAATATCCGGGAGGGAACAAATAAATGGCAGTAGTTACTTATAACGCAACTGGTCGTCGTAAATCTTCTGTTGCTCGCGTTCGCCTGGTTCCGGGTGAAGGCAACATCGTTATCAACGACCGTGAATTGAACAAATACTTTGGTCTGAAAACCTTAGAGCTGATTGTTAACCAACCGCTCGAAGTTACCGAAACCAAAGGCAAATATGACGTACTCGTTAACGTAAACGGCGGCGGCATTTCCGGCCAAGCTGGTGCTATCCGTCACGGCATAGCTCGCGCTCTGCTGAAAGTTGACGCTGAATTCCGTCCTGCTCTGAAAAAAGCAGGCTTCCTGACTCGCGACCCGCGCGAAAAAGAACGTCGTAAATACGGCTTGAAGAAAGCTCGTAAAGCTAGCCAGTTCTCCAAACGTTAATTTTTGGTTTACTGTCAAGCACCAATCACAAACACAAATCGCACAAATTACTCCGCAACTGTTGCAGTTGCGGAGTTTTTGTATTGTCTGTGTCGTTGGTTTTCTGTCTGTAAAATACCTTTGGGACTGTCATTTTTTTATTGCAATCAAAGCCGGTGTGAATAGTACAGCTTATGGTGCGTTAATTTCGGTATTTCAAAGGAATTTACGGTTTACGAATATAAGTTGCCTCATCAAACAGTATAATCAGATATTTTGGAATTGTGCTTTGTTCAAATGTTAATAAGTTTACATAAAAAAATGCTCGTGGTTAAAATTATATAAAAATGTAATTTTCGCTTGTCAAAAACCTATGAAACATATATACTAAAACAAATCGGTCTATTTTCGGACTGAAATAGTATATATGTTTTGAAAGGGGTATTGTTTTGTTTACAAGTATGTTTTTTTATTTATTCATCTGCCTGTTGCTTTTTGGCATTGGTGATGTGTTGGGTGTTGCAACAAAGGCAAAGGTATCTGCTGTATTTGTCAGCCTGATGCTTTTCCTTGTTGGTTTTATGACAGGTGTTCTGCCGCCGGATATTATTAAGCTTGCCGGTCTTACTGACGTAGGCAAATGGTCTTTGATTTTCGTGGTATTCAGCATGGGTACCAGCTTGAATATTAAGCAGCTGATTGCTGAATGGCGTACAGTTGCAGTTGCTGTTTTATCCATGATTGTTTTGATTGCCGGCAGCGTTGTGCTGATTCCCGTAATCGGCTATCAGGAAACTATTGTCAGCATTCCTATTATCAACGGCGGTATCGTTGCTACTCAGATTATGACCAGCGCTGCTATGGATAAAGGCTTTGCTATGGCTGCTGCTTTGGGTACTGTGCTGTACGCTGTACAAAAATTCTTTGGTACTCCTGTTGCTTCTTACTTTGGCCTGCGTGCGGCCAAGGAAGCTTTGGCGGAATTCCGTAGTACCGGTGTTAATCCTTATGCACCGAAAGAAGAGGTGCATGGCGGTGCAGCTCCTAAAGAAACCTTCTTTGAAAAACACAAAAAATTCTATGGTCCTTTTGCTTCTCTGACTATCGCAGCCTTCTTCAGTTGGCTGGCATTCGTTATCGGAAAATATACCGGTCTGAGCGCTACTATCTGGGCTTTGATTTTAGGTGCCGCAATGGGCAGCACCGGCCTTGTTCCACCGAAAATCCTGGATCATGCAAAATCCTCCGGTATTTTCAACGTTGGTGTATTTGCGGTAATTATTCCTTCTCTGGCAAAAATTAAAGTCAGTGATTTGCTTGTATTGAGCTTTAATACCATTATGGTATTTATCGTGGTATTTGCTGTACTTTTCCTGTTCTTCTATATTCTGCCGCTGTGGAAAATCCTGGGCAACAGAAACCTGGCTATGGGTGTAGCTGTAATGCAGCTTTTGGGCTTCCCGGCCACCTATCTGGTAGCAAACGAAATTGCGATTGCTACAGGTGAAACGGAAGAGGAAAGGCAGGTTGTAAACGATGCCATTATGCCGAAATATCTTGTAGGCGGTTTTGCTACCGTTACTACCTTCTCGGTAATTACTGCCGGTATTTTAGAGAAATTCCTGTAAGTTGGTAAAGGAGAATAGCAATGAAATTTGATGCACAAAATTATCCGTATGCTTCTAAACGTAGTGTTGTTTATGCTAAAAACGGTATGGTATGCGTAGGTAATCCTACCGCTGCTTCCGCAGGCCTGCAAACCTTGCTTAAGGGCGGTAATGCAATTGATGCCGCTATTACTGTTGCAACCTGTCAGCCTGTAGTTGAGCCTACCGGCAATGGCCTGGGCAGTGACTGCTTTGCACTTATCTGGTATAAGGGTAAGCTGTATGGCATTAACGGCAGCGGTCCGGCTCCGATGGCTGCTTCTATCGCAGCTTTGAAGGAACGTGGCTTTGATAAAATTCCTCCCTATGGTGTTGAGCCGATTAACGTTCCGGGTGCTGTAGGCGCATGGATGGAAATTCATAAAAAGTTTGGCAAGCTGCCTATCAAAACTGTTATGGAACCCTCCATCAACTATGCGGAAAACGGCTATCCTGTTTCTCCGAACATGAGCCGTCTGTGGGAAGAGGCTGACGGCTTCTATACTAAATATAAAGACAGACCGGAATTCAAAGGCTGGTTTGATACCTTTGAGCCTAACGGTCATTGGCTGCAGCCGGGCGAAGTATTTAAGAATCCTGACATTGCTAAAAGCCTGCGCCTGATTGCCGAAACCTATGGTGATGCTTTCTATAAAGGTGAGCTGGCAGATAAGATTGATGCCTTTATGCAAGAACATAACGGCTTCCTGCGCAAGAGCGACCTTGAAGCCTACAAACCGGAATGGGTTGAACCGCTGAGCGTTAACTATCGCGGCTACGATATCTGGGAGCTGCCTCCTAACGGTCATGGTATTACTGTACTTATGGCGCTGAATATTCTCAAGGGCTATAACTTTACCGAACGCGATACCGTAGAAACAATGCACAAGCAAATCGAAGCTATGAAGCTGAGCTTTGTTGATACTAAAGAGTATGTTGCCGAGCCTTCCTACATGAAGGTTACTGCCGAGCAGCTTTTGAGTGAGCGCTATGCCGCAGACCGCCGTGCTCTGATTAATGATAAAGCGCTGGAGCCGGTTGTAGGTGACCCGCGTTATAGCAGCACTGTTTACTTCTGCACTGCTGATGCCGAAGGTAATATGGTCAGCATGATTCAGAGCAACTATCGCGGCTTCGGCAGCGGTATCGTTGTACCCGGCACTTCCATTTCCTTTAATGACCGTGCCGAGAACTTCTCCTTTGATGAAAACCATCCGAATGCACTGCAGGGTGGCAAGCGTCCGTATCACACCATTATTCCTGCCTTCATGACTAAAGATGGTCAGGCTGTGAGTGCCTTTGGTATTATGGGTGGCTTTATGCAGCCGCAGGCTCATGTTCAGGTTGCTATGAACATGATTGATTTCGGCCTGAATCCGCAGCAGGCACTGGATGCACCGAGATGGCAGTGGATTGGCGGTAAAACTGTAGAAGTGGAACAGGATACTCCTAACCACATTATCCGTCAGCTTCAGCGTATGGGCCATAACGTTGTGGTTCAGCCGGATCCGTATCATATGGGCCGCGGACAGATTATTATCCGTGATGAGGATGGCGTGCTGTGCGGTGCAACCGAAAAGCGTACAGACGGACAGATTGCCTGCTTCTGATTTAACAGCAGCTTAATAAAAAACTATTTCCCCGGTATTGCGTATTTGCGCAATATCGGGGATTTTTGCAATGCTGAAGAAGTTAAGCTTGCCGATATCTGTGGTAAAAGAAGAATCTCTTTAAATTTTGCAATATCTTTGTGAAAATCAAAAATAAAAAAAGGATTTTGGATATACTTGCAAGAATTAATAATAGTTACGAAGCTGTGTGAAGGAGTGAAAGCAAATGATAGTAGGCATAGGCTGTGATATTATCGAAATAGAACGTATTGCCCGGGCAATAAAGAGCGAATCTTTTATCCGGCGAGTGTTTACTGCTGAGGAAGCTGCCTATTGTCAAAGAAGAGGACAACAGGCGGCAGCAAGCTTTGCAGCACGCTTTGCTGCTAAGGAAGCAGTGCTGAAAGCATTGGGAACCGGTCTGCGGGAAGGCTCCTTGCAGGAAATAGCCGTAGACAACGATGGGCTGGGCAAGCCTTTAGTACAGCTTAGCGGTCACTTTGCGATGCTGGCAAAACAGCTTGGAGTAAAAAATATACAAATCAGCTTAAGCCATAGCAGAGAACTTGCTACGGCGTATGTAATAATGGAGGATGGAAAATGAAATTAGTAAACGTACAGGAAATGAAACAGCTTGATCAACTGGCGACAGCGGAATATGCTGTACCGGGAATCTTATTGATGGATAATGCAGCTCAGGCTGTTGCCGATGCTGTTAATGACAGCTTGGATGAGCTGGATGGCGAAAGCGTAGTTGTTTTTTGCGGTGGCGGCAATAATGGCGGCGATGGCTTCGGTGCTGCCCGTTGGCTGCAAAATTACGGTGCGAGAGTGCGCGTTTTTGTTGTGGGCAAGGCGCTTGATGCTGTGACAGTTGATGCTGCGGCAGAGCTTGCAATGCTGCAAAAAACTGATGCTAAGGTAGAGGCTATTGCCGGCGAGGATGACTGGGTAGTAGCAGAGCTTGCTGCCGCAAAGGCTGATATTTTGGTTGATGCTTTAGCAGGAACCGGCTTTCATGGCGAGCTTGGGGGCGATTTGCTGCGTGCCTGCAGACTAATGAATGACAGCGAAAAATATATTGTTGCTGTTGACGTACCGACAGGTGTAAATGCAGACAACGGCGCTGTTGCAGAAAATGCTGTACGTGCGGATAAAACCGTGACGATGGCTTTGTTAAAAACCGGTCTTTTGCTCTATCCAGGCCGTGAATATTGCGGTGACATTGAGTTGGCAGATATCGGTATGCCTGCAAAAATGGTAGAGGAATGTGCCAGCAAAAAATATCGTCTGACAGACGATATTGTGCGCGAGCTGCTGCCGCTGCGTAAGGCTGATGCGCATAAGGGCGATGCAGGACGTGCTGTTATCTGTGCCGGCAGCCCAGGCTTCACCGGTGCCGCTGCTTTGAGCAGCTACGCCGCAGTAAAGGCCGGTGCAGGCCTGGTAGCGCTTTATACTCCGCTCAGCAGCCGTGATGTGCTTGCAGGCAAGCTCACGGAGGTTATGGTGCACGGCTTGCTGGAGCGCATGCCCGGTATCCTTGGCGGCGGCGCAACAGGCGATGTAGTTAAAAATGCTAATGCTGCCGATGTACTGGCAATCGGCCCCGGCTTGGGTACAAGCGAAAGTACGCAGCAGGTAGTGCGTGATATCCTGCTGCAGGTGCAGGTACCTGTTGTTATTGATGCGGATGCATTGACAGCATTACAGGGACATACGGAAATTCTGACACAGATGCAGGCAGCAAAGGTGCTGACTCCGCATCCCGGTGAGATGGCACGTCTTATCGGCAAGGAAATCAGCGAAATTAATGCTGACCGTATTAATATTGCTATGCAATATGCGAAGGAATGGAATGCTGTACTGGTGCTCAAAGGAGCGCCGACCGTTATTGCCTGCCCGGACGGTACTGTTTATGTCAACAGCACTGGCTCCAGTGCTTTGGCTACAGGTGGCAGCGGTGATGTGCTGACAGGTATTATTGCCGGTCTGGCAGCGCAGGAGATTACTCTGCAGGAGGCTGCTGTTTGCGGTGTTTATCTGCACGGAAAGGCTGCGGATATCAGTGGTATTGATATCGGGCTGGCAGCAGGTGAGCTGGCGCAGTTTTTGCCGGAGGCTCGCTGTGAGGTTTTGAAGGGTAATTAATGCTTTACCGGTAATTTTGTTTACAGACTTCTGTAATTAGTGTTAAAATAAATTGTTGAAGTAAAATCTTCGGTAAGAGTGTGTAAGTTTGCGAGGTGGAACTATTGCGCAAGATTTTCCTGCTGACGCTGCTGGCCTGCTGTATGCTTTTAGGCGCGGTTGCTCAGGCGGCGCAGATAACAGATGTAAAATGGGGTGTCAATAAAGCAGACGTTCTGCGTATTGTTGTTGATGTAACGGATACTGCAGGCTATGCTGTTGATATGGAAGGCGATACGCTGAATCTGACGGTGAATGCTGATAAGGGAGCGCAGGTGCCGCATAGTAAGGCTGTAAAAAGCTCTTTGGCTGATTCCTTGAAAATTGTGGATAAAGGCAGCTATATGGTTGTGCGTGTACCGTTGAAACAGCGCCTGCTGGAAAAAAGCTATAAGGCTTTCGTCTTAAAGAAGGATCCTGCAACAGGCCGTCCCTTCCGCGTAGTGCTTGATGTTACGCCGCGCCAGGCTTCCTACAGCGGTTCCGGTGCTGCAACCACCGTTGTAAGCAACAGACCGGTAGTAAGCAACCGTCCGACAAAAAATAACAGCAGTATCAAGAAAAATACCATTATAAAAACAAGTACCGCAGCGGATAAGAAAGCGGATAAAAAGAAGAGCAACAGTAAAAAGAAAAACGATAATAAAAAAAATACTGCTGCTGCCAAAACAGAAACAACAGTAAATAAACCGGTTAATAAATCTGATACTGATAAGCTTGCGGTAATCAAAGGAAACGGCAGGTTCAGTACAAGCGGCGGCCTTGACGGTAAAATTATTACCTTAGATGCAGGCCATGGCGGCAGCGATCCGGGCGCTATCGGCAGTGATGGTACCAAAGAAAAAAATATCACCCTGGCTATTACAAAAATAGTTAAGGCAATTCTGGAAGAAAAGGGTGCCAAGGTTTATATGACACGTACTACCGATGTTGATGTATTCGGACCTAATGCCAGTGATGTAGAGGAATTGCAGGCACGTGTAAACGTCGGCGAAAAATATAATTCGGATATGTTTGTCAGCCTGCATATCAATTCTTCGGTAAATAAAAATATCGGCGGCTTTTCTACATACTATTATCCGAAAACCGATAATGATCTGCGCTTAGCCAAGAATATCCAAAATAAGCTGGCAGCTAATTTCGGCGTAGATGATCTGGGGGTACGTCAGGCAAACTTTTATGTTATCAAGCGTATCAGTATGCCGGCAGTTTTGGTAGAAATGTGCTTCATCAGCAATGAAAAGGAGCTGACCTTGATGAAGGGACAATGGTTCCAAAAGAAGACAGCGCGCCTGATTGCTGAAGGCATTGAAAAATATTTTGCATAATACGGAGGCGGCAAGAATGAGAAAGCTAATTTTATTGATGCTGCTTTTGTGTGCAGTAATAGCAAGCGGTTGCAGTGAAAATGTTCCGCCGAAAGAGGATGCCAAGAATGCAGCAACAGCTGCAGTGCAGGAAAAAAAGGATATCAGCTTTATTGTTTATCGTGCAGCTTCTGATGGCAGCGAAAAGCTGTTGCCGGAAAAAATTACGATGAAGGATAACGGCAAAAGTCTGCCGGAAAATGCTTTGATTGCTTTGGTGACTACTAAGCCGCAGGATGCGAAGATGGATGATGTTGTACCTATCGGTACTAAGGTGCGCAGTCTTAAAATTGAGCAGGACGGCACTGCCTATGCTGATTTTACGCGCGAGCTGGCCAAGAAGGGACAAGGCTCCTATGGCGAGATGATGCTTTGCTACGCTATTACCAATACCTTGACAGAATTTCCGGAAATTAAGCGGGTACAAATTCTGATAGAAGGTAAAAAGGCTATTACCTTGAGTGGTCATATGGATATTGAGGATCCGCTGACGCGTAATACGACTTTATTGTAAAAACAAAGAAGCGGTACTGGTAAGTCTGGTGCCGCTTTTTCAAATTATTGATTACTATGGCAAATACTTTTGCCAAATGTGAGGAGAGTTGGTTATGGAAATTTATTTGCAGGACAGCGCTGCAACGGAAGCCTTGGGAAGGCTTTTGGGCAAGCATGCAGCAAGCGGTGATGTGTACTGCCTGAGCGGAGATCTGGGAGCAGGCAAAACGCTGCTCAGCCGTGGTGTTGCTGTGGCCTTGGGTGCTGAGGCTGAGGATGTCAACAGTCCGACCTTTGCTATCATGAATGTCTATCAGGGGCGTGAGCTGGAAATAAGGCATTTTGATTTATATCGCCTCAACCGTCCGGAGGAGCTGGAGGACATCGGATTTGAGGAATATGCCGGAGGCGATGGTGTAACACTGATTGAATGGGCTGAGCTGTTTAAGGAGGAGCTGCCGGAGGAATATCTGCAGATTACTTTGCTGCATGATGGTGAAGGCCGTCGTGCTGTGCTGCAGGCTCAGGGTGAAAGATACGAAAAACTGCTGCAGGAGGTAGAAGAAGATGCTGACTTTAGCAATTGATACGGCCACTAGGGTGTGCACGATTGCTTTATGCCGTGATAAGGAAATTTTAGCTGAATATACGATAAATATGGGGATGACACACAGCGAAGGCTTGCTGCCGCAATTAGACCAGCTGCTGCAGCGTACCGGTGTACAAAAGCAGGACATCGAGCTTTTGGCTGTCAGCATGGGCCCCGGTTCCTTTACAGGCCTGCGTATCGGTTTGGCAACTGCGGAGGCTATGGCCTATAGCTGGCAGTGCTGTCTGCACGGAGTTGATACATTAAAGGCGATGGCTTATAATATTCAGCTTGAAGGCAGGGTGCTGTCACCGGTGCTGGATGCGCAAAAGGGCAATTTTTATCAGGCCTTATATGAATGGCGGAATGGTGAGCTTGTAGAGTTGGCACCTGTTGAGGTTGTCAGTGCGGAAAAAGCGTTGGAAAGAATTGCCCTGCAGGGAACTCCTGCTTTGCTTTTGGGCGAGTGCAGCAAGCTCGCAAAAAACGGTCTGCCTGATTTTATCAGCGTAGCACCGGAAGCATTGCGTATGCCAAAAGGCAGCTCTGTGGCATTGGCTGCGTTAGCAGAATTTGATGCAGAAAACGATAAGAAAATTTTTGGCCTGGAGCCATACTATATCAGAAGATCGGAGGCTGAGGAATTGTGGGAGAAGAAGCACAAGCAACAATAAGCTTCAGAGCAATGACGGAAGCAGATATTCCGGCTTTGGTTGCCATAGAGGCGCAATCCTTTTATGATGCCTGGAATGAAAATATGCTGCGTAATGAAATAGCGAATGAGCTGACTACCTATCTGGTGATGGAATATGCCGGCAAGCTTGTCGGTTATGCCGGCTTTTGGCTGGTGGCAGGCGAAGCGCAGATTACCCGTGTTGCTGTCGCCGATGAAGAACGCGGGCAGGGTTATGGCACGCGTCTGACGGCAGCCTTAGTAAACAAGGCCTGGGAGCTTGGTGCTACGGCTATGACGCTGGAGGTGCGCGAGGGAAATATTGCCGCGCAGAAGGTTTATCTGACCTGTGGCTTTGCCAGCGAAGGCATTCGTCCGAATTATTACGAAGATAATCATGAAAATGCAGTTATAATGTGGCTGTATAAAGAAGGAGCAGGCCATGAATAAAGAGCAGAAGGATGTATATATTTTAGGTATTGAAAGCAGCTGTGATGAAACTGCGGCTGGCGTAGTAAAGAACGGCCGTGAGGTACTGAGCAATATTATTTCCTCACAAATCGTTATTCACCGTAAATTTGGCGGTGTTGTGCCGGAAATTGCTTCACGTAAGCATATTGAAAATATTATGCCTGTTATTGATGAGGCTTTATCTCAGGCAGGCGTCGGCATGGAGCAGATAGAGGCTGTTGCCGTTACCTATGGACCTGGTTTGGTCGGCGCGCTGCTTGTCGGCCTTTCGGCCGCCAAGGCGCTGGCCTGGGCAACGGATAAACCGTTGATAGGTGTCAACCATCTTGAAGGCCACGTATTTGCCAATTTTTTGGCAGACAGCGAGCTGAAGCCGCCGTTTATGGCGTTGGTTGTCAGTGGCGGTCATACGGCGCTGCTGAAGGTTACCGGCTACAACAGCTTTGAGCTTTTGGGACAGACGCGCGATGATGCGGCAGGCGAAGCCTTCGACAAGATTGCCCGCGTTATGGGGCTGCCTTATCCCGGCGGTCCGGAAATTGAGCGTCTGGCATTGGACGGCAATGACAAAGCTATTGATTTTCCGGTAGCACGTCTGGATAAGCCTTACGAGTTTAGCTTCAGCGGTCTGAAATCTGCTGTAATCAATTATCTGCACAACCAGCAGCAGGCAGGCCGTGAGGTGAACCGCAGCGACGTGGCGGCATCCTTCCAGCGTGCAGTTGTTGATGCACTTGTTAAGGAAGCCGTGCATGCTATGCAGCATACAGGTTATAATAAAATTGTACTGGCCGGCGGTGTTTCTGCCAACAAAACACTGCAAAACACGCTGGCCAAGGCTATGGAGGGGATTGGCGCCCAGCTGGTACACCCGACACCAATTTTGTGTACCGATAATGCCGTAATGGTTGCCTGTCGTGGGTATTTTATGTATCAGGCAGGTAGCTTCAGTCCATTGGATTTAAACGCTAATCCATCGTTGAAATTAGGCTAAACAAATGTCTTTTATGGTGTATAAGCCTGTGGATATTGTGGATAACTTGGAAATATCCATATATAAGCGCATTAATGTTGTGGAAAAGCTTGTGGATATAGTGGATAAAATAGTGGATTAATCAGAAAAAGCTGTGGAAAGGACAACAGCAGGAAGAAGAGGGGAAACATGCTGAGCAATTTAACAGCAGAACAAAGAAACAGTTTACAAGCTATGCCACAGGTGCTCGGCTTGGCAGCAGATATAGCGCATGCTGCTGTGACGATTTATCTGCCGGGAGAAAATAAAAAGTTTTTAAATGTTTATAAGCAGGAACAGCCGATGACTCAGGTTGGCAATGTGCGTCCTGATATGACAGGGCGACGTGTGCGGGCGGTTGAGGAACCGCTCGTTGCGCGTGTGCTGCAAAAAAATGTGCCTGTCAACGGCAAGCGGGAGTGGGCCTTGGGTATGTTCAGCAGCCTGAAGGTTTTCCCGCTGCGCGACAGTCGTGGCCATTGCTATGGCGCTGTCAGCTTTGAAAGTGCTGCTCCTGATGATATTATTATTGCCCAGGCGTTGGAGCTTTTGTGCAGCCTGCGCCAGGATGTAAGCAATAACAATAACTATCGCCGTCTGCTTCCTTCTGACGGCATTATGGTGGTAGATACCAACAGAGTGATTATTGCTGCCAATAATCGTGCGCGACACATGTTTGACGTGATGGATATTTCCCACCTTGTTGGCTGCCGTACTAATGATGTTGCTATTAACTGGCCGCTTGTTGGCATGGTTATGGAAACTGGCACGGCAGAAAGCAAGGAGTTTACCATGCATGGGCTGTTGCTTTCTATACGCATTCTTCCGGTAATTCCAAGGCCGAAGGCCGGTTGTGCAATTGTTATTTTGCAGGATATCACTGAGCTGCGCAAAAAGGACGAGGAGCTGCTGATAAAATCTGTCGTAATCAAAGAGATTCATCACCGCGTAAAGAATAATCTGCAGACTATTGCCAGTCTTCTGCGCTTGCAGGAGCGCCGCGCGCAGTGTGATGAAACCAAAATAGTTTTGCGTGACTGCGTCAACAGAGTCAACAGCATCGCAATTGTGCATGAATATCTATCGCAGCAGGATGCTGGTCTGATTGATGTCGGTAAAGTAGCTAAGGGAATTTATCAGGCGATTATCAGCAGCATGCTGAATCCTGAATTTATGCTGCATGCTGATTTTAAAGCAGATCCTGTACAGCTGCCGTCGGACAAGGCAACAAGCATCGCTTTGATTCTCAACGAATTATTGCAGAATACTATAGAACATGCTTACGAAGGTCGCATGAGTGGCAGCCTTAAGGTGCGCTTTGCGGAAGAAAGCAAGCGTTATGTTTTATCGATTGCCGATGACGGTGTAGGTCTTCCAGAAGGATTTTCTTTAAACAGCAGCCGTCAAAGCTTAGGATTGAAAATTATCAAGACTATGGCGGAAGCAGACCTGCAGGGAAGCTTTAGCTTAACGAATCGTGATGATGGCGGTACACTTGCTTTAGTAACAATTCCAAAGGGGGGACTGGAAGATGTTAAATAAACTGAGAATATTATTGGCAGATGACGAAGCTATTTTGCGTCTTGATTTACGCGAAATGCTGGCGGATGCCGGTCATGACATAGTAGGCGAGGCAGCCAACGGACAGGAGGCAGTAAAGCTTGCTGCGGAATTGAAGCCTGATTTTATTATCATGGATGTTAAAATGCCGATTATGGACGGTATTACCGCAGCAAAAATTATTGCTGCCGATAATATTGCGCCGGTATTGCTGCTGACAGCTTACAGTCAGCAGGATATTGTTGAGCAGGCATCGGATGCAGGCGTTATTGCTTATCTGGTTAAGCCTGTACGTGAGGAACAGCTCTTCCCGGCGATGGAGATTGCGGCCAAACGCTTTCAGGAAATGCATAAGCTTAATCTGGAGCTTGATAAGCTGAAGGAAAGCCTGGAGAACCGTAAGCTGCTGGACCGTGCCAAGGGTATCCTGATGGCAGCGCACGGAATGACAGAGCAGGAAGCATATCGTAAGATGCAGCAGTTCAGTATGGCAAAACGCATAAGCTTAAAGGAGCTGGCGGAAAGCATTATTGCAGCTGCGGCCAAAAGACAACAATGAACTGAAAGGGCAGTGGAAACTGCTCTTTTTTTGTGCCCAAGCAAAAAAATGGGCCTGCGAAGCAAAAAAACAAGGCGCTGAAGCGGAATTTTGAGGGCGTGAAGCAGAATTTGCGACAAATTTGTAAAAAACAGCGAAAAAGTACTTGCAATTTTTCCTAATATGTATATAATAAGAATTGTGGTTAGCACTCAGAGTAAATGAGTGCTAATAACCAAGAAGCAAATTACTCTCACGTAAGTAAGAATACTCGAAAGGGGTTATAAAAATGTTAAAACCATTAGCTGATCACGTAATTGTAGAGGTTGTAGAAGTAGAAGAAAAAACTGCCAGCGGCATTTTCCTGCCGGATACCGCAGTAAAAGAAAAACCGCAACAGGGCAAGGTTTTGGCTGTAGGCAGAGGCAAATACAGCGACAACGGCACTCTGATTAAACCCGAAGTAAAAGTTGGCGATGAAGTTATCTTCGCAAAATACAGCGGAACTCCTGTTAAACATCAAGGTAAGGATTACCTGATTCTCAGCGAACGCGATATCTTAGCTACAATTGAGAAGTAACATAAAAACTGTAATTAATTTGTAATTGAATTTTCAAAGGAGCGATATAAAATGGCTAAACAAATCCTGTTTAATGAAGAAGCTCGTCGTAGCCTGGAGCGTGGCGTAAATGCTCTGGCTGACGCTGTAAAAGTAACCCTCGGTCCTAAAGGCCGTAACGTTGTACTGGAAAAGAAATTTGGCGCACCGACCATCACCAATGACGGTGTAACCATTGCCCGCGACATCGAACTGGAAGATCCGTTTGAAAACATGGGCGCACAGCTGGTTAAAGAAGTATCCATCAAAACCAACGATGTTGCTGGCGACGGCACCACCACTGCTACCGTTCTGGCACAGGCTATGATTAACGAAGGCATGCGCAACGTTGCTGCCGGCGCTAACCCGATGGTTCTGAAAAAAGGTATCAAAAAAGCAGTTGACGTACTGGTTGACGAACTGAAAAATGTTTCCCAAAAGGTTGAAACCAAGGCTGCAAAAGCACAAGTTGCTTCCATCTCCGCAGCTGATGATGAAATCGGTAACCTGATTGCCGACGCTATGGAAAAAGTTGGCGACGACGGTGTTATCACTGTTGAAGAATCCAAGACCATGGAAACTCATCTGGAAACCGTTGAAGGCATGCAGTTTGACCGTGGCTACATTTCCCCGTATATGGCAACCGATGCTGATAAAATGGAAGCTGTACTGAGCAATCCGTACGTATTCATTACTGATAGAAAAATCACCATGATTGCCGACATTATGCCGGTTCTGGAAAAAGTTGTTCAAAACGGCGGCGAACTCTTAATCATCGCTGAAGATGTTGAAGGCGAAGCACTGGCAACCCTGGTTGTTAACAAACTGCGTGGCACCTTCAAGGCTGTTGCTGTTAAAGCTCCTGGCTTCGGCGACCGTCGTAAAGCAATGCTGCAGGATATCGCTACTCTGACCGGTGCAACCGTTATCAGTGAAGAAGTTGGCCGTAAACTGGACAGCGCAAGCATGGCAGACCTTGGCCGCGCAGGTCAGGTTCGTGTAACCAAAGAATTGACTACTATCGTTGATGGCCTGGGTGATAAAGATGCTATTGCTGCACGTGTTGCTCAAATCCGTGCACAAATTCCGGAAACCACTTCTGATTTCGATAAAGAAAAACTGCAAGAACGTCTGGCTAAACTGGCCGGTGGCGTAGCTGTTATCAAAGTCGGCGCTGCTACCGAAGTTGAGCTGAAAGATAAAAAACTGCGCATTGAAGATGCTCTGAACGCTACTCGCGCTGCTGTTGCCGAAGGTATTGTTGCCGGCGGCGGTACTGCTCTGCTGCAAGTACAGCCTGCTCTGGCAAAAATCAAAGCTACCGGCGATGAAAAGACCGGCGTAGAAATCGTTAAACGCGCTATTGAAGAGCCTGTTCGTCAAATCGCTTACAACGCTGGTCTGGAAGGCGCTGTTATCGTTGATACCATTAAACGCAGCCGCAAAGGCTATGGCTTCAACGCTCTGACCGAAGAGTATGTTGACATGATCGAAGCAGGTATCGTTGACCCGACTAAGGTTACCAGAAGCGCACTGCAAAATGCTGCAAGCATCGCTTCTATGGTTCTGACCACTGAATCCATCGTAGCTGACAAACCTGCTAAGGAAGGCGCTGCTATGCCGGCAATGCCTCCGATGGGCGGCGGCATGCCCGGTATGATGTAAGCTGCAGACCGGATGTCAAAACTGTATAATATAGCTTGAGTAGGCTATAGATAGCACACCCTGTTACTAATTTGGTAGCAGGGTGTGCTTTTTTGTTACAAAAAAGCTGATGTGAAAAATTTTCTAGGTATTAGTGTAGTCTAATTATGTTTTTTTGCTGGCAAATATGCTATAATAACTTCATTCTATAGACAGAAGGAGCTGTTGATAATGGGTGAAGCTGCAGCCGAAAAAGATTTTTACTGGAAGCTGTTTAAATCGACCTTTATAATTAGTGCCTTTACTATCGGCGGTGGTTTTGTAATCATTCCGCTGTTGAAGGCCAAATTTGTTGATGAGTATAAATGGATGGATGATAAGGAAGCACTGAACCTTGTGGCGATTGCGCAGTCTGCGCCGGGTGTTGTGGCAGCCAATGCGGCAATCAGCATGGGCTACAAGCTTGGCGGTATCCGCGGTACGCTTACTGCTTTGCTGGCAACTATTCTGCCGCCACTGATTACCCTGAGCGTTATTTCCTATGCTTATGATGCCTTTGCGCATAATCAGTATATTCAGCTGGTTTTGAAGGGCATGCAGTGCGGTGCGACGGCTATTATTATTAACGTGGCGATCGACCTGCTCAAAAAAGAGCTGAAGAAAAAATTTGCACTGCCGCTTTTGATTATTGTCGGTACCTTTATTGCCAATTATTTCTTTAATGTAAATCTGATGTATGCAGTAATTGTGGATGCTGTTATCGGCTTCTTCCTGCTGCGTGACAAAAAGTACGCGTAAGGAGGTAGCGAGATGTATATTTATTGGGAGCTTTTCTGGAGCTTTGTCAAGGTTGGTGCCTTTTGCGTCGGCGGCGGTTATGCTTCTATGCCGTTGATTCAGGCGGAGGTTATTGAAAATCATGCATGGATGACTATGCCGCAGTTTATTGATATTTTTACGATTTCGCAGATGACACCGGGTCCTATCGGTATCAATGCAGCGACGTTCGTCGGTACAAAGGTTGCAGGCTTGCCCGGTGCTATTGCTGCGACTGTGGGTTTTGTTTTTCCGTCGGTGTTCATTGTACTGGCACTCGCAAAATTATTCTTTAAATATGGCGATATCGGTCCGATTCGCGGTATTCTGAACGGCCTGCGTCCTGCGGTTGTGGCACTCATCTGCTCTGCCGGATTGAGCTTTGTAATGCTGGCGCTGTGGAATACTGAAACACTGCCGAAGGATTTTACCAAGGTGGATTTGCTTGGCTGCATTGTGCTGCCGATTTCCCTGTGGTGTATCCGTCATAAGGTAAGCGTTATCCGTACCCTGTGCATGAGCGGTGTTTTGGGCTTGATTTTTGGTATAGCCGGTATCCGCTGATATTTGCTTTAGTAGCGCGCTGCGCTGTGAGCTTCGGCTTGCGGCATGGCGTGCTTTTTGTTACACTCATGTTAACTTAAGTAAATTAACGATTGACGCAAGCGGAATTCTGCTATATAATAGATACAGTTAACCAATGAATAGTGTCGGTTAACTACTAAGGTTAGGGATGTGAATTACAATGCAAAAGATTATTGCACTGGCCGAGAAGGTTTTGAACGGTCAGGATATTACTAAAGAAGAAGCTGAATTTTTGATTAACGTGAGCGATGATGACACCATGCTGCTTTTGGCCATGGCTGACAAGATTCGCCAAAAATATGCCGGCGATGCTGTTGACTGCTGTGCAATCATCAACGGCCGCAGCGGTAAATGCAGCGAGAACTGCAAGTTCTGCGCACAATCTGCACATTATCATACCGGTGTTAAGGAATACGGTCTGCTGAGCGAAGAGGAAATCTTCAATGCAGCTAAAAAAGCTAAGGAAGCAGGCGCTGTACGCTTCTCCATCGTTACCAGCGGTCGCGGACAGAGCAAGGCCGATGACTTTGAAAATATCTGCCGTACCCTGAAACGTATTAAAGAAGAACTGCACATTGAAGTTTGCGCTTCTTTGGGCATTTTGACTGTAGAGCAGGCAAAAGAGCTGCGCAAAGCCGGTGTAACCCGCTATCATTCCAATCTGGAAACCGCAGGCAGCAATTTCCCAAATATCTGCAGCACTCATACCTATGCTGATAAATTTGTTACCATCAAAAATGCACAGGCTGCCGGCCTGCGTGTTTGCAGTGGTGGCATTTTAGGACTTGGCGAAACACGTGAGCAGCGTGTTGAATGGGCCTTCACCCTGAAGGAGCTTGGTATTGACAGCGTACCTCTGAATATGCTGACTCCGATTCCGGGCACTCCGTTTGAAAACAACAAACCGCTGCCGCCGCTGGAAATCCTGCGTGCGTTCGCTGTTTTCCGCTTTATCCTGCCGAAGGCACAAATCCGTACCGCAGGCGGCCGCGAAGTAAACCTGCGTGACCTGCAGGCACTGGCGCTCAATGGCGGTGCAAGCGGCATTATGATCGGCGGTTATCTGACTACTGCCGGCCGCGGTACTGACCGCGATATGCAGATGCTCAAGGATCTTGATCGTCCGCGCAGCATGCCGAATCTTGATTAATTAGTTTTCCATGAATTTTTAATACAATCTTACACCTTAAAATCTCAAAAAGATAAGCAGACTGGAGTTGCGAGCAGTCTGCTTATTTTTTTATGCGTGCGTGATAACGCATTTATTTGCTGACGCACTGTCCTCTACGGCAAATTTTATGATATAATATAATTTACTAATGACTTTCAAGAGGTGAAGCAAAATGCAGTCACACTTTCTTATTATTACCGGTATGTCCGGTGCAGGCAAAACGCAGGTTGTGCGTACACTGGAGGATTTAAATTTCTTTTGCATTGACAATTTGCCGGCAACCTTGATTCCTAAGTTTGCGGAGCTGTGCCGTCAGACCTCGGAAGAAAAAGTAGCTCTTGTTGTTGATATCCGTGGCGGACGCTTTTTTGATAAGCTGCTGCAGGTTTTGGATGAGATGGAGGCCAGCGGCCAAAAATATGAGCTGCTGTTTTTGGATGCCTCCGATGCAACATTGGTTCGTCGTTACAAGGAAACGCGTCGTCGTCATCCCTTGGGTGAGCGCAATACCTTGCTGAAGAATATTACCTGTGAGCGTGAATTGCTTGATCCGCTGCGCGAAAAGGCTACGCATATTATTGATACCTCAACGCTGACAACGGCACAGCTGAAGGCTAAGGTAACGGAAATGTTTGGCGAGGGCTCTTCTAAAGAGCGTATGGGCATTGTTGTGCGTTCGTTCGGCTTCAAGCATGGCCTGCCGCTAGACAGTGACTTGGTGCTTGATGTACGCTTTTTGCCGAATCCGTTTTATGTTGAAGAGCTGCGCAATATGACTGGCAACGACCGTCCTGTAGCGGATTTTATCTGCCGCTATCCGCAGACCTTCCAGTATCTGAAGCTGGAGGAGCAGCTGCTCGATTTTCTTGTACCGCAATATATTAACGAAGGCAAGGCACAGCTTGTTATCAGCGTAGGCTGCACAGGCGGACAGCACCGCAGCGTTTTTATTGCCAATAAATTGTACGAATATCTGCGTGAAAAGGGTTACAGCGTTGATGTGACGCATCGTGATATTCCTCACAGAAAGTAAGGGAGGAGCCTAATGGGTTGGATTAGTTGGCTGTGTCCCGGCATTAATTTGAAGCGCTGGCTGCTGCTTTTTGCGGTAGGTGTACTTTTATGTGCTTTGGGACTGGCTTTGTTTTTTAATTATCAGCTGATGGGCAAGGCAGAAGAACTGCTCTTCCAGATGACCTATCTGACAACAGGACGCTATTCAAACGGCCTGATTATGACGATGGGCGTGGGCTTTCTTATCGTGGGCTTTGCTATTATGGTGTATGGAACACGCCGCTTAATCAGTTCGGTAGTATCTGTTGTAGTGCCAGACAAAAACGGTTCATTGATGGAAACGATTTTTATGCAGCGCAAGCTGACACGTGGCCCGGCTATTACCGTTGTCGGTGGCGGTACCGGTTTGTCGACGCTGTTACGCGGCATGAAGTATATCACCAATAACTGTACGGCCGTAGTAACAACTGCTGATGACGGCGGTTCTTCCGGACGTCTGCGCAAGGAGCTGGGTATTATTCCTCCCGGTGATTTGCGTAACTGCCTGACAGCTTTGGCTGATCGCGAGCCGCTGATGGAACGCTTGATGCAGTACCGCTTTCAGGGTGATTCTTCGCTTGCAGGCCATTGCTTCGGCAATTTGTTTATTGCGGCGATGGCACAGGCCGAGGGCGGCATGGAGGCCGGACTCAATGCTACGAGCCAGATTCTTAAGGTGCGCGGCAGGGTTATTCCGTCTACACTGGAGGATATCCGCCTGCAGGCGCGGATGACTGACGGCAGTGTTGTGACAGGCGAATCAGAGATTCCCAAGGTGCGCAAGCATATTAAGAAGATGATGATGCTGCCGGCGGATGCACAGGCGGCAAACGGAGCTATCGATGCAATTTTAAACGCCGATGTGCTTATTTTCGGACCTGGCAGCCTGTATACCAGTGTTATTCCCAACCTGTTGGTTGAGGGAATCCGTGATGCTGTTGTACGCTCGAAGGCAGTTAAAATTTACATCTGCAATGTTATGACACAGCCCGGCGAAACCGACGGCTACGGTGCTTATGACCATGTGCAGGCGTTGGTTGACCATGTCGGTACACAGTTTTTGGATTACGCTATTGTCAATTCCCAGGATGTTACTTCGGAGCAGCTGCGTCAGTATGATGCTGAAGGCTCGCGTCCGATTACGCCGGATATTGATAAAATCCGCAGTCTGGGAATTACGGTTGTGCCGGCGCGCTTGATAAGCAAGGATGATTTGGTGCGTCATGATCCGCGTAAATTAGCGCGTGTGCTTATTGCTTTGATTTATCGTCTGCGTCTTTTTGGGCGCGGTATGCAGTTTTTCGATTATTTCTTTATGCGTGCGGGCATGAAGAAGCTGTATAAACAAAAATGAAACCAGACGCTGCAGCCTACAGGCTGAGAAGGGAGGAGTCTGCTTGTCTTTTTCCAATGATGTGAAAAATGAATTATCTCGTATAGAAACTAACGATGCGACCGGTGACAAAGCAGAGCTGCTCGGTCTTTTGCGTATGAGCGGTGCAATTGTTATCCGCGGTATGAATATAGGTATCCACTTTTCTACAGAAAATGCTGCTTTGGCCAGACGTGTACTGCAGCTGTTGAAGAGCAATTATCAGGTGCAGACGGAGGTTGTTATTACCCGTTCACGCCGTTTGAAGAAGAATAACCGTTATCAGGTACATGTAGTGCCGGCGCCTCAGGTAAGCAAGGCGCTGAACGAGCTGCAGCTGCTGAGTGTAGAGGGCGATTTGAAAAATCCGCTGCTTTCGCATCACGAAGGCAAGCGCACCTTTTTGCGCGGAGCTTTTTTGGGTGGCGGCAGTATCAGCCGTCCGGCCAGCGATTACCATCTGGAGATGGTGACAGGCAACGAGGATTTTGCGCAGACAATTATTAAGGTTATGCAGAGCTTTTCTTTGAAGGCCAAGCTGACCGACAGAAAAAATGAGTATATTGTTTATCTGAAGGATGGCGAAAGCATTATCAGCTTTTTGAGCGTTATCGGCGCACATAATGCGATGATGGAGCTGGAAAATGTCCGTATCGTCAAAGAAATGCGCAATAATGTCAACAGAGCGGTGAATTGCGAAACTGCGAACTTGAACAAGGTGGTTAAGGCTGCCGTGCGTCAGGTAAGCTGCATTCATTATATTGATGAGCATATGGGGCTGAGCGAGCTGCCTCAGGGATTGCAGGATACGGCGCGTCTGCGACTGCAGTATCCGGATGTATCGTTAAATGATTTGGTGGAATACTCCGGTGGCCTGGGTAAATCCGGCATAAATCATCGTTTGAAAAAGCTGCAGGATATTGCAGTAGGTTTAGGTATGGAATTGGAGAAAGCAGATAAATGATTAAGAAAGTATGCTTAGTATTCCTGGCGCTGGTTGTCGTACTTTTGGCGGCTGCAGGTGTTGCATGGAAGCTTAACGGCGAGCGTTGGCAGCAGGAATATGCGGCCTTTAAGAAAACTGGTGCGCCGGTACTGATGTATCACGCTGTCGGTCTGGAAGAAGGCGCAGACTGGCCAAAAACGCTGATCATGAAGCCGGAGCTGTTTGAAGCGCATTTGAAGTACCTGAAGGAGCAGGGCTACACGATTGTGACGGTAGCAGAGCTGGCAGAGCGTCTGCAGCAGGGAAAAAGTGTAGATAAGTATGTTGCCTTGAGCTTTGATGATGGCTATAAGAATAATCACAGTGTAGTGCTGCCGATATTGCAGAAATATGATGCCAAAGGTTCTTTCTTTGTCATCAATAGGGACATCGGCGATGAGCTGCATATGAATGAGCAGGAAATCAAGGAGCTTATTGCTGCCGGTATGGAGCTTGGTTCGCATACCTACAGCCATAATCCGTTGGCTGCTATCGATGAAAAATATTTGGTGTGGGAAACGGATACGTCACGTTATTGGCTGAAGAAAAAATTTGACGGCTATATCGTACGTACTCTGGCTTATCCTAACGGCAGCTATAACGATAGGGTTATTGATGCAGCGAAAAAATACGGTTTTTATAGGGCGCTGACTGGTCATGTAGGTGTTAATACAGCGGCGACTTATCAAAAGGCACCTTTCGAAATGTACCGCGTAACCGTTGCTGATGACGGTAACGGACTTGAAGGCTTTAAGAAACGCCTGGAGCATGCATATTTCTTCGGCTTTTTGCAGACCAAGGGCATTGATATCAATATTGTGCGCGACATATTTGTGCGCTAAGGAATATTTAGGGAGACGGTTGTCTCCCTTTTCTTTTGCAAGTAATGTTAACTGTAAAAATAAAATAGGTTGACAATAAATAAAAACTGGCGTATCCTATAAACTATGAACTGTAACAGAGGTTACAGAAGCTTTGGAGGCGTAAAATATGCATTTGAGTACGAAGGAACTGATTTTATGCGCATTGTTTATTGCGCTTATTACTGTGGGAACGTTTATTAAAATTCCGGTAGGCACCGATGTCTATACACTGCAGTTTTTGTTTACTTTATTGGCCGGGTTGCTGCTCGGACCGCGTCTGGGTGCGATTGCCGTCGGCACCTATGTTGTCATGGGGCTGGTCGGCATTCCTGTTTTTGCATCAGGCGGCGGCCCCGGTTATATTGCGCAGCCGACCTTCGGTTATCTGCTGGGCTTTATCGTGCAGGCATGGGTAAACGGTGCCTGGGCGCGCAAGGCTAAGCAAATTAATTTCCGTAGCCTGTTGGAAGCAAATCTTGTTGGTATGGTAATTGTTTATCTGTTTGGACTCGTATGGTTCTATGTAGTATCCAATTATATAATCAATGCACCGATTTCCGTGTGGGCAGTTATCTGGTACTGCGGTATTCTGCAGGTTATTCCTGATGTTGTGCTCTGCATTGGTGCGGCTATGCTGGGTGTGCGCGGTTATAAGGCCGGCATCTGGCTGAAGGCATAAAAAAGCAGTCCTTGCAATCTTATAAAAAGGTTGCGGGACTGCTTTTCGCTTTTAATATGCTTTTAGAAGGCCTTCTGCAGGAAGGCATCTAGGGAAGATTCGTTCATGCTGCCGACGATGCGTGCCACTATATGTCCGTCGGCGCTGATGATGTAGGATGCCGGAATAGCGTCAATGCCGTAGGCACGTCCGAGTGCTTGGTGGTCGCCGTAGGCAGCGGGGAAGGTGTAGCCCTTGCTTTGGATGAAACGAGCAGGATCCTGTTCGTTATCATCTACGCTGAGAATAACAAAATGCATTTTATCTTTGTATTCGGCGTATTTCTTTTCAATATGCGGCAGCTCGCCGACACAGGGAGGGCACCAGGTCGCCCAGAAATTGATAAAGACAGGCTTGCCCTTTAAATCGCTAAGGCGCATGCTCTTGCCGCTGCCTAACTCTTTGTAGCTGAAATCGGGTGCGACTTCGGCAGCCGAGGCAGTAGCGGTGTTCATCTGCGGTTTGCTGTCGGCAGTTTTATCGGAGAAGGGGCAGCTGCAGCCTGCGGTAAATAATAGCAGTGCAGTCATCGATAAGGTAAGCAGGATTTTTTTCATGTTGACCTCCTTATAAGAATAAGAGAAAAAAGTGTATATAAATTAAAATTTTTTGCCGAGAGAAATTGCCTTTACCGGGCAGACCTTGCGGCATTCACCACAGGCGATACATTCGCTGTCGCCTACATGCCGGCAATCCATCTTGCAATGTTCTATACAACGGTCGCAGTTGATGCACTTTACGGTATTAACCTTTATGCCAAAGAGGGAGATTTTATTAAACAGTCCGTAAATAGCGCCTAAAGGGCAGATGAAGCGGCAGAAGGGGCGATAGATGAAGATGGCCGCCAGTATGGTAAGACACAGCAGTGTCAACTTCCAGATAAACAGCTGGCCCAAAAGCTCACGAATCTGCGGCTTGAAAAATGCCAGGGGCAGAGCAGCCTCCAAAGTACCTGCGGGGCAGATAAATTTACAGAAGGCCGGTACACCGCTGCCGGTGAAATGATAAAAGGCTAAGGGCAAAATAATGAGAAAAATCAGCGCGATAAAATATTTCAGATAGCTGAGCAGATAGGTAAAGCGGTTGCGCTGCAGCTTAGGCGTAGAAATTTTGTAGAGCAATTCCTGCACGAGGCCGAAGGGACAACCCCAGCCGCAGATAAGACGCGCAAAGATTAATGCAAAGAGCAGAATGAAGCCCAGCACATAGAAGGGAATGCGCAAAAATACACCGCTGAGCGAGCTTTGCAGCGAACCAAGCGGGCAGGCGCCCAAGGCTCCGGGGCAGGAATAGCAGTTTAAACCAGGCAGGCAGATATTCTTGCTGCTGCCCTTCCAGATATTGCCATCGGTAAAGCCTGCAAAATTGCCGTTATATAGGAGGGCGGTGCAAATTTGTACAAGCTTACGTTTAACCAATGCCGATACACTCCAGACAAATTGTCGCTGCCTTACGCCAGACGGCAAGATATTCTCTGTTGCAGATACCGTACGTCAGCATGGCGGCAGCGCTCAGAAGGATTAAAATACGTGTTATTTTCATAGCAAGCAGACCTCCTATATAATTACTAAGAATATTCTAGCATATACGATGAAATTTTACTATGAATGCATGACTATATATTATTGAGGTTGGGTAGCAAATAGCAGAAAATAATATTAAATTATTTCTATCCGCGTGTTGCAATGATTTTCTGACTTGTGTTGTATGGATAAAAGCGTATGAACAGGCTATAATAAAAACAGATAATGCAATGGAAGAATATAGGTCGCGAAATAGTATTGGTAAATGAGCAATTTAAAAAAATCCTTGCAAAATAGGCAAAAACAAGGTAAAATAAAACAAGTAATAATATATTTTTTTGGAGGTAATCGTTATGCGTAAACACATCAAAACTGTTAATAAAGCAATGCTGAACAAAACTCTGCGTACCGGTGGCTGCGGCGAGTGCCCGGCTTCCTGCCAATCCGCTTGCAAAACTTCCTGCACCGTTGGCAACCAGGTTTGCGAACACTGCAAATAATATCTGAGCTTAATGCAGCTCCCTGTCTGGTGCAGGGGGCTGTTTTACTATCTATGTAAAAAAGAAAGGTTGGAATACATGCTGATACATAAAATGCGTCTTGATGATAATATGGCTGTGCTGGATATCAACAGCGGTGCCGTTCATCTTGTAGACGATGTTATTTACGATTTACTCGATTATTATGATGGCAGCAACGATGCTGAGGCTATGGCTGCTTTGAAGGATAAATACAGCGAAGAGGATTTGCGCGATGCATTGGAAGAAATGCACGGCCTGCAGGATGAAGGCCTGCTTTTCAGCCCTTCCTTTGATGTGCCGCCGACTTTTGCCGAAAAGCCTATTGTTAAATCCCTGTGCCTGCTCGTAACGCATGACTGTAATCTGCGTTGTGGTTACTGTTTTGCTGACACCGGTTCTTTTGGTGGCTGCCGTCAGCTAATGAGCAAGGAAACTGCGGAAAAGGCTATCGAGTTTGCTATTGAAGGCAGCAAGAAGCGCCATAACCTGGAGCTGGATATGTTCGGCGGTGAACCGCTGATGAACTGGCCGGTTGTTGTGCATATCACCGAATATGTACGCCGTCGCGAAAAAGAAACTGGCAAGAATATTAAACTGACTTTGACAACCAACGGTACTCTTTTGAATGATGATAATATCAAATTCCTCAACGATAACCGTGTTATGCTGGTACTGAGCCTTGATGGCAAGAAGGAAACTCATGATGCTATGCGTCCGTTTCCGAATAAAGCCGGCAGCTATGATGCAGCTGTACGCGGCTTTAAGAAGGTAATTGACAGCCGTGAGGGCAAAAACTACTATCTGCGCGGAACCTATACCCATTTCAGTACCCATTTCTGTGAGGATGTGCTGGATATGACTAAGGTTGGCAAGGAGATTTCCGTAGAGCCCGTAGTAGGCATTGATGAACCCTGGGTATTGACCGAGGAAGATCTGCCGGTTATTTTCGATGAATACGATAAGCTGGCACGTGCATATCTGGAGCGTCGTCGTGAAGGCAATCCCTTTGACTTCTTCCATTTCAATGTAGCACTTGATAACGGTCCGTGCGTAGCTAAGCGCTTGGCTGGCTGCGGCGCCGGTCATGAATACTATTGCATTACTGCCGATGGCGATATTTACCCGTGCCATCAGTTTGTAGGCCGCGAACAATATAAGATGGGTACCTTGGATACCGGTATTGTTACACCTGAGATGGTGCAGAAGTTCCGTCATACCCATGTTCTTACAAAGCTGGAGTGCAGCAAATGCTGGGCACGCTTCTTCTGTAGCGGTGGCTGCCACGCCAATGCGGATTTAATTAACGGCGATATTACAAAGCCGTATGAGTATGGTTGCCGTCTGCAAAAGAAACGTCTGGAGAATGCTATCATTGTTCAGGCTGTTTTGTCTGCCGAAGCACAGGAAGGCGAGGACCTGCGTCCGCATATTAATAACTTCACTTACGAAAAATAACAGATAGTTTCTCGTGCGCTCTGCGAAAGCAGAGCGCATTTTTTTGCCGGATAATAGTGAAAAATGCCAGCTGGAAACAAGCAGGAAATTTGCTGCTGAGAAAGAAAAAAATCTCGAAAATTTTTCGGGAGAAAGTGATTTTTTTACGCAAAATTTGCCGTTTTTCGGTAGAAAATCTAACTTTTTTTGAAGTTTTTTCAAGAAATTTTAAAGGCCGTAAAGGCGATGATCAAGCATGTTTCTTTTTCCACGAATCCTAGTGTTTCACGAAAAAATCTCAAAAAAGTGCCGAAAAAAGTGTTGACATAACCTAGGTCACGTGGTATTATATACAAGTCGACGCGATACGGCAACAAAACAAAAGCCAAAATCGCTAGGCACTGAACCTTGAAAACTGAACAT
>ENA-OROM01000441-OROM01000441.1-human-gut-metagenome-genome-assembly--contig:-NODE-441-length-54048-cov-8.511789_pt1 | contig 54048 bp, 49 predicted proteins | sample MGYA00242129_ERZ509050 | MGnify/ENA primary metagenome ERZ509050 (study PRJEB26280, sample SAMEA2338701) | human gut metagenome | biome: human gut; feature: human-associated habitat; material: faeces...
CCCCCCCCAGCCGTTTCAGCGGCAGGTGGGGCTGACGGATGAGCCTGCTCATGATGTGCGCCAGCACCGCTCCGGAGAGAAACGCCGAGGGGCTTCCCTGGGTCAGCGCCACGGCTTCCGCCCCCAGCAGGTCGATCTCATGCTGGTCGGTGCGATCCTCGTGGAAAAACAGCCCGACGCCGATGGCGGTGGTGATGCCGCCGGGGCTGTCATAATTGTTGGCGGGGGTCTCGGGAGTTCCCAGGGTTTGGCGGCTGAGGGTGTCCAGCATCCGGGTGTCCATGCAGTGGCGGCGGCAAAGCTCGGCTTTCCGCAGAAGCCAGCAGTAATTCCGGGTGGGGCGTCCCCATGGGCGCTGAGAGGCAGCCCATTCCCGGCTGCTCATGCCCACGTATTTGATGAAGGGCGCCATTTTCCCCAGCATCTGTCCCCGGGTCAGACCGAACAGCAGACCGTTGCAGGTAAACGCCGCCAGCTGGGTATAGGAGGTGACGTCGGCGTAGCCATTGACCAGATCGTAGCCCAGCAGGCCGTTGGGGCCGTAATCCTCCTGAATCTCCTGCCAGCTGCGGTTGTCCACGGTGTATCCCATGGCGTCCCCCACTGCCAGTCCCAGCAGGCACCCACGGTATGATGACTGCGAAACGGCCATTGTCTGTCCCTCCCCCGCAAATATCTTCTTCCGCCTATTATACCCTCCGCCCCCGGAAAAGGCAAGGGAAATCTACGCCAGCTCCCCGGAAATCGCCGCCAGCGCCGCCGACAGCCGTTCCTCCTTCAGGCCGGAGTAATTGATCACCAGACAGTGCAGGTCTTCCGACTGGTCGTGGTAGTAGCTGCTTAGAGTCCTGACCCGGATGCCCAGCGTGGCTAGCTTCTCCGTCAGTGCATGATCGGAAAGAGGCGTGTCAACCTTCAGCAGGAAATGCAGTCCCGCGTCCTGTTCCTGAATGGTCAGCTTGTCGGAAAAACTGCATTTTTCCAGCAGGGAAACCACGGCATTCCGGCGGTTTTTGTAAAATTTCCGCATTCGGTTGATGTGTTTTTCAAAGAAGCCCCGGCTTAAGAACCGCGCCAGCGTGTACTGCTCAAAGCTGGGGACGGTGCAGCTGTAGAACCCCAGCTTCTGCTGAAACGCCGCCATCAACCCCGCGGGCAGCACCATGTAGCTGATTCGGATGGAGGGCGCAAGGCTTTTGGAAAAGCTGTTCATGTAGATCACCCGCCCGCCGTCGTCCAACGACTGCATGGCGGGGACGGGATGGGCGTCGAAGCGGAATTCCGAGTCGTAGTCGTCCTCGATGATCCATTTTTCGCCCCCATTTGACCAGTCCAGCAGTTCCCGTCTCCGGCTCACCGGGGTGACAATGCCGGTGGGAAAGTGGTGGGAGGGGGAAATGTGCAGCACGTCGGCGCTGCCGAGGCTCTCCGGGAGGACGCCCCGGTCGTCCATGGCGGCGCTGACGGTCTGAACGCCCCCGGCGGCGTAGATCTTCCGGATTTTCCCGTACCCCGGCTCCTCCACGGCGTAGACCTTCTCCCGCCCCAGCAGCTGGATCAGAAGATTGTACAAAAAGTCCGTTCCCGCGCCGATCAGGATGTTCTCCGGATCCACCCGCATTCCCCGAAAGGCCGCCAGGTGTCCGGCAATGGCCTGCCGCAACTCCGGGATGCCCCGATTGGGCAGGGGCGCGAGAAGCGCTTCCCCAAAGTCCAGCATCACTTCCCGCTGCAGGCGCGACCAGACGGAGAAGGGAAACTGCTCCGTGCCGTTGGCGGTCAGGTCAAGAAGGCAGGCTGCGTCCTCTTTCGGGCGCAGCGCCGGGGCGGCGGGCACCGGGTTGCGGCGCTCCACCGTCTCCACGAAATAGCCCACCTTCTCCTTTGAGCAGATGTAGCCCTCGGACAGCAGCTGGCTGTAGGCGGCTTCCACGGTGATCTTGCTGACCTCCAGATTCTCCGCCAGCGCCCGCTTGGAGGGCAGCTTCTCCCCGGGACGCAGCGCCCCGGACAGGATATCCCCCCGGATGCAGCGATAAAGCGCCTCGTAAAGGGGAACACCCGGGGATTTTTTCAGCTCGTAGGTTAACATAACTTTTTCTCCTTGGGTGGGGGGAATTGAGCCAACAGGCGGTTAGATTTCTTTTAACAAACTGGAAGTTTCTTTATAACTGCCTTTGCAGATACACCATATCCACCAACTGTACTCCATCCTCATATATTGGATGGTCGTAATTATCTGTAAAGAAATTTGGTATGATATGCGAACGGACAAACCCACACTTTTCATAAAATGGTATTGTCAATGGGCTATCACCTGTTCCTACTTGTAGAATAGCATATTGCTCTCTATATTTCTCTACGATAAAATCAATTAAGGATTTTGCATAACCTTTGCCTTGATAGTCTGGAACAGTTGCAATGTTCTTGATTTCAAGCACATCATTTCCTTCATCGGTAACGATGCACTCGCATTTAATCCCATTATCATCAAGCACATACATTTTGCCTTTATCAAGGTATCGGTCTATCATATTTTCCTGCTCATCTGCCAATAACAGTAAATCAAGATATTGTTTTTTATCTTCTTTGACTTCAATAATTCTCATCAATCGCACCACTAAATTCAAAGTTTCTGTTCCTTACAAATTCCGATTTGCCAGCCTGCTGAAACCACGAAACGGATAGCGCAGAGATGGGTCAAGTCCCCTCACGCCGTTTCCCTGCGGAAGACGCGGCGGAAAATCTTTTCGCCCCAGTCGAACAGGCGCTGTATGGCGAAAAACACCGTGGGGGTCATGAGCAGCAGCGTCAGCATCAGAAGGTTCGTCTGCACCGTGCCGGAACGCAGCTCGAACAGCTCCCCAAGGCAGGTGAACACCACGACCAGACACACCAGCATCCCGCCCCACACGATCCTCCGGAACGCGCCGAAGGGCTTACACACCTGAAACAGCACCATCATGCCCACAACCGCGAGGATACCCGCGCACACCGTGGCGATGGACTCCGCCGGGAGGTCAAAAACCACCATAAACGCCTGACACACCAGCACGGCGAATACATTGGTCAGCCCGCCGGGAAACGCCCGGCGCAGAACCCCCCGGAGAAAATGCCCGGTCACCCGGTCGTAGTTCGGCTCCATGGCGAGGAAAAACGAGGGAATGCCGATGGTCAGCGCGGAGATCACGGTCAGGTGCATGGGCTGCAAGGGGTACGGCCAGTCCGTGAACAGGGAGATCACCGACAGGAACAGGGAGAAAATATTCTTCACAAGGAACAGCGTCGCCGCCCTCTGAATGTTGTTGATGACCCGCCGCCCCTCCGCGACGATGCCGGGCATGGCGGCAAAGTCGTTGTTCAGCAGCACGAGACTGCCCAGCTGGCTGGCAGCCTGCGCGCCGGAACTGAAGGCAATGGAGCAGTCCGCCTGCTTCATGGCAAGCAGATCGTTGACGCCGTCGCCGGTCATGGCCACGGTGTGCCCCTGCTTTTGCAGCGCCGCCACCAAGCAGCGCTTCTTTTCCGGCGTCACCCGGCCGAAAACCGTGTTTTCCGACACCGCATGGGAAAAATCCTCGTCGGTTTCCAGCGCGGAGGTGTCAATATACCGATCTGCACCGGGAATGCCCGCCCGGGCGGCAATCAGGCTGGCGGTATGGGGATTGTCGCCGGATATGACCTTCACAGTCACGCCCTGACGGTCAAAATAGCCGAAGGTCTCAGCCGCCTGCTCCCGGATGCGGCCGCTGAGCAGAATCAGTGCAAGAGGCGTTACCAGCGCCGGGTCCAACGCGCCGGGGACGGGGTCGCCGTCATACCGGGCGGCCAGCAGCACGCGGCAGCCCTGCTCCGCCCAGCCGTCCACGGTGTCCCGGTATTCCTCGTACCGCTGCGCCAGAATGAATTCCGGCGCGCCCACCAGAAACGCGCCCTGCCCCGCGAACACCGCCCCGCTCCACTTGGTCTCCGGGGAGAAGGGGATGCGTTTTTCGCAGACCCAGTCGGTTTCGCCGTCAAACAGCTCGTGAATGGCCCTGCCCGTGGCGTTGTCCGGCTCTGACGCGCCGTACATGGCGGTGAGGACGGCTTCCAGATATTCAGGATTCCCGTCGGACAGGGGAACGACATTCTCCACTTCCATATCCGGCTCGGTGATGGTGCCGGTTTTGTCCACGCACAGCACATCCACCCGCGCCAGCGTCTCGATGCAGTTCATGTCCTGCACCAGTACCTTTTTCCGGCTCAGCTTCACCGCCGACGCCGCCATGGCGATGGAGGTCAGCAGATACAGCCCCTCGGGGATCATCCCCACCAGCGCCGCGACGGTGCCCTCCACGCTGCTTTCCAGTCCCAGTTTCAGGACGCAGAACTCCTGATAGAACAGGATAATGCCCACCGGCACCAGCGCGATGCCCACGAAAAGGATCAGCCTGTCCAGAGAGCGCATCATTTCCGACTTTTTCGCGCCGGGGTTTTTCTGGGCTTCCCGGGAAAGCTGGGCGGCGAAGGAATCCCCGCCCACGGCGGTAAACTGCCCCCGCCCACGGCCGGAGAGAATGGCCGAGCCGGACTTGACTTCATCTCCGGGGGTTTTCGTCACCGCGTCGGCCTCGCCGGTGAGCAGCGACTCGTCCACCCACATTTCCCCGCTGCGTAAGATGCCGTCGGCGGGGAGGGTGTCGCCGGAAGCAAATTCGGCGATATCGTCCTTGACGACGGCTTCCGGGGAGACTTCCTGCCGCGTCCCGCTGCGGATGACGGCGACGGGACGTTCCGCCACCAACGTCAGCCGCTCCACCGCCCGCTTGGCGCGAATCTCCTGAATGATGCCGATGACGGTGTTGATCACCGCCACCACCAGAAAGCCCATGTTCAGGGGGCTGGAGCCGCCGATGATGAGCATCACGGCCAGAATCACGAAAATCAGGTTAAAAAAGGTGAAGCAGTGGGTCAGAACGATTTCTTTTTCGCTTTTGCCGGAATAGACCGGCTTCCCCGCGGGAGTGCGCGACTGAACCTGTTCGTCAGTCAACCCCAGCGTAGGGTCAATTTCTGGTATTAAATCTCTTTCTTCCATGGAGCGTGCCTCCTGCTTATTTGGCCGGTTCGGGGAATCCGGCGGCCTTGTCCCAGATGACCAGCAAGCTGCCGTCCTTCACCGAAATGTGCGCCGGTTCGCCGGTAAAATGGTTGCTGACGCCCAGAGGAAAACCGCTGGTAAGTACGCCGTCTTCCAGTGCGTAATACAGCCCCCGCTCCGTCACGCCCCGGGCATCCGCGCCCATGCAGAAGACGGACAGGTTTCCGCGCAGTCCCGCCGGGAAGGCAATGCTGCCGTTCTTTACCACGGTGACGATCGACCGGTTGCCTACGAGATAGCCCACGGCGCCCCGGTCGGCGAGAAATTGCAGTGTCTGGAAATTGGCCACGGTGTGGTCAAGCCGGGGGCCGTCCAGGCTCCCGTAAAGCAGAAATTCCCGATACCCCAGCTCCAGCCCCCGGCGGACGGCGAGCATGGCGTCGGTGTCGTCCTTTTCCACCGGGAACACCTCGGCGCCCGGCGGGGTAAAGCCCAGAGAGTCAAAGTCGCCGATGGTTTCGTTCGGTTCGATTCCCAGTTTTCGGGTATGCTTCAAGCCGCCGTCGGCGGCGAGGATGTAGTCGTCTTTTCCCAGCGGCCGCGCCAGCGCGTCAAACTCCGCGGCGCAGAAAATCACACAGCAGCCCATGGTCTTCCCTCCTGTTTTTTCTATTTTACCACATTTTACTCCAAAGAAAAGGGGCGGCGGTGTAAACAGTTCTTTAATTTTGCGGTGTTGCCGTAACGAAACGGCGTGACCTTTACGGTCACGCCGTTCGTGTTCATGATTCCGCACTGAACAGAATGCGGTCATTGCTGACACCCTGCTCGTGGAACACCTTCAATAGCTGCTCCGTGGTCATGTTTTCCCGCTCCGCGCCCGCCAGCTCCAGAACGATCCGGCCGTTGTTCATCATAATGGTGCGGTTGCCCAGAGACAGCGCCGAGGGGATGTTGTGGGTGATCATCAGGCAGGTAATGTGGTTCTCCGCCACAATCTTTTTCGTCAGAGCCAGTACCTTCTCCGCCGTGGCGGGGTCAAGGGCGGCAGTGTGTTCGTCCAGAAGCAGCAGCTTGGGCGTTACCAGCGTCGCCATCAGCAGCGTCAGCGCCTGACGCTGGCCGCCGGAGAGCAGGCCGACCTTGGCAGTGAGCCTGTCCTCAAGGCCGAGGCCGAGGGTCGCAAGCTTTTCGCGGTATATCTCACGTTCGGCGTTCGTAACGCCCCATTTGAGTCCGCGTTTTCTTCCGCGGCGATAGGCCAGAGCGAGGTTTTCTTCGATCTGCATATTGGGTGCTGTACCCATCATGGGATCCTGGAAAACGCGGCCGATGTACTTTGCTCTTTTGTACTCGGGCATGCCGGTGACGTCCTCGCCGTCGATGAGTATAGATCCGGAATCGACCGGCCACACGCCCGCAACAGCGTTAAGAAGCGTCGATTTGCCCGCGCCGTTGCCGCCGATAACGGTAACGAAGTCGCCGTCATTTAGGCTGAGGCTGAGGTCTGTCAGCGCGCGCTTTTCATTTATCGTTCCTGCATTAAAGGTCTTTGAAACGTTCTTTATCTCCAGCATTATGCATCGCTCCTTTCGCTTACTGCCCTTTTCTTAGAGCGTGAAAACGAGCTTTTCGACTGCGCCTTGAGCTGCGGTATCGCAAGGAAGGCGGCAACAATGATCGCAGTGAACAGCTTAAGATCGTTCGGGTCAAGCTTCAGCCAGAGGATGACGACCATGACCGCGTAGTAGACAATGCCGCCGAATATGATAAAGCAGAGCTTTACGGCGAAGTTGCAGCCCTTGCTGAAGATAGCGTCACACAGGATCTCACCGATGACGATCGCCGCAAGGCCGATTACTATGGCGCCGCGGCCCATGCTGATGTCGGCAGTGCCCTGGAACTGGGTCATAAGTCCGCCCGCGAGGGCGACTATGCCGTTTGAGATGCCGAGTCCGATGACCTTCATCGTGCCGATATGGATGCCCTGTGCACGGCTCATCGCCGGATTATTGCCTGTAGCGCGCAATGCGCTGCCCTGCTCGGTACCGAAGTACCAGTAAGAAAGAGCAACTATTATCGCTGCAAGGACAAGGCCGACCAATATTGCCTGCGGAATATGCAGTGATGAGACGAGGAATCCGTTTCCGTTCTCCCAGAACATGCCGAACTTCTGCACGCTGGCTGTCTGATTGGCTTTTGTCATGATGCGCAGGTTGATCGAATACAGCGCAAACTGCGTGAGTATACCGGCGAGAATCGCAGGAATACCGAGCTTTGTATGCAGAAGGCCGGTGCACAGACCCGTGAGCACGCCTACAACTATGGCTATGATCAGTGCCGCCCATGCAGGCATACCGGCAAGCAGGAGCATTACCGTGACCGCACCGCCGGTCGCGAACGAACCGTCAACGGTCATATCGGGTATATCCAGCAGTCGGAAGGTTATAAACACGCCCAGCGCCATGAGTCCCCATATGATGCCCTGCGCAACGGCAGCAGGCATTCTTGATATAAGGTTTGTCACGCTCAGAGCGGACAGGTAAACGGACATCGTCATTTTTCAGACCTCATTTCGGTTGATTGGTTAGCAATTACGATTAATTAGCCGATAGCGGTGTAATCGGAGGGAATGGTGATACCAAGCTGCTCGCAGATGTCTGCGTTGTACTTCTTGACGGGGTTCTGGTAGTACTCGATGGGCATGGTGGAGATATCGCTCTCACCGGTGAGGATCTTTGCAGCCATCTTGCCGGTGGTAACGCCGAGCTGGTAGTAGTCGATGGACAGAGTTGCGATGCCGCAGCCCTTTGCAATGCCTTCCTCACCCGTAATGATGGGGGTCTTCTTAGGCAGAGCAACATTGTTTATTGCCTCGGCGCAGGAGGCGGCGGTGTTGTCGGTGGGGATGTAAAGTGCGTCGCATTCGTCACATGCGGTCGCGGTTACGGTTGCAACGTCGTTGGAGTCTGCAAAGGTGTAGATCTTAACGGTGATGCCCTTGTCCTCAAGAGCGGCCTTAACTACGTCTGCCTGATATACGGAGTTTGCCTCAGCCGAGCAGTAGAGGATACCGACGGTCTTTGCATCGGGGAGAAGCTCGGAGAACATTGCAGCCTGCTGATCCAGAGGGGCGAGATCGGAGGTACCGGATACGTTGCCGCCGACGGTACCGCTGAAGTTTTTAATGTCAAGAGCGACGCCGTACTCTGTAACTGCGGTGCCGAGGATGGGAATTGACTGGGTAGCTGCGGTTGCGGCCTGGAGTGCCGGAGTTGCGTTTGCGAGGATGAGATCAACGCCGTCGGAAACGAAGCCGTTGCAGATGGTGCCGCAGGTCGGGATATCGTTTGCGGCGTTCTGCTCAACAAACTCGACCTTGTCGCCGAGCTCCTCCTTCAGAGCATCCTTAAAGCCCTGGGTCGCCGCATCGAGCGCCTGGTGCTGCACCAGCTGGCATATGCCGACGGTGTAGGTATCCTTGGCGGTATCTCCACTGCCGCCGTTATCCGATGAGCCGCATGCCGCAACGCTCAGACACATTGCAGCGGCCATTACTAAAGCTGTGATTTTCTTTTTCATAACGTTTTTCTCCTTTTTGATTAAAAAAACAGGGTGCTGCCGAGCCGGCAACACCCTGAGATTTCCTGCATCAGAAAACCGTACAAGGACATTCGCACCGGTCGGTAGAATTGAGAGCAGCAAAATATCGGCCTGCATAGCAGACCTTAGTAAAGCTGAAATAGGAGGACGCAGACATTTCGCGTCTGCCGGTGCTCATCATATTGCGTGCAGTGCAGTTGCTCATTGCCGTATCTCCTTTCTCAAGTTCACCCGGTGGCGTCCACCGTGTTTTCATGCTGCAATAATAGCGCTTTAAATGGCAAAAGTCAACCGTCAAATATAACAAAAGCCGCAGAAATTATCCATCAAAAAACTACATCCGGCACAAATCGTGCCGGATGTACGGGTTTTTGCTGATCTTACTGAGCGCGATAGATGAAGGTTACCGCCTGTGCACGGGTGCAGGTAGCGTTCGGGCTGAATGTCGTTGCCGTGGTTCCGTTGGTTATGCCTTTGGAAACCGCCCATGCGACGGCCTCGGCGCACCATACGTTTGCCGGAACATCGGTAAACCGGAGCTTCAGATTCGACGCATCATCTCCGGATGCGCGGTACAGGAACACAACGATCTGTGCACGGGTGCAGACGGCGTTGGGACTGAAGGTCGTATCCGTCGTGCCCTTGGTGATGCCGTTTTCTACGGCCCACATTATTGCCTTTTCTGATTTTTGCCAGTTAGCAGCTGCTAACTGCTTTGCAAAAAAATTTGAATCCCTATCAAGTTTGTATGCATTATAACATAACCGATCGCGCGCTCCATTGCAAGAGGGAATGTGCAAAAAATCTTTTCCGAAAAAATTTTAAATTGGGTCTTGACAAGATGAAATCCGGTGCTATAATGCAAGCATCAAACCTGTGACGAAGAGTAGTAGTTCCGGGAAGCCGTTGTTAAGAGAACCGTGGGTGGTGAGATCACGGTCGTCGGTGCGGAATGAATGGACTTCGGAGGGCGGCTTGAAAAAGCGTTTGCTTGAGTAGATGCCGACGGGATCCCTCCCGTTATCAATCGGGGTGCGTATGATGGTACGCATAAGCGAGCGGACGAATTTTTCGTCAATTTGGGTGGTATCGCAGGAGCGCAGCTCTTGTCCCATTGTTGGGATAGGAGGCTGCTTTTTTTATTTTTTAAGCAAGCTCCCCTCCATCTGCACCCAAGCTACAAAAAACATTTTTGGAGGAAAAAACAATGAAAAACAGCATCATCAAGAAGGCACTCGCGCTCGTATGCGCACTGGCAATGGTATTCACCCTCTGCGCATGCAGCAGCAACGGCAGCGATAACGGAAGCGGCGACAGCGCAAAGGTCTACAAGGTTGGCATATGCAACTATGTTGACGACGCTTCCCTCAACCAGATCGTCGAGAACATCCAGTCTCAGCTCAAGGCCATCGGTGAGGAAAAGGGCGTTACCTTCAAGGTAAGCTACGATAACTGCAATGCCGACGCGACCGTTATGGAGCAGATCATCTCCAACTTCATCGCAGACGACGTTGACCTCATGATCGGCGTTGCGACCCCCGTTGCGATGCGCATGCAGGCACTGACCGAGGATAATGAGATCCCCGTTGTGTTCTCCGCGGTTTCCGACCCCGTGGGTGCAGAGCTTGTTGAAAGTCTCGATAAGCCGGGCGCAAACGTCACCGGCACCAGCGATTACCTCGACGCAGACGCAATCATGAACCTTATCTTCGCAAACGACCCCGACGCAAAGAAGATCGGCCTGCTGTATGACGTCGGCCAGGACTCCTCGGCAGCATCCATCGAAGCAGCAAAGAAATACCTCACCGACAAGGGCGTTGAGATCGTTGAGCACACCGGCTCCACCGCAGACGAGGTCATGCTCGCAGCTCAGGCAATGGTAGCAGACGGCGTTGACGCCGTCTTCACCCCGACCGACAATACCATCATGAAGGCAGAGCTTGCTATCTACGAGACCCTCGCAAAGGCAGGCATCCCCCAATTCGCCGGCGCAGACTCATTCGCACTCAACGGCGCATTCCTCGGCTACGGCGTCGACTACGCAAACCTCGGCGTTGAGACCGCAAACATGGTAGCAGACATCCTCATTAACGGCGCAGACCCTGCAACTCTGGCAGTCAAGACTTTCGATAACGGCACCGCAACCATCAACACCGAGATCTGCACCGAGCTCGGCTACGACTACGACACCGTTGCAAAGGCATTCGAGCCCTACTGCACCAAGATAAACACCATCACCACTGCCGAGAGCTTCAGCGACGTTCAGCAGTAAATAGAAACACCATCGCACACAGCATATAAGAAAGAGGAAACGTTATGGATATTGCAACGATACTGAGCCTTGGGCAGACAGCGCTTGAGCTGGGACTTATCTGCTCGCTGACAGTGCTTGCGCTGTATTTGAGCTACAGCATGCTCAACGTGTGCGACCTGTCCACCGACGGCTGCTTTACCCTCGGCGCCGCAGTCGGCGCGATAGTTGTCATCTCGGGGCATCCGTATCTTGCGATACCTGCCGCGATGGCCGCCGGCATATGCTCGGGCTTTGTCACCGCCATATTGCAGACCAAGCTCGGCGTTGACAGTCTGCTTGCCGGCATCATCGTAAACACCGGACTTTATTCAATAAACATTGCGATCATGGGCGGCTCATCGCTGCTTAACATGAACAAGGTCGATACAGTGTTCTCGCTGATGAAGGATCTTCTCAAGGGTACGGTTTTCGCAAAGCAGTATAAGCTCGCCGTCGCGCTGATCGCGGTCATCGTGATACTTGTTCTGCTGACGCTGTTTTTGAAAACGCGCCTCGGCCTTGCCATCCGCGCAACGGGCAACAATCCCGACATGGTTCGCTCATCGTCAATAAACACCGCTTTCACGACCATCATAGGTCTGTGCATCGCAGGCTCGTTCACGGCGCTGTCCGGCTGCCTGCTGGCGCAGTCGCAGAAGGCAGTCGATATAAACATCGGCACCGGCATGGTGACCATCGCCCTGGCCTCGCTGCTCATCGGCGGCGTTATCATGGGCAAGGGCGGCATATTCACTCGCGCAGTCGGCGTTGTGCTCGGCTCCGTTTTGTTCAGGCTCGTTTACACCATCGCACTGCGCTTTGATATGCCGGCATTCATGCTCAAGCTCATATCCTCTATAATCGTCGTGCTTGCCATCTCCATCCCCTATCTCAAAAAGCAGATGCCGATGATAAAGCGGCGCATGGGGATAAAAACGCAGAAAGGCGGTGTGTGACATGCTGAAGCTCAACAACATCAGCAAGACCTTCAATCCCGGAACGGTCAACGAAAAAACCGCGCTGAGCGGACTTACCCTTGACGTTCACGACGGCGACTTCATCACCATAATCGGCGCAAACGGCGCAGGAAAATCAACGCTATTTAACGCCATCGCCGGCAGCTTCTTCACCGACAGCGGAAGCATCGAGCTTGACGGGCGCGATATTACCTTCATGCCCGAGCACAAGCGCGCTCGCATGATCGGCCGCCTGTTTCAGGACCCCATGCGCGGCAGCGCACCGGGCATGAGTATCGAGGAAAACCTCGCAATGGCGGCAAAAAGCGGCGGATGGTTTTCGCACATAACCAAGGCCGACCGCGCAATGTTCCGCGAAAAGCTTGCGCTTCTGGACATGGGGCTTGAGGACAGACTCACACAGCCTGTCGGACTGCTCTCCGGCGGCCAGCGCCAGGCGCTTACGCTGCTCATGGCGACTGTTGTTCCGCCGAAGCTTCTGCTCCTTGACGAGCACACGGCGGCTCTCGACCCCGGAACGGCAGAAAAGGTTCTGGAGCTTACAAAGAGCATCGTGGCCAAAGACAACATCACATGCATGATGATCACCCATAACATGCAGTCGGCGCTCGATCTCGGCAACCGCACGCTGATGATGGATAAGGGCAATATTATCATGGACGTATCGGGCGCAGAGCGCGACGGCATGACCGTGCAGGACTTCCTCGACCGTTTCAAGGCAGGCTCCGGCAAGGCGCTGGATAACGACCGCATGCTTTTAAGCTGAGTATAAAATACACAAAACCCGGACGATCGGTCGATCGTCCGGGCTTTTGCCGTCTATTTATCCGTTCTGCCGAGGATATAGTCCACGCTGACGTTGTAAAAGTCGGCAAGCTTTATAAGTGCGGCGCTTGGTATGTCAAGCTCGCCGCTTTCATAGCGTGAATATGTAGTTTGGCTCACGTTGAGAATTTTCGCCAGCTCGCGCTGCTTGAGATCTTTGTCCTCGCGCATATCGCGCAGTCGTTTGTACATTACATTTCATCCACCCTGCCAAGGATATAGTCTACACTGACATTATAAAAGTCCGCAAGAGCGCACAAAACCTGCGGCGGCACCATTCGCTGTCCGCTCTCATAATAGGCATATGTCCGCTGCGGAACGTTTATTGCCTCCCCTACCTGCTTCTGCGTGAGGTCTGCATCTTCTCTCAAATCCCGAATACGCTGATATTTTTGCATCATTCGTCTACCCTGCCGAGGATATAGTCCACGCTGACGTTGTAAAAGTCGGCAAGCTTTATAAGTGCGGCGCTTGGTATGTCAAGCTCGCCGCTTTCATAGCGTGAATATGTCGTTTGGCTCACGTTGAGGATCTCGGCCATCTCACGCTGCTTGAGATCTTTGTCCTCGCGCATATCGCGCAGTCGTTTGTACATTAATATCACCCTGCACGATTTTATGATATGCGAATATTGCATATTGATTTTTATGCGAAATTCGCATAAACTATACCCTGGAGGTGATATCATGCCGGATTTTGAAGAGATGTACTACACGCTCATGCGCGCTTCCGAGGAGGCGCTGCGGATAATGATCGAGGCGCAGAAAGAGTGCGAGGAAATGTACGTTTCGAATGATGAAAACGAATAGAAAAAGGCGGTCAAAAGACCGCCTTTAAACGTATTTTGCAGGTATGTATTTATGCGAGCTTCACTTTTGCCACGCGCTTTTTGCCATACATGATGATGCCGACGAGGTAGGCAGCAGCGCAGACAGTGCCGATAATGTAAGCCGCAGTCCAGGGCAGGTTGAAGCCGATAGACGCATTCATGATATAGGTAATGGTGACAAATGCGTAGAACGCGCCGGGGATGAGAGGCATCCAAACCCACTTGCTCTTGCCGTTTTCAAACATCCAAACGGAGATGCAGACGAACGCGAACAGAGCCAGAGTCTGGTTTGCCCACGCGAAGTAGCGCCACAGAATGGTGAAGCCGGCGGGGCTGGACTTCGCCCAGACGAGGATGGCCGCGACGAGGGCGAAGATGATTGCCGACAGAGCAAGGCGCTTGCCGTTGGAGTCCTGCTTGATGTGCAGTGTGTCGGCCACCGACATGCGCAGTGCGCGCAGCGCGGTGTCGCCCGAGGTGATGGGCAGGACGATAACGCCGAGCAGAGCGATGATGCCGCCGACACTGCCGAGGATATCCTTGCAGACTATACCGACGGTTTTGGTTGCGAGGGATGCGTCGGCCGCCTGAAGACCGAGGTTATAAACGCCCATTGCGCCTGCCGCCCAAACCATTGCGATGAAGCCCTCGAGGATCATCATGTTATAGAAGGTGTTGCGTCCCTGACGCTCGCTCTTCATGGTGCGCGAGATGATAGCCGTCTGGGTGGAATGGAAGCCGGAGAGTATGCCGCAGGCGACGGTTACGAAGAATATCGGGAAGAAGTGGCCGTTTGCGAAATACTCGCTGTAGTTGAACACGCCGTTATATTCCCAAACGTTGTTCCACACCTCAACGAGGGGATAGCCCTTGACAAACAGGCCGATGAAAACGCCGATTGCCGAGAACAGCAGGATGCCGCCGAAGATCGGGTAAATGCGGCCGATGATCTTGTCGATGGGGAATACGGTCGCAACTAGGTAGTAAATAAAGATAACGCCGTAGATGACCCATGTCGAGGTCGCGTTGGCAGCGCCCGAGAAGTTAAAGACCTGGGTTGCGGCAATGTCGCCGGGGGTGTAGATAAACACAGCGCCGACAAGCAGCAGGAGCAGGCAGACAAAGATGTTGTAAACCGTGAATATGCCCTTATTGGTGTACCTTTTGACCATGTCGGGCATCTGAGTGCCGCCGTCGCGCAGGCAGATCATGCCGGAGAAATAGTCGTGCATTGCGCCGCCGATGACGTTGCCGATGGGGATGGTTATGAATGCGATGGGTCCGAACAGGATGCCCTGTATAGGTCCGAGAATGGGGCCGGTACCGGCAATGTTCAGAAGGTTGATAAGGCTGTTTTTCCAGCCCTTCATGGGAACGTAGTCAACTCCGTCGTTTTTCGTGTAAGCCGGAGTTTTACGGTCGTCCGGTCCGAAAACCTTTTCACAGAGCTTGCCGTAAAGCGCAGCGCCTCCGAAAAGCATCACGAGACCGATTATGAATGTTATCACAATGTTTCCCTCCTTATAACAGGTGAATTTCGGCGGACGGTGCCAAAAACCGCCGCGCCCTGATGATTGTTATTTTAGTGTCATAGCATGTTAATATCCATATCAAGGCTCGCAATATTCGTTAATAATTTGTTAATGTTTCTGACAGTCTAATGATATTTCAGCCGGCAAATACGTACAGGAGAAATTGACAGCTCCTCGCGCAGCGTGTAAAATAAAGCGAATGTCTGTTTGACTGGAGTTGCATATTTTGAGTTTTTTATCGCCGTCCTATTTTGCATTTTTCCCGGTAACGGTTTTAATATATTTTCTTCTGCCGCAAAAGTGCAGGAACCTTTGGCTGCTTATCGGCAGCTGGTTTTTCTATGCGTGCGCAGGCCCCGAGTATCTGCCTTTTCTCGTCGGCTCGTCGATAGCTGTTTATTTTGCCGCGCGCAGGCTTGAAAAGAAGCCGCAGAAGGCGCTGCTTGTTTTCATGCTGGCGCTGTTTATAGGGCTTCTTACATTATTTAAATACCTCGGCTTTGCAGCAGGCGTTATAAAAAGCGCCTTGGCTGTCCTCGGGCTTGACTGGACGGCTGCCGTGCCGAAGCTTCTGCTCCCTGCCGGGATATCGTTTTATTTCTTTGCGGCGATGGGCTATCTTATCGACGTATATCGCGGGAAAGTTCCTGCCGAAAAGGATTTTGTAAAGAGCGCTCTGTTCCTGTCGTTTTTCCCCTCGCTGCTGTCAGGCCCCATTGCAAGAGCCGACAGACTTTTGCCGCAGTTTGAGCAGCGGCACGAATTTTCGTGGCGAGATGTGCGAGTCGGGCTTTTCCGCTTTGCCTACGGCGCTTTTTTGAAGCTGCTTATCGCCGACAGGCTGGCTGTCATGGTCGATACCGTGTTTGCCTCTCCGCAGAGCTTCGGCTCGCTTCAGGTCATTGCGGCCGCATGTGCTTTTTCTATCCAGATCTACTGCGACTTTGCAGCATATTCGCACATGGCCATAGGCTCTGCGCGCGCAATGGGCTTTAAGCTTACGGAAAACTTCAACACACCGTATTTTTCCCGCTCCGTTGCGGAATTCTGGCGTCGGTGGCACATCTCGCTCTCAACATGGTTCCGGGATTATCTTTACATTCCCCTCGGCGGCAACCGCCGCGGCAAAGCGCGAAAGTACATAAACGTACTGATCGTGTTCGCGGTCAGCGGTCTGTGGCACGGAGCGGCGACCTCTTTTCTCGTTTGGGGACTTCTAAACGGCATTTATCAGGTCATTGGGAGCATCACCGCGCCGCTTCGCGCAAGAGTTCGCAACGCTCTGCACCTTGAGGATAACGGAAAGCTCACTGTGCTGTGGCAAATGCTCTGCGTGTTCGTTCTGGCAACTGTCGCATGGACGTTTTTCGAAGCAGGCTCCGTTTCCGGCGCCATAGACGTTCTGCGCGCCTGCGCAGGCTCGCCGCTCTGGGCCGCCCCTTTGTCGGCAATGGGCATGGACAAATGGGAGTTTGTCGTTGCCGCCGTGAGCTGCATCGTCATGCTTATCGCCGATACACTTCACTTCAGGCACGGCGATCAGGCCGAGCGCGCGGCAGATAAGCCGTGGCCGCTGCGCTGCCTTCTGCTGCTGGCGCTGCTTTTTGCGTCGCTTATTTTCGGAAGCTACGGCACGGGATATGACGCGCAGTCATTTATTTACGGTCAGTTTTGACGGGAGGCTCCGATGAACAAGACTAACAAAAAAGATTGGATGCTTGCCATAGCCTTTGTCGTGCTTGCCGCCGTGCTTATACATTGCGCCTCGATCATAATGAGACCTGTGCATAACAGCTACGGCTCAACATGGGATGCATATCTGTGCGAGCCGGAGGACTCGATAGACGTGCTGTTTCTCGGCAGCAGCTATGCCTACTGTGACTGGAACCCGGAGATAATGTATGCTGCATCCGGCTTGACCGGCTACGTCATGGCCGGCTCCGAGCAAACGCCGTCCATTACATATTGGTATCTCAAGCAGGCGCTGAAAACGCAGTCGCCGAAGGTCGTCGTAATGGAAGGCTCGTCGTTTTTCTTTGAGATGTACCAGAATTACACTCAGATAAACCTTGACTATATGCCGCGCGGCATCAATCGCGCTCGTGCCATATTGGACGCCGCCGAGCCAGATAAGCGCCTGGGCTTGTTTTTCAATCTTTACTTTTACCATGATCGGTGGAAGGAGCTTACCCGGGAGGATATCGCCAAGCTTATAACGCCTGCCTCCGCGGATGTCAACAAGGGCTATACATACGTTGATAACGTCTATGACACGAAGGGCAGCACGCCCTATCACCGCGAGCCGTCCAAGGATACGGAAGCTTACGCAAAGCACCTTGAGGCGTTCGAAAAGATCGCCGAGCTATGCGGGGACAACGGCATAGCTCTTATCGTCACTATTAACCCGACCTTCAGCCAGTGCTCTCCGGAGATCTATGATAAGCTGGAAAGAGATTTGACCGGGATCGCCCCCGAGGCAGACTTTGAGCTTCTTGCCGATAGCTTTGACGAGATCGGCCTTGATATAAGCCGGGATCTGTATGACGGCGGACATCTCAATTTCTACGGCGCCTGCAAATTCTCGGAGTGGACAGGCAAAATGCTGCTCGACAAGGGCTACTCTCCCCGCGAGCAGACAAAAGAGAACGCGGCCGCATGGGATGACGGCGCGCAGTACTGGCTGAACCTCCGTGATAACGCACAGAGCGCCGCATCGTAAAACGCAAAAAAATCGCCATGACAGAATGAATCTGTCATGGCGATTTTGATTTTGTATTACAGGTGCTGGTCGCGGTCTACTTTATCGTAGAAGTATTCGAGAACGGGTTCCATAGCCGCGGTGAGCTTCATATCGAGGTTGAAGTAATAAACCGCGAAGGTCACGGCGAAAAATGAGAAGCCTGCGAGCGACAGCTTTTTGAGAACAGGATAAAACTTGGCCATTTTTATCTCCTTTCCAATTACCATGATTCCTCGTCGGGGAGGACTTCGAGTGTCGGATCAACAGGCTCTTCGCCCATAACGGTGCGCATGTAGGTGTTGATCTGGTCGCGAACGCCCTGACGGGAAACAACGCGTGGGTCAAACAGGTCGTGGGATACCCAAACGAGATGTATGCCGAGCTCACGCGCACGCTGCTCGAACATGCCGTGCATGCCGTCGAGCGCCTTGCAGCTCATGTGCTCCCAAAGGATGACCATGTCGGCGTTGAACTCGGTAACAATCTCCCAAAGATCGTCAAGCAGAACTTTGTAGCCGCCGTGGGTACGGTTGCGCATTATCATTTTCTCGGTGAGCATCGCTATATCATACATTGCCTGCTCGCGGTTTTCGGGCGTGTCCTCTTCGGCTATCATCGTGGTGTTGTCCATCGACAGCATGTCGGTGAGCGGAACGATGCCCCAGCAGTTGAGCATCCACACGAGCAGATCCATATAGTAATGCGACTGAACGCCCCACACGATGGCTCTGTGGCGATACTCGTTTGCGGCCATTTTCTTTTTCTTGTATGCCTTCTCGGCAAGACGCATGATCTTGCGGTCGGTTTTCTCGAATATGGGAAGGCGGCCGCTGATGGCCATATAGTTAGTCTCGGTGTAAAGCGCAAGGTTTGAGCCGAACACCTGCGGATAGGGCGACTTGCTCATCTCAAGCCACTCCAAACGGCACTTAGTGGCGTAGTTTACGCGCTTTGCGCACTCGAAGTAGTAGTCCCAATCCCACTTTTCGCCGGTGTGCTCTTCAATGAAAGCGATGGCGTTGCGGATCTCCTGAGCGGCATATTCCTGAACGTCCTCGTTCATATGACGCAGCGGCGATGCGAGCTGGAACACGGGGATACCGTCCTCAAACTCCATGCGCTTGGAGATAACGCCGTTGCTGAGCAGCGAGCCGTCGCAGGTGGTGTTGCACTGAACGGCGCAGCAGCCGAGGATGGGCGCGTCGTCATCGATAGAAACGCCGGCTTCCGCCTCGGGCATGGGGCATACGTCGCCTGCAAGGCCGTATTCCTGAGCAACGTCAATGTAATGTATTGCGGCGCGCTGGTTGAGCAGCACGGGGATATAGGTGGATGCGATCTCACGGCTGAGAGGAACTACTGTCGGGAAGCCCATCATAACGGACTGCATCTCGTTTTCATCAACGAGCACAACTTTCTTGGAGAACTCCTCGTCGTTTCCTATGCGGCGGTCGCCGCGGAAGAGCTTATCGAGAAGCTTTGCAACGTCCTCGATGATAACGTCCTGCTCTGCATGGCAGATGCGCAGATGCTCGCCGCGCAGGCCCTGAGTATGTCGATCGACCATCATGGGAACTGCCAGATAGTTCGCCATCCAGCGATAGCGGAACATTGCCTTTATATTGCGGGGCTTTACGAGAACGATCCTGAACATGTTGATCCAGTTATAAAGCCATCTGGAATAATCATAAAGGGTATCGACTACGCCGCGCCACTCACGGCGGCTTCTGTAACGCTTGCCCTCAACGTAAATATCGCCGAAATTTTTGGCGCCGATTCTCTTGTTGGACATCACTTTACACCTCCGTTGATTTTTTTGATCTCAACACTCTCGACGAATGCCTGAACACGGGTGCGCAGCTGTCCGTTGGTGGTGCCGATGTTGTAAGGACGGTCGATAGACAGCACGGGATAGCCGTAATCGTCATGCAGGATGTGCGAGCCCATCATGCGCTCGTACGCCCAGGGATCGCAGAACTTGATCTGCTCATAGATGATGCCGTCGGCGCCGTATTCCTTCGCAAGCTCGTTTACATACTCACGGCGGCCGGTCATCTTTGCGGTGTTCATATATCTCGGGCACTGGCCGCGGTACATATACTGGCGGCAGACCTGCGTGAGGGCATCCTCATCATCTGTAAGCTCGATGGGATTTCTGCCGGGGAACGAGCCGTAGCAGAAATGGTCGGCACAGACATATGCGCCGCAGTCCTCAACGAGCTTTATAAAGTCGATATCATCTACCTCCGAGCCGGCAACGACTACGCGGACGCGATATGGTTTATCCTCAGGCTCGCGGGTCTTAAGCTCCTCAAGGGTCTCCTCGAGCTTATCGATGAGCAGATATTTCGGCGCAACATAGGTCGCGAGGGTTATTACCTGGAACTCATAGCCGGTGATACGCGGCTTATCGCCCTTGCGGAACTCGCCGATGGCGCGGATAAGCTCGCATATGCGGTTGTGATCGGCGACCGCCTGACGGATGGCGGCATCGGAGGTATCGATGCCGTATGCCTTGTTCAGCGGATCGAGTATATGGTTTTTGCACTGGAGAGTATACAGATTCAGGCCGTTATCGTCGGCCTTCATTGGGATCTCCATGTACTCGAAGAAGAATTTTTCCTTGTCCTTGCCCAGAGCCTTTAAAAGCTCCATGTTCTCGACCGCGCGGTTCATCATCGTGCAGCCGTCGGGCGTTATGAGGCAATCGGCAAAATTATAGCCGCCCTCGATCGCGCGCTCAAGCAGCGCGCGGCTGTATTCGCAAAGGAAGCTTGTCATATAATATGTGGCCATTTCCATTGAGCCGGTGCGCGGCGCGCGCAGACGGGTCGAAAACGCGCCCGGCAGGTTCAGCAGCGGCTCGGGAGTATTTTCGCAGACGTAAGCTACGCAGACCTTCCCCTCGCTCTGCGCCTGGAGTATTAGCTCATTCTGAGCCTCCTGAAGGAGGTTTTCAAAATACAGCAGATGCTTTAAATCTTTCATGTCTTTCTCCGTTCATCAGTTAGCATACTTTTATCGGCATAAAAGCAAGCAGTCGCCAAATGCCGATTGTTATCATTTTAACACTAAGGTGTGAAATTGCAATATACAAGATGCACAATTATTGCCGTTTTTGTCGAAAAAGCGTCAGCGCGCATTCCATGTGTCGGCCTGCTCGCGCAGCCATGCACACCACTCGTCCACGCCCTCGCCCGTTTTTGCGCTTATCGGGAATATTTTTATGTTGGGATTTCGCATTTTCGCAAACTCAACGACCTTGTCCATGTCGAAATCAAAATAAGGCAGAACGTCGATCTTGTTGATTATAAGCGCATCGCAGACCTGGAATATGAGCGGATATTTCAGCGGCTTGTCGTGTCCCTCCGGAACGGAGAGGATCATGGCGTTTTTCGCCGCGCCCGTGTCGAACTCCGCCGGGCAAACGAGATTGCCGACGTTTTCGAGAACGACGAGGTCGAGATCGTCCGTTCCCATTTCCGTAAGTCCCTGACGGGTCATGTCCGCGTCAAGGTGGCACATGCCGCCGGTGTGCAGCTGGATGACCTTTTTAACGCCGGTGTTTGAGATGCGCTCTGCGTCAACGTCGGAGTCTATGTCCGCTTCCATGATGCCGATGTTCATTTTGTCGCCGAGCTTTTCGATCGTGCGCGTCAGGGTCGTTGTCTTGCCGCTGCCGGGCGACGACATGAGGTTTAGCAGAAAGCAGTGCTCCCTTTTCATCTCTGCGCGCAAAATGTCAGCCGCGTTGTCGTTTGCCTTGAATATGCTCTGCTTTATCTCGTAAACTTTATACTGTCCCATTGTATCTCCTTCTCAGCAGGCTTCTATCTGCTTGATATTCATTTCCTGCCCCTGCTGAAGCCACGTTCTGCCGCTGCCGCAGTGCGGGCAGGTCTTGCCGTATTTGACGGTGGGATATGTGCTCTTGCAGTCGTCGCACCAGGTTATTGCCGGGATTATCTCATATTTGAATTCTGCATGCTCTATGATCGGCTTTTTCTTTGCATACCACTGCCAGCAATCGCTGAGGTACTCCGGAACGATGCCCGATACCTCGCCGAATTCCAACGTCACGGACTGTATATCCGTAAGCTCATTTTCCTTTGCGATCTTTTCGACCTGCTCTATTACATATGTAACTATACTCAGCTCGTGCATAACGTTTCCTTTCAAAAAAGGGTGTGGAATCTCTCCCACACCCTGGTTTCTGCTCCGGGAGGATTATTTTCCGGAAAGCTTTTTCTTTATTATCTTGACCTGGCGCTTTGCGGCATACGGTCCGATGGCCTTGAACTTATCCTCGGCCGGGATCATCTTGCTGTTCTGCGGACGGTTGCGCTTGAGGTGGATAGCGTCGAACTCGCACTTGGTGGTGCAGATACCGCAGCCGATGCACTTGTTGGGATCGACTACGCTGCGGCCGCAGCTCAGGCAGCGTGATGCCTCGCTCTTTATCTGCTCCTCGGTGAAGGTCACGCGGTCATCCTGCATGGTGAGGACCTTGTTCTGATCAATTGCGGCCTCTGCGCGTGCAGGCTTCTTGAACTTCTCTGCCGGCAGGGTGATGTTCTGCTTATCCAGCTCCTTGAACTCGCGCAGGTTGCGGTGGATAGTCAGAGTCTGGCCGACGTTTACATAGCGGTGGATGGAAACCGCACCCTCACGGCCGGATGCGATAGCGTCGATGGTGTACTTAGGACCGGTCGCGCAGTCGCCGCCGACGAAGATGTCAGCTTCTTCGGTCTGGAAGGTGACGCCGTTGTGGTCGATGAGGCTGCCGTCGGGAGTCTCTGCTGCCGTTCCGGCGAGAACTGCGCCGTATTCCGAGCGCTGGCCGATGGCAACGAGAACGTTCGAGCAGGAAACGGTGATGGTCTCGTTCTCGTCATAAACGGGAGCGAACTTGCCGCTTGCGTCGCGCACGGAGACGCAGCGCATGAGCTCGATGCCGGTGACCTTGCCGCCCTCGCCGAGGATGGCCTTGGGCGCCCAGGAATTGTTGATAACAACGCCGTCGGCGAGGCCTGCGTTCTTCTCATCGGGAACTGTGGGCATCTCTTCGTCCTTCTCAAGGCAGTACATGTTGACGCTGCCCTTGGTCAGACGGCGTGCTGCACGAGCAACGTCGATAGCCGCGTTGCCGCCGCCGATGACGACGACGTCGCCGCTGAGCTTCTTAGTATTGCCGCTGTTTACAGAGCGCAGGAAGTCAAGTCCGCCCAAAACACCCTTCAGCTCTTCGCCGGGTATTTTCAGCTTTGCCGCCTTCTGCAGGCCGACTGCAACGTAGAATGCCTTGAAGCCTTCCTCGCGCAGCTGCTGGATGGTTACGTCCTTGCCGACCTCAACGCCGCAGCGGAACTCAACGCCCATCTCGCGCAGAACGTCGATCTCGGACTTTACGATGTCCTTGCCGATACGGAAGGAGGGGATGCCGTTTACGAGCATGCCGCCGGGAACGGCTTCCTTCTCGAACACTACGGGGCTGTAGCCCTCGATGGCGAGGAAGTAAGCGCAGCTCATGCCGGCAGGGCCTGCGCCGATGATTGCTATCTTCTGGTCAAACTTCTCGCGTGTGCAGGAGACCATGGGAGGAACATAGCGGTGCTCGGCCTTCATATCCTGCTCGGCGATGAATTTCTTTATCTCGTCTATCTGAAGAGGTGCATCAACGGTGCCGCGGGTGCATGCGTCCTCGCAGTACTTGCGGCAGATGCTGCCGCAGACTGCCGGGAAGGGGTTATCCTTCTTGATGAGCTTGAGAGCATCGGCGTAGCGGCCGTCGGCTGCCATCTTGATGTAGCCCTGGATCGCGATGTGAGCCGGGCATGCGACCTTGCAGGGTGCGGTGCCGGTGGGCCAGGTCTGGATAGAGCCGTTTTCGTTTTTGTAATTTTTGTTCCAGTGATCCTCGCCCCACTGGGTCTCGTCGGGAAGCTCGTGATGCGGATACTGGATGGGGCCTTCCTTGGTGCAGAGCTTCTGGCCGAGGCGGACGGCGCCGGCCGGGCAGGTCTCAACACACTTGCCGCAGGCGACGCACTTCTCGGGGTCGGACTCTGCGGTGTATGCGGAAGCGGAAAGGTTGGGGGTATTGAAAAGCTGGGAGGTACGCAGAGCGTTGCAGACGCCGACTGCGCAGTTGCAGATACCGAAGATCTTGTTCTCGCCGTCGATGTTGGTTATCTGGTGAACATAGCCCTTGTCCTCGGCCTTCTGGAGGATCTCCATTGCCTCTTCATAGGTGATGTCGCGGCCGTGGTTGGTCTCGCGGCAGTAGTCGGCAAAGTCGCCGACGCCGATGCACCATTCGCCCTCGATATCGCCCGAGCCTTCGCCGCGGATGCGCTGCTGCTTACGGCAGGAGCAGACGGAAACGCCGATGTGGCCTTCGTACTTCTTCAGCCAGTGGCTCAGATGCTCGATGGGCAGGGATTTGCTCTCGGCCGGTATAGCCTTCTCAACGGGAATAACATGCATGCCTATGCCTGCGCCTCCGGGAGGTACAAGCTCGGTGATGCCTGCCAGGGGCAGGTATGCCATGCGCTCGAAGAAGTCTGCGGTCTCGGGGTACATGTCCGACTGCTCGGGGTTTATCATCATGATCTCAGCGCTGCCGGGAACGAACATGTCCAGCACCCAGCGCTTTTCATGGTTGGGGTTCTTGCCGTCGAGGTTTTCCCAGTGGAACTCGACAAGGCCGCTCTCGCTGACTGCCTGCATTGCCTTTTCAAGGTATGCTCTGTCAAACTGAGGGTTCTTTGCGGCCAGCTGCTCGATGGTCAGCGGCACACGCTTTTTCATGGTCAGGCAGATATCGAGTATATCGTCCGCCATCTTCTGATCGTACTTGTAAGCGGTGTATTTCAGTGCGGAATTGATGCCCAGGTATTCCGGGGAATTCGTGGTGATCTTATCCTTTCCGAGCAGCACTGTAGCCCGGTCGGTGATCTCTTTGCCAAGCTTGGCGATCTTCTGGTCTTTTGTCATGAGTTTCAGGCCTCCTGATAAAATGTGTGGTTTGCTTCTTCCTTGTTATTAATGTATCAATTGCTACTCGCAGAATACATTTTTTGTTGAAAACAGTCAATAATGCGCCTTTCAATTTGTAATAACTCACAAAATTATTGCAAAAACTTTGAGAACGCCTTTGATAATCAGTTGACATTCTCGGACAAAAATCGTAAAATGTTTTTAAAATCAGGACATTTTGATAGTGTGGTGTTTTTTGTGCAAAGTACGTCTAACCGCCTCAAGGATGACATTGCCGAGTGCGCGATAGCCCTGTTTCGCGACCGGGGCTACGATAATGTAAGCGTCAACGAAATATGCGAGTCGGCTCACACGTCGCGCTCGGTTTTTTACAGCGTGTTCAAGGGCAAGCGCGCCATTTTGGACTATGTCGTTTCAAAGCCGCAGCAGAACGACGAGGAGAGCTTCCGCAAGTTTGCCGATGCGGAAAACTACTTTGAACGCATCTGGCAGCTTTTTGGCCGCTTCATTGATATCGCGCTCGATTTCGGCCCGAAGCTCACGAGCAGATTGTTTATAATGCAGTTTGACTCGCCCAAGGGCATACGCGACGCGGTGCATGCGCTGGACGATCTTTTCGCCACTCTCGCGAAAAACTGCGCAAAAAACGGCATTATCGAAACCGAGGAGCCGCCGGAGCTTCTGTCGCGCATAGCGACGGATCTTATTCTGCACGAGCTGTACGTCTGGTGCAGTCAGGACGGCAACTTCTCGCTGCGCGAGCGTGCGCGGCAGTATGCCGAGGTCGCCTATCATGTCAAGCCGCAATACCGCATGACTCCCGAGCAGCGCGCCGCACTATAACAGCAAAAAACCGATGCCGGTACAGGCATCGGTTTTTGTGCTTTTGCGCTTATATATTCTCAAAATTCCTTGACCGGGCACACGCCGCGAACCCCCATTGTGTCGGTATCGACGATGCAGCACAGCTTCATTCCGCAGGTATATTCATAGCTGCCGGGAAGCGTTACCTCGGCGTAGTTGCCGGTGCAGTCGGAAAACAGCTTGACCGTGAGGCTGCCTGCGCCGTAGGCATAGCCGACCTCATTTGCGGCAGCATCGGCTGCGCGGCGGCGAATATCCTCTTCGCTGCGGTCAAGTGCCTCGAGAATGGTGTTGATTATATTGATGTTGGAAATAATGTTTTTCATTGTGTCTGCCTCCTCAGGTATTTTAAATTCGTTTGTGGCTTCTTTCCTGTCCACGGCTATTAGTCTACCCGAGCTTTTTTAAGCAGGTATAACGAGAAATTAAACAAAACTTAAAAACTTTCGCCGACGTTTTAAAATTTGTTTAACTAAGCGCCCTAAATCCCTGCTATAATGAACGCACCATTAATAAGGTGTGATTAAAATGACGATCAAAAAGAGACTTCACCGCTCAAATATATATATGTTTCTCATTCCGCTGGTCACGGCGGCGCTGCTGCTCATCCTCGGCGCGGGGATCGCCATATATATATTGGAGGTCAAATATCTGCCGAGAATCGGGCTGAGCCTATATGACCTGCACATCGCCGTCGAGCAAAACGAAGATCTGTTTCAAGGCTTTGAGACCTTCGTGTGGATATATATCGGCGCGGTCGGCACGGCGCTGCTGCTGACCATCGTTTTCACGAACGTTAACCTCACGCGCGAGCTGTTCACTCACATTTCCGAGCCGCTCGATACTCTTGTCGGCGGCGTTGACCGCATTCGCTCGGGCGATCTCGACAATCCCATAAACTACACGGAGCCGGATGAGTTCAAGGCCGCCTGCGACGCTGTCGATCTTATGGCGGCAAAGCTCAAGGCTTCGCTCGAAGCCGAGCAGCGCCGTCAGCAGAGCAGCAAGGAGCTTATGGCCGGCATGGGACATGACCTGAAAAGTCCGCTGACGTCAATACGCGCCTACACCGAGGCGCTGCTCGAGGGCGTCGCCGACACACCCGAGATGCAGAAAAAGTATCTTGAGACAATAAAGAAGAAGGGCAGCGAGATGGAGAACATGGTTGCCCGACTGCTCGAATTTTCCAAGCTGGAGCTGAGCGAATACCCAATTCAGCCCGAAACGCTGAACGCTAAAACCGAGCTTGAGCGAATTGTTTCCGATATCACGCCCGATGCGGACATCGACATGTCCGAGCTTGAAGCCGCCGTCGTCACAGCCGATCGCTATCAGTTCCGCCGCATCGCCGAAAACATAATATGCAACAGCATACGCTATTCCGGCCGCAAAAGGGTGAAGATATTCATATCCTCCCAGGACTGCTGCGGCAAGGTGCGTCTGAGGTTTGCAGACGACGGCAACGGCGTTTCCGATGAGGCACGTCCGAAGCTTTTCGACCTGTTTTATCGCACGGACCCTGCCCGCGCCGGCTCCGGCATGGGCAGCGGCCTCGGCCTTGCAATAGTAAAAAAAGCCGCCGAGCAGATGGGCGGCGGCGCATTCGCCGAAAAAAGCGTTTACGGCGGACTTTGCATAGTTATAGATCTTCCCGGAGGTAAAGCCGATGGCTAAAATTCTTATTATTGAAGACGACCGCGCGATATCCGACATTGAAAGAGATTATCTTGAGCTTTCGGACTTTGAGACCGACGTTGCGTACGACGGCGTGGACGGGCTGAACAAGGCGCTGTCCGGCGGCTTTGACCTTATCCTGCTCGATCTGATGCTGCCGGGGCTTGACGGCTTTACGATATGCAAAAAGCTGCGCGAGAAGCTCGATATACCCATTTTAATGGTAACGGCGCGCACGCAGGATATCGACAAGATACGCGGCCTTGGCTTCGGCGCGGACGATTATATAGAAAAGCCGTTTTCGCCGAGCGTGCTTGTCGCACGCGTAAAAGCAAACCTTGCGCAGTACGAACGGCTGCGTCCGACGGCGAAGCCCGTTGACAGCATTATAAGCGCCGGGCCATTCATCATGGATTCCAACGCGCGTACGGCGTCGATAGACGGGTGCGAGCTTAAGCTCAAGAACAAGGAGTTTGAGCTTCTGCTGTTTCTTCTGCGCCACCCGAACCAGGTTTTCAGCCGCGAGGATCTGTACGAGATGATCTGGGGGCTTGAGAGCATGGGCGACAACATAACCGTCGCCGTTCACATCAACCGCTTGCGCGAGAAGATAGAAAAAGACCCCTCCGAGCCGGAATACATCCAGACCGTCTGGGGCGTGGGCTATCGTTTAAGAATCGTTTAAAATTGATTTATTGCAGGTTTAATCTGTCCTCCTATACTGGAATTGTCCGATAGGGAGGACAGATTTTTTGTATCCGATCAAGGTCCGGCCGAGCTAAGGCTCCCGCTCAGCTAAAAACAACAGCATCTCTCACCCCCCAAAAGATGCAGTATCGCTCACCTATCTCTTTCTTCTTTAAAGTATCCCCCTTCCCCTTGAGTGGGAGTCTCAGCTTGGCCGGAGCATATCGGAACATAAAAGGAGGAAAACAATATGAAAAACAGGATCATGCATAAGGACTTTGCAAAAGCATTCAGACTAATTTTAGTAATTTTCATCGTTTTGGCCGTTTTCACGGCAGTGGCCATTCCGCTGAGCCTGTCGCAGCAGATAAGCGACGCATCACACTTCCGCCAGCAGGCACAGGCCGCCGACATGACCGAGCATCAGGCGGAAAGAGCGCTCAAAAGCAGCATCACTCCCCTTAACGCAACAAACTATGCCATCATCGGCGGACTCAGCGTTCTCTGGCAGTGCTCGTTTTGTTCTACTGGTTTGACGTTGTAGCCTGGCTCTATAAAGAGGCCGTGAACGAGGGCATGAACAAATCACTTTGGCCGATCCTCGGACTGTTCTTCAACTTTCTTGCCGCATTTGCTTTTATGATCGTCCGCGACCGTCCCTCGCGCGTCGGAAAGGCAGCGCAGGCATAATGCACAAGCGTATCTATTGTATCTTCTATCGGTCTGCGTAAGTTTCCAGCGTGTCAAAAAAGTCTTTGACTTTTTTGCACGCTTCAAAAAACGCCACATTTTTTGTGAAAACAGGTTTTCACGAAAAATCTCGCTACGCTCGTCAAAAAGCCTGATAAATCAGGCGTTTTTGATGGCTATTAATCCAATTTCGAGTGGGGCCTTTGCCCCCTCGAGCTCCCCTGCTACTCTATTATCTTTCTTTTGCAGCATAGTTTTTCGACAGCCTGAGTTTCTTTTTTCCTCGGCGGCAAGGAGAAAACGACGCTGAAAGAAATCTCCGAGGTTTTGGGGAAAGAAACGATTGTCAGCTGTCGTATTTGTAATCCTCGATGGACAGCCGGATATAGAGGGCATACGGCAGCTTCATTGTTAATAGTCAGTGGAGCAACACCACAACAGACGCAGGAATTTTTAGGTCACGAGACTGTTAGCACGACAATGAATATATACGCGCATTGCCTCAACGAGGCTAAAATTGAGACGGCAATCCTATGTTCTTAAATTTTGGACGTATTTCAAAAAGCGCCCGTATTTGTGTTTTTTAATTTGCCTCAAAAAGTTTGTGAAAACGTAAAAAAGACCCGAAAGCGTTAACTTTCAGGTCCTAAATGTTGGTGGAGAATAGCAGACTCGAACTGCTGACCTCTCGCGTGTGAGGCGAGCGCTCTAACCAGCTGAGCTAATTCTCCGCAGCTTTTGTATTATAGCATGATGCTGCGGACATTTCAAGGAAAAATTGCGCCGCGCTGCGAAAATGCAGTGCGGCGCTCAGCGTGTCAAAAAAGTCTTTGACTTTTTTGCACGCTTCAAAAACGCCACATTTTTTGTGAAAACAGGTTTTCACGAAAAATCTCGCTACGCTCGTCAAAAAGCCTGATAAATCAGGCGTTTTTGATGGCTATTAATCCAATTTCGAGTGGGGCCTTTGCCCCCTCGAGCTCCCCTGCTGCTCTATTATCTTTCTTTTGCAGCATAGTTTTTCGACAGCCTGTGCGCCGCGCTGCGAAAATGCAGTGCGGCGCTGATTTTTTGATATCAATCGAACTTGGGCTGTGCTTCGTAATCGGTGTACTGGCGGTCAAATTTCTTTTCCTCGGGCAGGAGGTCGAGGCCGATGGTGCCGCCGGGATTCATGTTATACTTCGGGTCAAAGTAGTTCTTGAGCACCTTGAACACGCCGTATTCCTTCTCGCCGACGTAGCCCTCGAGCCAGGGGGCGAACATCTTGCCGATGCCGTGGTGGTGGCTTATAGACGCGCCGGAGCGCTGGATAGCATCAAGGATAGTAGTGTGGTATGCCTTGAATGCCTTCTCGTCCTGCATTTTCGTCAGGAAGATGAAATACAGGTTCGCACCCTGCGGATAGCAGTGGCTCATATGAGTTGTGACGACGGTGTTTGGCAGCGCGTGGCAGACCTTGCGCACGTCAAGATGCACCTGCTCCATGTTCGACCAATTGACGGTGCACTCAAGGGTATCAGTGGTGATACCGAAGTCCATGAGCGTATCGCGCAGGTACGGATCGTTGAAGCGTCCCTTTTCCCAACTCTTCGTGACGTACCCGGTCAGGGGCAGGCCGCCGTGCTGACGGGCGATCTTTGCGATGTTCTTCGCGACGTTTTTGGAGTAGCCCTTTTCGCCGTCGGTGAAGCCGAGGAACAGGCATCTTTCCATATCCTTATAGCCGAGCTTGTCGAGCAGCGGATACAGCGGAGTATCGTCAACGTTATACAGTCTGAGCATCATGCTCGTCTCTTCCTGGTCGGACAGGCGGAACACGGATGAATAACCGCACTCGTGCTGCATCATCTCGCGTGCTGCCTTCATTGCGTCGTCCCAGGTCTTGAAGATATAAGAAAATCTCTTGCGATTTTCGGGCATCCAACGGAAAATTTTAAGCGTGACCTCGGTCAGCACGCCGAATGTACCCTCCGAGCCCATCATGATCTGGTTGAGATCGGGGCCGCAGGCCTCGCGAGGATAGTGGCTGGTAGTGATCGTGCCGATGGGGGTGGCATACTTCTGGCTGAGCACGATATCCGCAATGCAGCCGTAGTAGGTGCTGTTCTGACCTGCGCCGCGCGTTACCGTCCAGCCGCCGACGGAGGAATATTCAAAGCTCTGCGGAAAATGGCCGCAGGTGTACTGACGCTTTGCGCCGAAAAGCTTGGGCGCGTTCTGAAGCGTTTTCTCAAGATCAGGACCGGACATGCCGGCCTGAACGGTTATGGTCTGGTCGATCTCGTTAAAGGACAGCACTTTATTGAAGCGGCGTCTCATATCCAGCGAAATGCCGCCCTTTACAGGCTCGACGCCGCGCGTTACGGAGCTGCCGCCGCCGTAGACGTACAGGGGAATATCATGCTCTGTAGAATACGCGACTATCTTCTCGACCTGCTCGGTCGTATCGGGATACAGAACAACGTCGGGAACGGAGTCGATTATCTTATGACGCAAGCGGAGAATGTCGTAGGCGGTGAAGCCGTAGGCGACAGCGAGACGGTCGTAATCGGAAACGGAAAAGCCCTCCTCGCCGACTATCGCCTTGAGCGCATCAAGATGCTCCTGAGCAAGCTTCACGGGGTGGTCGGACAGGTCAACGGGATCAAAGCCGATATCGTCGGAATACTCTTTGAAGTCATCGTCTGTGAGCTTAAAGACTTCCTTCATCATTTTGTAAAGCGATTCCTTCGGGAACTTGAAGAACTCGGGATCACCCCAGCGGAATATTGAACGGTAACTGTTGGCCGGCGCGGGGGTTTTTACCCATTTCGGCTCGAAGCCCTTATACTGCTTATGACTCATCAGATCATGTTCCTTTCTTTGAGGTTATTCATCGTTGCGTAAAGCGGTCTTACGTTTTTGTATATCTTGCGGTAGACCTTATTGTACATGTTCATGTAGATCTCGTGGTTCTTGGGATCGGGCGTAAAAACGTCTTTCTCGTGAACCATGCTCTTTATCGCCTCGTCAAAGCTTTCAAACTCGCCCTTTGCGACAAAGGCAACCATCGCTGCGCCCAGTGAGCACGCCTCGTGGGTGTGGATACGCTTTACGGGCAGGCCGAAGGTATCGGCGAGTATCTGGCAGGCAAGATCGCTCTTCGAGCCGCCGCCGCCGACGTACAGCTGCTTTATGTGCTTTTTGCCGCGCTTTTCCATGCTCTTCATGGACATGTAAAGCTCAAGGCATACGCCCTCGATGATGGCACGATAAATGTGATACTTCGTGTGATAATCGGAAAATCCGATTATTGCTCCGTAGGAGTCGGGCTTGAGCACATCCGGCGTCCAGTACGGCTGGAGCATAAGTCCCTGACAGCCGGCCGGAACCTGAGCTGCTTTCGTGTTGAGTATCTCCTCGGGCGACACGCCAAGCTTTTCGGCCTCTTCCTTATCCTTGTCGCCGAACTCCTTGATAAACCAGCTGAGCATCCAGAAGCCGCGGAACACCTGTATCTCCGGGTTCCACGCCTTATTGATGACCGACGGATACGACGGCAGGAATGCCTGCGGCTCAAAATACTGCTCGGTGTACATCTCGATGGTCGAGCTTGTTCCGAAGGATATCGACGCCTTATCGGGGCTTGCCACGGAAAGACCGAGCGTTTCGCAGGCTTTATCCGCACCCGTTGCGATGAGCGGCAGTCCCTCGGGCGCGCCGGTGAGCGCAGCAGCTTCCTTTGTTATGCAGCCGAGAACTTCTCCGGAAGGAATGAGCTCATAAAGTCTTTCCTGCGGAACATCGAAAAAGCAGCGGGTGAGGTCGTTTTCCTTCATCCAGCGCTTTTTCTTGTAGTCCATGGGGATATGCGCGATGGTGCTTGCCGGTGTGTCGGCAAGGCGGCCGGTCATGCGGTAATTTATATAGGCCGGCAGGCAGACTATCTTCTTTGTGCGCGCCCAGACCTTCGGCTGCTTTTGGCGCACCCAGTTGACCTTCGACGTGCGGTAAGCAATCCTCGTGCCCTTTCCCATGCCGATAAGCTCAAACACGGCTTCCTTCCACAGGGGAAACGGATCGTCAAAAACGCATTTGCGAGCATCCAGCCAGTGGATGATATCGCGCGTGGGCTGATAGTTTTCGTCAAGGAACACGAGCGTGTCGCGGATCACGGTGACAGCGCAGGCGATGATATCGGGCACCTTGTCGGCATTGCGCGCCATGAGCGCCGTCGATGCCTTGCACATGTTGTCAAAGTAAAAGTCCGTTTTCTGCTCCGCCCAGCCCGGACGCTGCCGGAAATAAGGCTCTGCGTATTTGACCTGCTCTTTGTCAACGATGTTGCCCTGCTTATCGACCAGTATGGCTCTCGTGCTTTGAGTACCGACGTCGTAAGTCAGTATAAGCGGTCTGTTCATTGTTTCTTCTCCCTCCGTCTTTGCATTTATATCTGTTTTAAAAGATCACTTGTTGCAATGACGTCCACGCCCAGTCCGAGCACATTTTTTATAACGGCATCTCCCCTGCCGATGCGCTCTTTAAGCGTCACCGCGTTTATTTCACGCATGACGTCGAATATTTTCTCCCTGGGAATATCGTCCGACACTCTCACCGGCAGCACCGGCACGTCGGGAAACGCGGTTTTCACAGTTGAACATATCGTGCGTTTCGGCGCTGTCATCTCGCTTATTGCAAACTCCTTGCCTCTCGGACAGGTATTGCCTGTGACGATGTATTCTCCGTCCTTTTCATCTATCGTCAGGCGGCAGCCGCGAGGACAGCCTATGCATACGAGCTGTTTCATTTTACCACCTCGATCTCAAAGCGCACGTCGCTGTTTTCGTTTATATCGTATTTTGTCATATCAAGCGTAAGCTGCTGCATCTCGGGCGGACGCAGGAACGGATAGGTCTTTTTCCAGACCTCCTCACCGTCTATTTTAAGGCGCAGAACGCTTTTGTCGAGAACTTTTTTCGAGCGGAAGTAGACGACCGTTTTTGAATTATCGCTTTCAAGGTCTATCTGCTGCGGAACAAGATACAAAAACTCGCCGCCGATGTTTATATCCACTCTGCGCTGCTTTGCGCCGCACCATGCTGCCGCGTTTCTTCCGGCCTCCTCGCCGGATTCGGAAACAAAGTCAACAAGGTCGTTTACATGCAATGCGTTTCCGCAGGAGAATATGCCCGGAACCTTTGTCATAAGCTGAGCGTCACACACAGGGCCGCCCGTGTGCTTATCAAGCTCAACGCCCAGCGACTGGGCAAGCTCGTTTTCCGGAATAAGGCCTACGGAGACGATAAGCGCATCGCACTCGATCCTTTCGGCACTCTCCGGGATGGGCTTATAGTTTTCGTCCACCGCGCAGACCTCGACAGCTTCGAGTCTGTCCTTTCCGAACACGCGCGTTACAGTGTGGCTCAGGTGCAGGGGTATATCATAATCGGTAAGGCACTGATAGATATTTCGCGTAAGTCCCGAGGGCGTGGGGTTAATTTCATAAACGCCGAGGACCTCCGCTCCCTCAAGAGTAAGTCTGCGCGCCATGATAAGGCCGATATCGCCCGAACCGAGGATAACACATTTTTTCGTCGGCATGACACCGAGACGGTTTGTGAAATGCTGCGCTGTGCCGGCAGTGAACACTCCTGCCGGGCGCGTTCCGTGGATAAAAACCTGCTTTGCGCTTCTCTCGCGGCAGCCGGTCGCAAGGACAAGGCTCTTGGCCGTGACTGTGCGCAGCCCCTCACGCGACACGAGGGTGACGGCAAAGCCGCTCTCGGTTTTTTCCGCGCGCGTAACGAAGGTATTGCAGGCCGCTTCGATATCCGACTGCGCTATCTTATCCATGAAGCGCTCAACATACTCGGGGCCTGCAAGGCGCTCGCCGAAGCGGCGCAGGCCGAAGCCGTCGTGTATGCACTGCTTGAGCATTCCGCCAAGGCGCTCCTCGCGCTCAACGACGAGCACTCTCGCGCCGTTTTCGTTTGCCGCAAGTGCGGCCGCAAGGCCGGCAGGGCCGCCGCCTATCACGATAACATCGTAATCATGCATTGTCGCTGCCTCCCTTTTTGCTTCCGAAAACTATCGGCGACCGATCGGAGCTTTTCATTACCTCCGTGAGCGGAACGCCGAGATATTCCGCAATTATTTTCGTTACCAGCGGCGAGCAGAAGCCGCCCTGGCACCTGCCCATGCCGGGTCTGACGCGCTTTTTAACGCCGTCAAGCGTCGGCACGCAGACGGGGCTTCTGAGCGCATCGAGTATCTCGCCGCGGCTGACCTCCTCGCAGCGGCACACGATCACGCCGTAATCGGGATTTTGGCGTATAAGCTCGGCGCGCTCGGCGTCGTTCATCCCCGCAAGATGCGGTGGAGCCTTGCGCACGGGGTCAAAATCCGCTTTTTTCTCCGCGTTAAAGAGCTTTGCGACGTACTCGGCAACATCCTGAGCGACTGCAGGAGCCGTCGTAAGTCCGGGAGATTGTATGCCGGCAACGTGGTAGATATTCTTCGTTTTTCTGCCCGGCTCGATAATAAAATCTTCTTCGTAGGTCGGCGCGCGAACGCCGGTGAAATATGTTATAATGTCCTTCTCCGTGAGAGTGGGCATGGTGATTCTCTGCTTTGTGAACACGCGCGCTATGCTCTCGGCATTCGTGGCAGTGTTCTCGCGCTCGGGCGTTTCGACGGCGTCGGGGCCTATGAGCAGGTTATCGTGCATCGTGTGCAGAATGCCGCCGCCCTTGGTGTGCGTCTGGACGGGGCTCTGCGACATGACGATGGAGGCGATTCCATGAAAACTTGCGCCGGTCTTTTTGTCAAGAATAGAGTTTGTGCCGCGGCGCGGATGAATACTGAAGAATCTGTCCTGCGCCATCTGCGCAACAACGTCGGAGTAAACTCCGGCGCAGTTTATCACCTCGCGCGGATATATCGTTCCTCTGTTTGTGTAAACCGCTTTTATCTCCCCGCCCGAAACGTCCATTCCGGTAACGGCGGTGTTGAGCGAAACTCGCGCGCCGTTTTGCACCGCGTTTTCGGCATAGGCAATGACAAGATTATACGGGCTTACGCTGCCCGACGAGGGGTTAGACAGCGCAAAGGCGACGTCCGGCGATATTTTCGGCTCTTTTTTGCGTATCTCATCGCCCATGACGATGCATGTGTCCTCAATGCCGTCATGATCTCTGCGCCATTTGGCATAGAGGCTTACAAACGGCAGCCAGCTTTTGTGCGTAAAGCAGGCGTACTGCCCCATGCGCTTAAAGGGAACGTCAAGCTCGCGGCAGAGGTCTTCGTACATGTGGTTTGCGCGCCTTATGTATTTATGCTTGAGCGAACCTTTCGACAAATCAACGCCCGGATGCACCTCGCCGTCATTGCGGCCGGAGGCGCCGAGCGCGAGATCGGCTTCCTTGTCGATGAGCAGAACATTGAGCTTATATCTTGCAAGCTCGCGCGCCACCGAGCAGCCGGATATGCCGCCGCCGATGATGAGAACATCCGGCCTGTCGCCCTCAAGCGCCTTGTCGCTTAAAGCCGGCACATGCATTTTCTCCTCCGGAGCACCGGTGAAAACGATATCGTTGACAACGTGTGTGCTTGAATGCGGCGTGGCCGCAGTCATGCCGGCATCGACAACGTCGTTCCAATCGTCAAGCTCACCCGTGAGCACTATGCAGCCGTCACTGAGCCTTGCCGTGACCCTTCCCGCGAACTTTTTGTTCAGCTTCCTATTTAGGCTTTTAATATTCATCCCCAGCACCTTCGTATACACGTTGTATAGTTTACAAATATTATACCGCAAATATTTGCTAAGTCAATATACATTAATCTAAAACTGTTGTGCAACAGTATTAAAGGCAAAGCTTAACCTTTTGTTCTTGAAAACAAAGCAATTACATTGTATATTATAAGGACAAGTTTAAAAAATAGAGGTGTTTATATGAACATCCTGTACCTAATAAATTATGCAGGAAAAGCAGGAACCGAGAAATACGTTCTTAATCTTATGCACATTCTGTCCGCGCAGGGCGAGACATGCCATCTGGCATACAATGTTCCCGGCCAGCTTTCGGAAACCGTGAGCAGCGAGGGCTTTGCGTGCTTCCGCTTTGAGATGAGCACAAAAAAAGCTCTCTCTGCGGCAAAGAAGCTTGCAGGCTATTGCCGCGAGAACAAGATCGACGTTATCCACGCGCAGTACCCCATGGAAAACGTCATCGCCATCCTGTCCCGGCTTTTCTACCGCAAGGTAAAGGTCGTATACACAAGCCATCTTACAATATATCAGAACACGAAGTGGAAGATACTCAACCGTCTGTTTACTCCGTTTGACCACCGCATAATCGCCGTGTGCCGCCAGGGTGCGGATATAATGATCTCAAACGGTGTGAAAAAGGATCGCATTCAGGTCGTTTACAACGGAGTCGAACCGAAGCGCGAGCGCGTGTATGACCGCAGCTTTGCCCGTGAGTTCGGAGTTAACGACGATACCTTCGTCATGTCCATCATGGCGCGCTATGCCCCGGAAAAGGGTCTGCCCTTCCTGCTTGCCTCGCTTGCAAAGCTCAGGCGCAAGACCGATAAGCCCTTTGTGTGCTTTATCGCCGGCGACGGCGAGGAGTTTGACGACTTTGCCGTTATGAGCACGAACTCCGGTATGAGCGACTGTGTCATCCAGCTCGGCTTCCGCCGCGATTCCGACAGAATGCTGAAGGCTTCGGATCTCTATCTGAACACAAGCTCGAAAAACGAGGCGATGAGCTTTGCGATACTTGAGGCAATGAACGCCGGCGTTCCGCTTGTTGTGACCGATGTCGGCGGAAACCGCGACCTTGCCGAAACACACACCGTCTGCGGCAGAGTCCTCAAATTCGGCGACAGCGACGGTTTTTCCGACGCGATGCTCGAGCTTATGGAAAACGACGCTCTGCGCGCAGAGTATTCGGCAAACGCGTTAAAGAAGGTAAGCGAGGAGTTTGACCTGCGCAAGCTGACACTCGACGTGTTTGAAACATATAAATAATCTTGAAAGGTATTGAAACAATGATCGACAAAAACGGAAAACTTTTCGGAAAAATCAACATCATCGACCTGCTGATAATCCTTGTAATTATCGCGGCCGCAGTATTTTTCGCAACCAAGGCCTTCACCCCGGCTCAGGAAGCCGCGAAGACCGATACGAGCACCGTCAGAGTTCAGTTTTTCTGCTATAAGGCTCAGGTCGGCGCAGCCGACGCGATAGAGATCGGCGCTCCTGCCTTTGAGGATACTACAAACGTCGATTTCGGCAAGGTAGTTGCCGTTGAAAGCGAGCCGTCGTACACCTACTTTGTTGATGCCGACGGCAATCAGGCCAAGGCCGAGGTAGCATATAACGACGCCGTCACCGTGACGGTCGAGCTTGAGGGCAACCTCACGGAGAAGGGGCTTTACGTCGGCGGCAGGCTCTACGGCGTCGGCGCAAGCTTCACCATGCATTTCGGCAAGGCGACCATCTACGCCAGCGTTTCCGGAGTTTCCGAAGCAGCGTAATGATGAGCCATGATATCAACGCGAAAGGAGGGCGGCTTATTTGCAGTACGGCGCTATATTAAACTATGTTTATAATGCCTGGACTCACAGCGTGTTCTTTGCCATACTCGAAAAGATCTGGAAGCCGTTTAAACGGGCTTACGACGATCTTGCTCCGGTAAAGTGGCTGCGGCGCGGCGACCGCATCCAGGCGGTATATGAAACTTCGCTGTTTGCGCGCATTATCCGCTTCATCCTTGATCTTATCGAAAAAATTCTCTCCGCCATTGCAGGCTTTTTCGCCCCGGCGTGGGAGGGCAGCCTTATAGCAAGGCTTTGCCGCGGCAGCTTTATTCTGAATTTTGAGTTCCTGCTCGGCGCGTTTATATGCCTTATGTTCGTCATGCCGCACGAGAGCTGGAACAATGCATATGCGGTCGTTGCCGCCGTGGGCTTCCTTGCGCTGTATCTTATCCTCGTCGGCTGCGTAAAGAGAAAGCTTTTGTATCCGGACAAGCTCGGATTTCCGTTTGCTCTGTTTGCAATAGCGCTGCTTGTCAGCCTGCTGTTTACGCAGAGCCGCTCCGACAGCATAAGAATACTGCTGTTTTTCATTGCGGCATTTATCTTCACCTATGTCATTGCCGCCGATATAAGCGACGAAAAGCGCCTTGTGAAGCTGCTTGCATTTATCTATGCCGCAGTTATCCTCACCTCGCTTTACGCCATTATTCAGCGCAAGTTCGGCCTTGTTTACGTCAGCGCATCCTTCACCGATCTCAAGCTCAACACCGGCATTCCCAGCCGAGTTACATCGACGCTCGATAACCCGAACAACTTCTCGGAATTTCTCGTTCTGTTCATGCCGCTGTGCGCGGCGTTTGCCGGAACGCGCAAAAAGCAGCTGAGCTGCGTTGTGCTTCTGATCGGGCTTGCGTTCCCTGCCGTTGCGCTTATCATGACCTACTCCCGCTCGGGCTGGATATCGCTCATGCTCGCAGCCTTTGTTTACATCTGGCTGCGCAACAAAAAGCTCATTCCGCTTTTTATCGCGCTGGCGCTGCTTGCAATACCGCTGCTGCCATCGACGATAATAACAAGGCTCACGAGCATAGTCACAAGCTTCCTCGGAAGCAGCGGGCACATCGACTCCTCCGCGCAGCACCGCTTTGCGCTGTGGCAGGGCGTTGAGTACATGATCCGCGACTACGGCGTAAGCGGAATCGGCCTCGGGCCGGCCGCGTTTGCGTCGCTGTATCCGCTGTACGCTCAGCCGCTTGCGATCGACGGCGCGGCGCACACGCAGTCATTGTATCTTGAGCTTATTCTGGAAACCGGCATACTCGGCTTTGTATCGTTCATGTGGCTTGCCCTGCGCAGCATCAAAAACTCCGTTATCGCGCGCAGAGGCTCAAGCACGCTTACAAAGACCGTGCTCATTGCCTGCGCTGCCTCGTTTATCGGCATTGCGTTTTCCTGCATCGTGGAATACATCTGGTTCTATCCGAGGGATCTGTTCGCGTATTTCATTCTGCTGGGTGTCTCTTACGCCGCGATAAGCATGGCAGAGAAGGAAAAGCACACAATATAATAAAAACGAAAAAGCCCGACAGGAACACCTGTCGGGCTTAAACTATTATGCTGACTTACTTTGTGCCGAAGATGCGGTCGCCTGCGTCGCCGAGACCGGGAACGATGTAGCCGTGCTCATTGAGATGATCGTCGAGAGCGGCAACATAGATATCGACATCGGGGTGATCCTTCTGCATGCGCTCAACGCCTTCGGGAGCACCGATGATGCACATGAGCTTGATATGCTTCACGCCGTCGTCCTTAAGGAACTGGATCGCTGCGGAAGCCGATCCGCCGGTTGCAAGCATGGGGTCAACAACGATAACGTCTCTCTCATCGATATCGGGCGGCATCTTAAAGTAATACTTCACAGGCTCAAGAGTTTCAGGATCGCGGAACAGGCCAATGTGGCCGACCTTTACGTTGGGCATCATGCTGACCATGCCGTCGACCATGCCGAGTCCTGCACGCAGGATGGGAACGATCGCAAGCTTTTTGCCGGCGATGCGCTTCACGGTTGCCTTTGCAACGGGAGTTTCGATCTCGACGTCCTCGAGGGGAAGATCTCTCGTGGCTTCGTAGCACATGAGCATCGCTATCTCGGAAACGAGCTCTCTGAATTCCTTGACGGAAGTGCCCTTGTCTCTGAGTATCGACAGCTTGTGAAGGATGAGGGGGTGGTCAAATACGCATACCTTGCTCATTATTTTTCTCCTTTTTAGTCCGCTCCTGGTCGGAGCCTATTTATATACACCGGAAACCCGGTTTCTATACACTATTTATTCATGCGCTCCTGGCGCTCGCGCTCGGCCTGGCTCAGGCGAAGATAAACCGGCAGCAGATCGTCGGCCGTGCCCGGCGTTTTATCAAGCGCTGCCATGCCGACGCCATAAGCGCTTTGATACACGAGGTTTGACGGCGCCATGCGGCAGTCTATGCCGGCGCTTTTCATGTGTTCTTGCGCAATAAACGCCCCGTCTCCGACGAGAAAGACGTTTTTGCCGCGTATCTCTCCGGCAAGCTCCGAAAGGGCTATCGCTCTGTCGTCACACAGGCGAACGGGCTTTCCGTCCTTTATTTCAAACAGCGCGTTATACACCTGGCTGCGGCGCGCATCCATGACCGGGCAGATAATACCGCCTGCGGGCACTCCGTGCCACGCCATCGCCTCAAGCGTAGAAACGCCGACGCACATCTTATCGGCTGCCCATGCAAGACCCTTAACGGTGGAAACACCGATTCTGATCCCCGTGAAGGAACCCGGTCCGTGAGCAACGGCGATAAGATCAACGCCGGCAACAGTATTTTCAGTATTTTTAAGCATATCGTCCACCATCGGCAGAAGCGTGCGGCTGTGAGTAAGTCCGCTGCACTGACTGTACTGCGCAACAAGCTTTTCATCCTCCATAAGCGCAACGGATGCTGCCTTAGCAGAGGATTCAAGTGCAAGTATCAGCATTTTGCATTTCCCTCCTCAATGGTGATCTTTCTTTCGCTGTCGCCGAGCTTTTCGATGCGCAGGACGATCTCGTCGCCGAAAAACGCATCCTCGACCTTTTCGCTCCATTCGACTGCACACACGGCGCCGCGGCGGAGATAATCCTCCCAACCGATATCGAACAGCTCGTCCGCGCTTTCAAGGCGATACATGTCAAAATGGATAAGCTCGCGCTCGCCGATGTATTCGTTTACGATGGTAAACGTGGGGCTGGACACACGGCAGCTAAGCCCCATGCCCTTTGCCATGCCTCGCACGAAGGCGGTTTTTCCGGCTCCGAGGTCTCCGTACATGGCGATAACGGTTCCGTCGGGGAGATCCTTTGCAAACTTTTCGCCTATGCTCTCTGTTTCCGTTTCACTGTGGCTTATATACGTCTGCACTGACCTCACCTCATTTTTTAAACTTTTTCTGAATTTGAATTATACCACAAGATACCTCATTGCGTAAAGGGCAATAATATGCTAAAATGTAACGCATCAAGCTGCGATTATTTGTGAAATCGGGCATTTTTGAAGGGCGGCGGCGACGATTAAAATCGATTCCAGAAAAATTAAAGACTTTTTTAAACGGGCGGATATTTTCCTTCTCGCTGTCTGCATGATATGCACGATCTTCGGCATCGTCATGATCTACAGTATGACAAGCTCCTACGGCTGGGCAAAATACGTCGTCGTCCAAGGCTTTGCAATGTTCCTCGGCATCGGCGCATTCGTCGTATTCACGGTCATCGACCCCGATCTTATTGCCGATAAGTGGGTTTATCTTACGATATTCAACGTTCTGTTCATCGTCGGACTTATCTTCTTCGGTAAGGGCGACGAGGTCGGCTCGCGCGCATGGTATCGTTTTGCCGGTATCGGCGTTCAGCCGTCTGAGATCGTTAAGGTCATATTCATCGTCCTTATAGCCAAGCAGATGGCGACATATAAAGAGCAGCGCACGCTCAACAAATTCCCGTCGGTTCTGAAGCTCGGCATTCACTGGGCACTGTATTTCGGTCTTATAACCGTTATCCCCAACGACCTGGGCAGCGCGCTTATATTCCTCGCGATTTTCGTGGTCATGCTCATCTGCGCAGGCATCGCGTGGTACTGGATGGCCGCGGCAGCGGCTGTCGTTGCGGCAATGATCCCTCTGTTCTGGAACTTCTTCCTTGCCGATTATCAGAAAAACCGTATCCTCGCGCCGTACATTCCCGACGTGGTCGATCCCACAGGTCAGGGCATAACGTGGCAGATGAATCTGTGCAAGGACGCTCTTGCCTCCGGCCGCTGGACAGGCGTGGGCTTCGGCGAGGGCAGCTTCTCGCAGAGCAGCTATAACGCAAGGCACACAGACTGTGTCTTCGCCTCGATAGGCGAGGAACTGGGCATGGTCGCCTGCATAGCCATCATCGTCCTGCTGAGCATAATCATCATCCGCTGCTGCGTTATCGGTGTGCGCTCGGGCAGTCCGTTCGGAATGCTCATCTGCTTCGGTGTTGCAACCGCGCTTGCATTCCAGACGTTTATAAACATCGGCATGTGCATCGGCATAACGCCCGTTATCGGCATAACGCTTCCCTTCTTCAGCTACGGCGGCTCGTCGGTCGTCGCGATGTATGCCGCAGTAGGATTGGTCTCGGGCGTAAAATACCGACCCAAGCCGAGGCAAAACTTCCTGCAATATCAGTAATTTTAATCTCCGACCGGACGGTCGGAGATTTTTTATGTCAGGCCGATGAATTTCATTGCCTTGAAGCTTTGCAGGATCATGCCCTTAAGCTCCTCCTCGTTCTCCTTTTTGCCGCGCTCGACCCAGGTTATCATTATGCCCATCATCGACGATGCGATTATGGACGCAAGATAATCCAGCAGCGCCGCATCTCCCGATTCGGGCAGTCCGGAGCGCATACGGCTCGTGCAGCGGCGCAGGCTTGCGTACAGCATGTCGCCGCGGTCAATGCCGACAATGGTTTCGATAAGCTCCTGATGGCGAAACCATGTCCGAAAGACCGCCTCGCTGATGTTGGCATAGTCCGACAAGAACGCCTCTACGAACACTCTGTCGCACATAAGCGCGAGCACATCCTCGATGCGGTCAAAGTTGCGGTAAAACGTTGATCGGCTTACGCCGGATACGCGCTGGATATCCGATATTGTTACGCTTTCAAAGCTTTTTTCCTTCAAACAGCGTTTGAGCCCATCGCATATAAGCTCGACCGAGGCTTTGGCGCGTTTATCTTCCTTGATGTGGTACATTTTCGGCTCCTTTGTATTATTTTGCTGCGGTACTATTGTATCATATTTTGTTTTATGCTACAATCAGCGCATGAAGATTATTTAACAAGGGAGCAATGAACAATGAGCAAAAACGTTATATTCTGCTATTCCGGAAGCGGCAACTGTCTGGACTTTGCAAAGAACGTCGCAAAAGGTCTCGGCGATACGGACATCATCATGATGCGTAAGGCGCCGGTGAAGACCGATGTTAGAGACGCGGAGCGCGTCGGCTTCATCGTCCCCTGCTATGGCGGCGGTCTGCCCGGTGACGTCGAGAGCTTTCTCGGCAGCATCAGGATCTCTCCGAATGCCTACACCTTCGCCGTCGGCCAGTACGCCGGATATCTCGGCTGCGGCCTGCACAAGATCGACAAGCAGTTCAAGCTCGATCTGTGGACCGGCCTTTCTCACCAGTGCTCTTGCATATGGCTGTTCCCCCACCAGCTCATGCTGCCGCCCGTTACGCCCAAGATGGCTCAGAAGCGCAGCGAGCGCACGGCAAAAAAGCTTGTCAAATCCATTCTCGCGGGCGAAAAGAGCAAGAAGGCTCCGCCTAAAATGGGGCTTAACGCGCTTGAGAGCAAGGTTTGGCCGAAGCTCGCAGTCGGCAAGGCCAAGAAATTTGCCGTCACCGACGCATGCATCGGCTGCCGCCAGTGCGAAAAGCTCTGCCCAAAGGGCAACATACGCTTTGTTGACGGAAAGCCCACTTTCGGCACAAATTGCATCCAGTGCCTCAGCTGTCTGCAATACTGCCCGAAGGAGGCTATCACGCTGACCGAAAAGAGCGTAAAGCGCGAGCATTACCACAACCCCAACGTCAGCGCCGCCGAGCTTATGGAGCGCATGATTCATATTGATTGATATTTTCCGCTCTGTGTGCTATACTGGTGTCCACTAATTATAAGCGGAGAATGAGACATGGTAACTTTCAAACTTAAAGAAGAAAACGACCGGCAGCTTGTCTACTGGTACTTCCCCCACGGCAACGAGGAAAACGGCCACGGCACGATAGTCATCGACCGCGTCCTCGGCAAGCTTGATGTGACCGAGCTTGCTCCCGATGACAGACTTGTTCGCCACACGGTTGAAAATCAGAACCGTTGGCGCAAGGCGGTCAACCAGATGCGCAACATCGAGCAGATACCCGAGCTCACCGACGAGGAATGGCCCGAGGCCACCGAGGACAGGATAAGCACCGTATTTGCCGACCACGCGATCCAGAAGATCATCGAGGCCTATAACAACGGTGAGATTCTTGAAGAAGGCGTTGAGACCTGGAACATCTGATATTAACAGGAAAAATAGCGGAATGTGAGCAAAAAGCTCACGTTTCGCTATTTTCTTTAGTTATTTTTCTTATTTTCCTTGACTAACTGGTTATTTAATGATATTATCACGGTGGAAATAGTCATTAAACAATTTTAATAACTAAGAGAAAGGAGAAACACCAATGTATATTCCCGGTATTACCGAAATCTATCATCTCGTCACCGCCATAATTCTCAAGGCTGAAAAAAATGCTCAGGATGAGCTCGACATTCTTGACAACTTCTTTGGTATGTACGAGCCGTACTAAGCTTTAGAACATGTAAAAGCACCGCTTTGCGGTGCTTTTTTATTGCTATTAAGCTCGTTCGTCAATATGCAGAATTCAGACGACATAAATGCGCAAATTTCGCCCCTTTTCGGGCTTTTTATACAAAGTGCAACGATTTGACGGTTGACATAAGCATACTCCTATGGTAACATTACCCTCGGAAATAGTCTGAGAAAACTATTAATTTGGAAGGGAGTATTGCACAATGGGTCCTCTTTATACCGCATTTAAAAAGCTCGTAATGAGCTTTGGTGGCGGCGGTCATGATATGTTCGAGTTTATCGAAGAGTATCTTGAGTTCCTCACCAAGTTCTAATCATAACCAGCAAAAGCCGCACCTTTCGGTGCGGTTTTTTCATTTCCCAATACAGAAAAGCAGGCAGCCTTTCGGCTGCCTGCAATACTATTATTTTGCGTACTCGACGGCTTTTGTCTCGCGAAGGACGTGGACTTTGATCTGGCCGGGGTAGGTCAGCTCCTCCTCGATCTTCTTTGCGATATCGCGAGCCAGGAGAACCATCTGATCCTCGGAAACATCTTCGGGCTTTACCATTACGCGGATCTCGCGGCCTGCCTGAATTGCGTAGCTGCCTGCAATGCCGGGGAAGCTCTTGGATATCTCCTCGAGCTTTTCGAGGCGCTTGACGTAGTTTTCGATATTCTCGCGGCGCGCGCCGGGGCGTGATGCGGAGATGGCGTCGGCGGCCTGAACGATGCAGGCAACGACCGTGCGCGGCTCAACGTCGCCGTGGTGAGCTTCGATAGCGTGGATGACCGCTTCGCTCTCTTTGTATTTCTTGCAGATATCAACGCCGATGGAGACGTGGCTGCCCTCGACCTCGTGGTCGATGGCCTTGCCGATATCGTGCAGGAGACCGGCGCGCTTTGCGGTGTTGACGTCAACGCCCAGCTCTGCGGCAATAAGGCCTGAAATATGCGATACCTCGATCGAATGCTGCAGGACGTTCTGACCGTAGCTGGTGCGGTACTTCATACGGCCGAGCAGCTTTATGATCTCGGGATTTAGCCCGTGGATGTTCGTTTCAAACGCTGCGCGCTCGCCTTCGGCCTTGATAGTCGCGTTTACTTCCTTCTGCGCCTTTGCGACCATTTCCTCAATGCGGGCCGGGTGGATCCTGCCGTCGGCAATGAGCTTTTCAAGAGCAAGACGCGCCACCTCGCGGCGGACCGGGTCAAAGCTCGATACGGTGATAGCCTCGGGCGTATCGTCGATGATAAGATCGCAGCCGGTGAGAGTTTCGATGCTGCGGATGTTGCGGCCTTCGCGGCCGATGATGCGTCCCTTCATCTCGTCGTTGGGGAGTGGTACGACGGATACTGTGACTTCGCTTGCGTGGTCTGCCGCGCAGCGCTGGATAGCCGTTACGATTATCTCGCGTGCGCGTTCCTCGGCCTCGTCCTTGTACTGGGCCTCGATCTCCTTGACCTTGACGGCCATTTCGTGTGTAACCTCGTCCTTAAGGGCATTGATCAGGTATGCTTTTGCCTCATCTACCGTGTATCCCGATACTTTTTCGAGCATTTCGAGCTGGCTCTTCTTGATAAGTGCTATCTCCTGCTGCTGCGCTTCGACGTCGGCTATCTTGCGTGCAAGAGTTTCGTTCTTGCGCTCAAGAGAGTCTGTCTTGCGGTCAAGGTTTTCTTCCTTCTGCTGAAGTCTTCTCTCCTGCTTTTGCAGGTCGGCACGGCGTGCCTTTTCCTCGCGCTCGAACTCCGAGCGACTTTTGTGTATTTCTTCCTTTGCCTCGACGAGAGCTTCACGTTTTTTGCTCTCGGCGCTCTTTATGGCATCATTGATTATTCTTTTTGCTTCATCTTCTGCACTGGATATCTCACGCTCGGCGACTTTTTTGCGGTAAGTCATGCCGAGTACAAATCCTATAACACAAAAAGCAACGATAAGAACGATTGCTAACCATAAGTCCATAGAAAGTAAACACACCTCCATTCTTTAAGAATTTTGCGGTGGTTTTCCGTTGAAGGGATGCTCCCTTCGGTAAAATTGCCGGGTAATTTAAGGGTAAGACGGAAGCCTCAAGCGCTTTCCGTCCGTAAAATTGAAACTAATATTTTCGCAAAGACGCCTCCCCGGGCATCTTATGAACGCTGCACCGATCCTAATCCCCAAATGGGTGCAGTGGTCTAAAATATTATCCGATTAATTTTATCTCCAAAACCGCATTATGTCAAGCACGAACAAAAAATATATGAATTTTTTAAAACAACTGCCGCGCACGGTGGACAAGCGGCATACAATTTAATATAATTAACTATCATTTGAATTGGAGGCTCAACGTGCAGCTGACATACGTTTTTCCGATACTCATTTTGCTTTTCATAGGGCTTTTCTTCTTCGGCTGCCCATCCCCCGCCTCGGCGGTGATCGAAAATACGCCGAAAAGCGCCTTTGGCCGACGCGATGCGATAGCGCTCGGAATAATAACCGCAATCTATGCCGTCACGGCATTTATCGGCCTCGGCGACACCGACGCGCCGCAGTCATTCCACGATTTTCACAGCGGCGAGAGCGTGACGGTCGATCTCGGTGAGGTGCGCAGCATCGACGGCATAATGCTCTATTCCGGGCTGAACACCGGGAGCTACCGCATCGAGCTGTCGGATGACGGAAACAATTTCTCCGACGCAGGCAGCTTTGAGCAAAACTATGTTGCGCTGTTTAAGTGGAACGACTTTGAGCTTGACGCATTGCAGGTTCCCAATGCGCGCTATATCCGCCTGACGGCATCGGGCGATGTTCGCCTCGGCGAGCTTGCAGTGCGCTGCGGCGGCGAGCTTTTCGGCCAATGCGCCGACGCGCCGGAGCTTTTCGACGAGCAAGGCACGGTGCCCGAATACCAGAGCTATTTAAACAGCACTTATTTTGACGAGATATACCACGCGCGCACGGCATACGAGAACATCGAGGGCGTGTATCCGTACGAGATCTCGCATCCGCCGCTGGGCAAACTCATCATCGCCATCGGCATTGAGCTTTTCGGCATGACTCCGTTCGGCTGGCGTTTTTCCGGGGTCCTGTTCGGTGTTCTGATGCTGCCGGTGCTGTACGCACTTCTAAAGCGCATGTTCGGTTCGACGGACATCTGCGCCTGCGCAACGGCGATCTTTGCATTTGACTTCATGCACTTTTCGCAGACGCGCCTTGCCACGATCGACACCTACGCCGTTTTCTTCATCCTGCTCATGTACCTTTTCATGTATATGTACATCACCGGCGGCAGAAAACGCGACCTTGCGCTTTCGGGGCTGTTTTTCGGCATAGGGGCCGCGTGCAAATGGACCTGCTTTTATGCCGGAGCCGGGCTTGCGGTCATATGGCTCGTCCACTGGCTGCGCAATTTTGAGGTGAAGGCGTTTTTCAAAAACTGTGCGTTCTGCGTCGTGTTCTTCATTATCATCCCTGCTGCGATATACTACATGAGCTATTACCCCTACGGCCGGGCAAGCGGAATGCACGGAGTCGGCATGTATTTCACCTCCGACTACGCAAACCTCGTTCTGGACAATCAGAAGTTTATGTTCAGCTACCACTCCGGCGTCCACACCGAGCACCCCTACTCCTCGCGCTGGTGGCAGTGGGTGATAGACGAGCGGCCGATACTGTACTACCTCAAGTATTTTGAGGACGGCACGCGCTCATCCTTTGGCGCATTTTTAAATCCCGTGCTGTGCTGGGCAGGGCTTATTGCGATGGCGCTGTGCGCCGTGTTCGCGATAAAGCGGCGCGATGATGTTTCGCTGTTTATCGTCATCGGCTACCTCGCGCAGCTCCTGCCGTGGGTGTTCATAACGCGCACAACGTTTGAGTATCACTACTTCCCCTCGTCGGTGTTCCTCGTGCTCGCGCTCGCGCGCATGTTCCGGCTCATGAAGGATAGCACGAAGGGCTGGAAATTCAACGTCTACGGACTGACGGGGCTTGCCTGCGCGCTGTTTGTCGTCTTTTACCCGGTTTTGTCCGGATTGAGAGTCAACGCCCAGCTGGCGTCAAATCTGCTCAAATGGCTGCCGAGCTGGCCGTTTTGATAAATTTGCTTGTAATTATCGCTTTTTAGTGAGATAATAAAATGTAATATTTATTTGGAGGATCACAAAGATATGATCGCATTAGGTTCCGACCACGGCGGCTGGGCGCTCAAGCAGGAGGTCATGAAGCACCTCGACGCGCGCGGCCTTGAATACAAAGACTACGGCACTTACTCCGAGGATAGCTGCGACTATCCCGTTTACGGCAAGGCGGTCGCCCATGCGGTAGCAGACGGCGAGTGCGAAAAGGGCATCATAATCTGCGGCACCGGCATCGGCATTTCCATCACGGCAAACAAGGTCAAGGGCATCCGCGCAGCCCTCTGCGGCGACTGCTTCTCGGCCGAGATGACAAGGCTGCACAACGACGCGAACATCCTCGCAATGGGCGCAAGAGTCGTCGGCCCCGGTCTTGCGCTTAAGATCGTTGACACTTTCCTTGACACTCCTTTCTCCGGCGACGAGAGACACGTCCGCCGCATCAAGCAGATTGAGGACTGATTTAATTGGCAAACAACTCTGAATTTTACCGCGGAAAGCGCAAGAAAACCGCCCCGGCGCTGATAGCCACGATAATCATTCTGGCCGTCATTACCTTTGCGGTCATGCTTTTCTACGGACTACAAAAATATATAGTGGTGACAAACAGCGGTCTGCATCTTGAGATACCGTTTCTCCAGGATGACAGCGCAAAGCCCGTCCAGAGCGACGACGGCGAGGTCGTGCAGCAGAGCTTCGAGCCTGTCAATGCGCAGCTCGAGATCGGTCAGGCCGATTATTCAAACATAAAGGCCGTCTCCGGCGAAAATCTCGGTGCGGTCAAGCTCGTGTACGTCCCCGCGTCCTCGGTGACGGCTTCGGGCGTTGAGTCGTATCTGTCCAAGGCTCCGGATGCGACCGGCGTTCTGCTCGACGTGAAAACCGTCACGGGAATGCTCGTTTGGGATTCGCAGGCCGATATCGCCAAGGGCTACGGCACGGCAGGCACGGTTGACCTTAAATCCATCGTGTCCTCGCTGAAGGAGCAGGATAAGTATGTTGCCGTGCGCATGTGCTGCTTTGTAGATAATACTCTCGCTTCGCGATACACGCAGCTTGCGCTGAAAACGACCGCCGGGCAGGCTTACTCCGATTCAAACGGCGCATGGCTCGACCCGACGAACGCGACCGTGAAGAGCTACATTCTCTCGCTTTGCAGCGAGCTTTCGAAAATGGGCGTTGACGAGATCGTCCTTTTGGGCATGCGTCTGCCGGAGGTAAGCGGCCTTGAATTTGCATTTTCCTCAAGCTCGGCCGTAAAGCCCACGCCTGTCACCGCCGTGTCAAGCTTCGGCATAAGCGTGACGCGCGCAATGCGCTCGTCCTCGACGAAGATGTCGGTGCAGCTTACGAGCAGCACAGCCCTGCAAAACGGCACGGACGAGGTCACAGGACAGAGCGCCGACATTCTGCTCAAGGTATTCGACCGCGTCTACTGCTCGGCCGAAAGCGCCTCCGCCGCCGACACCGTCACAAAGGGCGCAGATTACGTCAAGCTCGGCGAAGCCAAAATGCGCATCGTTCCGATGTGCTCCGGTCAATCCCCCTCCACCGACTGCTGGGTTCTGATGGAGTAATAAGTAAAATTATAACCGGCCGCGTTCGCGGCCGGTTATTTTTTTGTTCCCGAGAAAAATAACGGCCGCGCAGGGAAGCTGCGTGGCCGTTAAGCATGCTTTATTTACTTAAATTGTGCGATTATTACTGCTCGTCCTTAATAGCAGCCTGTGCGGCGGCGAGACGTGCGATGGGAACGCGGAAGGGGCTGCAGGAGACGTAGTCGAGGCCAACCTTGTGGCAGAATTCCACAGATGAGGGGTCGCCGCCGTGCTCGCCGCAGATGCCCAGGTGCAGGTCGGGACGAGTTGCGCGGCCGAGCTGGCATGCCATCTTGACAAGCTTGCCTACGCCGACCTGGTCGAGCTTTGCAAACGGGTCGTTCTCATAGATCTTCTTATCGTAGTAAGCGCCGAGGAACTTGCCTGCGTCGTCACGGCTGAAGCCGAAGGTCATCTGAGTCAGGTCGTTGGTGCCGAAGGAGAAGAACTCTGCTTCCTTGGCGATCTCGTCGGCGGTCAGAGCCGCTCTGGGGATCTCGATCATGGTACCGACAAGGTACTTCATATCAAGGCCGCTTGCAGCGATCAGCTCGTCGGCGTTCTTGACAACGACGTCCTTTACGTACTTAAGCTCCTTGACTTCGCCGACCAGCGGGATCATGATCTCGGGAACCATCTTCCAATCGGGATGGCGCTTCTGAACATTTATTGCAGCGCTGATGACAGCACGGGTCTGCATTGCAGCGATCTCGGGATAGGTGACAGCCAGACGGCAGCCGCGGTGACCCATCATGGGGTTGAACTCATGCAGGGATGCGATGAGAGCCTTGATAGTCTCAACGGACTTATGCTGTGCCTTTGCCAGAGCCTCGATATCGGCTTCCTCAGTGGGAACGAACTCGTGGAGAGGAGGATCAAGGAAACGGATGGTTACCGGGCAGCCTTCCATTGCTTCATAGATGCCCTCGAAGTCGGCCTGCTGCATGGGCTCGAGCTTTGCCAGAGCCGCAACGCGCTCTTCAAGCGTGTCGGCGCAGATCATCTCGCGGAATGCGGCGATACGGTCGCTGTCGAAGAACATGTGCTCGGTACGGGTCAGGCCGATGCCCTGTGCGCCAAGCTCACGAGCCTTGCGTGCATCGTGCGGAGTGTCGGCATTGGTGCGGACCTGGAGGCGGCGGTACTTATCGGCCCATGCCATGATGCGGCCGAACTCGCCTGCTATGGAAGCGTCAACGGTGGGGATGATGCCGTCGTAGATCTTACCGGTCGAGCCGTCGAGAGAGATGAAGTCACCCTCGTGGAAGGTCTTGCCGGCGAGGGTGAACTGCTTGTTCTCCTCGTCCATCTTAATGTCGCCGCAGCCGGAGACGCAGCACTTGCCCATGCCGCGAGCAACAACAGCAGCGTGGCTGGTCATGCCGCCGCGAACGGTCAGGATGCCCTGAGCGGCCTTCATGCCCTCGATATCCTCGGGAGAGGTCTCCAGACGGACCAGGACCACCTTCTCGCCCCGGGCAGCCCATTCCTTGGCGTCCTCGGCGGAGTAGACGATCTTGCCGCAGGCGGCGCCGGGAGAGGCGGGCAGAGCCTTGCCCACAGGGGCGGCAGCCTTCAGAGCGGCGGGGTCAAACTGGGGATGCAGCAGGGTATCCAGGTTCCGGGGGTCGATCATGGCCACGGCCTGCTGCTCGGAGATCATGCCCTCGTCCACCAGGTCGCAGGCGATCTTCAGGGCGGCGGGAGCGGTGCGCTTGCCGTTGCGGGTCTGCAGCATATACAGCTTGCCGTGCTCCACGGTGAACTCCATATCCTGCATATCGCGATAGTGATCCTCCAGGGTCTTGCACACGTCCACGAACTGGGCATAGGCCTCGGGGAACTTCTCGGCCATCTGGTCGATGGGCATGGGGGTGCGCACGCCGGCCACCACGTCCTCGCCCTGGGCGTTGGTCAGGAACTCGCCCATGAGCTTCTTCTCGCCGGTGGCGGGGTTGCGGGTAAAGGCCACGCCGGTGCCGCAGTCGTCGCCCATGTTGCCGAAGGCCATGGACTGCACGTTGACGGCGGTGCCCCAGGAATAGGGGATGTCGTTGTCCCGGCGATACACGTTGGCGCGGGGGTTATCCCAGCTGCGGAACACGGCCTTGATGGCGCCCAGCAGCTGCTCCTTGGGATCGGAGGGGAAGTCCTGGCCGATCTTGGACTTGTACTCAGCCTTGAACTGACCGGCCAGCTCCTTCAGATCCTCGGCGGTGAGCTCCACGTCCTGGGTGACGCCCTTCTTCTCCTTCATCTCGTCGATGAGCTGCTCGAAATACTTCTTGCCCACCTCCATGACCACGTCGGAGTACATCTGGATGAAGCGGCGGTAGCAGTCCCAGGCCCAGCGGGGGTTGTTGGACTTCTTGGCAATAACGTCCACCACGTCCTCATTCAGGCCCAGGTTCAGGATGGTGTCCATCATGCCGGGCATGGAGGCCCGGGCGCCGGAGCGGACGGAGACCAGCAGGGGATTCTCGTGATCGCCGAACTTCTTACCGGTGATCTTCTCCATCTTCTCGATGTATTCCATGATCTCGGCCATGATGGCGTCGTTGATCTGGCGGCCATCCTCATAATACTGGGTGCAGGCCTCGGTGGTGATGGTGAAGCCCTGGGGCACGGGCAGGCCAATGTTGGTCATCTCGGCCAGATTGGCGCCCTTACCGCCCAGCAGCTCACGCATTTTGGCGTTGCCCTCGGTAAAGAGATAGCAATACTTCTTACTCATTTAGTTCCCTCCGTATATAAAATATAGTTACGAACATCTCATTATAGGCACATCCCCCGCCAAAAGCAAGAGGATTTTCACAAAAAGGAATCTTTTTGCCATTATGGCCGAAAATTACCGGGAATATTCTCCCGACAGGAAACTATTTTTTGCGGAAAAGCCGCGCCTGTGCCTTGCGGAGGAACCCGGGGGTGTGCTATACTTATAGAATCGGTTCGTATGACCATCACAGCGGCCATGGAAGGGAGGGCGGACCATGGGGCAGCTTCTGCCGGAAAACAGCACATTGGCCCGCCGCCTGCGCCGGGCCGCCCAGGGCGGCGCATTGCCCCATGCCATCATTTTCTCCGGCAGCGGGGACCGCATGGCCGCCGCCCG
>ENA-OROM01000468-OROM01000468.1-human-gut-metagenome-genome-assembly--contig:-NODE-468-length-52130-cov-4.860182_pt1 | contig 52130 bp, 21 predicted proteins | sample MGYA00242129_ERZ509050 | MGnify/ENA primary metagenome ERZ509050 (study PRJEB26280, sample SAMEA2338701) | human gut metagenome | biome: human gut; feature: human-associated habitat; material: faeces...
GGCAGGCGCCTTTTTTTACATCTGCTCTCTTATATATTTTTGCTCGACTTTATGCTATAATCAAAGGAGGAAACATATGAAAAAGCAAATCTCTAATCTTGACAAGCTAACTCTTTCCAACGATTTTCTTTTCAAGCACGTCATGCTCAGAAAGCGCATCTGCAAGCATATTCTGGAAGAACTTTTCCACACCAAAATTGCAGATATCACCTATCTTGAAGCAGAACAAACGCTTGATGTTTATCCTGACAGCCACGGTATTCGTCTGGATGTCAGAATTGCTGACGACACCGACACGCATTATAATCTGGAAATGCAGGTAAAGAACCCTGTCAGCCGTACCGGCGAATTTCAACTTCCCAAGCGTACTCGCTACTATCAAGCTATGTTGGATACCGATATGCTGCAAAAAGGCCAGGATTATGATGAACTTTCCCCTACCTATATAATCTTCTTCTGCCTGTTTGACTTCTTCGAGGATTCCCAGCGTATTTATACCTTTAAAAGACGTTGTTTGGAAAACATGGAGATTGAACTGGCAGATGAAGCTGCTATTATGTTTCTCAATACACTAGGCACTAAAGGCGATGTATCTCCGGATATTCAAAGCCTGTTTGACTACATCAACAGTAATACAGTTACCAGTAATTTCACGCGCGAGGTCGCCGATACGATTACGGAAATCAAGAATGATAAGAAAGTGAGGGATTCCTATATGACTTACGAAATGCGTATGAAGGATATTCGCGAAGAATCTCTTGCCGAAGGTGAAGCTAAAGGTGAAGCCAAAGAAAAACTTAGAGTTGCTAAACTTATGCTGGCTAAGGGTTGTTATTCTCTGCAAGAAATAGTTGAACTTTCCGGGTTGTCTATTGATAACATAGAAAAGCTGAAGAATGATATGCATATAGAAAAGCAGGCTTGATAAGAAAGTGAGGGATTCCTATATGACTTACGAAATGCGTATGAAAGATATTCGCGAAGAATCTCTTGCCGAAGGTGAAGCTAAACAAAAACTTAGAGTTGCTACGCTCATGCTGGCTAAGGGCTGTTATTCTCTGCAAGAAATCTCTGAACTTACCAAGTTATCCATAGAGGATATAGAAAAATTAGAAAAAGAAATGCACGCAACAGAATAAGCTTGATAAAATATCTCTGCACAAAAAAAGCATCGTAAGCTACCTCAATAGCCTACGATGCTTTTGCTTTCAGCCTTATTTGCTGTGGTGGCAGTGACCGCTGGTCTCGCCATTCATGATTTTGCGGAAAACTTCATGCGCTTCGTCTGCGCTCTTGCCGCTTTCCAGTGCTTTTTTCATATGCACCATGGCAGTGCGATACTTAGCATGTGCTTCATCCTGCGGAATGGACTCAATGTCCATCGGGTTGAACTCCATTACCTTTTTGAAGATAGCATGGATTTCGTCGCTGGATTTACCTGCCTTTTTAGCAGCCTCTACGTGCTTCATAGCGCTTTCATAACGATGCTTGCCATGCGGATCAGTCGGAATTTCAAATTTCGGATGCATATTATTCACCTCGCTTCCTTTGATTACAACCATAATATACACTATATTGCCGCTATAAGGTCAAGTGCATATTTATATTTTTCTCACCTGAACCTAGCTCTCTTTTGCAGTCTGATGCAAGCGTTGGGCGATAATTTTGTTGAACTGCTGCTGCCAAGAGGCCAGCATAGAAGCCAAAGTGCCTTCATTTATAATCTCAGCTTCAACATTATATTGTTCTGCAATAGCCTGCAGCAGCTTCTGCCCTGCCAGCTGCATTTCTTTAGCGCTGATAAGCTCCCACAAATGCTGGTCTAACAGGTGCGCATAGAGCGAAGTATATACCAGCATTATATCTTCTCTAGCCAGCTTTTCGGCTGCCAGCAGATATTCCGGCTTTACTACCGCAGCATCCTGCGCGCTGTATGCCTGCCACATATCGCCTGGCTTGATGTCAAAGCGTTTGAGGCGGCGGAATACGTCATGCTGCTTCGCCGGAGTGAGGCCGGATTGCTTGGCGAGCGCTTTTTTAACTGCGTTTTTCACGGTTTTGCCGATAAGCTCACCCAGCTTGGAATGCTTGCCTGCTCCCTCCATGTACAGCTCGCTCGCACTGTTGGCGATGATAATCGTCTGATCCGTGCCGGAGCCGGTGGCAATACCGTTGGAATATTTGCTTCCCTCCAGCAGCTCTTGAATGGCAGCGGTCTTAGCCTCAGTGCAGGTCACCAGAGCGCGCGCCATTGTTCCTTCCGGCATATCGCAGTCCAACAGCAGCATAATGTTGATGGTACCATACTTCACAGGCTTGGGCTGCGGCTTGTAGTAATCCGCAGGGTCACCTGCGCGCCCACCGTTTGTTTCAATGCCGCCGGTTACGATGGCGGTTACATTAAGCTCCTTAAAGCTCATGGTTTCTACCACGGCGTTTTCCATGCTGGCCGCTGTGCCCATGCCGCTCACCTTGTCCGGGTCCAACGCCAGGCGCTTGGATACAAGGCGCATGTGCTCCACATAGGTGTCCGCCAGCATTTCGCAGGGCATACCTGCTCCCTGCTTGGCATCATAATTATATACGGCAGTGTAATCATCATGGTAACCGCCGTTATAAAGTGAGGTACTTAAGATTTTGCGCGCTCCTGAAAAATAGATAACGATACTTTTATCGTAAAAATAAACCTTATCTCCTGTCGACAAGGTACATAAATGTTCCGACATAATCAGCCTCCTTTGATTTTTATTGTTATTATAAGCTATATAGTAATAGTATGGTCAAGGACTTTACAGGCGAAAACAGCTCCGAATGCACTGCGCTTGACGGAGCTGTTTTTTATAAGTTTTTTGAGGTTGCTGCAGCGCTGCCATGGCAGCACCGCAGCTGAGTATGAAAAATATGAGAGAGCTGAAATTAAGATTAGAAGGTAACCTGCATACCAAGTACGAAGCTGCGGCCCGGCATGGAATACCAGTCACCGGGACGGCCGGTTGCATAAATAACGTGGGTACGCTCGGAATACATCTTGTCAAACAGGTTGTTGACCTTAGCGTAGATATTGATATTCTTTGTAGGTGCATAGCTTGCACTCATATTAAAGATAGCATAATCATCTGCCGGCCAGCCGTTCGGGTAATTCGGATTTACACGACGGAAGAAGTAGTAGCCGTCCAATCCTGCCTTAACCTTGGCATAGTCGTAGTATACGGCGAAGGTAGCCAAATCCTTCGGGGAATAACCATAGCTATAGGTATCCTCATCTTCGTACTGGTAAAGATGTCCCCAGCCGATATTGGCATTCCAGTGCTCACCCAGCTGTGTCATAAACTGTGCGTTCCAGCCACGCGACATGCCTCTGGTGTTAACATAGCCGGCAGCGGTAAGACCTATACCGCGTTCAGTTTTGGTTTCAAACCAGTTGAAGGTAAAGATATTATAGTCATCAAAGCTCTTGCTGTAGCCGATGGTAGAAGTACGGCCGTAAGCAGGCTTCAAGGATGCGTTACCATATTGTCTGTTAGTCAGCTGATACATGCTCGGCAGAATAAAGAAATCACTGCGACCTGCATAAATGATATCCTTATCGGTAATATCCCAGCTCAGCTTGTAGCTCTTGGAGGTGTGGCTGTCCAAAGTTGCACCTGTCTGACCGCTGTTGCTGGGGCGATCATAGCGCAAGCCGCCGGACAAAGTTACATGCGGAATGATTTTCCAGTCATCCTGCACATAATAAGAAGTGTTCTTCATCTTGAAGTTTGCAGCCTTACCGCTTGTGCCAACCAACGCTTTAGCAGCGTTGTCCTTGCCGTGAGCATAATCTACGCCGAAAACTACGTTATGTCTGTTGGTGAGATATGTTACCTGATCACTGATAAAGTCATAGGTATAATCGGCATCGGCATTGAACAGAGTGTGATTATTCTGCGCATACTGACCTTCGGTGTTGCTACGGCGATAGGTAAAGCTGTTGCTCCACTTATCCGACAAGGTTAAATCATCCTTGAAGGTAATGGAGTCGTTTTTATAATCGCCCCTATAGTTGTTATGGTAAATATAATCATAGCCGTTAAAATCGGATTTAGTCCTGTCATAGCTCAGGCTCAGCTTATGATCCGCGGTAATATCATAATTTACCTTCAGGCCGACAGATTTGCTGTCAATATCGCTCTGCCATTTTTTACCGGAGCCATCCTTAAAGTCACCGCTGTGCTTATCATCATAATAAACATGGTATCCTACCTTGCCCTGACGGCCTTGGGTATTCAGCTTATATTGTCTGGTGCTGAAATTGCCGGCAGAAACATCAATGCTGGTTTTGTTATCGTTGATTTTACGGGTAATGATATTGATAACACCGCCCTTAGCACCGCTGCCGTAAAGCGTACCGGCACCGCCGCGCAGTACTTCAACGCGTTCGATATTATCTGTATTATTGGTCAATGCCGCAAAGAAGTAACCGGAATCACTGCCCTGAAATTCGTTCACACGGACACCGTCAACCAGAACGACAACTTCCTTGCTGCCGTTGATACGGATACCGCTCATGTTGGCGTTCATACCGCCGTTGCCGCCGTAGTTCATGAACTGTACGCCGGGAACGGTACGCAATACTTCTTCCACGCTGCTCATATGCATCTGCTCGATATCCTTACGCGTAATAACGCTGATATCGGCCTTAGCTTCGGTGATTTTGGTTGGGATACGGCTTGCGGTTACAACCATAGAGTCAAGCGTAAACTCCATAGTATCCGCATCATCTGCCGTAGCATCGGCAGCAAAAGCATAACCGGCAAAGCTCATAGCCATTATGGAGCTTGCTGCTGCCAGACAAAATTTCTTTTTATAAGATTTTCTCATCATAGATATACCTTCTCAACAATCAAAAAATTATTTGCTCCAGATTTTTTCCATCAGAGCGGAATAATGCGTATCCAGATGTGCCTTCAGCTGGTCAACCAGGGCAAATACCAATGCCGGGTCGAATTTATCGTCGCCTGCGGGAATACTGAAGGTAAGAATTACGTTGCCCTGCGGATTGATGCTGTATTTAAGCATGTTGAATTCGTTGTTAAGCTCGTTCAGATAGCTTAAGGTTGCAGCCTTCTTTTCCTCGGTAAGAGTTACCAGATGTGCCTGCAGATAGGTGTAAACGGAATTGTTTACCACGATAAACAGGGGCAAGGTCTGGCCTTCAACCAGCAGTCTGGTGTTGACGAGCAGGTTTGCCTCGTTAATCTGCAGATATTGCAGACCGCTGATTTCATGCGCATCGGCAAATTCCTTTAAAGCGGTGAGCTTCTTCATTGCCAAGGTTTCTTCTGCCTTTTCTGCTGCAGTGGTTGCTTCTGCTGTTTCTTCCTTAACTTCGGTATCTTTAATTTCTTCAGCCATTATTTTCTATCTCCTGTCACTGATTGTTTTATAGCTGGCAGGGGCTTAGCGCCCCCGCCTGTAAAATTATTTTAGAAAGTGAATCTCAAGCCTGCGTTAACCTTCCAATCCTGCTTGTAATCACCTGTCAAGGTCTTGGTTACATCACCATAGAAGGAAACCTTATCGCTCAGATCATAGGTACCGCCGACAGTCAGGTCACACCAGGTACCATCGAGGTTGAACTCTCTGGTCATGGTTGCGGAGCTGTCGCTAAAGTGAGTATCTACGTCACCGGCAAATTCATGGGACAGGCTCAGACGAGCAAAGTATCTGCCATGCTCACTTGCCTGACCTGCTTCAATACCCAGTCTGCCGACAATGCTGGTGAAGGCATCCTGAGAGATATGGCCTTCCAGAGTGCCGGTGCTGTCAAAGTCGCTGCTGCCCAGTCTGCCGATAGTCAGCTGTGCCTGAGGCTCGAAGTAGCCTGCTGCTTCACTGCCGAAGCGCTTGCTGTACTGGCCGGAGAAGCTGAAGCCGTTGGCCTTGTAGTCACCCTTAACGGTTCTGCCAAGAATATCCTTGGTTTCGAAATCATTGGAAACTCTGCCAACCTTAGCAGTCAGATCAATGAATTCGTTATTGCTGATTTCCTTACTGCCGTAGAGGCCCAGAGTATAGGTCTTGGTGTCGCCGCTGCCTGCATAGTAGGAATCATCGCCGGTCATGTAGTCAAAAGCTACGCCGACATTCCAGCCGTTAGCCAAGGTCTTGTCGTAGCCTACCTGACCTGCCCAGTAGCTGTTCTTGAAGGAAGTGTTGTTGCCGGTATATTTATTCTGGCCACCCCAGGTTCTTGCCCAAACGCCCTGATTATCTTCGCCGTATGCACCGGCACGAGCTCTGTAGGTGTCGGTTGCAGCATTACGCCAGCCAACCATACCGCTCATAATAGCAGCACGGGTATCCTTACTTACCGCATCCTCATCGTACAGCAGCTTAATGCTCTGCTCTGCGGAATCCAGCTTGTAGGAGCCGTTGTTGCCGTCCCATTCAATCTGGCCGCTCCAGCTTACATTGGAACCGGTAAGACCGCCGCCAAGCTGCAGCTCAGCCTTCAGGTTGCCGGGGTTCTTTTCTGCATCCTTGTAGATGAGCTTGTTGGCCAGTCCCTTGAATGCATCCTCAACGGAATCCTTATCAAAGGTGTTAATGCCGTTGGAGCCGGTTGCCATGATAACCTGGCTGCCGTCCTTAGCATTGTTGATTACAGTGTTGCCTGCTTTATAAACAATCTTCTTGTCGCCTGCTGCACGGGTTTCTGCATCTTCGAATTCATGGTCATAAATAACCCTGATGCTGCCGGACAGAGTGTCAATGGTCAGATTGTTGCTGTCCTTCTGGTAAATCTGGCCTGCGTTATCAGCATTGGTGCCGCCAACCAGGTTGGTAACAAAGCTGCCCTTGAACTGTTCGCCACCCCATACGCTCGGTAATTCACCCTGCTGCTCGTTGGTCCAGAGTGCGCCGTTCTGCAGCCACAGGTTAGCAGCGCCGGTAAAGGTCTTGCTGTCGCCTCTTTGAGATACGGTTTTGCCGCCTTCGGGGAATTGGTTATATACAACACCGGTCAGCTTGGAGTCCTTAGTGGTCAGGCCCAGGTTAACCTCGGTTTCGGTGCAGCAATCTACATAGTTTACTGCGCCTACGGATACAACAACGTTACCGGTAATATCAACCTTATTGTTGCCTGCGCCGATTACCTTGCCTGCTGCATCCTTCACGGTATTCATATTGATAGCACCGCAGGTTGCGTAAATTGCACTGTAGCCGTTTTTCTTATCGGTATCAACAATATTGATTTTGCCGCCGTTAACGTTAATGGTTGCACCGCCAATGTTAGCGAACAAGCCATTGCCTACGCCGGAAATATCTACATTACCGTTGACATTAACAGTACCGCCAACTGCTCCGCCGTAGCCTGCATGTGCATAAATGCCTGCTGCGCCGTATTCGTTGAAGCCGCCGCGCTTGCCGTCCAGCACTACCTTAACATCGCCGTTAACGGTGGTGCTGCCTGCATGGCTGTAAATGCCCATGGTGGAGTTATCGCCCTTAACGTCAATATCTACGTTGGCATCAATGGTCAGATTACCCTTGTCCTGACGGATAGCCTGCGCGCCCTTGCCGCTCTTTTCGCTGTCTAGCTTAATAACCAGCTTGTCAGCCTTAATGGTACTGTTTACATCTACATCCTGAGAAATACCTGCATTACCCTTGCTTGCTTCGGTTACGTTAACGCTCAGAGTTTTGCCGCTTGCATCAACAGCAGTGTCCTTAACAAAGTTCATGCCCTTAGCGCCTTCGCCGCTTACGTTGATTGCAGTATTCTCGGTAAATTTATAGGTGCCGTCCTTAACTACGCCGCCCATTACATATTCCAGGTCCTTCAGTCTTTCACCTGTCAGGGTGGAGTTAAAGGTCTTAGCAGTCTGGTTGTCCGGTTCATCGGCAAATTTGATGTTATCAGTGCCGCTGCCCTTACCGGTTTCTTCGCTGAAGCGGATGTCACCGGTTACCATGGTTACGCTATCACTGGTCAAACCGCCTGCCAGCTTCACATAACCGTTCAGATTACGCTCGCTGCCGTTGGCAGTTGCATAATTCAAATAGGTCAGCTTGCCTGCCAAAGCATTCAAAGCTGCACTGATATCGGTTACGCCCTGATTAGAGGTAATCATATTAACAACAGAGCCTGCTTCCGCATGCTTGATAACAGTATCACCTGCAGCATAGCTGGTGCCGTCGCCGCCATGAGCATAGATGATGTTGGTAACACCGCTGTAATTATCAATAGTCAGGCTGTTGCTGTCATTTTGATAAATATTGCCTGCAGCTTCGGCAGTAGCACCGCCTGCCAGCTTGTTGACACGGCTGCCCTTGAACTGCTCGCCGCCCCATACGCTCGGCAGAACGCCCTGCTGCTCGTTGGTCCAGGTTGCACCGTTTTCCAGCCACAGATTGGCAGCGCCGGTGAAGGTCTTGCTGTCACCCTTTTGAGATACGGTCTTGCCGCCTTCAGGGAACTGGTTATATACAACACCGGTCAGTTTGGAGTCCTTAGTGGTCAGGCCAACGTTAACCTCGGTTTCGGTGGAGCAATCTACATAGTTTACCGCACCTACGGAGGTAACAATGTTACCGGTAATATCAACCTTGTTATTGCCTGCGCCGGTTACCTTGCCGTCTGCATCCTTCACAGTGTTTACATTAATCTTGCCGTTAGCTGCATAAATTGCGCTGTAGCCGTTTTTCTTATCTGTATCGACGATATTAATCTTGCCGCCGTTAACGTTAATGGTTGCGCCGCCGATGTTAGCAAACAGGCCGTTGCCTACGCCGGAAATATCTACATTGCCGTTGACATTAACAGTACCGCCAACTGCTCCGCCGTAGCCTGCATGCGCATAAATGCCTGCTGCGCCGTACTCATTGAAGCCACCACGCTTGCCGTCCAACACTACCTTCACGTCGCCGTTAACGGTGGTGCTGCCTGCATAGCTGTAAATGCCCATGGTGGAGTTATCGCCCTTAACGTCAATATCTACATTAGCATCAATGGTCAGGTTGCCCTTAGTCTGACGGATACCCTGTGCGCCCTGGCCGCTCTTTGTGCTATCGAGCTTAATAACCAGCTTGTCAGCCTTCACAGAGCTGTTTGCATCTACATCCTGTGCAATGCCTGCATTACCCTTGCTGGCATCGGTTACGTTGACAGTCAGGGTTTTGCCGCTTGCATCAATGGTTGTGCCTTTAACAAGATTCATGCCCTTAGCACCTTCACCGCTTACGTTGATGGAGGTTGCTTCGGTAAATTTATAGCTGCCGTCCTTAATTACGCCGCCCAGTACATATTCCAGATCCTTGTCCTTATCACCGGTCAGGGTGGTGTTGAAGCTGGTGGAAACCTGCTTCTCCGGAGCGCTCGGAACAGTAATATGCTGAGCACCGCTGCCCTTGCCGTCAGCCTCGTTGAAGAGGATGTCGCCTACGGCCATGGTTACGCTGTCGCTGGTCAGACCACCAGCAATCTTCACTTTACCGTCAAGGTTTCTCTCGCCCTTTGCATAGTTAGTATAGGTCAGCTTGCCTGCCAATGCGTTCAGAGTATCGTTGATAGTTTCTGCATTAATGCTCAGGCCTTTGTTGCTGGTAATCAGGTTAACAGCAGAGCCCTTTTCCGCATGTTTGATAACGGTATCGCCTGCATTGAAGGTTACGCCGTCGCCTGCATGCTCGTAGAAGATATTGGTGTTGCCGCTGTAATTATCAATGGTCAGCGCACCGCTTTCCTTCTGGTAGATGTTGCCCGCAGCTTCTGCGGTTGCACCGCCGGTCAGCTTAGCAACATGGCTGCCGGTGAATTTTTCACCCTGATATACGTTGGCCAAAGTACCCTGCTGCTCGTTGGTCCAGGTTGCACCGTTCTGCAGCCACAGATTTGCTTCGCCGGTAAACAACTTCTTGTTGCCACCCTGAGAAGCTGTCTTGCCGCCTTCAGGGAATTCGTTATAAATAACACCGGTCAGTTGGGAATCTTTAGTGGTCAGGCCCAGGTTTACCAGAGAATATTCATAGCAGTCAACATAGTTTACTGCGCCTACGGATACTACCACGTTACCGGTAATATCAACCTTGTTATTGCCTGCGCCGATTACATTGCCCTTTTCATCCTTAACGGTGTTCACATTGATAGCACCGCAGGTAGAATAAATTGCGCTGTAGCCGGTGTCGGTATTATCGTCCACAATATTAATTTTGCCGCCGTTAACGTTAATGGTGCCGCCGCCGATGTTAGCAAACAGGCCGTTGCCTACGCCGGAGATATCTACATTACCGTTTACGTTAACGGTGCCGCCAACTGCACCGCCGTAGCCTGCGTGTGCATAAATGCCTGCAGCGCCGTATTCGGCAAAGCCGCCGTGGTTACCGTCCAGCACTACCTTTACGTTGCCGTTGATGGTGGTGCTGCCTGCATGGCTGTATACGCCTACGGTATGTCTTTGGCCTGTAATATCAATATCTACATCACCGTCAATGGTCAGGTTGCCTTTATCCTGGTGAATTGCATGTGTTGTACCGCTTGCATCCTTGCTGTCCAGCTTAATAACAATCTTGTTGGCCTTCACATGGCTGTCAGCATTTGTGATTTGGGAAATACCTGCATTCAGTCTGGTGCCGTCGGTTACGTTGATGTTCAAGGTTTTACCGCTTGCATCAACAACAGTACCATCGGCAAAATCCATACCTCTTGCATCCTTGCCGTTCACATTGATAGTGGTATTTTCGGTAAATTTATAGCTGCCGTCCTTAACTGCGCCGCCCAATACATATTCCAGGTCAGCCTCGGTATCACCGGTCAGAGTGCTGTTGAAGCTGGTTGCAACCTGATGGTCGGGAGCCTGAACATTAAGATTGGTTACGCCGGTACCCTTGCCGTCAGCGCTGCCAAAGAGAATGTCACCTGCAGCTACAGTCAGGCTGTCGCTGGTCAGGCCGCCGGCAATCTTCACCTTGCCGTCAAGGTTTCTCTCGCCGTCTTTATAGTTGGTATAAGTCAGCTTGCCTGCCAGAGCGCTCAAAGTATCGTTGATAGTTTCCGCATTGATGCTCAGGCCCTTGCTGCTGGTAATCAGGTTTACTACGGAATCCTTTTCCGCATGCTTGATAATAGTATCGCCTGCGTTGAAGGTTACGCCGTCACCTGTATGTTCATAGAAGATGTTGGTGTTGCCGCTGTAATTATCAATGGTCAGCGCGTTGCTGTCCTTTTGATAGATATTGCCCGCAGCTGCTGCAGTCGCACCGCCTGCAAAGCTAGTTACCTGGCTGCCGTTAAATAAGGAATTGCCCTTCCAATCCTTTTCGGTGGAACCGTGCACTTCGTTGTTCCAGCTTGCACCGTTCTGCAGCCACATGTTAATCTGGCCGTTGCCGCTGGTCATATAGGTTACACCCTCCAGAGCGGATTTATCCGTATCCAGAGCTACGTTGATAACAGATGCGGTAGTATCGCCGGCTTTAATTGCTGCCAGGTTGCCTTTAATTGCAACGTCATGGCCCAGGCCGCCGGTTGCTTTGCCGTTTGCCAGAGCAACGTTCATATTGATTGTGCCGTTGCCAGCACGCAATGCAGCATAGCCACCCTTAGTGCTGCTGTCATTAACAGTAATCGCACCGCCGCCGTTTACGGTAATAACTGAGCCGTTGCCATTGGTATGCAGGCCGTTGCCGTTGGCGGTAATATCTACATCGCCGTTAACAGTAACAGTGCTGCTGGTTTTTCTGTAGGAGCTGCCCTGAGCCATAACTGCGGAGTCGGAGGTATGGTCATAGCCACCTCTGCCGCCGTCAATATCAGCCTTCAGGTTGCCGTTTACGGTTACATCCGCATTAGATGCCAGAACACCATATACATAGTTATTGTTGCCTACGGTATTGGTTGCGGTAATATCTACAGCACCGTTAACAGTAACGTTCTTTTTGGTAGTATTCCAGTCACCTGCCATAATGCCGGCATTTTTACCTGCATAATCAGCGCTGGAATTGATTACCAGCTTATCAGCGGTAAGCTCAAGCTTGGAGCCACCGTTATTGAAAATCTTGATTGCTGCGCTGTCGGTACCTGCTGTAGTTACAGTCAAAGTTTTGCCTGCTGCATCAATCTTCAGGTCCTTTGCGGTATCAATGCCGTTAACTGCAGTAATGCTGCTGTCATTGGCAAATTTATAGCTGCCGTCGCCTTGGATTATATCTGCCTTTGCATATTCCTCATCAGCGTCTGCATCACCGGTAAGTGTAGTGGTAAATTTGGTAGCAGCGGGTTTGCTATAGGAACCCTTGCCGTTATCGGCAAACTGAATCTTGCCGCTCTTAATGGTTACGCTGTCATTGGTCAGACCGCCGGCAATTTTTACGGTACCAAGCAGGTTTTCCGGATTATTTGCATAATCCGCGTAAGTCAGCTTGCCTGCCAGCGCATTCAGAACACTGTTCAGTTTTGCGCTGTCTTTGGTATCTATTTTGCTGCTGTCGGTTACCATGTTGATAGCAGAATCCTTTTCCGCATTGCGGATGATGACATCACCGGCAGTATAATCTGCGGAAGCAGAGCCATCATTGTCATGTTTATAGAATACAGTAGTATGACCACTGTAATTATTGATATCAATATTTGCTTTATTATCCTGGAAAATCAGGCCTGCATTAGCTTCGCTGCTGCCGCCGCTGAGCTTGTTGATATGGGTAATGCCGTCATATTTGTCATACTGCGGTGCGGAAAGTGCAGGCAGCTCGCCCAGGCTGATGCCGTTGGTCAGGGAGAGGGACTTGTGGTTCCATACTGCGTTATTCTGCAGCCACAGGTTAACCTCGCCGGTCTGTTTGATACCGGTATTGTCAACAACGCCGGTCCAGGAAGATTTATCATTGGTCAGGCCGATATTTGTCTGGCCTGTGCGATAAAAGTATGGTTCGCCGCGGCCGTCACCATCACGCATAGTCAGTACATTACCCTTGATAACAACGGTTTTATCTCTGGCTGCAGTGGCATCGGCATTGACATTGATAGTACCGCCGTAGTTGGCAATGCTGTAAAATGCCTCGGTATCATCCTCCGGCGTTTCAATATTTACATCACCGTTCGTGGTAATGGTAGAAGTTTTAAAATCGTCGGCATATTCTTTGCTGCCGGTTGTTTTTAAAGCTTTATAGTACGGGTCGGTAACCAGAGCGCTGCCCTTTACGGCCATATCAAGATTACCGTTGATAATAACGTCACCGCACAGGCCTGCACGGATGCCGACAGGCTGCCAACGTGCGCCTTTATAGGTCAGGAAACCGCCGTGAAGGTCACCGGAGGTTACGCCCCATTCGCCTTTAACGTTTTTGTCACGCAGAGTAACATTACCGTCAAAGGTTACAGAGCCTCTTTTGTCTACAGCCTCATCAAAGTTGCCTTCCAGCCAGCCTGCCTGAATAGCCATAGCAGAATAATCCTTGCTATGCATAATGCCGGTAAAATCACTTTTAATGACTACGGCACCGGGAACGTTACCATTCTTAACCAGGGATTTCGGAGAAGCTACATTAGAATTTTCAAAGGTAACTGCTTCGCCAAAATCAAATACGAGAGAACCGTCTGCGGCAACAGACACATTAGAGCCGAAGGTCTTGCTGTCTTCAGACTGCATACCCCAGATAGTGTTGTTATTGCCGCTATATGAAGCAGCAAATGTCTGCGGAACATAGCCTGCAGCAAGAATGCCGGCAGTTACTGCCAGCGCCAGCTTGGTTCTCCATGATTTTTTCGGAAATTTTTCCATACTTTGCCTCCTTTAATACACTCATAACAACTCAAAAAAATAAATAGCACAGCTTAACAAGGCTTAAACTGTGCTATCTTGAAAACTTATAACAGCAGATCAAGCAAAAATGGACTCTCATCGTGTAATAGACATACTACTACCGTCAAGTTAATAAAATCCATTCTCGCAGATCTTTACTAAATATCAATTAGTCAGTACCCTGACTTAAGATCATTACCATTTCATCCCTTGGTAAGAGGTTTAAGCTAAAGCTCAACGATGAAACAGCTCCCTTTCACAGTTGCGGACCAGCGCCAAAATTTCATTGGACTTCCCTGCGAAGAAGATATCCGGTAAGAATATCTTCACCTAATTGTTTGTATTAAATTGAACGACGCAAAAAGCAGCATCAGCTTCTCTTTTAGTCATTTGTATTTTAATCGGGGCGCATTAATTATATTTTCTCTTTTATTGAAAATATATATCACTTAGAGTCTACCACATGTGTTATTAAACGTCAAGTAGCAGTCAAATTTATTTGCATTACAGCACAGCAAGCAAGAAATCAGTATAAACATCGGCTCGAATCAGAAAATCCGCAAAAATCACCGATAATACAAATATAAGAAGCTCTCAAAAAAAATGTGCTGCATATCCGCCTTACAGCAGATATGCAGCACGTATATTGTCGTTTATAATTTTTTGGAGTTTGCCGCAGCGTTGCACAAGGCAGCACTGCAGCGGAGTATGAAAAATATGCGAGAGCTTAATCAGCCTATTAGAACTCGAAACGGAGACCAACGTTCATCTTCCACTTGCGTTCGAAGTTGCCGCTGAAGTCCTTAGCAATATCTGCATACAGATGTGCATTATTGCTGAAGTCATAAGTTCCGCCGAGCTTCATTTCCATCCAGGTTTCTTCACCGTCGAAGCTGGTGTGTTTTCTGTCACCATCGTTTGCAAAGTAGCTTGCGCTGATGTCGCCGTTAAACTCGTGTGCTGCGAACAGGCCTGCATATACGCGGCCTTTTTCGCTCTTCACGCCTGCTTCAAAGCCCAGTCTGCCAACGAAGCTGCTGTAACTGTCCTGAGAAATCTGCATGGTTGCGTTGTCGGTATGAGCAGTGTAATCCTTAGCACCTACCTGAGACCAGGTCAGCTGTGCTTTCGGAGTGAAGTATGCTTCTTCATCACCGAAGGTCTTGCCGTATTCCATGGTCAGGCCATAAGCATTGGCTTTGTAATCGCCGTTCAGCTTCAGGCTGCGGATTTCATTGTATACGTCATATTCGTTCTCAACACGGCCAACCTTCGCTGCAACGCGGAAGAAGGCATCGTTTTCGAAGTTCTTCACGCCGTATACGCCCAGGCTGTACATCTGGTTGTCACCCTTGCCGCCCAGCAGATAGTTGGAATCGCCGTTGCGGTAGTCGAATGCCACGCCGGTGTGCCAGCCGTTTGCTGCAGCCTTGTCGTAGCCAACCTGTACGCCATAGTATGTGTTGCTGTCCTTCAGGCCCTTAACATCGGAGCTGGTCTTGCCGCCCAATGCTTTTGCGAACATACCGTCTTCATCAGCCAAGTCTGCACCAGTGTAGGTGTCCTGCATGTTGTCACGCCAGGTGTGCAGGGAGGTGGTTGCTGCGCTTCTTACGCCCTTCATAACAAAGGTTTCATAATCGCCTTCGATGATCTGACTCCAATTTACACTGTCCAGATCATATTGGCCCTTGCCGTTTTCATCCCAGTGGATGGTGCCCAGGTTCTTGCTTACGCTGGAGGAGGTCAGTCCTTCGGCAATCTGTACCTTACCGCTCAGATTTTCGCCGTTTGCGGCATGATCCTTATAGGTAACCTTCTGTGCCAATGCCTTCAAGGTTGCTTCAACAGCTTTCTTATCGGTCATGGTAATGCCGCTGCCGTCGGTGGACAGAATTACGCCGGAGCCCTTGTCAGCCTTAGCAATAACGGTATCGCCGGACTTGTAGTCCTCAACCTTGTCACCTTTACCCTCATGGTCATAGATAACGGTTTCCCAACCGCTGTAATGAGCGATGTCCAGAGTTTTGGTTCTCTTGGTCATGTCAAGGAAGCCTTTTTCAGCCTCGGTCTTGCCGCCGTTGATGGTCAGGCCTGCATCAGCTGCACCCTTAGCCATTCTCAGCAGGGACATGCCTGCAGCTTCTTCGCCGTCAGTCAGCTTCCAGGTTGCACCGTTTGCCAGCCCCAGAGCAATGCTGCTGTCGCCGTCTACATTGTAGCCGCCGGTCAGCGTGGAGCCCTTTTCGGTCAGGTTGATTACTACGCTGCCGCCGTTTGCTGCATTGATATCGCCTTTAATAGTGCCGGTTGCTTTGCCGCTGTCTACGGTAATGTTGCCGCCGTCAGCATTCAGTGCGCTGTTGTTGCCGTTAACAACTACGTTAGCATCTGCACCTGCGTTGATTGCCGCATCGGTGCCGCTGATAACAGTGCTGCCGTTCAGAGTTACGTTGCCGTTTGCCGCATTGATGCCGGTTGCACCGCTGATATTGGTGTTGCCCTTAATATTAACGTTTGCACCTTCTGCATTGATGCCGGTTTCGCCCTTCAGCTCCAGCTTAGCCTTGGTGGTGTCGATTACGATGTCTTTATCGGTTGCACCTACTGCGGCGCCTTCTTTAACCTCAATCTTTGTCGGATCCTGAGTGAATACATAAGAGCCGTCTTCCTTCAGGATGCCGTCCATCTTCAGCTGGTAATCATCCTTAGCGTTACCGGTAATGCCCTGGTTGATTACATTGCTGCCCGGTTTTTGGGTTTCCGGATAGGTGAAGCCAGGCTTCAGAGAACCATCCTTCAGGCTGCCTTTACCGTCTTCGGCGCTGAAGGAGATATCGCCGGTCTGCATAGACTTGCTGCTTGCAGTCAGGCCGTCGGCAATCTTCACATAACCGGTCAGGTTCTTCTCACCGTTTACGAAGTTGCTGTAGGTCAGCTTGCCTGCCAAAGCATTCAGTACGTTAGCTACGCTGTATGCGTTATCCATTGCAATGCCGCTGTTATCGGTAATCATGGATACTACAGAGCCTTCTGCCGCATGCTTGATAACAGTGTCGCCTGCTGCGTAGTTTTCAGCTGCTTCACCGTTGCCGGTATGTGCGTAGAAGATGTTGGTGTTGCCGCTGTAGTTGTCGATGGTCAGGCTGTTAGCATCCTTCTGGAAGATGTTGCCTGCTTTAGCATCGCTTGCACCGCCTGCAAAGTTGGTTACATGGCTGCCGTTGAATAAACTATTGCCCTTCCAATCCTTTTCAGCAGAGCCGTGTACTTCGTTGGTCCAGCTTGCACCGTTTTGCAGCCACAGGTTAATCTGGCCGTTGCCCTCGGTCATGTAGGATACACCCTCCAAGGAGGATTTAGCGGTATCCAGTGCCAGGTTGATAACAGATGCTGTTTGGTCACCGGCTTTAACTGCTGCCAGGTTGCCCTTAATCGCAACGTCCTTGCCCAGGCCGCCGGTTGCTTTGCCGTTTTCCAGAGCAACGTTCATGTTAACGGTACCGTTGCCTGCACGCAATGCTGCATAACCGCCCTTAGCACTGCTGTCGTTAATGGTAATCGCACCGCCGCCGTTTACGGTTACAACAGCGCCGTTATTGTTAGCATGCAGACCGTTGCCGTTTGCAGTAATATCTACATCACCGTTAACGGTAATCGTGCTTGCATATTTTCTGTAGGAACTGCCTTGTGCAATAAGTGCGGAAACAGATGTATGGTCATAGCCACCCTTGCCGCCGTCGATATTAGCCTTCAGGTTGCCGTTTACAGTGATATCTGCTTTAGATGCCAGAACACCATATACATAGTTGTTGTTGCCTACGGTATTGGTTGAGGTAATATCTACATCAGCTGTAATGTTAACATTCTTTCTGGTAGTATTCCAGTCACCTGCATAAATGCCGGAGTTTTTGCCTGCGTATTCAGAGCTGGATTTGATAACCAGCTTGTCAGCCTTAATATCAACCTTGGAGCCGCCATCATTAAGAATCTTAATCGCTGCGCTGTCGGTACCTGCGGTATTCACGGTCAGAGTCTTGCCGGTTGCATCAATCTTCAGGTCTTTTGCGGTTTCAATTGCACTTACTGCTGTAATATCGCTTGCTTCGGTAAATTTATAAGTACCGTCCTCAGCGATTACGCCGCCCATCAGGTATTCTTCGTCTTGCTCCTTGTCACCGGTCAGAGTGGTGGTGAAGGAGGTCGTTACCTGATGGTCCGGAATTACAGGAGCGGATACGAAGCCGCCCTTACCATCTGCTTCATTGAAGGTGATATCGCCGGTCTTCAGTGCTGCGGAAGAAGCAGTCAGGCCGTCGGCAATCTTCACGAAACCGGTCAGGTTCTTCTCGCCGTTTACAAAGTTGCTGTAGGTCAGCTTGCCTGCCAGTGCGTTCAGTACGTTGTTAACGCTGTCCTTGTTGTCCATTGCAATACCGGTGTTGTCGGTAATCATGGATACTACAGAGCCTGCTGCCGCACCCTTGATAATGGTGTCACCTGCTGCGTAGTTATCAGCTGCTTCACCGTTACCGGTATGAGCGTAGAAGATGTTAGTGTTGCCGCTGTAGTTGTCGATGGTCAGGCTGTTCGCATCCTTTTGGAAGATGTTGCCTGCTTTAGCTTCGCTTGCACCGCCAACGAAGTTAGCGATTTCACTGCCGGTGAATTTATATTTTTCCCATTCGGAATCGCCGTATACATAACCATACTTCTCGTTATTCCAGGAAGCACCGTTTGCCAGAGTCAGGTTCATGGAACCGCTCAGGCCTGCATCTTTTTCTGCATCGAAATGTTTGTATGCAACGCCGGTCCATGCGGAATCTTCGGTAGTCAGCTTCAGGTTGATAACAGATTCCTTGCTGTCGCTCGCAAATTTCTGGCTCTGTTTGCCGAAGAGACCTGCATTACCCTTAACGGTAACGGTCTTGCCCTCGCCGCCAACATTAACGGTACCAAGAGCAGCGCCCAAAGCATGGAAGCCATAACCGTCCTCGTTGCTGTTATTCTTGATTTCGATATCGGCAGCGCCCAGGTTAACAGTTGCACCATCTGCAGCTACAACACCGGAGCCGTGAGCTGCGATAGTAGTCTTGCCGTCAACGGTTACGCTTGCACCTGCGCCGTTAGCGTTGATGCCGGCAATATTTCTCCAGGAGGATTCGCCCAAGGTAGTAGTGTTCTGACCTTTGATAACGTTATCAAGAGCCCACTCTTCTCCGTCCTTAGCCATCGTCAGATCGCCATGCAGCTTAATTTGGGCATTGCCGTTAGCGTTAACGCCGTAAACATTGTTATAGCCATGAGCCTTAATAGCGGTATTGCCGGTAACCTCTACCACAGCCTTCTCGCCTGCGCTCTTAGCATAAATGCCGATTGCGCTGCCTTCGCCGATCAGCGGGTTGCCGCTGCTGGTCTTACGGCTGTAGGTATTATCAATGTTGATATCCAGAGTACCTGCAGTAATGCTTGTTTTGCTGCCTGCAATGCTGTTGTCAATGCCGCGCAGCGGAATTCTGTTGTTCAGAATACCTGCGTTTTTATCAGGCGGAACAGTCTTGCTGTCCAGAGCTACGTTCAGCTTCAGAGTCTTGTCTGCAGCATTGATTACCAGATTTTCAACGCCTGCAGCGTTCTGTACAGCCGCACCGCTGATGATGAAGGAGCCTTCCCAATCCGGATCCTTTTCCTTATGAGTCATCTGGTTGATATTAATGCTTGCATCCTCAGCAAATACATAGGACAGGTCCTCCTGCTGTACTGCGCTGAATACGCCCTGCTTTTCACCGGTGATAGCATCGGTAAAGGTAGTCTTTTCACCACCGCCCGGATTTACGGTTTCTTCCGTGGTGTAGCCCTTACCGGTATCCTTATTGAATTTAATGGTATCAACCTTCAAGGTCTGGCTGCTGGAGGTCAGGCCGTCAGCAATCTTAACAGAACCGTTCAGGTTGTTTTCGCCGCTTGCAAAATTGCTGTAGGTCAGCTTGCCTGCCAGTGCGTTCAATACGTTAGCTACGCTTGCATCGTTATCCATGCTTATGCCGGTGTTGTCGGTAATCAGGCTAACTGCGGAGCCTGCTGCCGCACTCTTGATAATGGTGTCGCCTGCTGCGTAGTTGCTTGCGTTTTCACCATTGCCGGTATGTGCATAGAAGATATTAGTGTTGCCGCTATAGTTATCAATAGTCAGGTTATTGCTGTCCTTCTGGAAGATGTTGCCTGCAGCAGCTTCGCTTGCACCGCCTGCCAGCTTAGCTACATGGCTGCCTTCAAATGCTGCATTGGTTTTGCCCCATGCCTCATTGTTCCAGGTTGCGCCGTTAGCAAGATAGAGGTTAATGATACCCTTGAACGGGAAGCCTGCACTGCCATTATCTTTACTAAAGGCAACACCTGTCCAAGAAGATTCTTTGTCAGACAAGCCAATATTAATCGTACTGTCAGCATCGTCCATATCAAAGTTAGCAAATGCCTTTGCGCTATTAGCAATTGCATTACCTTTAATTACGGTAGTAACGGTGCCTGCTGCATTCTTGTCAGCATTCATGTTGACATTAACAACGCCGCCATCAGATTTCAATGCATAATTTTCATTCTTTTGGTCAGCAGCAATCTGAATATTACCGCCGCCAACAGTAACGGTAGAACCGGTTCTGATAGCAGTCAGTGCATTACCATTTGCCAGACTAATATCAACCTTACCGTCTACATTAATGATAGATGCTTTGCCACCAAAATCCTTTGCATCCTCGGCCCAAAGACCATGAGTACGTCCGAAGCTGTCATTTGCCAGCTTAAGGTCACCGTGAATATCCACACGGCTGCCATTATTTTGAGCCAAAATACCATAGGCTGGATTAGTTGTGTCAGAATGAGCATTAACAGTAGTAGTAGCTGCTGTGATATCAACATTGCCATTCTTCACAACAAGGCCGGAACGGTCAAAACCATCAGCGTCAGCACCCCAACCTCCGGCAGCGCCGATTACCAGCTCGCCAGCAGTAATTTTAGTTGTACCTGCAATATTATGATTAAATGCTACACCAACGCTGCTCCAGTTGCCTTTCTTAGCAGTCATTACGAGCTTATTGTTGCCTGCATCAACGGTCAGCGGTGCTTTTGCATCTACTGCGGATTCAGCATCTGCTTTAATCGTAGTATTAGCACCGAAAACATACTTGCCGTCCTGAATGTTGCCTGCATATTCGGTATCAGTTGCAGCGTCACCGGTCAAAGCAGTAGTAAACTCTGTCTTAGGCGGAACAACAGGAGTTTCGGTAGGATAGCTGCCTTTGCCGTCCTCTTTGCTGAAGGTAATGTCGCCGGTCTTCAGTGCTGCGGAGGAAGCAGTCAGGCCGTCGGCAATCTTCACATAACCGGTCAGGTTGCTTTCGCCGTTTACGTAGTTGCTGTAGGTCAGCTTGCCTGCCAGTGCGTTAAGTACGTTGGCTACGCTGTCCTTGTTATCCATTGCAACACCAGTGTTATCGGTAATCAGGGAAACAACGGAATCCTTCTCTGCATGCTTGATAACGGTGTCGCCTGCTGCGTAGTTGCTTGCTGCTTCACCATTGCCGGTATGTGCGTAGAAGATGTTGGTGTTGCCGCTGTAGTTATCAATAGTCAGGTTATTGCTGTCCTTTTGGAAGATGTTGCCTGCTTTTGCTTCGCTCTCACCGCCAACCAGTTTTGCTACATGGCTGCCTGCCCATTTTTCGCCGACCTTAGGATTCTTAATAATCTTGTCAACAACCTCGTTATTCCAGGTTGCGCCGTTTTGCAGCCACAGGTTTGCTGCACCGGTAAAGGTTAAGTCACCTTGAGCTACGCCGTCACCGAAGCTGTTTTGAACAACACCGGTCAGACTGGATTTATCTGTAGTAAGGCCAAGGTTAATTTCGCTCTTTGTGCCATGAATATCAGAAACATTCACTGCGCCGGTAGTAACGCCGATGTTGCCCTTGATGGTTACATCATTCTTATCTGCGCCGGTAACATTGCCGTTTTCATCTTCAACGACGTTCATGTTAACTACGCCGTTTTCAGCTCTGATAGCAGAATAGCCAACAGTTTGTCCTTCCTTAACAACAATGCTGCCGCCCTTAACGGAAATCTTGCTGCCGCCGGCATTAGCAAACAGGCCGTTGGCATTGCCTTGGAAGTCTACATTACCGTTAACGGTAATAGTGCCGCCCTGGGTTTTTCCCATGCTGCTGGTTGCGTACAGGCCGCTTGCACCATAGTAATCATTGCCGCCATCGTTGCCTTCAATATCCAGCTTTACATCGCCGTTTACAACAACGTCGCCTTTGTTATAAATACCGATAGTATCAGCATCGCCGTTAGCAGTAATATCCAGCTTGCTGTCAATAGTCAGCTTAGCATTCTTATTGGTAACGTTGATACCCTTCAGGCCGCTGCCTGTAACAATATCCGTACCGGTAAGCTCCATCTTTAAGGTATCAGCCTTAATAACAGAATTATTTTTAATGTTGACTTTGATGCCTGAACCAATTTCTTCTACATCCTTAACAACCAGAGTCAAGGTTTTTCCTGCTGCGTCGATAGTTACATCTTCGCCCAGGTCAATAGCATATTGGTTGGTAATCTTGGTATCCTGAGTAAATTTGTATACTCCGTCCTTAATTACATCTTTATACGCCTCGTCCGCAAAATCCATACCGGTAAGGGTTTTGGTGTATTCTTTTACAGTCGGTACTTCGGGATTAACCGCACCGGCATTATAAGAACCCTTGCCATCTTCCTTATTGAAGCTGATATCACCGGTCTTCAGTGCTGCGGAGGAAGCAGTCAGGCCGTCGGCAATCTTAACATAACCGGTCAGGTTGCTTTCGCCGTTTACGTAGTTGCTGTAGGTCAGCTTGCCTGCCAATGCGTTCAGCACGTTGGCTACGCTGTCCTTGTTATCCATTGCAACACCGGTGTTATCGGTAATCATGCTTACAACGGAGCCTGCTGCAGCACCCTTGATAACAGTGTTGCCTGCTGCGTAGTTTTCAGCTGCTTCACCATTGCCGGTATGTGCGTAGAAAATGTTGGTGTTGCCGCTGTATTTATCAATGGTCAGACTGCCGCTGTCCTTTTGGAAGATATTGCCTGCTTTGGCATCAGCTTCACCGCCGACAAGCTGGTTTAGGCTGCTGTTATGATAATTATAATCGCCTTTTCTTTCATTGGTCCATTGCGCACCGTTGGCAAGCAGCATATATACTTCACCGGCACCGTTATCATTGAAAATGGTACCTTTGAAATAGGATTTGTCGGTATTCATGCCCAAGGTCAGAATGCCCTGATCCTTTTGCTGATCCTTAACCAGAATATTGCCTTCAACCTGTACATCACGGCTGCCTTCTGCCGCAACAATGGCGCCGTCCTGCAGCTTGGAATTGATAGACAGCTCGCCGCCGCTGACAACAGCTGCACGTCCCATAGCCGCCTTAATTGCGCCGCCGCCGATATAAGCGGTAGGTGCCTTGTCGATATCGTAAGAGGAGTTACCGCCTCTTACGGTAATAACATCGCTGTCATTGCCTACATACAGGTCAACCATGCCGGAAATTTTCAAATCGGCACTGCCGGTATTTTTCCATACCTCAATAGCGTTTTCAACCTGAGGCTGGCTGGAGTGGAATTTTACAGCGTTTTCCCAACCGTCGGCATTATTGATGGTCAGGCTGGCAAGTCCCTTGCCGTCGCCGTAAGAGCCCTCTTGGTTAGTACCTGCAACGTAAATACCGCGCAGCTTGCCTGCACTCAAAAAGCTACCTTTAGCAGAAAGCTCCATACCCTTAACGTTGTTGATTACCAGATCGGCAGAGCTAACATGAATAGCGTTCGGACTTACAGCCCTTACGTTATTAACTCCTTTAGGTTGGTCGACATTCAGTGCCAGATCAAGACGATGGCCTTGCATATCAATGGTAACCGGTTTGTTTCCGGCTATATAGATACCGCCAAACATCGGTGTCCAATGGTTAAAATCCTGGTCCGATGCATTAGGCTTTAAGGTTACATCCTCATTAAAGGTGTAGGTGTGTGTTTTGGCATTATACACACCTGCTTCTTTCCAATATGTACGCACAGCGCTGCCATATTGGTTACTTTCAGTAATAGCCTTGTCATGCACGCTTGCTGCAAATGCATTATTAGCACCTAAAACAGCTGCGGCAACGGCCAGTGCTAAAAGAGCTTTTCTCTTCTTTTGACTAAGCTTCAGCATATAGTCCTCCTTATCAAAAAATCAGGAAAAAGCAGAAACAACCACTGCTTCTGCTAACCCCTCTGCGCAAAGTCATTCTCCGCGCAGTTTATATAGAAACCGGCCAGGCTGCTTCTCATCAGCGCAGCCTGCGATTTCATAACAAAATTATTCAGCTTATCATAAACATGCTGCGTTCATTTCAGCGCTTTGATAACCTCGTCGGTAAGATCCTTGCCGCCTGCTACCATAGCATTCATATTTACAACACTGTCAATATTGTTTGCTTTAGCTACGTCAAGAATAGTTTTGTTGATTTTTCTTTGTACAGGAGCCATCTTCTTCTGTTCAAAGTCTGCCAGCTGCTTGCTGAGCTTTTCAGCCAGAGCCTGCTTATCAGCATCGCTCATGTTAGCAGATTGCTTGTTGAACTCTTCCTGCAGGCGAGTTTTTTCCTGTGCTACGGATTTGGCGATTTCGGTAATTCCCGGATAGCTGTTCAGAACAGCATTAACATTAACAACACCTACAGGTGCGGCAAACGCACTGGCGCTGATACCCAAAGCCATAACAGCACTCATCAGCAAAGTCATAAGTTTCTTTTTCATTTCTGCCACTCTCCTTATTTAGCCCAAACGGCTTCCATAATGTTGCCGTATTGTGCTTCCATAAATTTAACTGCTTCACCCATGATAGCGTTTACCAAAGCCGGGTTGAAGGTGGTATTTTCAGCAGTAATGCATGCGTTCAGCATGAAGTCGCCTCTCTCGGAAACGGTGAATTTGAACGGACGAACATTGTTGTTCATGTTGTTGATAGCACCGGCAAGTGCTTTCAGCTTTTCTTCATCGATTACTTGCGGAGCGATTTGCACCTGCAGCAGCATATAAACGCTGTCGTCCATCAGCAGAGCCATCGGCAGCAGCTGACCCTTAACTTCCATGCGGCTGCGGAAGATAGTGGTATGGTGCTCGTCCTCCAGCTTTTGGATATCGAAGCATTCGATTTTATTGTCCGCCAGGAACTGAGTCATCTTCTCGATTTTGTTTTCCATTTCGGTTACTTTAGTTTCTTCTTTAGTAGCTTTTGCCATGATAAAAATCTCCTTTACGTCATCAAAAAAGTTTTTATATGATACGGAGCAGAGCTTACTGCTCCGTATATAACATGATTAATACTCAGCTTAGAAGGTGTACTGCATGCCTACTACGAAGCTTCTGCCAGGCATAGCATACCAGCTGTCGGCACCGCCACCCCAGATAACGTCTGTGTGCTCAGCCCACAGCTTGTTGAAGATGTTGTCTACTTTAACGTAGAACTTAGTCTGCTTATCAGCTGTGTAATTAAGAGCAAGGTTGTAAACGCCATATTTATCGGAAGGCCAGCCCTTAACGCCTTCCTTCATGCCGCGTTTATCACGGATGAAGTAGAAGCCGTCGAAGGCAGCACTGAATTTATCCTTGTCATAGTATACACCGAAGGTTGCTTTGTCCTTAGGTGCATAGCCCTGAGTAAAGCTGTCCTTTTCATCATAGAACAGGTGTGCCCAGCCCAGCTTAACAGTTACAGCATCGCTCAGACGAGCATTGTACTGTGCGTTCCAGCCGCGGGAAATACCGCCTATGCTGTTCTGATACTGGCCATAGTTAGGATCGTCCTTGTCGGTGGTGCTGTTCATAGTCATGCCAACACCGGATTTGGTTTCGAACCAGCTCAGCATCATGTAATTATCGGGTGTAAATTCGTGGTTGTAACCGATAGATGTTGTACGGCCTTCGGAAGCACGCAGGTCTGCATTACCGTATTTATGGTCATACAGCTGTGTCAGGCTCGGCAGAATGTAGTAATCGCTGCGGCCTGCATACAGAGTATCCTTCTCGGTAATATCCCAACCCAGCTTATAGCTGATGGAGTTATGGCATTCATAGCTGTCAGGTCTGTCGTGACGAATACCGCCGGATAAGGTTACATGCGGCACAAGCTCCCAATCACCCTGCAGGAACAGAGAAGTATTGCTGGTTTCCTTGTGGTTAGTATTATCCTTGCCCTTGCTGTATTCGATACCGCCGACCATAGTATATCTGTCGGTCTGATATTTGAAGTTATCGCTGTACAGCTTGTATTCCAGATTGCTTGTAATTGGCTCGGAAATATCAGTATCCTCTCTGCCCGGCTTATCCCATGAGGATTTTTCTTTGGTTGCACGATACATCAGAGAATTGCTCCACTGATCGTTAATCTGCCAATCATGCTTCAGAGTTACGCTATTGCTGTCGTACAGGCCTACATAATGACCGCCGTATACCAGGTCGGTACCGCTGAAGTTGGAGCCGATGGTTTCATAGTTCAAGGTCAGCTTATTGGCATCGTTGAATTTATACTCAAACTTAGCACCGCTGCTCTTGGTATTGCTCTGACCCGGCCATTCCTTACCGCTGCCGTCCTTGCTGGTGCCGGAAATGGTTCTGTCATGGTAAATATTGTAGCTTACCTTGTCTTTGGCAGCCTGAGTATTGAATTTATAGGCTTCCTTGCCGAAGCTGCCCTTGGCAATATCAATAACGGTTTTTGCACCTTCAGGTCTTCTGGTGATGATGTTGATAACACCGCCCTTGGCACCGCTGCCGTACATGGTAGCAGCACTGCCGCGCATTACCTCGACGCGCTCGATGTTATCCATATTGTTCATGAGTGCGGCAAACATATAACCGCTGCTGCCTGCGCCCTTGAAGTCGTTAACACGCACGCCGTCAACCAGGATAACAACGTCCTTGCTGCCGTTGATACGGATACCGCTCATGTTGGCATTCAAGCCGTTGGAGCCGTAATCCAGGAACTGGACGCCTGGAACGGTACGCAGAACCTCTTCCACGTTGTCCATGTGCATCTGCTCGATTTCTTCACGGCCAACAACGCTCATATCTGCCTTAGCCTTCAGGATGGATTCCTCCATACGGGAAGCTGTAATAACGATAGGAGCCAGCTCAAAGCTCATTTCGTCAAAATCTGCTGCGGTCGGCTCCGGCGCATCGTAGCTGGTTACGGTTTCAACATATTTCGGCTCGGAATGCTCTGCAACAGCAGTAGTTTCTTCTGCTTCCTGCACTGCAGGCTGAGCATTAAGGTTCTGCTCCTGTGCAGCGATACCCGGCATAGCGTCAGTTTTTACGTTAGCAGCCGCATTTTCCTGTACTGCTGCGGTTTCACCTGCGATGAACTGTTCAGCCTCTGCCTGACCGGCAATTTCCTGCTCATGCTTCGGCAAACGGTCAAGTGCAAAGCGCAGGCCGCCGCTGAACTTCCAGTCGTGCTCGTAATCTGCACCGTAGCTGCGGGATACATCAAAGTATGCGCTTGCGTTAGGCTTAATATTCAAGGTAGTGCCAAGGCTCATTTCTGCCCAGGTTCCCTTAGTTTCTACAGAGGTAGTTTTGCTGCCGCCGTCCTCTGCGCTGTAGCTGCCGGTAATATCGCCGGAGAACTCATGCGCCAGGCCGAAGCGTGCATAAACAGAGCCCAAGCGACCGGTTTTGCCGAGCTCTAAGCCCAGACGGCCAACCAAGCTGTTGTAGTTGCCCTGGTTAACGTCCAGAACCTCACCGCCGTCGGTTACGGCAGCAAAGTTTCTGCCGCCCAGATGTGCCCAGGTCAGCTGTGCCTGAGGCTCAAGGTAGCTCTTATCTGTACCGATACGTTTTGCCAGACTTGCGGTAGCACTGTAGCCGCGGTTTCTGTAGGTACCGTTCAGCTCGGTGCCGATGCCGTTGTGTACGCTGAACTCGTTGCGTACACTGCCGGCCTTAGCTGCAAAGTCCAGATGTGCGCCGTCGCCCAGGTCCTTGGAAGCATACAGGCCGAAGCTGTACAGCTTGTTGTCACCGGTATTGCCGCCGATATTGCCGAAATCGTCATCGGTATAGTTGTAGCTGGAGCTGCCCTTCTGATAATCAATAGCAGCACCTGCAATCCAGCCGTGGTCATACATACGGTCAAAGCCAACCTGTGCACCCCAATAGCTGTTGCTAAGATCAACCGCATTTGCATTGTAGGTATCCTTACCACCGTAGGTCTTAGCCCAGATGCCGTCACTCTCCATATGCGCACGCAGCAAATCGCCGCGATAAATTACGTTCGCAGCATTATCACGCCAGGAAAGCATTGCGCTGGTGGTTGCCGCTCTTGCGCCCTTCATCAGTGCGGTTTCGTAATCGCCGGTAATATTGATACCGCTGCCGCCGACAAAGCTGCCTACACCACCGTTAGCACTGTCAAATTTCATATCGCCGATCCAACGGGAAATACTGGAAGCAGTTAAGCCGGAGGTAATCATAGTTTTACCGGTCAGGTTTTCGTCAACACCGGCATTGCCATAGTAAATCTTCTGGCTTAATGCCTTGAAGGCTGCTTCTACAGCGTCCTGATCATTAGTCTTGATGTTCTTGCTGCTTGTTGCCGCAATCAGCATAGAACCCTTATCTGCTTTTTCAACAGTGAAGTTGCCGCCCTTGTAATCGCTTACATCGCTGCCTGCATTATCATGGTCATAGCTTACGATATGAGTACCGCCGAAGCTGCCTACGGTAACAGCACCGGCATCGGGAGCCATGCTGATAAAGCCGTTAACGGGAATTTCTACTTCCTCGTTATTACCGCCGTTCGGATTGATATATTTAATAGTCTTAGCAATACCCTTGCCGCCCTTCAGGCTGTTTACATAGGTTGCGTCGGTGCCGTTATTATTCCATACACCGCCGGAAAGAGTCAGGTTCAGCTCGGCATCGGCATTTTTATGCGCGCCGGTCCATACCGCACCGTCAGCAACAGTCAGGTTAACAGTGCCGTCGTCACCGACAGCCGCAGCTGCCGCACCCGGCTTCACAATGCTGCCCAGGAATTTGCCATCAGCAACAGTCAGGTCGATTTTGCCGCCGTTAGCAACAGTAAGATTGCCCTCTAAAGAGCCCTCTTTATATTTGCCGTCGGCATCCATGTTATCCTTATTGATGTTAACTACGGAAGCGTCACTGATAATATTGCCCTTGATAACGCCATTGCCCAAGGTAACCTCAGCGCCGTTTGCTGCCTTAACAGCATTCTCTGCCGCAGGCTTATCGCCGGCAGCATCCTTGTTGATATTGGTAATACCCATGCTGATAACCTTACCACCGTCAGCAACGATAGCATCCTCTTTTGTGGTCAGATGTAAAGTGCGGGAAGTAATGTCTACAGTATTGCCGTTGGTAACAATGCCCTGTTTAGCATCCAGAGTCAAAGCAGTATCTGCTGCCTTAACAGTAATGTCGGCAGCTGCATCGATAGCAGTACCGTTCTCTACGTCAATTTTGGTAGATTGGGTAAATTTATAGGAGCCGTCCTGCTGACGGATATTGGCAGAGGTATAATCGCTGTCTGCAGAAGTACCGGTCATGCCGCTGGTGATTTCCGCAGTATTCTGCTCTCCTTCCTGCGGCTTGGTGTAACCGCCTTCACCGGTTTTCTCGTTAAATTTAATCATACCCTTAGCTTCAGCAGTAATGCTGGAGGCAGTCAGGCCGGAAGCAATCATAACAGTACCGGAAAGATCTCTTTCGTTATTCACATAACCGCTATAGGTCAGCTTGCTTGCCAAAGCATTGAGTACTGCTTCAACCTCATCACCGTTTTTAATGTCGATATTTTTATTATCGGTTGCCAAGGTAACATTAGCACCGGCATTCGCATGCTGAATAGTCACATCACCGCCGATGAAGTCAGCCTTTTCCATGCCTTTATTATTGTGCTTATAAACGATGGTATTGTAGCCGCTGTAATTTGCAATATTCAGCTTTACATCACTGTTCTGGTAAATAAAGCCGCTGTTGGCAGACTTTTGGCCGCCGACAAGCTTATTAACATAAGATACGCCGTCAAAATTATCATAGCTCGGCTTGCTGTATGCCGGCATGTGGCTGTAATCCAGACCGTCTACACGGGAGGTTGCTTCATGAGTCCACTGTGCGCCGTTGCTCAGCCAAACATTAACCTCGCCGGCATGGTCGGTGCCTGCGTTATCAATAACACCCTTCCAGGTAGACTCCTTAGTGGTCAAACCGATATTAACACGGCCATCCTGATATACGTCAGGCTTATCGGTACGCTCAGAACGCTTCAGAGCGATAACGTTACCGATAATATTTGTTGTTTTGCCTTCGGCAGCTACGAGATTTTCGTTTTCAAGGGAATATTTATCCTTGCTGTTATTGGTATCAACAACGTTGATGTTAATGGTACCGCCGTAGCTGGCCATAGCATAATATGCTTCCTTAAAGCTGCCGTCTTCATTTCTTTCGTCAGACGGAGTTTCGATTTTGATAGAGTCGCCCAGCAGACTGATTGTTGACAGCTTGCAGCCAAGCATTTTGTCATCAGTTTTTGAATAGGTATTCGTCTGTACCGCAGTACCGCGTACAGCAACATCCACATTACCGTTTACAGTAATGCTGGCATCAAGGCCGCCGACGCTGAAAGCGCTAGGCTGCCAACGTGCACCGGTATAGTTAACGTCCGTCGGGTCCATAGAGGTTACACCGCCGGGACCGATATTGCCGTGAACGTTTTTAGTAATAATACCCCAAGGACTGTTGGGGTCATCCTTGCGCATCTTCACGTTGCCGTTGATAGTCAGCTCAGTGCCGCCTGCTGCGCCGACACCTACAGAAGCATAGGCAGAATAAGCAGTAATATCCAGATTACTGTTTACTACAACCTTACCGCCGCCTGCTGCCAGGCCGGTTACACCTGCAAAATCATTTTTTCTGGTGTTGGTCTGGTATAAGTGCAGCGTACCCTTATTGCCATCACTGTCAACGTTATTCAAAACATAATCATAGCCATCATTATCCCTATCGGTCATAATAGCATCCTTATTTTTTACGGTAAAGGTGTGGTCCTTACCCTGAAAATCATAGGTAACGGTGTTGCCGTTTTGTACAACTGTATTACCGTCACCGCCGATAATTGCCATATCACTTTCAGCATTACCGGTAAGACCCTTGGTGTATTCCGCAGCCCAGACAGGTGATACGGTAAAGCATGATGTGCATACTGACATCAAAACGCCGGCAGCAAGCAGCTGCCATCTTTTTTGTTGATAACTCCTCATACTCTCACTCACTCCTTGCAATATGATTGCTTAAAAATATTTTTTATCTATAAAAAACAAAAAAGATTAGCACACACTAATAACGAAAGGAAAATTTTGCAATCAAAATGCCCAAAAATTCCCTCTCATTAAGTGCGTCTAATCTCGTAGACCCTTAATATGTACAATCAGTCAGTACCCTGGCTTAAGATCATTGCCACTTTATCCCTTGGTAAGAGGTTTAAGCAACAGCTTAACGACAAAGCAGCTCTCTTTCACAGTTGCGGAACAGCGTCGAAATCACATCAGACTTCCCTGTTAAGAAGATATCCGGCAAAATATCCTCACCTGATCGTCTATAATTATATAATTTAATAACAAAGCAGTAGTAATTTTTTCCTTTTGTAAAGAATGTTTTTTCTCAGGGGTGTATTACTTATATTTTTCTGTTATTGGTATTTTTTATCATATAGAGTTTACCATAATCAATCTATTGCGTCAAGTGAAATTTGAAGATATTGTAAATTAAATCACTGCAAGAAGCATAACGCCATAAACATCAACTCGCAGTAACACCTCAAGCAAATTATCTGTAAACTGCTTCTATTAATTATATTTAAAAGCAAAGCAGCCATCCGCCTTACAACGGATAACTGCTTCGCTTTTCTTATGATTTTTACTTTTGCTGCAGCGCTGCCTTGATAGGGCCGCAGCCGGTTTATAAAAGAAGGGGAAAAACTTATTTAAGCAATCAGAACTCGAAGCGCAGGCCGGCACTTGCCTTCCACTTACGCTCGAAGTCGCCGCCAAAGTCCTTAGCAAAGTCTGCATAGATATGGCAGGTGTTGTCGCTCAGATCATAGCTGCCGCCAATGCTCATTTCCATCCAGGTATCCTTGCCGTCGAAGCTGGTGTGCTTGGTGCCGCCGTCCTTAGCGAAATAGCTTGCGCTGATGTCGCCGTTGAATTCATGTGCACCATACAGGCCAACGTATACGCGGCCTTTTTCGCTCTTAGCGCCTGCTTCAACGCCGAAACGTGCTACCAGGCTGCTGTATGCGTCCTGGTCAATTCTCATGCTGTCGTTCGGAGTATGGGCAGTGTAATCCTTGCTGCCTACCTGAGACCAGGTCAGCTGTGCCTTCGGGGTGAAGTAGCTTGCCTCAGTGCCGAAGGTCTTGCCATATTCCATGGTCAGGCCATATGCATTGGCTTTGTAATCGCCATGGAGCTTCAGGCTGCGGATTTCGTTGTAAACGTCGTATTCGTTTTCAACGCGGCCAACCTTCGCTGCTACGCGGAAGAAGGCGTCGTTGTCAAAGCTCTTCACGCCGTATACGCCCAGGCTGTACATCTGGTTATCGCCTTTGCCACCCAGCAGGTAGTTGGAATCGCCATTGCGGTAGTCAAACGCTACGCCAGTATGCCAGCCGTTTGCCAGAGCTTTGTCATAACCAACCTGTACTCCGCGGTAGGTGTTGTCATCTTTAACACCCTTAACATCGGAGCTTGTCTTGCCGCCCAGTGCCTTAGCGAAGATGCCGTCTGCATCTGCCAGGTCCGCACCGATGTAGGTGTCCTGCATGTTGTCACGCCAGCTGTGCATGGAGGTGGTTGCAGCGCTTCTTACGCCCTTCATTACCAGGGTTTCATAGTCGCCGTTGTAAATTTCGCCCCATTTTATGCTGCTGGGATCAAATTTGCCTATACCGGTTGTTTCATCCCACTTCATGGCACCTGTCTTGCCGGCAGAAGTCAAACCTTCGGCAATTCTTACCTTACCCTTCAGGTTAGCGCCATTTGCTGCATGGTCGGTATACTGAACCTTTTCTGCCAATACTTTCAATACTGCTTCAACCTCAGCCTGACTGTTAATATTGATATTATTGCTGTCGGTGAACAGAATTACACCAGAGCATTCTTTAGCATTACTGATAACAGTATTGCCGGATTTGAAGTCTTGTGCTTCGCTGCCTTTATTATCGTGATTATAGATAATGGTTTCCCAACCGCTGTAATCAGCAATTTGGAGAGCCTTGCTTCTCTTAGTCATGTTCAGGTAACCGGTTTCAGCTTCGGTTTTACCGCCATTAATGGTCAACCCTTTTACAGGAGCTACAGCCGGAGCTTTTGCAATTCTCAGCAAGGACATGCCTGCAGCTTCCTCGCCGTCGGTCAGGTTCCAGGTTGCACCGTTTGCCAGGCTCAGTGCAATGCTGCTGTTGCCATCAACATTGTAGCCGCCGTTCAGTACGGAGTTCTTTTCGATCAGGCTGATTACTACACTGCCACCGTTCGCTGCATTGATATCGCCGGTAATAGTGCTGCTTGCGTTGCCGCTGTCTACGGTAATGTTGCCGCCGTCAGCATTAATGCTGCCGTTGATGGTCAGTGCGCTGTTGTTGCCGTTAACATTTACGTTAGCGTTTTCACCTGCGTTGATTGCCGCATCGGTGCCGCTGATAACAGTGCTGCCGTTCAGGGTTACGTTGCCGTTTTCAGCGTTGATACCGGTTTCACCCTTCAGCTCGAGCTTAGCCTTGGTGGTGTCGATTACGATGTCTTTAGCAGTTGCATTTACTGCCGCGCCTTCTTTAACCTCGATAACGGTCGGATCCTGAGTGAATACATAGGAGCCGTCTTCCTTCAGAATGCCGTCTTTTTTGTATTCATAGTCAGTCTTAGCATCGCCGGTAATACCGCTGTTTAGCTTGCTGCTCTCAGGAGTCTGGGTATCGGGATAGGTGAGGCCCGGAGCAATGGAGCCATCCTTTAAGCTGCCCTTGCCGTCCTTGCTGCTGAAGGAGATATCGCCGGTCTGCATAGCCTTGCTGCTTGCGGTCAGGCCGTCGGCAATCTTCACATAACCTGTCAGGTTATTTTCGCCGTTTACGAAATTGCTGTAGGTAAGCTTGCCTGCCAAGGTGTTCAGCACGTTAGCTACGCTGTATTCGTTATCCATTGCAATACCGCTGTTGTCGGTAACCAGGGATACTACAGAGCCTTCTGCCGCATGCTTTATAATGGTGTCGCCTGCTGCATAGTTATCAGCTACTTCGCCGTTTCCGTTGTGTGCATAGTAGATATTGATGTTGCCGCTGTAGTTGTCAACAGTCAGATTCTTGCTGTCCTTTTGGAAGATGTTGCCTGCATGTGCTGCATCAGCACCGCCGGTAAAGTTGGTTACATGGCTGCCGGTAAAGCCGCTCGGAACCTCTTTGCCGTTCTTCTCGTTTGTCCAGGTTGCACCATCTGCCAGCCAAAGGTTAAATGTGCCATAGCTGGTGGAATCATCACCGGAAGTAACTTCGTAGAGGCTGCGGCCGTTCCAGCTGCTGTCTTTCCCCTGCAATGCCAGATTAACGGTAGAAGAGGTAGAAGTTGTTTCATCCTCCCAATAATCATAGGTTTCTGCAGACTTGGTGAAGACATCGCCATCAATCTTGACAATGCCTGCGCCAGCTTTGCCATTCTTAACATTGACGTTGATAATGCCGTTATCGTCAGAATTCAGCGCAATGTAATTAGCTGCCTTGCTATCCTTTTGAATATCCAGATTGCCGTTCATGGTAACAGTTCCGCCGCTGCCACTGTAAATGCCATTGCTTTCTGTCTGCGCAGATGTAGTAATGGTGGTGTCTGCGTCAATGGTAATCTTACCGCCGGTTGCATAAACACCCTGGGCCCTGAAGCCGGTGGTATCAGTGCTGAGCTTCAGACTCTTAGCCTTAATAGTAATGTCTTTGGACTTTCCATAGCTGAGGCCGGTAGCTACCGCACGTGCAACATTGCTGCCCTTAAGAACATGGTAGGCTACGTCCAAACTGTGTCCGTCGGCATTAATCGTAATCGGTCCGCCACTGGATTCAATAGCACTCAGGTTGGAGCTGTAATCGCCCTTAGTTACATTAATAACTGTATCCTGAGTAAAGTTGTAAATGCCTTTTCCGGTTTCAATTCCCAGACTTACATACTTTTTATCAAGATTGCCGGTGATTGGATCAGTAATAACAGAATCGTCCATTTCGGTATATTCATATAAGCCCTGACCAGGTGTCTTGGTGCCGGTTGCATCGGTTGAGAAGCTGATATCACCGGTCTTTAAAGCTGCGGAAGAAGCAGTCAGGCCGGAAGCAATCTTGACAGTACCTGCCAGCTTGCCATCATTAGCGGTGTAGAAGAGCTTCTGTGCCAGCTTGTTAAGAACTTCATTGACGGTATTCTGATCTTCAGCCTTATCATAGGCGTTAAAGCCTTTGGTGATACCCTTATTATCAGTAATGAGCGTAATAGCGGAGCCGGCATCAGCCTGACCGATATTAAAACTGCCTCCGAGAATATTCGTCGGATTGTCAGCATCATGGTTATAAATAACATTGGTATTGCCGCTGTACTCAGCTACATTGATATCACCTGCATTGTTTGCCACAATAATGCTGCCATTATTACCGGAGAAGGTAGCAAGCTGGCTGGCACCATTTACATTCCAGATAGAGTTATCCAGCTTCAGGTGCATAGCATTGCCGTTGCTGTAGCCGGTCCATGTTGCATTATTCAGATCAGCATTCACAGTGTTGCCGGAAAGGTTATTGCCGGTCCAAGATGCACCGTTGCCCATATAAAGGTTAACGATACCTGCACTGCTGCCGTTAGTATTGCTTACATCACCCTTCCAGAAGGATTCCTTAGTATTCAGGCCAATGCTTACATCTGCACTTGCACCGGCACTATCCATACCGCCGCCGAGATTTACATTTCCTTCCATCTGTACATTATTGTTGCCTGCACCAATGATAGCGCCTTCGGCATCCTTCTTAATATTCACATTAACCTGTCCACGGTTCTTGGAAGCGAATTCGCCATAGGCACTGATAGCATATTCAGCCCCATTAATAGCCTTGATGACGCCACCGCCAATCTCAACCTTGGAAGCAACTGCACTGATTGCTTCGTTGGCACCGGAAGCATTGCTCTTATCAGCCAAAATATCAACAAGACCGTCAACAGTGATAGCAGACATAACGCCGCTTACACCGTTCATGCTCTTGATGACTGCAGCATTTGCCGGAGCAGCGCTGTTAGCACGCAAGGTAAGTACATTATCAGCACCGGCATTGTGAATATTAATCGTACCTCCGGCATTAACGAACAGCGCACCTGTCTGCCCGTTCGTAGTGCTTGTAGCACTAATAGCCATTGCACCGGCATTATTGATGTTGACTACACCCTTGCCGACAGCTGCGATACCGGTTGTATGGGTATCGGTTTTTGTATCTACAGTCAGCTTGTTGCCATTCATATCAATGGTAACATTATGGTTTTCGTCGGAGCCGGAAATAGCAGCGCTAATCTGCGGGAGCCATGCACCACCGGCAATCAGATGCTTTTCAGGTGTGATGGTTGTGCTGCCTGCAGTAAATACATAGGTACCATCGTCCTTCAGTACGCCTTTTTCTATGTAAACCTTATCAGCAGCTGCGTCGCCGGTAATTGCCGTAGTAAATTCTTTGGCTATCTGGCTGCCTGGCTTGCTGGTCTTATAATCATAGTAGCCCTGGCCAGGTGTAAAGGTACCTGTTTCTTCGGTAGAGAAGGAAATATCGCCGGTCTTCAGTGCTGCGGAAGAAGCTGTCAGGCCTTCAGCAATCTTCACTACGCCAGCCAGATGACCATCAGTATAGTTCTTGTAGAACAGCTTGCCTGCCAAGTTGTTCAGTACGTTGGCTACTTTATCCTTAGCATCGCCAGAATCGCCATCTGCAAAACCGGAGCTAATGCCCTTATTATCTGTAATAAAGGTGATAGCAGAACCTTCTGCTGCATTGGTAATATTGAAGCTGCCGCCAATAATCTTGCTCGGATCAGCAGTATCATGATCATAGAATACAGTGGTATGACCGCTATAATTTACAACAGAAATAGGATTGTTATCCTTTTGGTAAATCAGACCTGCATTTGCTGCATCCTTGCCGCCATGCAGTGTTGCCAGCGTGCTGCCTGTCCATACAGGATTTTTGGACGCTATGGTCGTAGTTGTCACATGCGATTGCTGTTCGTTGGTCCAGGCTGCACCGTTTTGCAGATACAGGTTGAACTGGCCGATATCATGCATGGTATTGCCGCCGCTGCCATAGTCATCATTATACTGGTCATAGGCTGCAACGCCCTTCCAGAAGGAATCTTTATTCGTCAGGGCCACATTGAGAATGCCTGCATCTTTCCAATCAATCAACTCGCCGCCGCTGTATTCCACAACCTTCTTGCCATATTGGCCAGTTGCATACATATCACCGGTAATCTTGGTGGTCGTATCGCCTGCTGCGCCGTCCTTCATGTTGATATCCAGCGTGCCTTTATCTACGCGGACTGCATAGAAATTATGCGATTTATCGCTGTCTTCGGCTGCAGTAATAGTGCCGCCGCCAACAGATACCTTGGTATTAGCGCCCACCAGCTTGATACCGCTGCCGCGTACACCGGAAATATCTACAGGACCGCTGACAGTTACAGTGGAGCTGTCACCGGTTACCAGAATACCGGAAGCACTCATGCCTTTGCCACGTTCTCTAAGACCTTTGACATTGCTGATTGTCAGCGGGCCATCAATATATTAATCTCGCTCTGCTGGCCCTGGATATTGATGCCGGTTGCAGCATCACCCTTAGTGGTAATATCAGTAATTTCTACCGGGCCGGAAATATTCAGGTGCGCATTGCCTAGGGCGTAAATGCCATGAGAGCCTTTGGTATCCGTATTGGTTGCTCTAATTGAAAGCTTTTGGTCAGCAGACGTGTTAATAACCTTGATGTAGGTATTAGCGCCTGCGTAAATAGCCGCTGCCTGTCCGCCAGTTTGTGCAACATTCAAAGCCAGACCTTTACCGGACATATTTACAGTCATCGGTTTAGACGGAGATGTTTCCTCACCTGCATAAATTGCGCTGGCAAATTTATTATTACCGGCATTCGATTCAGTTACATTAATATGTGCAACACCCTTATCGTCTACCTCGCGATTCAGGCTGATATTTTCCGATTTAGTGATAGCGCCTGTCTTGTAATCAGGCTTATCTTCTTCCGGAGTATAGTCATAGAAGCCCTGTCCTGCTTTTTTCGTTCCATTGCTTCCGTCAGAGAAAGTGATATCGCCGGAGGCTTTTACAATAGCACTTACACTAGACGCTGTCAGACCATCGGCAATCTTCACTACGCCGGCAAGATTTGCATCCTTGTAGCCGGTGTAGAACAGCTTATTAGCCAGCTTGTTCAGTACTTCCTTAACATTATTCTTTTCTGCTGCAGTATCATTAGCTTCAAAGCCGGCATTAATTCCTTGGCTATCGGTTACCAAAGTAATCTTCGAGCCGTCAGCTGCTGTCTTGACAGTGAAGTCACCCCCGGTGATGTTCTGCGGATTATCAGCATCATGGCCGTAAACAACAGTTGTGTCACCGCTATAATCATATACGGTAATACCCTTGTCGGAATTTTGGTAAATTACACCTGAACCATCCAGCTTAGAAACATTGCTGCCGGCAAAAGTTGTCTTCAGCGTATCTACCGAACGACCGGTTTCATGATTCCATACAGAGCCCTCTGCCATTGTCAGATTAAACTGTCCGGCCGGTGCATTATAAGTGCTGCCTGGAATATTGCTTACCGCGCCTGTCCATTGAGAGCCCTTGGTCATGTTGACATTGATAACAGAAGCTTTATTGTCAGTTACCTTCATGTCACCGGTAACGTCCAGAATTCCGGCAGTAATGCCTTCTCCTGTATTCAGGTTAATGGTACCCTTGTTGGCCTGCAAAGCATAATATTGGCTATAATCCGTACCGTTAGACATATCCGCAGCTTTAATAGTTGCACCTGCAGTAGATACAGTTGAAGTATTCAATGCACGGATTGCACTGCCCAATACGTTTTCAATACTAAGATTGCCCTTAACAGTTATATTAATAGGCGCATCTGCACTTGAAGAACTGTCTGCATAAATACCGGCAGTGTTCGGTCCAACCTTGTTGCCGGTCTGAACATTCTTGATGGTCAGATCTTTTTCGAATACAACATTGCCTTTGGTACTTACATATACACCATAAGCACGCTGAGTAGCACTAGATTTAACTCCGTCTATCTCAACATCGGTATTTGCAGTAAGGTTGCCGCCCTCGCCTACACGAATGCCATAGACATACTTAGCTTTAGTGTCAGCATTGCCATCAGCACCAAGACCGGCAGAAACCTTCAGCACACCATTGCCCTTGGAATCCTTAATCTCCATGCTCTTGTTTTCATCAACATAAACCGTAGACACATAATTAGCAGTTTGATTGTTGGCATTGAGCTTCAAGGTGTGACCCTGTAAATCAATAACAAGCGGACTTACTGCGTCGCCTGCTGCATACATAGCACTGGGAGCATTACCGGACACCCCATCCTGAGCTTCGGTAACATTAACATAAACTACTCCGTTGATATCGCTTTCGCGTGTTTCACCGATATTTTCGGATTTTACAATCGGGCCGGTTGCATAGGTCTTATCGTCTTTCTCAGGAGTATAGTCATAGAAGCCCTGCCCACCTTCGGCAAAGGTAATGTTGCCGGTCTTCATAGTTACGGAGGAAGCAGTAAGACCTTCGGCAATAGATACGCTGCCTGCAAGGTTGCTGTCGCCTGCCATATACCACAGCTTGTGTGCCAGAGAATTCAATACTTCGCTGACATTATTTTTCTCTGCAGCTGTATCACCTTCGGCAAAGCCCTTGCTGATGCCGTTGTTGCCGGTGTAAAGCATCATTTCTGTGCCGGTCTTGGCATTAAGAACCTTAACATCACCGCCGATAATGTTACCCGGTGTAGAATCATCATGCTCATACCATACCTTGGTAACACCTTCGGCATTGGCAATATGAATAGGATCATTATCGTTTACTCTGATGATACCGGCAGATGCCTTATCCTTGCCGCCTACAAGGCTGCTCAGATGAGAAATGCCATCATATTTTTCATAGTACGGCCTGCTGTAATCAGGAAGATTGCTTGCATCAAGGCCATCCTTACGGGAAGCATTTTCATAAATCCATTGCGCGCCGTTCTGCAGCCACAGATTTACTTCACCGGCTTTTGCAGTACCGGCATTGTCAATTACACCCTTCCAGGAGGAATCCTGCGTGGTCAGGCCGATGTTAAGGCGACCGTTTTGATAAACCATAGCCTTTCCGGCCTCATCAGAGGACTTCATTGCCAGCACGTTGCCGACCATTTCTACCTTGCCGTTTTGTGCTTCCTGATTCTTTACATTGACACTAATCGTGCCGCCGTAGCTTGCCAGAGCATAATACGGTTCGATAAATTTGCCGAAGCCTTCAACAAAGTTTTCTTCTCTGTACGGTGTGTCGATACGGATAGAATTACCCAGCAAAGAAATAGTTCCCAAATCATAAGCCTGTACATCACCGTCAGCCTGATAAGCATCGGTTCTTACAGCTGTACCGCGTACAGCAAGATCCACATTACCGTTGACAGTGACATCACCGCGGGTATAGTCAACGGAAATACCTGCAGGCTGCCAACGGGCGCCTGTATAGTTGGCATCGCCACCCATGCTGGTTGCACCGCCGGGGCCTATATTGCCATGAACATTCTTGGTAATGATGCCCCAGGGATTTTCTGCATCATCCTTACGCATTTTTACATTACCGTTGATAATCAGGTTGCCCTTATTGGCTGCCGCAATACCAACAGAAGAATATTCCGAGGTTGCAGTAATATCCAGATTACTGTTGACAACAATAATGCCCTTGTTTGCAGTAAAACCGTTTACACCAGCCCAAACATTACTCTTGTTGTTTGTCTGATAAATATGGAGCGTGCCATAGCTGCCATCTGCGCCTACGTTATTATAAACGCTGTCTTTGCGGGCAGTAATACCATCCTTATTGGTAATAGTAAAGGTATGGTCCTTTCCTTGGAAATCATAAATAAGTTTACCGTCATTTTCTGTTACGGTATTACCATCGGGACTCAGTATCTCGCTGTCCTTTTTTAGCGTGCCTATGAGAGGCTTGCTATAATCAGCGGCATAAACCGGTGCTATGAGAAAGCTAGATGCACTGGCTGCGAGAAGAACACCTGAAATAAGTGACTTCCACTTTTTTTGACTTAGCTTCATGATATATTCCCCCTTATCAAAAAGCAAGGAACGAACAGAAACACCCACTGTTTCTGCCGACTCCTTTGTACAGAGAAAAGCTCCGTACAAATATATATGAAAACCCCGCAAACTGCTACTCATCAATACAGTTGGTGACTTCATAACAAAAATATGCAGACGCTGCCATCACGGCAATGATTTTGCGGTAGCGCTGCCTGAATGTTTACACAACAGCTGTAAAATAAAAACACAGCTTAAATTGCCTTAAGCTGTGCTATATCCGTTTCTGTTCAGCACAAGATCAAGCAAAAAAGGACTCTTAATTTATTATTATAGTCAAACCAATACCAATAATTAATAAAGTCCGTTCTCGTAGACCTTTACTAAATACCAATCTGTCAGTACCCTGGCTTAAATTCATCGTCTCTGCATTCCTTTGTAAGAGGTTAGTTTTTTTCCTAATAATGCATCGACTCTTTTTTACAGTTGCGGAACAGCGTTGAAATCTCATCAAACTTCCCTGCAAAGCATTCATCCGCGTGGGACAAAGCCTCCAGACTAGGATTATATTCTATTGTAATCAAGATAGTCAGAAGTAAAAAATCACTTCATTTATCAAAAAAAATGTATGCTTTATTAAAGATACTTCATTTGCACCATATCTTGTTTTAGTACTAATTTCAGTTTAGCACTGATATAAAATTTCGTCAAGAACCATTATCAGAAAACTTATTTTTTTGCAAAACAATATATTTACTTTACTATTTTCCATAATGTACGTCAACCAACCAAAAATACCGACGTCAGTAACCCTTCCGGGTTACAGCGTCGGTATTTTCATTTACGCCTTACAGCGATTTTATTTTGCTTTCTTCAGGAATTTTTCATACATTGCATGGTCTTCAGCCATCATCTTATCAGCATCGGCACCGATAATGCAGGTCGGGTCGATACCCTGTTTCATGAAATAATCCTTGAATTCCTTGGATTCACAAACCTTTTTAGCAGCAGCGCGCAGAGCTTCCAGCTTTTCTTTCGGAGTATCCTTAGGAGCAACCAGTGCTGCCCAAGCGCGAACGGTCATGTTGTGGCCCAGCTCTTTGAAGGTCGGAACATCCGGATAGATTACGCTGCGGGTATCAGCCATAACAGCCAGAATCTTCAGGTTGCCTGCGTCTACCTGGCTCTTGAATACAGACGGGTCAGCCAAAGTTGCATCGATATGCTTGCCTGCCAGAGCAGCGGCAATATCAGCAGAGCCTTTCGGATACGGTACATGCTTGAATTGTACGCCGAATTCTTCTTCAAAGGAAAGTGCGGCAATATGCCAGATAGCGCCGATACCGGAGTTACCCATCTTCACCTTGCCGGGGTTTGCCTTAGCAAAGGCTACGAATTCATCTACATTATTATAAGGAGCATCCTTCGGCACAATCAAAGCTGCCGGAGCTGCAATCGGAGCGCAGATAGCTGCGTAATCCTTATAGGTGTTTTTGCATTTGCCCTGATGCGGGAACATAGCCAGCTCAACAGTAACCATGCCCAGAGTATGGCCGTCGGGTTTAGCATTAGCCAGCTCTACCATGCCGGTTACACCGCCGCCATCGGGTTTGTTTACGGGAACAAATTTGCTGCCCTTCAGCTCTTTTTCCATGAACTGGATCAGGCCTCTGGCAGAGATATCGGTACCGCCGCCCGGAGCCTTAGGAATAATTACGGAAATATCTCCGTCTGCAGGATAAGCTGCTTTTTTGCTATCACCGCCGCAGCCTGTAAGCATAACAGCCATGGTCAGCATAGCCATCAGCACAACTAAAATTTTCTTCATTGTCTTACATCTCCTTATATTATAAATTTAAAGGGTAACAAGTTCATCCGCGCTCAATTTTACACAAGCAATATTACAACGCTTATAGGTATAGGTAAGCACAAGGCCCTCGCCGTCGGCAATAATCGCCGGATAGGAAAATTCCGCAGGCTCTGTTTCCAGGTCAAGCAGCTTTTGCCAGCTCGCACCCTCATCTGTGGATTGGAACAGACTTAAGGGAGAACGCTGACCCCAGTTGGCAGCCACCGGATTGCACACCAAGTAGAGTACACCGCCGGCAGTCCGCACCAAGTCAAGACCGCTGTTATTGTTTGGCAGGCTTAAAGCGTAGGCACTGCACCAGGTTTCGCCGTCATCCGCAGAATCGCTGCGATAGACAAAGCCCTCGCTGCTGCGCAGCAGCATATGCACGCTGCCGTCCGCACTCTGCCACAGGCTCGGCTGGATTACGCCGCGTCCGTAAAAGGACTGCTGGCTGACGGCAATATTACTGTCGGCAGTTTTTTCACCTGCCTGATACTGCAGGCCCTCAATCTGCACTGCAGAGGATTTATGCCAGCTTGCCCCGTCATCGTCACTGATATCGGCAAAGGCCTTCCAGATGCCGTGTTCGGTAGAAGCACCGGCAAGAATGCGTCCGCTCGCCAAGCGCAACGGCTTATTGCGTACAGGTCCGCGCCCGCCGCTCACATCACCGGGCACCAGCTCCTGCGATCCGCTCCAGGTTACGCCGTTATCCGTCGACTGCAGCAGCCACGTCTGCCAATCGGCAATCTGCTGGCCCTGCTTGTAAAACAGCAGCAATCTTCCGTCCGCGCCCGCAAAAAGCACCGGATTCCAGTTCGCCGCCGCCCCGTTCACCAGCAGCTTTGGCTCACTCCAGCCTGCATCCGTGCGTCTGCTCAGGTAGATACCTACGTCACTTTCGCCCTCATGCGTACCGCCGAACCAGCAGCACAGCAGGCTGCCGTCAGGAAGCGCCAGTACTGTCGAAGCATGGCAGAAGGCCGTCGGTAAACAGCGCATAATCAATTCCTTTTGCATTATATCAATCACATCCAAAAAAGTCGCATAATTCTATAACATAAATATTGTAACACATATACAAAAAAGCGTAAACTATTTTCTTCACATTTCTGACAAATTTTGTCTGTCGTTACGTTGCCTACTAAGCTATTAGCAGCGCTTTACAGGCCGCAAGCAAAAAAACTGCGCAGGCTTTTTGCTTGCGCAGCTGCTTATTTATTCGACACACAACTTTTCTACATTAGATATATAGCAGCAATATTGTCATGATGTACAAGCCAAATTAGAGCATTCCCTTAAGCTCCCCCGATTAAAATGTAAGCCTCATCTGATGCCAGACAGCATTGCCATGAGTAGATTTATCGGACACGCCCTCATCGGTAAAACCGAATTTAGCATAATAATGAACAAGCCTATCCTTGCAGGTCAGCACCAGGCCCTTTCTCCCCTGCTGTTTGGCATCCTCAATCGCACGGCCAATCAGCTCACCGGCATACCCCTGCTTGCGATAAGCCGGAATAGTGTTGACGCCGAAAATCATCTGCCACGCCCCATTTTCATTGTGCAGTGTCGCATCTTCGTACATTACATCTGTCAAATCACGCTCATCCGTCACAAAGCCATCAACGAAGGCAATCAGCTTTTCAGCCTCATACATAAGCCAGAAATGATTACCGTAATATTTTACCCTGTCAATAAATTCCTTTTCCGTTGCTGCCTCAGCCGGCGGAAAACATTCTGCCTCCACTGCGGCAATCGCGGTAATATCTTCCGTAGTTGCATATTTTATAATCATAAGCTTTTTCTCCTCAATAAATTATTTATTCAAAGCACATGCATCACAATATTTTGTTACGCTTTGAATTTATCCTCATAGCACTAGCAAAAATTGCAAATCATAATAAGTATATCACGAATCGTTATCCGGTTAAATAGAAAAAAGCAGAAGATATTCTTAGCATTTGCCTTTTTGGCAAAAACCTGGAGCGATTTTATCTATAAAAATGTTTGTTTTATGAACTATTGTTTTTATTCTTTTTCTATGTTATAATAACCTTAGTTGCATGGGTAGCCGCAATTTTGCGGAGCTCTTGCCTGGTCGTGCGGACCAGTGGCGCCTGTCGAGCTTTCGGCGGGTGCCTTTTTTTCATCTGCTCTCTTATATATTTTTACCTGACTTTATGCTATAATCAAAGGAGGAAACATATGCAAAACCAAGTATCTAATCTTGACAAGCTCACTCTTTCCAACGATTTTCTCTTCAAACACGTTATGCTCAGAAAGCGCATCTGCAAGCATATTCTAGAGGAGCTTTTACACACCAAAATTGCAGATATCACCTATCTTGAAGCAGAACAGACACTTGATGTTTATCCCGACAGCCATGGTATTCGCCTGGACGTCAGAATTGCTGACGACACCAATACGCATTACAATCTGGAAATGCAGGTAAAGAACCCTGTCAGCCGTACCGGTAAATTTCAACTTCCCAAGCGCACTCGCTACTATCAGGCCATGTTGGATACAGATATGCTGCAAAAGGGACAGGATTATGACGAGCTTTCTCCCACTTATATCATCTTCTTCTGCCTGTTTGACTTCTTTGAGGATTCCCAGCGTATTTATACCTTTAAAAGACGTTGCCTGGAAAACATGGAGATTGAATTAGCAGATGAAGCTGCTATTATGTTTCTTAACACATTAGGCACTAAGGGCGATGTATCGCCGGATATTCAAAGCCTGTTTGACTACATCAACAACAATACAGTTACCAGCAACTTCACTCGCGAGGTTGCTAATACGATTACGGAAATCAAGAATGATAAGAAAGTGAGGGATTCCTATATGACTTACGAAATGCGTATAAAGGATACTCTTGCCGAAGGTGAAGCTAAAGGTGAAGCTAAAGAAAAACTTGCTACCGCCAAACGTCTTTTAAGCATGGGTTTGTCAGTACAAGATGTCGCTAAAGGTACTTCACTTTCTGTTGAGCAGGTTGAAAAAATTAAGGCTGAACAAGCTTGATAAGAAAGTGAGGGATTCCTATATGACTTACGAAATGCGTATAAAGGATACTCTTGCCGAAGGTGAAGCTAAAGGTGAAGCCAAAGAAAAACTTGCTTCCGCCAAACGTCTTTTAAGCATGGGATTAACAACACAGGATATCGCCAAGGCTACTGCTCTGCCTATTGAGCAGATTGAAAAGATTGAGGCTGAACAAGCTTGATCCTCCCCCTACTCCCACCGCCGTGCGCTACTGCGCACGGCTTTTTCTCTGCCCGCACAAAAAATCTCCCGCACGCTGCCAAACGCAGCTCGGGAGATTTTCTGCTATATTCGTATATCTTACTCAGCAGGCCTTAACGCCTGCTATCTGAAAGCAGCCTCTTATTTGCCGCTGTCAAACAGCGCTTCTACAAACTTATCCGGCTCAAAGGGGCGGAAGTCCATAATGCCTTCGCCTACGCCGATCCATTTAACCGGCAGGCCCAGCTCTTCCTTAATTGCCACAACAACGCCGCCCTTAGCAGTGCCATCGAGCTTGGTGAGTACAACGCCGGTAACCTTGGCAGTTTCCATGAACACCTTAGCCTGATTGATTGCATTCTGGCCGGTGGTAGCATCCAGAACCAGGAAGGTTTCGTGCGGAGCTTCGGGAATTTCGCGCTTAATAATGCGGTGAATTTTTTCCAGCTCGTTCATCAGGTTAGCCTTATTGTGCAAACGGCCTGCGGTATCAATGAAGAGAATATCGGCCTTGCGCGCAATAGCAGCCTTCATTGCATCAAACACTACTGCCGCCGGGTCTGCACCCTCAGCGTGACGGATAACGTCGCAATGCGCACGTTCGCCCCAAATCTGCAGCTGTTCGCCTGCTGCGGCACGGAAGGTATCGCCTGCTGCCAGAACAACCTTGTATTTGAACAGAGTGAAGTAATTTGCCAGCTTGCCGATAGTAGTAGTTTTGCCTACGCCATTAACACCAACTACCAGGATAACAGTCGGTTTAGCACCGATACGTATACGTTGGCCGCTGTCTGCCAGCATCTCTGCCATATATTTTTTTAGGAAGGGAATAACATCCTCGGTACCGCTGATTTCCTTTTTCTTCGCAGCCTTGCGCACTGCGTCGATCAGCTTTTCGGTAGTTTTTACGCCCACGTCCGCAGACAGCAGAATCATTTCCAGTTCATCGAGAAAATCATCGTCAATCGCTGCAGACAGGCCTACAAGCTCCTGAATGCGGTCAGTAAAGTTGCGTCTTGTTTTAGAAAGGCCTTCCTTTAAACGCTCAAAAAATCCCATTATTCATTCTCCTTTGCATTTATTTTTACGGATAACAGTTTAGAAACACCGGATTCTTCCATAGTTACGCCATACATGATATCAGCGCATTCCATCGTTCCCTTGCGGTGCGTAATCACGATAAACTGCGTATTATTTGCATAATCACGCAGGAAATCGGCAAAGCGCTGAATGTTGGCATCATCCAGAGGCGCGTCAATTTCGTCCAGGATATAGAACGGCGATGGCTGATAGCTCAAAAGAGCAAAGAGCAGCGCGATAACCGTCAGCGCTCTTTCGCCGCCGCTCATCAGATACAGGCTCTGCAGCTTTTTGCCGGGTGGCTGGACATCGATATCAATACCGGAATCCAGCAGATTATCCGGCTCGGTGAGCCGCAGCACCGCCGTACCGCCGCCAAATATCTTGACATAACATTGCGCAAAGTATTCGTTGATTTTGGCAAAGGCCTCCTTGAAGCGTTTGGTCATACCGCTGTTGATTTCCGCGATAACCGCCTCCAGATTTTCCTTTGCTGTACACAAATCATTATATTGCTTACACAGGAATTCGCTGCGCTCCTTCACTGCGTTATATTCTTCAATCGCCGCCGCGTTAATCGGTCCCAGGTCTGCAATCTGCAGTGTCAGACGGCTTTCCTGTCTTTGCAGCGCCGCCAAATCCATTTCCTGCAGCTCGGCAAAATTCTGACCGCGCGCCGCCGCCTCATCCAGCTGATAATCCTGCTGCAGCTGCTCACGTATATGACCGCAGTTGCTTTCGTGCCGCGCCAGGTCCAGCTCTGTCTGCTTCAGCTGTGCTTCACTGTCATTCACCTGCTTGCGCAGTCCGGCAATCTCTTTTTCAATATCCTGCTGTTTATCAAGCAGGCTGCCGCGCTCCTGAGCAAAGTCATCCTTGCCGCCCAGAATCTGCTGCAGCTGTGCCAGCAGCTCGTCGCTTTGCTGCTGCAGGCGTTGCTTTTGCACACCGCAGTCGGCAATTTCCTGCTGTCTGCGCTCCTGCTCTTTTTTGTTGGCAGCAATTTCCTCCTGCAGCCGCAGTGTATCCTGATCGAGGCTGTGCATAGCCTTGCTGATATCCTGCGTGCGTGCGGCAGAGGTCTGCAGCGTAATTTTGGCATCCTGCAGCTGGTTATCCAAGGCGGTAACCGCGCTGCCGTATTTAGCAATTTCCTTCTTCAGACTATCCAAAAGCTCCTTGGCTTCAGTGTCCTGTCCCTCGCGCTCCGCAACTGCCGTACGTAGCTCCTTAACCTTATCACGGTTTGCCATATAGGCCGCGGTGATATTGCTGCGATCATCCAAAAGCAGCAGCAGGCGTTCGTTGTCGCGCGTTTTCTGTTGCTGCACCTGCTCCAGATTGAGCTTAAGCCTGTCGGCCTTAAGCTGCTGTTGACGCAGCTGTGCAGCAAGCTGCTGCAGCTGCTCCTTCTGCTTGCCTTCGGCTTCCTCCAGCTCCTCGAGTTTTTCCTGCCAGCTGAGCATTTCGGCATGCAGCTGCTTCACCTGCGCTGCCGACTGCGCAATCTCTACATTACGGCTCAAATAGCCTTCCTTATGCTTTTTGCTGCCGCCGCTCATACTGCCGCCGGCGTTTACCACATCGCCGTCCAGCGTAACTACGCGCAGACGATAACGGCCGGCCTTTGCCGCAGCCAAGGCAGCATCAATGTTTTCGGCAATCAGCACTCTGCCCAGCAAGAAGCGGACAGCATTTTCCGCCTCGGGCTTGAAGCCGATTAAATCTACCGCATAGCCAAGAATTCCCGGCAGCTTCGCCAGTGCTTCCTCCTCGCGGTTCGGCCCGCGACGCTGCACAGTATCCAGCGGCAGGAAGGTTGCGCGTCCGCTACCAGTACGCTTCAAAAAGGCTATCGCTTCCTTCGCCGCATTGGCCGAGCGCATCACCAGGTTCTGCGCTCCCTCGCCCAACGCTGTTTCGATAGCAGCGACATATTTATCTTCTACCTGCAGCAGCTCCGCTGCCACGCCTACAACCTGCTCAAGCCAAGGCTCCTGCGCCTTCAGCACCGCTTTGATGCCGTAGCTGAAGCCCTCGTAGCTCTGCTGCAGACGCTTTAAGCTCTGCTCGCGTGTTTCGGCAGCAGTCAGCTGACGTTGGCACTGCTGCTGACTGCTGCGTACAGCCTGCAGCTCCTTTTGACCTGCATCATAGGCACTGCGCAGCTCCTCGCCCTTTTTGCGCACCAGCTCCATGCCGTGAGCGCACTGCGACTGCTGCTCCAGCAGGCTGTTGTACTGCTCCTGTGCCTGACGGTCTGCCACTTCGGCCTCTTCTATACTCTTCTTCAGAGCCTCGCGGCGACGTGCGCGCTGCTCCTGCTCCTGTTCCAGATTGTGCAGCTCGTTGCGGAGATTAATCAGCTCCTGCATACCGCTGAAAAACTGCGATTGCGCCTGCTCATCATTGCGCTTCGCCTCTTCCAGCTTGGCGCTCTGCTCGTCACGCTGCGCCTGCAGCTGCTTTACAGCGCCATCGGCCACAGCATGTCTTTTCTCGACAGCATCAAACTCTGCTGCCAGCTCCTGCATTCTTACTTCCTGCTCGCGCACCTGCTGCTCTAAACGTTCATTGCGCTGCACAAGGCGTTCGCCGGCCTTTTCGTTCTGGCTGACACGTTCATCCAAAACCTTTTGGTCGCCGCGCAGCTTTTCTAAAGCAGTCTCGCGGTTTTTGATATCATCCTGCAATTTATTATAAGCCTCGGCCAGCTTATCCAGCTCCTGCTGTACCTTTACGGCCTCGGCCTGCATGCTGCCGACCTTCGCTGCCTGCTCGGAATACGCACCTGCCGCCGCTTCCTTTTTCGCCTGCAGCTCTCTGCCTGTTTCCTCCAAAGCGTCCAAGCGACGCAAAAGTACAGATAAACGGCAACGGCGCAGCTCCTCGCTCAGCTCGTTGAACTGCTGCGTTTTGGCTGCTGCCTGCGCCAAAGGCTCTACCTGCGCATCTACCTCGCTGCGGATATCGTTGATACGCGTGAGATTGTTGGCCGTATCATCCAGCTTGCGTACCGCATCCTTCTTACGCAGGCGGTACTTAGCAATGCCTGCAGCCTCTTCGAACAGACTGCGTCTGTCCTCAGGACGGCTGTTTAAGACCTCATCAATTTTATTTTGGCCGATAATGGACATCGAGCCCTTACCAAGACCGGTATCTGCCATCAGGTCGATAATATCCTTCAGACGGCAGCTTTTTTTATTAATCGCATATTCGCTTTCACCGCTGCGGAAAATGCGACGCGTCAGGCTTACCTGCTCAAAATCAAGCGGCAGTGTTCTGTCGCTGTTATCAAAATCAACGGTGACCTCTGCTACGCCCAACGCTCTGCGCTTGCCGCTGCCGGAGAAGATAACATCCTCCATTTTGCTGCCACGCAGATACTTGGCGCTCTGCTCGCCCAACACCCAACGGATGGCATCCGAAATATTGCTCTTGCCCGAACCGTTCGGTCCGACAACAGCAGTAATTCCCTTGTCAAAGGTCAATTCAGTTTTATCAGCAAAGGATTTAAAGCCATAGGTTGAAAAGGACTTTAAACGCACTAGAAATCACCCATTTTCTCTAAGTCAGTTATTATATCTTTTTATTGTATCATAAAACGCTGTTTTTTTACACCTTGCAGAACTTCTCTTATGCTAAAAATTGCAAAATAACCTGCCAATGCTCTGCCAAACCTTCAAGGCGCAGGCGCGCGTTGGCCGGACTTGTAGAAGGCAAATAGAAAATTTGCACCTGCTGCGGCAGTTTTTTGGCAAAATATTTTTTAAAGGCTGCAGCCGCCTTGCCGCCGTTGCACACTACCGCCTGCAAATGCGGCAGCTCGCCTGCAAGCTCAACGACAGCGTTCGGCGCCTCGTTTTTGATGCTGCTGTCCAGGCTGCCCTCACGCTCGCAATAGCCCAGCGTATCCCACAGTGCAATGTGATGCTTGTGCAGCAAGGCCTGCTTGGCTGCGTAATCTTGCGGTACAGCTTCATCCAGCAGCAACGCCAGCAAACGCCAGAAGCGGTTTTGCGGATGTGCGTAATATTCCTGCTGCTCCAGGGATTTTATTCCCGGCATAGAACCGAGAATCAATATTCTGCTATGCTCATCTACGATTGGTGCAAAGGATTTACATGTGGACATACTCTTATCTCATCTGCCTTATCTTGAATTATCTGCAGCTCAAGCCCCGGGAAGCACGCTTCCCAATAGCGCAGGTTGCAGCTTTTTTGCCCGCGCAGCTTTGATTCCAGGCGTGCAGGGCAATATATTGTAACAGCGCCGCAGTCAGCAAGCTTCTCTAATTGTGACGTCACTTCGGTGCGCAGCACCCTGCTTTTCACCAGCTCGCCCATCGCCGGGTGAAACGGTCCTGCAAGGATATTCCCCGGCGCGCACAGCTCCTCGTCAGGCTGCAGGCCGATGCGGATAACATTCACACCTGCTTCCGTCAGCTCGCGATAAGCCCAGGCCGCCTGCGTCACGGCCTCCTCCAGCGTCAGAGGTACAAAACGCCCCGCCGCGTAGTCCGCAGCCAGCGGCGTACCCTTGATTACTAACAAAGGATAGATGCGTGCCACGTCAGGCTGCATTGCTATCGCCTTGCGCACCGTTTCCTGCACGCTATCAAAGCTCTGCTCGGGCATGCCCACCATCAGCTGCAGGCCGACTTGAAAGCCGAAG
>ENA-OROM01000473-OROM01000473.1-human-gut-metagenome-genome-assembly--contig:-NODE-473-length-51536-cov-4.239331_pt1 | contig 51536 bp, 71 predicted proteins | sample MGYA00242129_ERZ509050 | MGnify/ENA primary metagenome ERZ509050 (study PRJEB26280, sample SAMEA2338701) | human gut metagenome | biome: human gut; feature: human-associated habitat; material: faeces...
GTTAAAAAATAATTTACCACCTGTTGTTATCGAAAAAGATGATAGAATAAAGTATTTTGAATTTTTAAGAAATACTGATAATACTGGCTTAGCTAAATGGTTAAAAGATTTATCTTCTAGAGAAGAAGAAAGAATGAAAAAGTTTGGATTTTAATAATTAATAATTTAAAGTAAACGTTGAAAATAAAAAATTCAACGTTTTTATTTTTTCTTTATTATATAAAATAAGAGAAGAAAATTAAAAATAATTCTTCTCTTAATATTATATTAATTTTTTTCATTTTTATAAACATATATTATTAAATAGCTTATGCTTCAAGTTTTCTCTCGCAGTATTCTCTAATTGATTTTGTTATTTTCTTTATTGCTAAATCGTGTTCTTTCATATATCCTATGAAAAAACCTGGATTAACCATCTCAAATTCCAGTAATTTCATTTTTTCATCAGCTGTCTTCATGAAATCTACTCTGCAGATGTCTATCTTTAAATCGTATAATTTTTCAAAATATTCTACTAATTTAACAGCACTTGAAACTTCCTTATCTGATGGTGAGTATTTGCTTATTATCCTTGTTTTTTGACTTGGTACGCTCTCATCTGTATTTGTGTATTCTTTTTTCTGTGAATATATTACTTGTTTATTTAAAAGTGAGATTTGATATTCTCCTTTCCAAATTTCTTTTTGTATTGGTTGTACTACCCAACCGCCTACTTTATTTTCTTTCCATCTAAAGAATTGTTCATCGACATCTGCTAAGCATTTTAGAGAATTGCTAAGCTCTCCTGTTACTGGCTTTATTAGATAATCTTCTCTATGCTCTGGATATTGTTTGCATATTTCTTCAAATGTGATTGTTCTATCAAATATCTTTGTTGGTATTGTTGTTACACCAAATTTTTCTAGTTCTTTTTCATTAATTTCAACTAGGTATCTTTTTGTCATTCCTCTTAACATTGATTTTGGATCATTTATTACTTTTCCTGTATAGTTGTTTATTAAATATTTTAAGCATGTTTCTATTTCAACAAATTTCTGTTCTACTGATCCGACATTTCTTATTATCATAACAGATATTTTATCGTTTATCTCTTTTATACCTAAGTCATTTGTTTCTTGAGTATTTATGCAATAGATGTTATAAAATATCCCTTTTTCTGTATCAAATTTGTCCAATGTTCCTAGGTATACTTTCCAATCATTTTCCATAAATTCTTCTATCATTGATCTTACTTCTTTGCTGTATTTTTCTTCGTCATCAAATTTTCCGTTCTTTAACATTCTTATATAGTTTTCTAATTGTTCCATATCTTTTACAGCTATTAGTATGCTTTTATTTTTCATTTTTTTAGTTCCTTTCTTTTAATAAATCTATTATGAACTTCTTTCCTTTATTTTTAGCTTTTGTGTATTCTTCGTTCATCGATAGTTCAATCAAAATGCTTTTACAATTGTATTCTTGCTGTATATATTCTCTTGCTGTTTTTAATCTTGGATTTATTATTTTGTGTTGTTTTATTATTGCCCTTATAAATCTTTTTATAGTACTTCGTGGCTTTAATACTTGTATTCCACCTATTTCTGTTATGTTTGATTTCATTGTTACATAGTCTTTTGATGATATTTCATCATTGTGTACATCTATAAAATATTCTGGTTTTGTTTTCTTTACTATTTCTCTTATGTATTTAATTTCTTGTGGGGCATCTTGTTTGTTCCAGCTTCTATTATAGTCTGGTTCGTTAAAATACCTATGATTTCCGTTTTTTACTCCTTCTTGATTTACAATTGGATATATTAAAAAGTGATATTTTAATTTATTTTCTATTATTTCCTCTATCATTCCTTCTATAAAAAAGCTTGATAATGTTTCTCCTGGATGCTGTCTTCCAATCACTATTATTGTTGGATTTTCTTTATCTCCTATTTCTATTTGTGGTAATATTTTTTCCTCTATGTGTATATTAGGATTATTTTTTATTTTACTTATAAATTCATCTAATTCATTTTTTGTGTATCTAGGAGATAATGATATTTCTTCTACTTTATGTGGTTGTATGTTTATTTTTAGTGTGTCATTGGCAATTTTCCATTCTTCTGAGTCTAGTCTTTTCCATTCTTTATCTTTTTCTTTTATATATGGTGCATGTTCTTGATCTGGACAATAATAGGCTGATTTTGTTATATTTTTTATAAAAACTGTACCAACCTTGTTTAAGTCATTTTCTACTCGAAAGTTATAATAATGGCTATATAAATCTTTTTCTTTTCTTAATGATAATACTGCTTCATTTTTTCTTAAGTCTTCATTTATTATATCAATAGAACTTCCGTCGTAATTGTTTATTATTTTCATTATAAAATCTCCTTTTTTATTGCTTTCATTATAGCATATTGGTGCATGTTTTTCAATTTTTTAATGAACTACTATTGTTTATTATTAGTGTGCTATACATAAATAGTATATCTTGATTTGTGAATTTTATATATTGGTTTATAAGTTTTGGTGACATATATCGTGTGTCTACTAAAGTTACCTTACTATATCCTGTTAGTATTAGTGGTGTTATGCTACTTCCAAATGAATCTCTAAATATTATTAATTCTTTATTATTATCTGAATTTGGATTGTTGATTGTAAGCAATGGTGTAGCTCCTGATAAATATACATCATATTTATCTAAACTGCTCATTTTATTTAAATCATATACTGTACTTTCTTTTTGAGTTTCGTAATTATATACTGTGCAGTTGTTTATTATGTCATTTGTTAAAATTATCAAATTATCATCCTCATTATTTGTTGGCAACCTTCCGGAATATGTTCCTTTAAATTTGCCTAGTTCAACTTGTGTATATTCTTTCGAAATCTCTATATTCATTTCTTGTGCAATTTGTTTTGCTATTTTTACTATATTTTCTTGTTTCCAATGTGTATCTGTTTTGTAATAATCATTTAAGTTTAATTCATCTTTTATATTTATATATTTCATTTTATCAAGATTTTCTGACATTATTTTTTCTATTTCAGAATAATCTATTTTTAAGTGATCTTCGCTTGCAAAATAGTTTTTATCAGGGATTATTGTGTAATATATGTTATTTTCTTCTGTTAGATATTCATTTGCAATTTGATTTATTTTGTTTATTATGTTTTTAACTGATTGCGTATTTAATGGATAATTTTGCTCTATTATATAGCCGTCTTGATCATATAAGTTGTTATAATCTTTCTTTTTTAATAATTTCTTTTCTATGTTTACTTTCGTTTTTCTTAAATTCTCTCTTTGTATGAATTGGTCTGTTACGTATTTATCTAGTTTGTCTGAATATTTTCCGCTTGTTAGTTGTTTTAGCGTAAATTGTGGCTTTTGTTCTAGCTTGCGTCTTTCTGAAATTGAGATTAATTCATCTTTTTTTATTAAATTGGCTATCATAGTTACTATTATTATTGCAAAAAATGTTATTGTTACAACAATATTTTTTATTTTATTTGTCATGTTAAAATTTGTTCCTCTCTTTTCGCTTTCATAATATCAAAATCTAAAATACAAAAATGGGTTGTATGAGCTATCTACCAAGTATGCTGTTACTATTAGTAATAGAACTATTATAAATATTGGCTCTATTATATTTATAATTTTATTTATTTTTGCATTTTCTTTTAGTTTATTAATTATGTTTGTAACTAACGGAGTGGCTCCTATTATTGCTAATATTAATATTATTAGGTAGCTTTTTAGATAATATATTGTGTACTGATTTATTATTCCATCGCAATGTATTCCACATAGTCCTTGTATGTTTGTAAATGCTTGTCCTAAGCTGTCTGCTCCAAATATTATGAAACTTATCATTACTATAAATAGTACATAAATGTTTCTAAATATCTTAGGCAATTTTTCCAAGTATTTTCTACTCCATAATTTCTCTATTATAAGGATTATTCCAAACATTAATCCCCATATTATAAAGTTCCAATTTGCACCATGCCAGATACCTGTTAATGTCCATACTATTAATATATTTCGAATTAATTTTTTTGTTCCTTCTCTACTTCCGCCTAATGGTATGTATATATAGTCTTTAAACCATGTTCCAAGTGAAATATGCCATCTTCTCCAAAATTCGGTTATGCTTTTTGATATGTATGGATAATTAAAGTTTTCAAGAAAACTGAATCCAAATATTTTTCCTAATCCTATTGCCATATCTGAATATGCTGAAAAGTCGAAATATATTTGTAGCATATAGCTTATTGCGCTTATCCAGTATAAAACTACTGTTTTTTCATCTGCTGCATTACATACTGTGCATAATGCTCCAAGTTGATTAGCTATTATTGTTTTTTTTGCTAAGCCTATTGTAAATCTTTTGATTCCATAGGCAATCTTTTCAAAGCTATGTGTTCTTTCTTGTAATTCTTTTTCTATTGTTTCATACCTTACAATCGGTCCTGCTATTAGCTGTGGAAATAATGCAACATAAGTTGCAAGATTTATTAGATTTCTTTGCACTTTTACTTTTTGTCTATACACATCTATTTCGTAGCTTATTATTTGGAATGTGTAAAATGATATTCCTATTGGTAATGCTAATTGTATGGCTGATATTTGCTGATTAAATATGTTATTTATATTGCTGATTATAAAGTTTGTGTATTTAAAGATTACTAATAAAATTACATGTACGGAGACGATTCCTATTAAAACTTCCTTGCTTTTATGTTTTTCTATAATTATTCCGCCCTATATATGCTAATATAATTTCTATAATCATTAGTAGTACATATCGTGGCTCTCCATAAGCGTAAAATATAATTGATGATATTAGCAGTACTATATTTTTTAGTTTTTTTGGTACTGCAAAATATATTATTAATACTATCGGTAAGAAATAGTATATAAATGTTATGCTATTAAAAAGCATATCCCCTCCTATTACATAAGGCTCCTTCAAAGGAAGCCTTATGTTTTGATTATTTAATTACTATGTAACTTGCTTAAATGCAAATTAAACTTATTTTTAGTTATTGTACTATAATTTCTTCTGGTAATGTTGTTCCATCTTCTCCGTCTTTTTCTAGTTCTTTTCCTATGTTATTTTTTACATATCTCTTAAATTCATCATAAACTGGCTTTGACCATTCCTCATCTGCCATTACCATGAATATTGTGTTTCCATTATTAGTAATATATAATTTTCCTGCTGATACGCAAATCCATTTTGCCATGTCAATGTTTTCTAGCATTTCATTTTTTATCTTTTCTATGTCTGTTCCATCTTTTACTTTTACTGTTACTGCTGAATATGCTTGTGATGACATTAATGGTTCTGATACAACTAGTGTTTCAACACAGTTTGTCGATTGTATTCCTGTATATGCTGTTATTTGTGTAGCATCATTTGTTGAAATCTTTTGAGTATTTAGACTTGGTAACTCATCTTTTAATTTGCTATAAACTGAATCAAACATTGATTTCATTTGTGAATCTGTCTCAAGCTGTCCATTTTGAGTTCCTTTTGATTTTTTTAGATTTAGCATTACTGCTATAGTAGCTATTATCACGATTATTATTGCTACTGTAATAATAATATTTTTCTTTTTCATGTTTTCTCCTTTTTTTCTTCATTTTATCATACTTAATATTATATTGTAAATAGTTTATTCTATACTTTTTAATGATGAAATCATGTCTACTTTTTTTAATGTTTTATGTACCATTAAATTTACTATCATGCTGAAAATTGCTGTGATTGCTCCTGAATATATGTAACTTTGTATATGTATATGTCTTATAAATCTTACCATATCTGGTTCACAAGTCTTTACTAAGAAATTGCATAGTGCATATCCACCTATGAATCCTAGTATAATTCCAACTAGTGTTAAAATTATGCTTTCTTTGTTTATATAATCATCTACTTCTTTATCGTAAAATCCTAATACTTTAAGTGTTGCGATTTCTCTTATTCTTTCTCCTATGTTTATATTAGCTAAATTATATAAAACTACAAATGCAAGAATTGCAGCTGATACAATTAGTATGATTATTATATAGTCTAATGATTTTAACATATCATTTACACTTTTAGTTAGTGTTCCAACGTCCATCATTGATAGTACATTGTCGTTTTCTAATAATTGTTTCTTTGTTTCATCTGTAAGTTCTGATGTTGTTAATAATGCATTGGTTTTATATTCTCCCATTTGTTGTTCATAAGTTTCTTTTGTCATGAATATGTAGTTTGTGACATAGTTCTTTATTATTTCTGATACTTTGTATTCATATTGATTTCCATTGCTGTCTTCTAATTTTGCTGTGTCTCCAACTTTTATATTTAGTATATCTGCTAATTTGTCTGAAATTGCTATTGTTCCTGTCTCTGGCATTTCAGCTTTTTCACCAGTTTTGCCATCGTATAAATGTATTACGCTATCTAAATTATCAGCTGGTATTATCAAATTTACATCTCTTTGTTCTATTGTTGCGGTTTTCATTTGTGCTTGTTTTAATTCTATTGCACCGTCTTGTGTATTTTTTATTATATTTTCTATTTCTTCTATACTATTTTCTTTTTGTGCTATTATTATTTGTTCTTTATATGAAAATACATCTTCATATTGTGCTGATACGATTCCGGTTATTGAATCTTTTAATCCGAAGCCTGCTGTTATCAATGCTGTACAACCAGTTATTCCTACTATTGTCATTATTCCTCTTTTTTTGTATCTAAATAAATTTCTGGCTGTTATTTTTTGAGAGAATTTTAGTCGTTTCCATATAAATGTTATTTTTTCTAATAGAATCTTTTTCCCTGCTCGAGGTGTCTTTGGTCTCATTAATACTGCTGGTGTCTGTCTTAGCTCTTGCATACATACAATTATTGTTGCTCCAACTATACATATTATTGCTATTCCTAGTCCTAATATTCCTATTAATCCTATAAATGGTGCTTTGAAATATGTTATATCAAATAGCATTTTGTATAGATACCATACTATGCTTGGCAAAAATTTAAATCCTATTGCCATTCCTATTAGTCCACCTATTAAACATGCAGATAATGCATATAAGCAGTATTTTGCGAGTATTTGTGCATTGTTATATCCTAGTGCTTTTAATGTTCCGATCTCTGTTCTTTCTTCTTCTACCATTCTTGTCATTGATGTTAAACTTATTAGGATTGCTACTACATAAAATACTAAAGGAAATACTTTTGAAATGTTTTCCATACTTTTTACTGAACTTACAAAGGTGTTATATCCAGTATTGTCATCTCTTACGTGTATATACCACGTTGGCTTTTCTATGTTTTGTATGTCTTGTTCTGATTCTTTTATTTTTTCTTCTGCTTTATTAAATTCCTGCTCTGCTTCTTTTTCTTTATCTTCTAGTTCTTTTTTGCTATTTGCTAATTTTCCTGCATTATTTTTTATCTTTTGTTCGGCTTGACTGATTTGACTTTCTGCTTTTGCAAAATTTCTATTAGCAGTTTCTTTATTTTTCTCTAATTCTTGTTTACCTGATTGTATCTGTTCTTCGCCTGATTGTATTTGTGTTTTTATTACACTTATTTGATTTTCTAGGTTTGACTTTTCCACATTTAATGAACTAATTGTGGATTGTAATTGTTCTATTTGTGCATCTATCTGAGTTGTATCTTTTCCTTGTGATTGTAATAATTGTTTTGTTTGTTGTAATTGGGTTAAATTATTATTACATGATTCTATATTTGTTTTTATTGTTTCTAAACCTTGGTTTGCTTGCTTTAGTCCCTGTTTTGCTTGATTTAATTGTTGTTCACTTTCTGATATTTTATTTTCTGCACTCTCAAATTGCTTTTCTACTGATTGTTTTTGCTCTGTTAGCTTTTGTTTGTTATTTGCTATTTCTTTTTTGGCTTTAGATATTTGAAGTTCTGCATTTTTTATTTCTTCTTTTCCTTCATTTATCTTGCTATAAGCATCATTTTTCTTACTTTGTAATTCTTTTCTTGCATCTTCTATCTTGCTATTTGCACGTTCTTTTATTTCATTATATCGTGCGTTTTCTCTTTCTTCTGCTACCGAGTTAATCTTGTTTTTTATCTCTGTTATTATCTTATTATATTCATTACTTGATGTCTGATCATCTCTTGCTTTTTCTGATGTTACATATATGTTTGTGTAGTAGTCTTGCTCTATTTTATTTATATATATAAAACAGTTTATAGTTCCTGTTCCGATATTAGTTGTTCCTCTTGTGCTAGTTATGTATAATGGACTTTTGGCTAATCCTACTACCTCATATTCATTTTCTTCTGTTTTTATTTTGTTTCCTATCTCATACTTATTTCTTTTTGCAAATTGGCTGTCTAGCACACATTCATTATCATTTTCTGGTCTTTTTCCACTTACTAAATCTATATCATTAATTTCTGACTTTAGTTCAATGAATTTTGCATTAAATTTTTCTTCTTTTATTGTTATTTCTTTATCTACACTATTTACTCCGTACACATTGTAGGATTTGTCTAAATTTTGTATCGCTTTTATATCTTCGTCTGTAAGTCCTAGTGTTGATGTGATTACGATGTCATAGGTATTGCTTGCATCATAATATGTATCTATTGCTTCTCTCATATCTGGTCCGCACGCTACTAGTCCAGAAAAAAATCCTACTCCTAAAAATGACATTAATAATATTGATATAAATCTTTTTAATGTATCTTTTATTTCTTTTACACTATTTTTGAGTAGCTTAGTTTTCACTTTCTCTCCCTTCTATTATTTTACCATTCTATTTCGTCTATTGATATTGGACTTTCGTTTATGCGTATATCTTCTGCTTTGCCATTTTTGAAATGTATTATTTTATCTGCCATTGGTGCTATTGCTGTATTATGTGTGATTATTATTACTGTCATTTTTTCTTTTCTTGCAGTGTCTTGCAAAAGTTTTAGTATTTGCTTTCCTGTTTTATAGTCTAATGCACCTGTTGGTTCATCACATAATAATAGCTTAGGATTCTTAGCTATTGCTCTTGCTATCGCAACTCTTTGTTGCTCTCCTCCTGATAATTGAGCTGGAAAATTTGATTTTCTATTCTTTAGTCCTACTTTTTCTAATGTTTTTTCTGGATCTAGTGCATTTTTACATAGTTGTGTAGCTATCTCTACATTTTCAATAGCTGTTAGATTTTGAATTAGGTTATAGAACTGAAATACGAATCCTATGTCGTCTCTTCTATATTTTATCAATTCTTTGTTTTTTAAATGTGTTACTTCTTTATTATCTACTATTACTTTTCCACTTGTTGCAGAGTCCATACCTCCTAGTATGTTTAGAGTAGTGGTTTTTCCTGCTCCACTTGGACCTACAATTACAACTAGTTCACCTTTTTCTATACTAAAATTGGCTTTGTCAAGTGCTTTAATTGTAATCTCTCCCATTTTGTATTCTTTACATACGTTTTTGAATTCTATGTATGGCATTTCTATCTCCTTTTTATCTTTTTATCCATTTTAATTATGGCATATCAGTATTTTTTTAGCAATAATTTATTGTAAAATCTATGTAAACTTTTAATAAAAGCCCTGTTACTAGATTTAACTAGTTTTAGGGCTTTATGATTATTATTCTTTATCCCAGCTTTCTTTTCTTTCTGTTCGGTCTCTTTTAGTTGGTATCATGAATAGTACTCCTATTAACATTGGCATGTAAAATGTATACATTCTCCAAAATAATGTTGCTATGTTTATTGTTCCTTCTCTAAATATCGGACCAAATATTAATATAAATCCACCTTCTGCGCCTAGTCCTGCTCCCGGTGTTGGTACTATATTTACTAGTAACATTAGGAATGTTTGTAATATTACTATTTGTGGTAAGCTTGTTCCATTATTTCCAAATGTTTTATATACAGCATATGTTATTGCATAATACATTATTGCTTGTATCGTTCCTGCCACAGCCATTTGAGCTACTACTTTAGGATGGTCTTTCATCATTTTGAATTGTTTATTAAAGTTTATTACGCTTTGATCAAATTTTTCGATCTTCTCTTCGGGATTTTTTATAAACTGTATTCTTCCTATTTTTATTTTGGCTATAAATCTTATAACTGGTCTTGCAACATTCATTATAAGTTCTTTTTTAGTTCCTATTAATATTAGTATTATCATCATTCCAATATTTATACATAATCCGATTATTCCTATTGCTATATAGTTCTGAAATACTTGTCTAAAATATGTGAATTGAAATATTATAAATACTAAGCTAAGTAACATCATTGTGATTTGTTGTACTAAAAATTTCATTGTTAATATTGATAGTGAATCACTTGTTCTCTTGCCACTTCGATTCATTTCATATACTTGCATTACTTGACCACCTGTGCTAAATGGTGTCAAGTTATTAAATAATTGTCCTATCATTGTTGTTTTTAATGTATTAGTAAACTTTTGTGTTGGATATAATTTTTTTAATGGAATGTGTAAGTTCATCGTTTCTGCTAGCCACATCATTATTAAGAATACAAATCCAATCGCCATCCACAAATGATTAGCTGTGCTAAGTACTTCTCCTATATGTTCGGCTCCATCTTCATTCATCATATATATGAATACGCCTACGAGTACTGCCATTATAAATATTGTATTAAATATTAACAACTTTGGGTTCGATTTCTTGGTTTGCTCTTTATTTTCTATTGTCTGCTCTTTTTCTTTATTATCCACTTTTATTCCTCCGAGCTTTTTATTCTTTATATTATATATTGTATAAGTGACTTTTTAATGACTTTTATTTATTTTCTGCATTTACTTCAATAGAGTTCGTTATATTCTCTATATTATTTTGTAAAGTTTCTTCATCTTGGAATGTATATGAATATGCATCTATACTTATTACATAATCAGATGTGTATATATAATATAGATATTCTACGGTTTGAGGATCTTCGTTGTATTTTATTTTTATCTTTATTACATCATATTCTTTGGCTGTTTTGCCTGTTTCTACACTGCTTTCGTTTGGCTTATCTTGTAATTTGTCTATCGAGTCTGTTACGTCTTGTTTTCTTTCTTCAATGCTTTTTTTGTCTCCACTTTCAAGTTGCTGATACGCTATTGATATATATGCTGGTTCATGGCTATAATCGTTGCTTTCTATTGTATTGCTGTCTTCTACCGGTTTTGTATTTATGTATTTATAGTAGTTCCATCCACCATTATACATGTTAGTATATTGTGTCCATGATGTATTGATTTTGAATTTTAGTGTTCCATCAGTTACTTCCTTATTAGATTTTTTTGCAAATATTATTGCTACTGCTATTGCAATTATGATTATTAAACTTATAATTGCTGTTAATATTATTTTTATCTTTTTATTGCTTTTTTTCTTATTCCATGGAGTTCCTTCCACTAACTGATCATAATAAAATTTTCCTTTTGCTTTTTTTATGATTCCATGGTTTAAAAGTTCTTGAAATTGCTTTTTATTTTCTTCATTTATTTCTTCTGATAATTCGCTTTTTAGTATTCCATGGTCTTTTGAAAAGCTGTTATATTTCTCAAATATTGGCTTTATTGTTTCTATTGCTTGATTTTTGTCAATTATTTCTTGTTCTTTTTTCACGTATTTACTCCCTTTTTTATTTTTTTGTTATTCTAAAATCATAGGCTCCTGCTATGTCTGTTGTTATATTTACATTAAGTTGTGTTGTTTTTCCTGGTTTTAATGGTAAGATCTCTGCTACAATTGTCTCTATTACATTATTGTTTTCATCTAGTATCTCAATATTAGCAGTTTGTCCTTCTGTGGCTTCATTTGTATTATTTGTTATATCTGCAATTAATGTGCTTAGTCCATTTCTGCATGATAAACGTGCATTGCTTATGTCTAATGTATTGAATTTCTTTGATTTAGCAACTTCTTCGCTCGTGTTTACTTTTAATCCACCTTCATAGATTACATCATATTTTTCTACTATTGTTGTATTTTCGCTTGTATTGTTTGTTTTACTTCTAAAGAAGATTATCCCTGCAATAATTAGAATTATAATGATTATTAATATTGATAAAATTATAATTACTTTTTTATTTTTTTTCATAAATTATATCTCCTTTGTTCTTATGTTTACTTCTGCTATTTTATTATATTGTAGTGATAGTATATCATATTATTGTGATATAATTCAATATTTTGATGATTTTGTTGATTGATTATGTTATAATTTGTATATATTTTTAGAAAGGTTTTTCTACTATGAATAATTTTGATTTTATTAGCCAATGTTTAAGCAGTAACGATGATGTTGTTGGTAAGGATTTTGCAAATGTTAGTGACTTAATTGATTGTTCTAATAATACTATAGAGTTTAAGAGTTGTTTATTTAAAGGCTGTAATTTGTCTGAGAGCAATTTTTCTGGTTGCAGTTTTTCTAAGTCTAAGTTTGAGAATTGTGTTTTATCTAATTGCAATTTTGAAAATGCTAGTTTTGTTGATTGCACTTTTATTGATTGTCAATTTATTGGTATTAATTTTATTGCCTGTTCTTTTCTTGGCGTTACTTTCAGAGATTGTATTGGTAGTTATGCTAATTTTAATTTATCTTTGATTCGCAATACTGATTTTATTAATTGCAAATTAGATGATTCTAATTTTACTTCTGTAAAGTTTAATAAACTTAGTTTTTCTGAATGTAATCTTACTGAATCAAATCTTTTCGGCTCTAATTTGCGTGGAATTGATTTTTCTGATTCGTGCATTGATGGGTTTGTTGTTGATAAAAATTTGCTTTCTGGAGCTATATTTAATATGGAGCAAGCAGTAGATATTTCTAAATTATTAGGAATTGTTGTTAAATAGGGGTTGAATTTTTATTATTTTACTAGTATAATAGATTATGGATATGCGATTGTAGCTTAATTGGATTGAGCATTTGGCTACGAACCAAAAGGTTGGGGGTTCGAGTCCCTTCAATCGCACCATACTTAGATGAAAAAGATTGCTTTTTCATCTTTTTTATTTTCTCTTCATTTTATATATTTTCTTAAAATGTGCTATTTCAAGCAATTTTTTAAGTATCGTATTAAATTGGCTTTTTATATCTTTTCTTCGCTTTTCTTCGTTTTTTTGTGGCGTTGCATTAAAAATTGCATTAAATTTTAAGGTTCATTTTACCAAAAGAGCAAGGCAATTTCTTGTCACGAGAATTAGTTTAAATGCGTTTTTATTTCTTAATAATATAATTATTATCCTATTTTCAGTAATATAGGCATAAAAAAAGAGGTAGGATTTCTCCTACCTTCAATTATTGTATATCTATATGAACTACTCCATTCATATTTTTGTTGTTGGTGTATGTATACCTTAATGTTCCTTCTTGAACGAGGTGCTGACAGTAATTTAATAGATCTGATGTTGAGACATTATCAATATAAATATCTGATGCTTTACCTATAACATGTCTTGAGCCTTGAACGCCGCCAACATCTTTATTATGCTTTATACATCTGCATCCTGATGTGATATGTACTGCATGTCCACCAAAGTGATCTCTTATTTTTTCTAGCACATTTACTAAGTTTAAATTGATGTTGTTAAGTCCACATCCGCATTTGCAAGTAAACTCCGATTGTTTAAAATGTTTGAAATTATCCCAACTTAAATTTTTTGAATAGATAGAATTTCTTGTTGCGATTCCGCAAATTCCATCTACAGCTAGTCCATGATTAGCTTGATATTCTTTACATTTTTGTTTTGTATTACTTCCTGCAACGCCATCAGCATTTGTTCCAATTGCAGTTTGAATTTCTTTTATTACAGAAATTAATTTTGCATCGGTTTTAGGTCCATAAATTCCATCTACATTTAGTCCGAAATCTCTTTGAAATGCTTTATATGCACTTTTTGTTTTTGATCCTTCGATTCCATCAATTCCTCCTGTAGCATAGTTTAAGAAATTTAAATTCATTTGTCTTTGTTTTATATTCAACATATTATTTTACCTCACTTTCATTATTTTTCAATTGATTTACTTTTGACAATAAATCATGTACAAAATTTGCACCTCTCGCGATTATTATCCCTGTTAAGATACTTCCAACATAAATATTAATTGAAATGCCTAAGGCACTAAAAATGTCTATTTTAGTGAATACTGCAACTGCAATTGATACAACCAAAGCTCCTATCATATCTACGTTTGCCTTACCGTCTTGCCAGATCATCTTTAAATTTTCCCATATTGCTTCCACTAATGTGGCTACAACTAATATTAATAATAACTTTTCCATAATTCTAATTCCTTTCTTTATTTTACTATTTTGGTTTTTAAATTTAATAATTCTGTCATCATCTTTTTGACAGTCCCATTTCCACCTAGATTTTTATATTGTTCAAACATTGCTTCTAAGTTTTCCTTATCTAGTATAGAAATCTCACCTTTGATTTCAAATTCTCGATATCGTCTTATAATTTCATTTCTAAGCAATGCTTGAACTCCTAACTCTATTGCCTTCTCCTTTTTCTGTTCTTCGATATTTTTTTCTTGTATCTTTTTGTATTTGCCTACGATTACTCCTAAGATTCCACTCAAAATTGTAGGAATTAAATATCCAACCACTATCTTTATTATCTCTGCTTCATTCATTCTCTTTTCTCCTTAGTTCACATCTTTGTAAGCTGTTATTTCGATTTCGCCAAAATTATTCAACGTTACAACTGTATTATCTTTGTATGAGTTAGCTGCTGCTATTGCATTAAGTTGTTTGATTAGATCTTCATCTGTTATCTCTTCTTTTGTTGGCTCTGCTTTTATATATTTTAGAATAGTTTCATTTTCTTTTAAATATTGAAGCAATTCAGCATTTGATTTAAAGCTATTAGTAACAAATCTGCAGATATTATTGTTAGTATCTAATAAATACATATCGTTTTCATTAAACCTATTATCCCACGCTGTTCCTCTAAATCTGTTACAAGCTCCAATTACTTGAGCATTATTAATATATATTTTTTCGGTTAAGAAGTGATGAAAAGTAAAGACATTAAGTTCATTGTGAACTTGTAGGTCATACATCATTTCTTTGCCAGTAAATTTATAGGAACCAATTTGAGCATTTTTATACCACTTTTCACCTTCCTTATAGATAGTATCTTGATAGTCTCCTATTTTGCATAATTCTATATTTTTTAAGTTCAATGGTAAAACAACCTCTTCATGTTTAGTGTATTCACTGGCGTTTGAATTTATTTCTAACATTGGCTTTAAAATGGAGATTGAATTAGTTTCAGCTCTTGCATTTTTTAAGAACGTATATCCTCTTGTTTCGTTATATACGGATAAATCAGTAGTATCTATTACATCTTTGGTTGTAGCAGATATTTCATTTCTTCCTAACTTAGTTACGATTCTAGGCGATGTAGTAAAAATATGTTCATTTAAATAATATTGATTTCCTGCTTCTTCGGAATCGAAACTTAAAGTATAAGTTTCATTTGGTATCAATTGAGCTTTTCCTTCTAAAATATTCATGTAGGCATTTTTAGTGTTGGTTACAGTATAATTTCTTAAGTTGTTTTTGTTGCCTATGATAACTTGATTATCACCTGTCATTATTTTTAGTTGTTGAGGGTATTTATTGTTAGGACTTCTCATTGCTCCCACGTAGGGTTCATAATTAGTTTCAACACTATTTACCTCTAGTTGAGGAAATAAAGTTAAATTTATCTTTTGTCCACTTTGTATGTATATTCTAATATATTTTATTGTTTTGTTTTCTGTAGGTGTCAATCTTACTGAGTTTGCAGTCGATGGCACTGTAAATACTGCAACATCGTTTTCATCTCTCAAATATAGAGCTTCTATATTAGAGGACAATTTATTCTTTGTTGACAATATATAATTTTGATTTGCAACTAAACTAATTGGATTTTTTAATGCCTTCGAAATCGTAATAGCTGCTGTACTCGTTCCATTTAAATTTATTGAGCCATCATTATATCTTGTAATCTGAACACCAGATACTAATTGAGTTTCAATTACTGATGTATCTAATTGGTTTTTACCTTCATATGTATTTTGCTCTAACTTTCCTAATAATCTTGCATTATATAAAGGTGCTTCTGCTGTTCCTTTTAAAGCGAAGTTATCTCCTTTGCCATTTACTTTAGGCAACATTTTTGCAAGAAATTCATAATTTTCTTTAATTTTTTGGTCTTGTTTCTCATTTTTTTCTTTGATTTTTGTGTCTTCGGCTTTTAATGTTTCGTATGCGTCATCAAGTTTGTTCCAATTTTGCGTTAAAGATTTATCTATATTAAATGGATCTGTATTATTCGCTGGATCATCTATTTTATATAATCTTAAGTTTTTAGTTTCACTCATTTTTTTCTCCTTCCTTTTTAAGCAGTTCTTTTCCACATATAGCAAGTAATATATGGTTGTAAGTTATTATGTGCTTGTCCGCCTGCTGATTGCATACTAGATATATTTTGACCAGTTTCAGCATATTGTGCTACCCATGAACCTGAGCCACTTGCTACTTGTACCGATTTTAAATTTAGTAAGTGATCATGTTTTGCATTTTCATTTAAAGTTAATGTATGAGTTTTTTCTCCACCAGTTTTTTCAACTGTATTAAAATTAGTATCAGATGTATCAACTCCAACTGGTACTCTTCCAGCTCCCCATAGTTTCCACGTTCCAAAACCTAGTACAGTAGCTGGATTAGTAGCGACTGTAGTAAAATACAAAGAGCCTACTGGTCTTAGAGCTTTTAATGCCTCTATAATATTGGCTTGTAACTGATTTAAGTTTTGTGCATTAATAGCTGGTTGTGACTTATTTACAAATTTAATTTCTTTCATATTTAACATTCCTTTCTTTAATCATAATTCATATATCCAATAATGTTGACAAATGCTTTTCCAATTCCTGTCTTCAAGGCTTTATCTTTTGAATTATTAAAATCAGATACATCTCCAGAAGGTTCATCTATCGTTTCTATATACAAAGATTGTTGTCCATTTTGTAAACTATTTGCAATATCTATTGTTGTAACTATTGCAGGGCTTCCTTCCGATGTACTCGTAGAAGTATAAGTAGAACTTCCAAAAGCGTTTGCTATTTCTGATTTTGTAGCCCTACTAAAATCTGTATAATATTCAGATGCCCAACCTAAATAATATCTTGGTAAATCAGTTCCTTTGTATAATTTAAGATTTCTAGCATATCCCAAACCTGTCCATGTACCACTTTCTGAATATAATTCCCAATAGGCTGCATTGGTAATTAATGTTAAATAAGCGTGAACTATTTTAAAATTGTCAGGAATATAGGTATTTAATGATATTCCAGCTTTTTGGAATACATTATTCAAATCGGTCTGATAACCTAATTGTGAGAATCCACCTGCTAAAGGACCTGTACTTTCGAAGAATAGGTTTGTCATTAAACCATCTCCTCCGATAATTCTACCTCCTGATAGAAGTTTTACATCTTGAAAAGTTGCTGAACCATCTAAGTTGAACTTAATTTTATCTCCAATTGTTGTTGCACCTTCTAATTTAATTTTGTCTGATTTTATTTTTGTTTCGCTTCCATCATCATTAATTTTTTGTAGTATTTGTGCTGAGTTAAACTCTGTGTTATCTAATTTTTTTGATAATTCAACATTAAACTGTGAATTAGTTAGTTCTAATTTTGCATTAGTTTCTACTCTAGAGGCAAATAAGTCAGTAAAATTATTTATTGTTGCGTAAGTGGCTGAAATACTAGCAGAATAATTTTTAATTGAAATCGTATTATCTCCATCAGATAATCCTATATAAATATCTCCTAACTCTTCTATTGTCTCTTGGTCTTTTATCGTACCTGTTGTCGATATTCTTCTTATTACTTTTGCACTACCATTTTCTAAGATAAACTCATCTTTAACATCTCCGTTTGATCTAAGAGTATCTAATATTCCTAGTTCATACTCAGTAACATTTCCACTCGAATCTGTTACAGTTATTAAGCTATCTCCTGCTGGTAATAAATCATCTGCTGGCAATAAATCATCTGCTGGTAATAATGGCTTAAATACATTATTATTTCCAAAAATATGCAATTCTGTTAACGCTCCAGATTTAGCATTTTCTAAAATTATTGTTTTCGTTCCGTCTACTTCTTTTGTAACATTTTCAATATCACTAATTTGTGCAGATAAAGTATCAGCTGATAATTTTATTGCAGCCTTCATTTCTGATTTTGTACTATAATCTTTTAATTTTTCATCTGTTGTTGAGTTAGCACTATCAATTGCCTCTGTTTTAGCTGTAGAAATTTGCTTTGTTACGTTTGCGGTAATCGTGTCAGATGTACTTTTTATTTGCGTGTCAGTTTCTGTTTTTGTATAATATTGAGTTTTTAATGCATTGTCTGTTTTATTTGCAATATTCTTAGCATCATTTGCTACACTGTTAGCATTATTAATTGCGTCTGCTAAAACTGGAGTCGTATTTGTTTCAGTATCGTCTGTCCAGACGATATGTGAACGTGTCCAGATATATTTACCTTCACTCCATTGATCCTGAGTGTCTTTCCAACTTCCTCCTGTTTGCGTCTTATTAGAATTTGATAAGTAATATTGGTCTTTGATTGATTTTATTCCTTTGCCTGTTGCTCCATCTTTACCAGATTCACCTTGTTTTCCTTGCTCACCAGTTTGTCCAGTTGCTCCTGTCAAGCAAGTTGGTGAACTATCTACAGTTTTATTGTTTGCATAAGTAGTCGTTGTTTTTTGCCACATAAATTTGCCGTCTGTCCATTCAGGTGCTGTTGTACTCCAGCCAGTTGTCGGTGGATCTGTTGAACTATCTGATAAAGCATATTTGACTTCTACTTTTGAAATAGATGTGTTTTGTAAGTTTTCTGCAGTGTCTTTTGCGGTGTTAGCGGTGTTTTCTACATTTTCAACCTTTTCTTCTACTTTGCTTACACTTCGAGTTATTCCATCAACATCTTGTGTTATCGATGTTCTTTTTTCACTTCTATCTCCAACTTCTTCAACTAAGTCTTGTATTTTTCCTTCATTTTTCTTTGCCAGTCTTTCAACTTTTAAAGTTTTCTTTTCTTCTTTAGTAGTAACTTTATACTCTGTATTAGTTGCTTCTAGTAATTCTGCTTCTATATCACTCGATATTCCAGTATTAATTGTTACATTTGCCTTCAAATAATAAGACTTATAAAAACTATCCTCTTTATCTCCTAATTCTATACATGCACATGGTTTTAACCACATTACACCAACATCAGAAGCCTCAAAAGAATAATATTCAAGTCCCTTTATCTGTTCAAACATTCCTTTAATAACTTTTTTCCTTTGAAATTCAATAAATTCATTCTCATCAAACCTGATCTCACATCTACCATTTTGTTTTATGCTCTTTTCGTCTGTTTCTTCAATATTGTCTTCTACATCTCCACGACCTAGAACCAAAGCATTCACGGGGCCAAACTTTTCTTTTATTGTTAAATCTGTTAAAAATGATTTATCTATTTTTTCTGTAGACATGCTATTTGCTTTATATAAATTCAATTTATTGTCTTCTATAAATATTGTTGTCAATGTTGATTGAGCAATCTTTTCTAAAACATCTCTATAAGTTAATTGTTGTGCTGTAAAAAAATCTTCTTTAACATCTAGATCCGCATTATAAAAGTCTGTGGAATATAACTCTACTCCACAGACTTCACATATTTTTTGTACTAATTTTAACATTTTGCAAGGATATGTTAATTGTAGCTCAGATTGTTTAAATGTCTTCATAAATCTAATCATTCTGTCATATCCAGTTACTTTTATCTCATCTTTTTTCTTGCTATCTTCGACATCCTTTATAAAGTAATTTCCTAAATCAATATATTCAAACTTATTCTTAATAAATAATCCATATTGAAAGTTAATATCTTTATCTTTTATCTCATTGGCATTTTTTACGGTAATTTCAACTTGTTTCATTATCGTTTTAAACAATTGACCATCAAAACTATATTTTAATTCTTTTGCTATTATTACTTTCTGTTTTCTTAATTTCCAAACTGGCAATGCATTAAAAATATGGACTGGCATCATATGTATTTCTTTAACTGTTAATTCACCATCACATATACTTAATTTTATATTTTGTTGTTTTATCTTTTTCGTTATGTTTATAAATTCATTACTTACACTCATGTTAATTGTGGCCTCCTATCTATTGCAGTCAACGTTACTGAAAATTTATCCCAATAACCACCACACGCAAGTGGACTACTTTTTATTGCCTGACCATTATAAAAATCTTCTGAAAATAAATCACCTTGTTTATAATTACTCATGTCCTTTTCTAATGAAAATTGAACATCACTTAAAAAAGGATGTTCAAGCAATTTTTTTATTAAATTATATTCTTCATCTGATACTATCCCAAACTTTATTTCTAAAGTTGTAAAATATCCAATAAAAGTACCACTATAATGTCCTTCTAATGTATTTCTTCCAGTTCCATCACCCCATAGAGGCTCTGGTCCAGGAATTAATTCTATAATTCCTGGTACTTGAATATTATTTACTATTAATTTTGGTTCATACATATTTAGCCTCCATTCGTTGCAAATCTATTTTTATTTTTAATTTTTTCAAGCCTTTTATTTAATTCATATCCATCAATATATAAATTAAAATCAAGACTTAGATTAATTAGAATTTGTATTATTTTTTCAAGCAATTCTATAACTTTTTCGTTATTTCCTAATCCCATTTCCTGATTAGCTTTCTTATATAATGACATTAATTTATCTTCTGGTGCAACAACTTCACCTTGATGTCTGTTATCTCCTATCATCGCTAATTGAGGTGTATTTGCTTTTACATAACCACCTTGTGCTAAACGTGGTAAGTTTAAATTTCCAATCTTACTAACCTTAACACCTGGTATTAGATTTATTATTCCGATTGCTCCATTTATTAAGTTTATTGCCTTATTTATGGTTCTTTCAATTAAAGATATAACGCCATTAATTCCTGATTTTACGGCATTAGAGATAGCATTGCCTATGCTTGTTCCCAAGTTAGAAAAAGTTTCTTTTATTCTTTGCCATATACCGCTAAAGAAGTTACCAATATTGCTAAATACTCTTGTAATTCCGTTATATGCTTGTTGGAATATGTTAGAAAACCATTGTCCTGTTCCTGAAAATATTCCTTTAATTCCATTCCATATGTTTGAAACAAAGTTCTTAATTCCATTCCAAATATTTTGCCATATAGTCTTAATATAATTTAAACTTATTTGAATAACTCCTTTTACTACATCAATAGCTGTCTTTACTATTCCTTTTATTGATTCCCACACAATATCAAAGTTACCTTTTATAATTTGCCAGATACCATTAAAAGTTTCTTTAATTCCATTCCAGGCTTTATTCCAATCGCCTGTAAATACTCCAACTATAAAATCTATAATTCCACTTAATGTATCCCAGAAGCCTTTTAGAATATCTTCTATTTTTCCAAAGACATTCATTACTGTATTCTCTATCTCTTTTATAATTGGTGATACAACAGGAATTACATTTTTTATAATCCAATTTATTATTGGAACTAACCATTTGTTCCATAGTTCTGATATTCCATTATTTAGTTTTCCTATAAAGTCCAAAAAACTATTAATCATAGGTTGGATATGTTGTGTCCATAATTCATTAAATTTTTGAGTCCATTCATCTAAAACTGGTTTTAAATTTTCATTCCAAGCAGTTAAAACTGTTTCTAAAATACTTGAAAAACCGTTTTTAATATTTTCTACTGCAGGTTTTATGTATTGATCATATACTTCCCAAAATTTTGCAAACGTATCTTGTACTCCTTGTTTTATAGTTCCTAACACACTTGAAATTGGTTCAAATAAACCTTCTAATGTTTGTTTTATTAAATCCTTATTTTCATTTATAGGTTCAGTAATTATATATAAAATATCATTACCAGCTTGCCAAGCAATCTCTTTAATACCTAAAAAACTATCTGTAAAAATTGCCATTATATCGGCTGTTATTTGTTTTGCAGCATCTCCTCTAAATACGCTAAATACATCAGCAACTGTTACTGCAAATTTGCCTTTTATCTCTGCCTCTTGTGATGACAAGTCAAATAATCTGACTATATGTCCCTGTAAATCTTCTTTATTTTGCTCTAAAAACAAATTAAAACCACCAAGTAGATTATCAGCAATCGTTACTCCTATACTTGCTACACTTCCAACAACTCTTCCTAAATTTAAAATTACAGTATTTGTCCAATTATTAGAAGCATTTAAGACTTCTGGTGAAGTAAATATTTCTTTTAAATTATTTTTTATCCCTTCAATAGAATTAGTAATACTTGAAAAATCAAAATCTCCAAAGCCTTCTGAAAATCCTTGTTTAAAAATAGACACTAATTCTTTTGCTTTGTTTATAAATTTATCCATTTGAGTATTAGCTTGTTCCATAGCAGAACTTGCAGTATCTCCAAAGTCAAAACCTTCTATTCCTCCTGCTCCGCTTCCACTAGAAGAACTATCATCACTATCATTTTTTAGGACTTGAGCTGTATCAAAAGAAGCTAAACTTTTCAAATCTTTTGCACTCTTTTTAGCACTTTCTCCAATGCCACTAACTGCATAACTTGCATTTGATGCATCTGTTGCTAAATCAGATACTGCACTTGAGCCACCATCTCCTCCAGCATTGCCAAATATCATCTCTGTAAAAGATTTAAAGGCATTTGCTAGCACTTGTAATTTAGAAAGTACCAAGTTTATTCCTTTTACAATTGGTGTAAAAATATTAATAAATCCTTGTCCTAAAGTTGCTTTTAGCTCATTAAATCTTAAGCTTAATACTCTTGTTTGATTTGCCCAACTATCACTAGTTCTTGCAAAGTCTCCATTTGCTATGTTTAATTTATCTAATACAAATTTATATCTTAAAGCTACTTTTTCTTGTTCAGACATTTGAGAGGTTGTTCTTCCATAACCATTTGCCAATGCATATTGATCTAATGCATTTTGTGTCATTACAACGCCTAAATCCTTTAAAGTCTCTGTTTCACCTGTGAATACTGACTTTAATTTTGTGTATGCTTCATTGCTTGATAAATTGTAGAATGAAGCAACATCTCCAGTAAGTCCTGTTAATGTTTCTGACATTGCTAATGCTTCTTTATTCGAAAAATTAAACGCTTTTGCCATCGCACCAAATGTGCCAACATACTTCTTTGTTACTGTCTGGCCTAAGCCAAATTGTGTTATTGCATTTTCGGCAAATTTATTTACTTCTGTATTTAAACTTCCAAAGGTAACATCAACAACATTTTGTACTTCTGTTAAATCAGAGCCTAAATTAATACATTCTTTGCCAAAATTTATTATTGTTTTGACAGAAAAAGCTGCTACCGCTAATTTTCCTATTTTCTTTAACGAGTTCTCAATTCCAGAACTTTTAATAGTATTTGTTGCAGTTTTTATGCCTTTATTAAATGGATTTGAATTTAATAATAGCTCAAAATCGACAGCCCCCACATTTGTACTCATACCTACTCCTCCTTTCTTTTTTAGGATAAAAGCAGGTATTGGCTAACTACTCACCACTAATGGTCGTGTTGTTCACTCTGTCTTTTTCATCTATATTAATTTTAATTGTTTTCTTACATCGTATACATTTTATCTCACCTTTGCATTTTTCAACTTTTATTAAAAGCTGATTGCAATTATGGCATCTTACTTCTATCATTTGTTATCACCAGCCATTTCTTTAAATGCTTTTTGAAATTCTATAATAACTTTTTCGAAATCTTCTTTATTCATTTTTTTAGCTAATTTATTTCTATATTTCCATCTTATGTTTTTTTGCTCTTGTGTGAAGTTTTTTAACATTTCTTCATCATCTTCACTACGAATTTGAACAATATTTCCGCAGTGGTGTATCTGGCATCAACCCAGATATAAGATTACACAATTCTGCATAATCCATTGTATCTATTTCTTTTCTTATTCTTATTCCATATTGTTTGGCTAAGCTTGCCTCAATTAATGGCCAGTCTTCTTCCATGTCATACCATAATTCTGTATCATTACTTGTTTTGAAATCGTTTCTCCATTTCCTCATAAGAAACTTCATTTACTTGTGCCATAATTGCAATTATAACTGTTTTTAATCCATTTACTGTTAATTTCATTGCTCTAATATCTTTTTCGGCTTTTGCTCCTAATAATAATTTTATAGCTGTAAATAATCCTTCTAAACTATCATCTTTTTTAAATATGTCTTGTGCTTTTAACATTGTTTCAGCACTACAATCCACTTCATATGTTTTTCCTTCTGCTATTGTTATTTCTTGTTTTTCGTGACCTAATTTTGAACTAATATCTAAATTTGCCATTTTAAATTCCTCCTAAATATATTTGTAAGAGGCCTTTAAAGACCTCTTACTTTTTAATATCTTATTTTTTTACTGCTTGTGTTTTTTAAACACTTTGTGGTGATGCTTCTGTGTATGCTGGTTTTCCATTTGACATTACATCAAATTCTAACGGAATAACTTCTGTTGATTTTCCAGCTCCCCAGTTTGTTATGTTAAATATTGCATTTTCAAATACTAATTTTGCACCATTTGGAAATGTCCATTGTAAACATCCTTCAACATCTCTTCCATTTTTTAGTGCTAATCCTGCTACATAATCATTTCCAGTATCTCCAAAATTTCTTTTTCCAGAAATTGAAATAGTAACAGATTTAGAAGTCATTAATCTTCTAACCCATCCTTTTTGATCTAATGGATTCCATTCTTCTACTCCATTGTCTAATTTTACTGAGAAACTTTCCATATCTGCTATATCATTTAAAGCTTCTTTAGTAGCTCCAACTTGAAATTGGTTCTCATATACTGGATATACTCCTGATTTTGTTCCCATTATTTTTCACCCTTTCTATATAATAAATTTAATTCTATTGAAAACTTGTAAATATTGTTTTCATCTGCACCTAAATCAATAGGTCCATTATATAAACACTCAATTGAGCAATTATAATCATCAATAAAAAAAGAACTACAGTCTAATAGTTCATATATTTTGTCGGCCATTGTTTCAGCCGTATTATAATTTTTAGTCCATCTCAGCAATAAAGTAATTGGCAATATTCCATACGTTTTTAAGTTTTTATACTTAGAATTATCTTCTAGCTGTCTACGATTAGCATACAAAGCAATAGCTTTTTCTTGGTTTTCATCCATCTGCCCTATTGACCACTTACTGCATTCTGGTATTATACTTTTAAGATAGTCTCTTATTTTAGATGTATTTATTCTTACTATCATTGTCCATTTCTCCTTTTTAACATTTGTTTAAAGTATTTTATCGGCAAATCTTTTTTACTACCACTAATATAGTCTTCAAACCAGTACTGTTTAGCATTAGGATTTTTCACTTGTTTTATATGTATTTCAGGGTCAAAATAAATTTTTCTTGAATATACTGATGGGTTCTGAATTTTAACTACTCCTCTTATTTTTTGAGTGTCATCAACAAACATATCTCCTTCCAAATCCCCTTGGTCTTTCGGTACAGTTTGACTTTGAACTAAATCTGTTCTTAATGCTTCTGCTGTATCTACTAATGCTAATTTGGCATTTTCCAATGTTGTTTCTATATTTTTAATATTGTATGTTACCTTCATATTACATCAACTCCAATGTTGTATGATGAACTGTTCCGTCTGGATTTCTAGGCTTACTTGCTTGAAATATTTCATATTCTGTGTCGTTTATTATTACTTTCCCACCGACTATCTTTTTCCCGTCTATCTTTGGGGTCTTTAATTTTACTGGTAAGTTATTAACATTCCTAACACTCATTTGATCTATTTCCTTTACAATATACTTTCGTTCTCTTATCTCTGTTATATCACCTAATAATATAACTTTACCAACTAATTCTATTTTTCTGCCATTTTCATTTATTACAACTTTAGTCTTTTCAACAAACCTACATTTTTGATTTTTTAAGTTTAAAGAGGTTAAAGGCTCACCATCTTCTGATAATCCTTCTTGATATATAACTACATCACATTTATTATTTAATAATCTTTCCAAGTGTTTTGGATTTAGCTTTTTTATCATATAATTCTATTTGTTAATCCTGTTCTTTTTAAATAGAAAAAGGCTAACTTTGATATATTAAGTTTATCTGCCATATCTTGTGACTCCTTTTCATTTACCGTTAAGTCTCCACCTATAGAATAACTAGATATACTATTATCATCATATATGCCCTCATCTTTTATATATTCAGCTTGTAAACAAGTTGCTTTGATTATTAAATCTTTTTGTTGTGTTGTTAAATTATTAAATCCTCTTCTTTCAATTCTTGTTAATGTTGCCCTGTTGATATCTATTGAGGCTAACTCTAAATATTTTCCTATTTCTTCATCTTCTAATACTTTAGAACCATATTTTGAGTAATCTTCTTTTGTTGCATAAATATTTATCATTTGCAACACCTCTTATTTTACTTTCTTTTCTAATTCAGCAATCTTTGTTGTTAATTCTTCATTTAGTTTTACTAATTTAGCCTTTTCTTCTTCAACTTTTGCAATCTTTGCTGTTAATTCCTCATTTAGTTTTGCAATTTTCTTTAATTCTTTTTCTAAATCTTTAGGAGCCACTTTTTTAGTAGCTCCTAACTTGGAATATCCCCTAGCTTCGTATTGTGCTAGTTCTTCTTCCTCGATAGATAATAATACATTATCTTTTATTACTCTTATTTTTGACATAGTAGCCTCCTATTCCCCAGCATATTCAGTTGTATCAGTATCAACATATATACTGTCAATTTTATTGTCTTTTCCATTTGGGAATACAAATGTATCAGATAAACTTCTATCTTGATATAGATATCCATCACCTTCTGTATGTTGACCAGGGTTAAAATAGTAAATACTTGCAATCTTTGGAACTGTTTTAACAGTTAATGGAGATGCTATTAAAACATTGATTTTATGAGAACCTGTTACAGCTGTTATATTCTTGCTTTCATCTGCTGCTACTTTTTTAACTGGTACAAATCCGTCTGTAAAATCAAATTTATCATAAAATCTTTCATCGTCAATTACTTCTATTAATGTAACGCCATCAATATCTGTAATTCTTGTTTCTATACCAATACCACCTTCTGCAATTTGTGTCATTTCTATTTTTCTTGTAAAGTCTGTAGATTGTTCTAATAAATCCATAATTGTAGAATTTACATATGCAATTAATGCACCTTTTGCTACATATCTTCTTAATTTTCCAGCACTTAACATTGCTTTTAATTTTCCATATACATTTTCTTTTGTATATGAAGACAATGCTGTTGAACTATGATATCCATCTAATTTTTGTGCTTCTGTAGCAACTTTAGAATAGAAGTATGCATCCATTTCTGGTATTTGTTGTGTTTTGTGAAATACTTCTGAAATTTTTTTAATAGATGCTGTTTCATTTGTTTCATCTACATCTATTTTATCTACCAAGAATGATATATCTCTATCGTGTGTTAATGTAAAAGGTACATCAGTTTGTGCAAATGTTCCTTTGTTCCATCCACCTAGTCTACTGTGTGATTTATAACCACTTGTACTCATTTGTGTAAAATGAAATGTTTTTGCACTTAACCATTTAACTGCTGTAGTTACGAATGGTGAAGTTAAAGATTCTTGCTCCATAATTTCTAATAGGTCTGGAGACCATACCTCTGCATAATTTAATGCCATAATTAATTACCTCCTAAAATGAATTAAACCTGTTCCATCTTTTTGTGGCTACAGGCTTTTGTTTTTTTTGATTTTCATCAGAGTTACTTTGCGTTGCTCCGAATTTAAATCCCTTTTCTTCTTTTTCTTCTTCTTTTGTTACTTTTAACTCGGGAAATTCAGAAATTACTGCGTTGATTTCATCTTCTAACTTTTGGAGATCTATTGCTCCATCTTCTAGAACTTTTGACATATCAACTAATCTTGCTGCTCTTTCAGCTTTCTTAACATCAACACCAGCTTTGGCCATAGCAAGTGCTATTTTGTCAGTATAGTCTGATTGAGCAATCTCTTTTTGTTCTTCTTGTCCTTTGTCTGCTTGCTTGTTTTGAGTGTCTTGAATTTGTTTAGAAGTTTCGCCTTGTTCTGCTTTTTCAGCACCTTTAGCATACATTCTTCTAATAAATCCATCTAACTCATCTTGATTTTTGAAAACTATCGAACCATCTTCGCCTTTTTGAGCTACTTGTTTTTTAGTTTTCTCCCCCTCATTTTTTGTTTCAGGTTTTTGCTCTTTTTGAGCATTATCTGTTGTAGTTTGAGTATCTACATTTTGATTTTTTTCGTCTTCCATATCGGAACCTCCCCCGTTTAAAGTCCGTCGACTATAATTTTTTTAAATTAAAAAAGAGCCTTTTAAAAGCTCTAATTCTAAAAATGGCACAAGTTAATGGATTTGAACCACTACAAACAGTTTTGGAGACTGTTGTGCTACCGTTACACTAAACTTGCATATAAAAAACACCTACATTTCTGTAAGTGTTTGAATTTTTATTTATTTAATTATTACCATCCTGTTATTTCAGCCAATTTATAACTTGCTGCTTTTTCTGTTCCACCAAGTGCTTTAAATTTCCAAGTTCCGTTTGCTTCTAAATTGTTGATATTTGACATTGCTGTACCTATTTGTGCACCATCAGCATCATATAAATTAAAAGTTACTTGGACATATGAGTATTGTTTATTTGTATTATTTTTTATTGTTCCTGTTACATAATACGCAAAACCATCGTAACTGCCTTCACTATCTACTAAAGTGAATTTTTCTTGAGTTTGTTTTGTTTCTGTTGTTGAACCAGTTCCTGTTTGAGTAGTGTTGTTTCCACCTTGTGAACCTGCTATCGCAACAATAATAATTATAATTAATACCCAAAACCACCATTTCTTATAAATCGGTTTTTTCTCGTTTTCTTCATGACTTGCCATGACAATTCCTCCTTTTATTTATAATTTAAAAAGAGTATAGCACTATTAGTCAGAGAATTGTGTCGAAATTTGTCGAAAAAGTAAATTATTTAGATTTTTCTTCTTTTTCTATTTGTTTTATTAATTCTTCTGCCCATTTTTTAGACTCTTCTGATATTTTCGATGTTCCTACTACAACTCCACCTGGATTTTGTATCCACCTTTTATCTTGAAATAACTTCTTTTCAGACATATTCTATATTTCCTCCATAAAAATATGATATATATTATTTATTATTTTTGAATTAATTACTCGGAATTTTGTATTTCTTTTAAATAATATTTCCTGTTCTTCTTTATTAAATCTTCTTATGTCTTTTCCGTTTTTAGATTTTATATGTAATTCTACATTACTATCATCATTATATCTATTTCCAACAGTTGTTGAAGTATAAGCTTTATAAATTACATTGTTTCCTGCTTTATGATTTTCTAAAAAGTTTTTTAATGTATCTTTATCTAGCATTATTGAACGTGTAACATTTCCTTCATATTTTGGAAATTTATCTAAAGCCTTGTCTAAATTATTAATAAGTGTTTTTTGCTGTTCTGTTAATTCCAATTCTTCTCTTAATGTTTCATTTAAAATATAACTTTCAGCACTAATATATTGATTTACTGCATATTGTTCTTCATCTGATAGCTCTATTTTACCACTTTCTATCTGATTTTGCAATTCATTGGCTTTATTTTGGTAATTTAATACATTTTCAGGTAATAAACTACCTACCGCTAATCTTTGATATTGTTTCTGCCTTTGTTGCAAATATTGAGTATATTTATCTTCTTCATTATGACTTTGTTTTGCTTTCGTTACTTCTTCTGGTTCATCATTTATGCTTTCGTAATATGTACTAACTCCATGATGACATCTAGGATGGAATAACCCTCCAGCTATTGCTGTACTTAATAATGGATATTTTCCATCTTCTTCTGTTCCACCTGACCATACGTCATCTATATAAACTCTGCCTTCCCATGGTGTACACTTATCACAAGCTCCACCATGTTTAGATACATATACTAATGGATTTCCTAATTTCTTTCGCATTTCGCCTTCACCCATTAGATTAGCTCTTTTGTTAGCTGTTCTAATAGCCATATCGCAATAATCGGCTATATTATGCCTTGTACCATTTTTGTATTCAATACAATTAAACCCTCTTGTCAAGAAATCTTTACTTGCCATATCTATAGCTTGTTTTACTGTTCCAGCTCCTGTATTAGCAAATACTTGAGCCTTATATATAATCTGCCTATATTGATCATTTGCCATTCTCAAGGTTGCATATTTTACATCTTTCATATCTGTTTTTGTACTTTTTATTAGTGCATCTAACTTTCTATGATTTAATCCAAAAAAAGATCCACCCAATTGTGAATCTTCTTTTTTTATAAAACCTGATTGCATAGCTCTTTTATTAGTTCTACTTGCTCCTTCTTTAAATTGTTGCTTTATATGCTTATATAAATATTTGTTTAATCCTCTTGTATTATTGTTAAATATTTCTTTGTTTGCATTTTTATAGTCTTCAAATTGTTTTATTTTTAGAGCTTGCCATTGTGTCCAATTAAAGCCTTTACTTTCTTCATCTTCTTGATGACTCCATAATGTTCTTTTCATAGAATCAATTAATTGTAATTCTATTTCTTCCATTACTTTTTTTATATCGTATTCATTTTGCATTTAACCACCTACTCTAATTGTTCTATTACATTAGGTTCTTCTTTTTCAATTATTCCAGCTTCTTCTTTTAGCCTTTTTACTTCTTCCTCTTTTTCTTTTTTTGTCAAGCTATCACCATACATTGTATCTACAGTTTTTTCAATGCTCATTACATTTTGTCCAGGTCGTGCTTTTGATACTGTTTCTACTGTTGCTTCAAAACTTGGATTTGCATATTCTTTAAAATCTACTATCGCTACATATTCTCCCGCTATTTTTCCTTGTGCTAAATCATATGCTTTTAAACATATTGAAACTAATTTAGGAATAACTTTTTCTAATACATCTATTACCTTCCCTCTTGTATATTGCGTTGCCTTTTCTTTTTCCCTTTGAGCATCTGCGTTATCTAATTTTTTTACATCTATTCCTAAAGTACTAGGGCTTATTAATCCTTGTAAACACAAATCTAATGCTGTTATATATGATTGTAGCATTCCTTCATAATCAAAGTCTCCTTTTTCCCTTGTAATCTTGCTACTCTCCGTTTCTGATGTTGTACTTCCTGTTTTTGTATATCTATTATCAAATGTGTTAGGTTTTAATAAATTGCCATTTTCATCTGTTGGAATTAAATCTTCTGGAATATATGTTATTGTTCTGTTATCTCTTAATGCATCTATCCATTTGCTCCATACTTCATCAAAACTATCAAAAGCATCTAATTTTTTTTCTAATATACTTTGGCCTCTGCCTTTATATTTCTTTGATTTATTAAACATCATAGGTATGGCCATCATGAAATTGGTATTTTGGGGTTCTTTCAAATCTGCTGTTTCAGGAATGGCTTTATAATCTTTCATTAACTGGTCATTTTTATATAATTCATATTTTATTCCATTTTTAGAATATCTCTCAAATAAAGTATAACAAGCATCTTTTTTTTGGTATTTATTCTTGAAGTTTATCCCTGTTATTCTTCCTCTTGTATATTCATAGTCAACATCTTGTCCAGAATAAAACTCTATTATTGGATATTTACTTATATCTGTATCATAACTTATCTTAAATGCACCATCACATTGCACAAATACATCAATTATTGCTTGTTTTAATGTTTCTTTGAAGTCATTTTCTTTTGCTATTTCTTCCCAATTTGTTTGTGCTTCGTTGTTTCCTTTAACTTCTATTTTATTAAAACTATCAACTATTATATCCGCTAACATATCAACTATCATAGCAGGTAACCCAGTATGTATTTTTCTAATATTTATACCAGTTGTACTCTGTGCTGCCCAGAATTTTGCATTTCCCATTAAATCATCTGTTTGTGTATAATATTGGTGTAATTCTGATGCATCTCCTCTATACCACAATAGGTTTCTAAAACAGTTACCTTCAAATGTATTTGTTTCTTGTATTGTTATTGTATCTCCTACACTTGGTTGTATTTCTAACCAATTTCGTATTACATTTTTTATTTTATCATTTACTGTCCCCATTTTATTCCTCGCTTTCAGTTGTTACTGTTTCACTATCTTGACCTTCTATTATTCTGATTACTTCTATTGTTGCTTGTTCTTTATATTGTTTATATTTTAATTCCTTTTGTATCAATTCTTCATATCTACTTTGATCTATCTCAATTGTTGGTGTTTGAAATAATGTGCTTCTTGTACTCATATATTATTCCTCCTCATCTTTAATCAATTTCTTTATTACTTCCCAGTTACCTATTTTCTTTTTGTATGGCAACCAAGCATATTGACAGCCATTTATGCTGTGGTCATTTCCATCTTCTGGCTGGTTATCTTCATCAAATGAATATTTGTTACACTCATCTATATAGTCTTTACAAGTTTCAACAATTAAAAAATCACCAGTATTCAACCAGCTTTCTTGTAGTTGAACTCTAGTGATTATCTTTGTCTTTTTCCATGCATTTTCAAAGTTATATACTAATGCATTTTGCCTTTTAGCTTTGTTTGCTTCCATTATTGTTCCCTGGTCTGCATTATCTATAAAACATGTTCTTGCAAATCCCCATTCATTTTTGAACTCTTCCATAAATTGTATTATCCATTGAACAACATCTGATGGTGCAAATGGAATTGTTCTATCTTTGTTATTGAATGTTCTTTCTTTCAATAAAACACATTTATTATCTACTGTTATACCTATTCCTTCTAATGTTACCTTGTCGTGGCTTTCTTTTGAGTATGATGTATCACAACCAATAGAAAATAGTTTAAATTTCATCTTCTTTGCTTCTTCTACTGTTATTATATTTTTAGGTTGTAAATTAAAGCATAGTCCCGTTGCCTTTCCTCTTAGTCCTTGTATTTTGTTTTTATACATCTTTGTTCCTATTGGTGTTGCATCTATTTTTTCTTTTATATCTTCTTTTGTAAGTGCTGCATTGTCGTAAAAAGTAAAATACCAGTGTACCCAACCTTTTACATGAGGTTCTTTTAATTCTTTTAGTAATTCTGTTGGATAATCTTTTTCATACTTTGGTATTGGTCTACTTTTATTTATAAATTCTTTATATATGTCTAATGATGGATCATCTGGATTTGATGTTGTCATCATGTATTTACATCTATGCGTAACTTCTCTCATAAACTCCATATCTGCTAAGTTTACTTCATCTAAATATACACACCCAACTTGTCCCCCTAAAACTTTTTTCCATCTTTTTTTGTCACCATAACCACATACATATATTATCTTTTCACCTTTATTTGTGTCATATCTTATATGTGGTAGTCTTATTTTATCTTTTCCTTTTGGCCAGTACTCTGCTATATCTTCGAATTGTTCTAGTAAACCATTTTCAGAGTTTATTACATTCTTTTCTACCGTTCCTACATCATCACCTGCAATAATATGATACTTTTTATCAGAATCAGCAACCATGCACATAAACTTGAATATTCCTACTGTTGTTTTTCCTGCTGCAGTTGTTCCTTCTAAAAACTCTCTTTTACATTTTGTTTGTAAGAACTCTTTATATTTTTGACTTAACTTTAACATTACACATCATCTGCACTTTGCATTTGATTTAATATATCTGATATAGCATTTTTCTTTTCTTCTTTTTCTTGAACATTTACATCCATTTTGTCATTAAATATTCCTAAATGTCTTCCTAACAATTCAAGAGCTTTCGTTTTATCTAATAGCTTTACTTTTTGAGTATCTCCTATTTTTTCTCTGTCGTCTCCATATCCTTCGTATTCTTCTAATGTTTCTAATGATGATATTGCTCCTGCAGTTTCACTATCCATATCAGCTATATTTTTTAATTGTCCATTTTCTGTATATAGTTTTCTTATGTCTAAAAATGCTATTTTAGCCAGCTCTTTTATTACCATGTCTTGAGTTATTTCAGTTCTTTTTTCTCGTTCTTTCATTTTTTCTGATATGTATTCTTGAACCTTAGTATTTCTTAGCAATTTACTACCATTTACATTAGCGGTTTCGTCTTTTTTACATCTTGAATAAGCAACCTTATATGCTCTTGTTGCATTAAGGTCGATTAAATACTCATCACAAAATCTTTTTTGTGCATCTGTCATATAAGATTCCCTCTCTTTCCTTATTTGTTTTTAAATTGTTTTATCAATGTGTCTAATATTGTAGCCAAAATAAAAAGAGTAGTCGCCACAGCAACCGCTCCTACACAAATTAATATTACAGCTAAAAATATATTCCACATAGTCTTATACCTCTTTTCCTGTCACTTTGTCTAGTGTCTTGACTATAACATCTGCTTCCCAAATATAATAACTTCCAATTTTTGATACTTTTTCGTTTTGATTTTCTAATATTACCTTCTTCTGTTCTGAATTTAACTTTTGATTTGCTTTTATTTGACTTATTTGTGATTCATTACATTCATATCCTTTTTTATTTAATATTTTTACAACTAAATCATTCTTTGCTTTAGATATCTTTAAACTAAGATTTTTAATCTTTTTTGACTTTACTTTTAAATACATTTTACATTTTCTCCTTAAAACATTTATTATGTTGATATAATGTTAATTGTTTCTCCTATATTGGCAAATTTCTTTTTTAATTCATATGAATTATATTGTTCTACTATTTCATGTATAATGTCATAAGAATTTGCTACTATGTCTGCAACATCTTCTTCTGAATATTGTTTTTCACAATGTGTTATATAATTATCTATATAGCAATGTGTTAATTCATGAATTAAAGTAGCTTTCTTTCTGTCTGCTGGCAAATCTTCGTCTATATATATTTTTTGTATATCACAATATGTAATACCGTAATATCTTGTATCTATTGATTTTAAGTTTTCTTCTTCATTTGCTTTTCTAATATTTTGCATATTTTTTATTGATTCTTGTGATGTCTCTGTTATTTTCCATTCTCTGTTGTTTATTTTGAATTTCATACTTATTTTCTTCCTTTTCACATCTTTTATTATATCTGCATTGCTCACATTTATATTTCATGCAATTTTCATAATTAATCTTTTGCTTCATAATATATACACCCAGTTGTTATAACATTATTAATAGCTGATATTCTTATTTCGCATAGATCATTATCTTTGTTTTTACAGTTCTTACAAATTTCTTCTATATAGGCTTCATACCTGTCTTGATTTGTCATAACAACACCTCTTTCGTTTTTTATAATATGGTTGCGATGGTTAGAGTTGCACTAACTATTTTCAGTTTATGAGACTGACGAGATTCTGGTTCTCCACAATCGCAATATGTAGGAGGTTTTAATTTTATTTTCAACGTAGGTTCCTCGCACTTTATACTACGCATATCTAGGAGCGACCTAGCCACTGGTTTTGGAATCTAGATTCGAACTAAAAACTAAAGGTCCAAGGCCTTTCGTGATACCATTTCACTATTCCAAAATATCTAAGGCTTAACTAGAATTACCTTTTTATCTTAATGAAGGTGAGTCGTGTAAGTGTATATATCAACTTATCTAGTATCAGTTAATAACTAAATTGTTCTTATAAATTTCCCGTATTCTTCTGCAACCTGATGTTCTATTCTGCATCCTCTTGCATTTGCCCATCCAGGCATAAATACTACACCATCTACTTTTCCTATGTATCTAATTGATTGAGATAGCATATATATTGCTACATCTTCATCTGTTGGTGCATTTTCAAATACTGTATCTACCACTTCATGTCCTTCTGCCTCCAACTTCAATATTAGTTCAGCTCTTTCCGCTCTTATCTGTTCATTGGTTTTACCTCTCATTGGTTGACTTATCATTAATTTCATATCTATTTTCTCCCCTTTTTCATAAATAATAGAGCCTATCGTTTGATAAGCTCTTTGTTTAAAATACTTCTCCTATAACTCCCCAATCAAGATTAATATTTCTTGTTTTTAATTTTTTTAATCTAAAAACCTTAGAATCAATCTCTGGAATTTCTAACCTTTCATTTGTTTTGTCTGCAATATCTTTAATTTTATACCTTTCTAAAATGTATAATGCCGATAATGCATTTAAAACATTTTTTAGATTTCCATCCATATATTTAATCGTTCTTTCATGCTTTACATTATTGTAGCTTTTCCACCATTGTGGCGAAGTCTCTTTATTCCAGTTATTAAATGGTCTAAATTCATTCTTTTGGTATATATATGTAGTTTCTTCATTTATTATATCTTTAAAAAATGGTTCTTTTATTATTTTATCATAATACTCTGAAATTTTCTTAGAATCTTCTTGCTTAAATTCACATATTTCTTTCATTACTGTATCTATTTCTGCACATATGCTTTGTAATAATCCTATATATTCTATAGAAAAAGTATTATAATTTTTTTCATCTACCATAACATATTGTGTAGTTCTTATAAAACTATTTTCTAAATTAAGATAATAACTCCAAAAAAAATCTATAAATTTCTTTCTCTCCATATAAATTCCTCCTTTTAAAAGAATTATATCATGAAGAAATTAAAAATATTGTCGAAAAATGTCGAAAGAACTAACTTTTTGTTAATTTTCTCGACATCTATATTATCTCACGATACTATTATAGCACTTTTCATGGTAGCATTCAGTAGCATTTGGTAGCATCATTCAATTTTATCAAAAATATTTAATGCTATTCCATGTAATCTTTTTATGTGCTCATAGTTGTAATCCATCTCAGCAGCAATAACTACTAAGCTTTTACCTTGTACATAATATTTGTCCAATATGTTTTTATATGGTTGCTTTATTTTATCTAACTGTTGTAAAATTTGCATTTGTCTTTTGTTTACTTCATTTACCTTCTCAAATAAATCATTTATACTATCAATTAATATTGCCAATTTTTCAGCCTCGTTGTCTTGAACTTTGCTACTTCCTTTGGGCATATCAGATAGTACACTGTTTAATCTATTTATATTGGTTTTATATTGTTCTAAGTATTCAATTCTACCATTAATCCATTCCTGAGTGTATCTGTAATTTTTAAGGTCCTCCCTGTTCATTTGTACCTCCCATATTTATTCATAATTTTATATTTGACATTCTTTTATTTTTGAATTTGTATCACTTCGCTCCGTTATAATAATCTCCTACATTTATTTTATGATATGTATCTTTATCAACGGTTACCCATATTGACTTTACTTTACTGTTTATTTCTTTTTGAATCTGTATTTGATACCTCTCAGAATGATATTGTGGTATTACAAATTTTCCACTATTCATCATTGTTGTATATGCTGAATGATATTCTTTATTAATGACTTGTCCTTCTTTTATTCCATAATCATTTTCTTCTTTTATCTCCATCCCTATTGCAGTAAATAGTATTATTAATAAAATTACAGTGATTCCAATCACAAATATTTCTATTACACCTTTTTCGGATTTCATATATCTTTACCTCTCTTTCAAATATTCATATATTACTTTTTCAGTATAAGCTACTGCTCTTTTATTTATTTAATAATTCTTGTAAGACTTTTCTTTGTTTATATAGTTGTACTAATATCTTTTTGTTGTATTCATATTTTATTTTTTCTTCTATTTCTTCTATCTTGTCTTCTATTTCTTGCTTTGATATATAATTCTTATCCACATAGTCTAAATCTAATTGTTTTGAGTATTCTTCATTTTCTTTCTTTAAAATTTCTATTACATGTTTATATTCAATGTCATCTGCTTTTATATCATCTTTTAATATTTGTATCTCTGCTTCTTTATCATCTAGTTTTATATTTAATTTGTTATTCTCTTTTTGTAGTTTTTCTATATATTCTTCATATTTTTCCTTTTGTTTCTTTATTATATAATATTGCTGATTTTCTACTATACTTGCAATAGCACTTGTCCTAGAATTTTTACCATCTTCATATCCTCGCATATATCCTAACGCTTCAGTTTGTGCTAATGCTATCATTTTATGATTATTAATCTTTTCTTGTTTTAATTCTTCATTCTCTTTTAATACTCTTTTATAATCTGATAGAATCTCTATACTTTCACTTAAAGCTTTGATGTCTGGATCACAATTCATACAAGTTCCTCCAGCACATTCTATTATCTCTTTTTGTTCTTTACGAACTTTTAACATTAATTTTAATTGTTTTATTGTTTCTTCTATACTTTTTTCTTTCACTTAAAACACCTCCTAATCTATTTTGACTAATACTCTAAAATTACCCTTTCTTTCTCTTTTTCTATGTGCGGGACTTTGATAAAAATATAATGTTTCTCTTTTTACTTTATACTTTTTTTGCAATTCATCAAGCGTTCCTATATCTAATAAATTTTCTCCTTTGTATAAAGCGTATTCAGTTGTTTTCACTATGTATCACTCCTCTCTAGATTATTTGTTTATCAGCTACTTTTACTTTCCAGTTTCCAAAACTACCTTTAAATATCATACTTCCTACTCTGAAATCATCTGCTATTGTATCTCCAACATTGTACTTGTTATAATATTCTTCTGATACTTCTATATAAATGTCTATGTCATTCATAGCATCTTTTAAGTGTTCACTTACACTTAATGTTAAATGTGATTGTGATATATTAATTTTCATTATATATTTTGCTGTTCCACTTAATATCTTATTTTGTTGGTTTATTTTGTTATTTATATTTGATAATTCGTTATTTTTATTTGATATTTGTATATTCAAATCTTGTTGTTCTTGTTTTAATTGTGTTATTGTTTCTATATACTTTTTATCATCTTCTGATAATATTTTATATTTATTATTTTTTATGCCTAATATTATACTGAATACAACATTTATGATTATTAATATAATTAATATAGTTTCTTTATATTTCATATCTTATTTACTCCTTTACTATTATTCTTCTCCTTGGTCGTTTTTCTTTACTAAATCTAATATAATACTAAAATTTATATTAGGAATTATACTTTTGATACGCTCTGCTTTATATTTTTGTTTAAGTTCCTTTATAATTTTCTTTGCTTCTTCTTTTTCAACTTTCTTGATTTGAAACTTGTCTTTTCTTACGTCATTTCCTATAAAATTAAATAGACAAGTATTAGCTCCTTTTTCTGTTGTTTCACAAATTCGTGGAAATTGAAACTCTTTTTTTAGATCATTCCATACCATGTATCTATATTCCATTTTTGCCTCCTAATAATTCTGGATTATCGTAGATATTATCGACAATTTCATAATCTGAAATATCATATAAATCTACTGACACATTATCAAAAGTACCAATAAATTTTCCATATTCATAAGATACTATCCAATATTCATCGTCAAAATTTAATACGTCTCCATCATATATTTCTACTCCGTTTTTATCGTCTAGTCCTGTATCTTGTCCTACTGTATTTTCATCAACTAAAATCTGTCCATAATATTTCATATCTATCCAGATTCTTTCTGAATCATCAAACACAATACCACCATAGATCCATGTTCCTTTTGGAATAAGAATTTCCTTATTACCATTTCCAAAATCCACTTTTGTCTTTCCTCTAAACTTTATTTTTCTGTTCATCTTTTACCCCCATTAAGTAAGTGCTTCAAATGTAACTTGTCCATCTTCCATAATTCCATTTAAAATATCTTCACTTATCATTTTTTCTTTTGCTTGATTATAAAAATCTTTTTTTATTTCAAAGCCATAAGCGTTTCTTTTCAATTCTGCACAAGCTCTTAAAGTTGAAGCACTTCCGTGCAACTGGATCTATTACTACATCCCCTTCATCTGTAAATATTTCTATTAGTCTCTTTAATAGACTTATTGGTTTTTGTGTAGGATGTATTTTAGGGTATAACTTAGAATTATCTCTTTTCCATTCAAACCAGTTAAATATCATTTTTCCTTTTTGTTCTTCTGTTCTACCGTTATTAAATTTCGGTAACTTGTCCCTATAAAGTACCACTGCATATTCTGTTGCTCCTACTATTTTCATATTAGCTTTTAATACTGATGCTGAATAATTTTTTACAAATACAAGCGGATAACTTTTCATTAATCCGTGTTTTCTTGCTTCGTCTATCACCATTTGCATTTGCTCAAAAGCACAGAATACTATCATTGCTGGAGCTTGTCCTTTTTCTTTCGGCTCTTTCTTTAAATACCTAGTGCAGAAATCAAAGAAATTATTTATCTTAAAGTTATTATCTGTATCAAAAAAACTTGTTCCTGCTAGTTTGCTTTCTCCATTTTTGTTATCTCCATCTATATACCAACTTGGATTACTTGCATAAGCATTGTTTCCTAAATTATAGGGTATATCTGCTATAATTAATTGTGCATGTGGTATTCCATATCTTTTAGCATTTTCAAAATGATCGTTATATAGTTCTATTTTTACTTTTCTCTTCATCTTTTTACATTTTCCTTTCCTAGATCTAATTGTAGTTGCTCTATTTCAATATCATTAATGTATTTACATTTTTTAACTCCTCTGAAATATGTATTTTCGAGCTGTTGACATCCAAGGCACCACTCGTTTTTTATTGCTTTTTCACAGATTCCGTTCTAATTGTGGATATTTCATAAGCTAACCTCTAACTACTCTTACATATTTTTTATTTCTGTTTTTACAGATTAAATATGTTGTATAACCATCTATTAAGTACCCTTCTTTGTTTATTACAATTGGTTGTTCAAATTCACCTGTAATTAAATAATATGAAATTTTATAATCCATTTTTTTCTTTTTAGGTGGATGCTCTATAAAACTATTTTTTATTTTTATATTACTTAATTTTTTTATCATAACTACCTCCTAAAATTTTTAAACCTTTAAACTTTGCTATTTGTAATTCTTGTTTTGTAATCCATTTTTGCCATTTCCCACATTTACCACAATATAAGCCTCTTCTATTTTCTTGTATTTCTACAAATAGTTCTTCACTATCACATTTACTGCATTTTTCTTGCATAATTGCCTCCTAATCAATTCTTGGAATATGTTGATAATTTATTGCTTCAAATCCTGCTTGTGTCCTTTCATATACTGCTACTGTTTTGCCTGTGTATTCGCATTTCTTTTTATCTACTGCTTTTACATATCCCATTTTTTCTAATTCTGTTAGCCTTGGTGCTGTATAATTTCTTTCTGTACTTGGTATAAATCCTAAGTCAAATAACTCTACTGCTAGCTCTTTCGCTGTCTTTGGCTCGTCTAATCTATCTAATATTTGTATGTATCTTATTTTTGCTTTATCTTGTATATCATCAAAACTCATTTGTCTTGTTTGCATTGTTATTGTGTTCATTTGTTTTTGCTCCTTCCTTTATAATCCTAGCTCTTTTAAGCTATATTCCCTGTTTGATTCCATTCCTTTATACATAGAATCTATTTTGAAATAAGGTAAACTTATTGAGTCATTTTCTAGTACTATTTTTAAATAACATGCGCTACTATCATTAAATTTAATTCTTTTTTCAATAAACTTAATTTTATGTCTAAATGGTTTAATCATATTTGCTAAATATCTTTTTTCTGTCTCATCTAGTATTTCTTCTTTTCTCTCAAAAACTGTCTCATATTTGACTGGTCTTTCTACTTTTACTATATCTAAATCTGGCACAAAAAATAAAGCTTTCAATTCATTATCATACATTTCCAAATTTGCTATTGGGTGACCCCCTTCATCCCTTAAAGATTCTGAAATAATAGTCATTTTTCTGTCATCTCTGCACGTAACTATATCTCCATTCTTTAAATCTGATTTTTTAAATCTTGTTTCACATGGTTCTAGCATATCATCTGACCAGCTCCACTCCATATCATCTATATCTAGGTTATATTTTCCTGTACCAAAAGTTCTTTTTACTTTTGCAATTTTACCTTTATATTTTTCCATATCTAATACAGGTGTTATCTTATAGAACTTATTACAGCTTAAATCTTCTTTTATTCTTACTTTATCTCCAACTTTAAATTTCATTTTATTTTCCTCCTTCAATTTGTATATAAACTATTTAAATTTTCATAATTTCTTTGGGCATAATTCGTACTTCTTTGTTCTTTTTGTCTTTTTTGTACTTCATCTACCACCCAACTTAAAATGGCTCTATAGTCGCTCTTGTACTCTTTTCCTTTTGAGCCTTTGTAGTTATCAAGAATTTCGATACATTGGTCTACAAAGTCTGTCCCATAAGTGCTTACTAACTTTTCATGTTCAGCATTGGTCATGGTAACAAAGTCTGCAAAGTGTATTTTTTCTTCTTGTTCTTTTTTATTTATTTTATTTTTATTTACTTTACTTTCTTTTACTTTATTTGCATTGCTACTGCATTGCTGTTGCATTGCCATAGCATTGCTGTTCCATCTTTTCTCTGCTTTTTCTTTTGCTATAACTGACTTTCGTTCTTTTTCTTGCATCCTTCTTAATAATGAATTGCTATAAAAATAACCAGATTCCTCTTTAAAAAGTTCATATTCCTTGATGCAATCTTGTACATATTTTTCTACATCTATAGAAGTATTAGTTAGTGTTTTTATTGCTCTGTATATTTTTGTGTCTGCTTGTAGTTTATAGTTTTCTTCATTTCTCATCATTTCTATGATTGCCCAAAACAATCCATATCCTTCTAGTCCATAGTCAGCTCTCATGTTAAGTATTTTAGTATCAGTTATTGCATTGCTATCGTGAGAAAAGTAGTATGTTTCTTTACTCATATCTTTTCTCCTTTTAAAAATAAGGACATAAAAACATTTATAACTTATTTGTTATTTATTTGTTTTTATATCCTCCTTCCTTTATTTCTCTAAATCTAACATTTTTAATATTTCTTTTGCTATTAAATTTTTTGCCTCTTCTTTAGTTGTATTCTTTAAATCTAAACTTTTTATTTTATCAGTAGCAGGCACTGTTTCAAATGCTTTTTCTTGACCCTGTAATGCTAATTCAACTACTTCTTGTATAAGTTCATTTGAAATTCCGTTTTTTTTAAGGGCATTAATATAAGCACCTAATCCTGCTAACATATCTATTTTTGTTCCTTCTAATATTATGTATTTATCATTTATTACAGCGTTAAAACTCATTTTCTTTTTCCTCCTAATATTTCTTATAAATTAATTTTTCTTTATTCCAATTTGCTCCGTAAAACTTTTTTAAATAATTTTCTATGTAACCTTCGTATAGTTTAGTCTCTTTTCCGAAGTCTTCTTTATAATGACACTCTAGGCATAATGTAACTATATTTTCTTCTATGCCTAATCCTCCGTTGACTTCTTTTTATATAATGAGCATTTGCACAAGTTTTCGGAACATACTTTCCACATAAAATACATTTGTGATCATCTCTATTCCACACCTTTTCTTTAACTTTTTGAGGTATCTCACAGGCTTTACTTCTTTTGCTCATCTCTCCCACCTCGCTAACAAACTTTTTAATTCTTCCGGTGTCATTGTTTCTATTTGTTGTTCTTTACAATCCTGTATTACACTATCTATAATTCTCGCCATTTGTTTAGTGTTGTATGATGAGCTCCCATTATATGCTAGTAATACAACTTGTCCATATTCATCTACAGCTTTTTCGCAAAACCAACCTAATCCATTCTTTTGCCATATTCTTTCAAATTCAGTCATTGCTTCTTCTTCCATTTGAAGAACCGTATATGTGCCAGCTTCTTTTATGTGTTTTTTATATATCTCTACATTGCTTATATTCAATTTTTCAGCTAATTTTCCAATAAGAACCCATAAGTATGCATTAGCATTTAAAGAACGTTTTTTATACCATCTTGTTGCTTCCACATTAAGTTTTTTATCTTTTAGCTCTTCTGCTTCCTGTAAAATATACTTATTATCAAATAGAAATGTTATTTTAGCTTTTCCAGTTTTTAAATCTATTCCTATATCATCTATAACTGCTGTATTCTGCATACTTTTACCTCTCTATATGTTCATGCATAAACACATATTCTGAATTTTCACCCATATTATTAAGTAAAAAATCTGTTGCTTGCCCTTTACTTAGATGTGTATTTTTTACTCTGTTTTCATAATAATACAGTCCTTCTTCTTGTTTTTGTTTTATTCTTTGTTCCAGTTCTTCATCCTCATAATTGCCTTCAACTAAATATAAGTCATAATTCTTTGCTACTATTCCTTCTACTGTTCTTGTATCTGTCATATAAATTACTTTATAGTCATCAAATAATACTCTGTAACCGCATTGTGGCACGTCATGATATAATTTGATTGGTACAATTTTAAACAGTTTATAATCGTATTTTGTGCCAATTTGAAGTACATCTATATTCTTTCTTAAAACTCCACATTCTAGTAGTGGTTGTAATAGCCATTCGCAACATGCAAATCTTAGCGTTGGTCTTTCTTGTGCTAATCTTTTTATTGTTTCTTTTTTAAAGTGATCTGAGTGGATGTGCGTAAGAAGTACTATTTTTAATTGTTTATAATACTTCTCTAACCTTTTAAAAGTCACACCGCAATCTATTAAAATTATGTCTCTAACTATTGTTGCATTTCCTGTGCTGCAGCTAGATATAATTTTATAGTTCATTCATTGATACCTCTTTTGTTTCTTCTGTTTGATCTACAACATCTGCTTGTACTTCAATTGGTTCTTGTTGGGGAATCTCTTGTTGCATTTCCTCTGCTTCGTACATTCCTGCTAAATCTTCAACAAATGTTTCTCTTAAAGCTCTTACTTTTGCAACTTTTTCAAGCATTGTTGCACTTTTAGTACTCCAATTTGAATTTAACTGTCCATCATTTTTTCTTTGTGCAACCTCATTAAAACTTACACTTGAATATGTAGGATGTGACCAATCTTTTCTGAAGACTCTAGCCCATCCACCAACAAGCTGTTCATTTCCTAATCTGAATGTTCCTTGTCTTTCTTCTATGGTTCCATCTTCTTTTTGAACTATAATTCCGCATTCCATTCCATCATAATTTGGGTTTAAAACAGCTCTTTTTAATATTGCATCTTTTCCAACAACTAATTGAGCTGGTGTCCCTGCTTTATACTTAATCAAATATGCTTCTCTTAGGAATGGATTTAATTTTCTAACTTTACAAAGTTCTGTAAATAGCTTAAATTCTTGATTTGTAATCGGAACATCACTTCCAACTATATACTCTTGCACTATTTTTTTACTTAATTTTATTTCTTGTCCTTCCACTTCAAATTTAACTACTAAATCTTGTGTTTTATCTTGATTTTCATTACTCATATTCGTATCCTCCATTTACTAAAAATTCTTTCAATGCTCTTAATTTTGTTCTAGTTCCTCTTACTGTAAATCTTAATGTTAAGATTTCTTCTTGAGCTTGTTTTTCTTCTACTGTTGGTGCTTGTAGAATTTCTTGTTCTGTTGATCTAAAATTATCTAGTGATTGTTTTGTAGCCTCTGTTTGTATTTTTATATTCTCATCCGCAATTCTTTGAGCTTCTTTTAATTGTTTCTGTTTTATCTCTTCTTGTTTTCTTTTAGTTTCTTCTATAGCTTTTATTCTGTTTATAACAGTACCTATTGCTGTACTTAAAACATAGCCATTTTGCTTATATTCAACTAGTATTTCCTCTTTGTGTTCTTGTAACATTATTGTTGCTAAATCAGTATTAACTCTATCTATAAAATCTTTTGCCTGTTTCTTTAATGATGTTTTACTATCTGATAATCCAACTTTAATTCTGGTATCTTCAAATTTTATAAAATCAATATTTAAGCTTTTTTTATATTCTTCAAAATAGTCCCTAATTTCTTGTTCTTTTTCTTGTTTTTGAGTTTCTTCATAATTTATTACTTGAGAATTTATTGTTGCATAAGTATCTCCTAGTATTCTTTCTGTTTCTTTTGATAAAGTTTCGAACTGTGTTATTGGTTTCTTCCATTCTTCTATTGTTTTCTTTCTATAATCTTCAACGATCTTTTTAAACTTATTTACTTTTGATTTTTCATCCTTTGCAATTTTCATTGTATCTTCCGTAAAAATTATGTTCTTATAATAATTATTCAATTCGATTGCATATTTTTGAACATCTTTAATGTTGCTCTCTATTTCGCCTAAACTTTTAATTCTAGCTTGTATTTCACCATTAAATTCTGGCTTAACTACCATTAATTTATTATCTTCTTGCATTATCATTTCTCCTTTTATAACTTCATCGAATAATATTCTCTTACTAGCGAATCATCTTCTTCGTTTTTTAATTTACTGATTCTTTCTAAGAAATCCTGATTTTGATTTTTGTAGTCTTCTTTTAATGAATTAATAAACTCATTAACTTCATTTTTTAAATTTTGATTATTTGTATCATCTAGTAAACTTTCTAATGTACTTTGTATATTTTCGTAATCGTCTACAAACTCTTGCATGTCATCTAAATCTTGTACTTTACTCATTTGACATTCCTTTCTAAATCTTGTATAATAAGAATAGAACATTTATTTATATGTTTTTTGAGTTAGTAAAATTGTCTTCGAAATCATTTACTAGCTCTTTTATTTTTTCTAAAGCGATTTCTGTGTTGTTGTACTTATCGCTTTTTTCAGCTATGTTTTTTATTCTTATAATTAGATCATTATTCTTTTCATTATCTTTTCGTAGTGTTTCAATTTCTTTGCTTTGTGCTATTAGCTTTTCACCTTGCTTGATTACTATCTTTGCTAACATACATTCTTCCTTTCTATATTTTCCAATCTACAATGTGGTTGTATTGTTTTATATTCTTGGTTCTTATTTTCTTCTTGGTATTTATTTTGCATTTATCAATTAAGAGATTAATCAAAAAATCACAACCAATAAATAAACTAAAAAGTAGAATTAAATTTTGCGCTGATAATAATCCATATATTTGATCTACCATTGTTTTCACTTCCTTTCTCTTTTGTTAAATAATTTGTCTCGCAATTTCTTTTAATACTTCCTGCTTTTCTTCTTCTTTTAATCCTAATTCAAAGAGTAAGACTGCTCTTTTATCTGCTAACTGTTTTACTCCTGTACCTTTTATACGCGGAAAACCTTTACTATTGAAAATTTCTCTAGCTTTAGTTTCACCAACGCCACGCCAATCTGCATAATCATAAGGTGTTATTGTTTCAGGTAACTCCTTAAATGTTTTTGTTGATTTCTTTATTTCCATATTTTTTCTCCTTTCTTTTAGTAGTGTCGCCATTATTCATCACGTTCTGTGATTTTGTTTTCTAAAAAAAATATATTAGTATCGAATTGAGGAAATCTTCTTTTTAATTTTGTCATAAATTCTCTACTAGGTTTTCTAAATCTATTTTCTACTTTTTCATATAAAGATTTAGAGACTTTGATTTCGTTTGCAAACTCTGATACTGTAAGTCCTAACGACTTTCTAAATTCTTTTAGTTGTTCCATTTCTTTGCCTCCTTCTTCACGTTCTGTGAATATATTATATCACGTTTCGTGTTTTGTCAATAGTTTTTTTAAAAAATTTATTATTTTTTCACATTTTGTGTATTATGTTTACTCTTCACGTTTTGTGTGATATAATATATTCTTATAAGGAGGTTATTTATGTTAGGAAATCGAATAAAAGCACTTCGTGAAAGAGAAGGTTTGAAACAAGATGAACTTGCTAAAAAACTTTCTGTATCTCCTAGTGCAATTGGAATGTATGAAACAAATAAAAGAGAGCCAAATAATGAAATTATAATAAAATTAGCAGAATATTTTCATGTTACGACAGACTACTTGCTTGGTAAATCTGATGTAAACATTGATAGCAATGTATTCCCTATTAATGATACTCCTGTTAAGGTCCCTGTTGTTGGTAGGATTTCTGCTGGTCTACCTATCTTGGCTCAAGAAAATATTGAAGGTTATGAGTTTGCTCCCTCTTCTATGATAAAAGAAGGCTTTGAATATTTTTATCTTAAAGTTCAAGGTGACAGTATGAACTTAAAATTTAACGATGGTGATATTGTCCTTGTTCAAAAACAAGATGAACTTGAAAATAACGAAATTGGTGTTATTCTAGTTAATGGTTATGATGCAACAGTTAAAAAATATAAATCTGAAAACGGTTTAGTTATATTAGAACCAATGTCTACTAACCCTGAAAACACTGTTCAAGTTTATAACCCAAAAGATATCTCTATAAAGATTATTGGAAAGGTTGTTTCTTATCAGGGAAAAATATAAAAAATTACAAAATGATATGAAATAATTATTGGAGGAATAATGAGTAACGATATTGATAAAATACAAAATATATTAAGTTGGGTAAAAAAACAAATACTTTTAGATAGTATCTCAAATAATGCAAAAAATCGTAAAGTAAAACGTGGAGAAGTCTATCATTGTAATTTCGGATTTGGAATAGGCTCTGAGATTCAAAAAGAACGACCTTGTGTTATAATTCAAAATGATGTCAGAAATTTTAATTCTGGAACAGTTATTGTTGCTCCAATAACACATACGGAAAAAGCTCTACCTTGTATGGCTCAAATAACTACTCAATACAATACAGATGATTCTATTTTAATAGATGGATTTGCTAATCTTTCTCACATTCAAACAGTTTCAAAAGCTCGTCTTGGAGATTACATTACAAAATTGCCTGCTTCTGATATAAGAAAAATAAATCAAGCAATATATGATACAACAGGACTTATGTCAGAAATAAAAGCATCTGAAAAAAAATTAAATGATAAATTAGAATACATCGAAAGATTAAAAGAAGAAAGAAATCTTGCAGAGGATCGCTTGAATCAATTATATTCCGTAACACACACAAAAGATTTTGATGCGCTTTTTAATTTGCTTAATAAAAGATTGCGAGAAAAGAAGTAACACGAAGTAAAAATATAAAAATAAATTTATAAAATCTCTTTACAATTTTAAGAAATCTTGATATAATAAATGTACTAGAAAGAACTAATTAGATTGAGTTCAGTGTTGTTTAGATTAGTACAAAAAACTTTGGATAAGTTTTTTAACATTATGAATACTTTGATTTAAAACAACATATACTTTTATCACAAGTAAATTACAAATAGGATATTTGTAATAGTATTTGAAAGAGATTTGAGGTAAACTTGAATCTCTTTTATTATTTTTATTTATATTAATGGCTAAATTAATAGAATTGTTATTGACAAAACATTTGTTTTGCTTTAATATATCTTTATACTAATCAAAATATATTAGTATAAAAAAACGAGAAAATAGCTACTGTTTGGCGACACTACTATTTTCTCACAACATAGACACTGAAAGTGGCTACATTTTAAATTATATTATAAATGTTCCCCATTTTCAAGTGTTTATGAGAAAATATTTGAAAGTGAGGTTTTCACATTATGTCAAAACGCGGTAATCGGAGAACGGTACAATTTATTTTTCCGAAAAATTAAATAAATGGGTTGGGCAATTTTCAGCTGGTAGAAAAAACAACGGAAAATTGAATCGTAAATCTGTTTATGGTACTACAAGAAAAGAAGTAAAAGAAAAAATGACGGCTGCATTAGCCGAGGTTCAAAGCAACTCTTTTATTGATAAATCAAATTTAACTATATCAGAGCTAGGTAAACAACTCATTGATGCAAAACTTGAATCCAATATAATTACGGAATCAACGTATGGAAGATCATTGAATACTTTTAATGTTATTAAAAAAAATTCTATTGGAGAAATGCCGATTCAAAAGGTTGAAACGTATCAGTTGCAAGATTTTATTAACAATCAAAAAAACTATGCAAACTCTTATATTGATAAGATTTATAAAATGTTAGATAATATTTTTGACGAAGCAGTAAAAATGGATATTATATTTAAAAGCCCAATGATAAATGTTTTAAAGCCAAAATCAATAAAGAATGATAAAAAAATAGATGCATTAAGCATAGATGAACAAAAGGCTTTTGTTTCTGCATTAGATGATGACACCTATAAAAATATTTTTTTAGTTGCACTTCACACTGGAATGAGAATTGGCGAAATACTTGCATTAACTCCTGAAAATATTGATTTTGATAAGAAATTAATTCATGTAACTAATACTTTAACTAGAGATAAAAATGGACGAGTAGTAATTGGCAAAACTACTAAGACATATAACTCTATACGTGATATTCCAATCACATCTATTTTAGATCCAGTTTTGAAAGATAGTATAATAAATTATACTTCTAACAGTAATAATCTTTTATTCTGCCAACCTAATGGAAAAATTATAGCTCCTTCAACAATAGACACGCATTTTAAAAAGATTTGTAAAAATGCGAACGTAAGAGTAATTATAACAAAAAAGAAGAAAGAAATTGATGCGAATGGAAATGTTAAATTTGTTAATCTAAAAACAAGCACAGTTAATACGCACATGTTAAGACACACTTATGCAACACGTTGCATTGAAGCTGGAGTTCCTGCAGAGGTCTTACAAAGATTGCTCGGACATAAAAATATCTCTATAACTATTAATACTTACACAACTATATTTAATAAATTTAAAGTAACTGCATTAGATAATTATATTAATTACATTAATAGCATTTAATTTTTAGTTGCATTAAAATTGCATTATAAAAAGTAAAAAACATTGAAAAATCAGCGATTTTACTCTTTTATTAATGGCCAATCGCACCAAGAAAGAGTAAGAGTTATAGCAATTCTTACTCTCTTATTTTTTGTTTTTAGTGTCAAATTGTCAAACAACTCCGTCCCCATTGACAGAGTTGTTTTTTAAGATTTTAATGAAATATATGAAAGTAATATTTTTAGAAAAATTGGCAAAATAATGAACGAATTTTAAATATAGAGAAAATCATTTTAAATATGATATCGAACAAGAAATAAGAAAAAATAAATTTGATTTTAGAATTTTGTAAAGAGCAAAAAAGTGTAAAAGAATTTATGGAATATATTGGACTAAAACATAGACCAACATTTATGTATGACTACTTAAAACCATTATTAGAAAAAGATAAATTACAAATGACAATTCCAGATAAACAAAAAAAGTAGAAATCCAAAATATGTAACGATTTGATAAAAATAATTATTTATGATATAATATATTTAGTTTTAATATTTGGAGGTAATATTATGAGAAGTAAAGAAGATTTTTTAAAAAGTATTGATGCAAGAGATTTTCAGCATGAAGAAGTAATTGATGGTGTTAGAGTTGTACATACTGGTTTGACTTTGACAGACTATGTTTATGAACATGATGTAAAAGGACATGCTGAAGCTAAACCAAAAGAAAAAGAAATTTTAGAGATGTATGATGTTTAAAATGTACCCAATGTCAAGGACATTTTGAAAAAAAGATTTAAGCAACCATCTG
>ENA-OROM01000484-OROM01000484.1-human-gut-metagenome-genome-assembly--contig:-NODE-484-length-50508-cov-8.000892_pt1 | contig 50508 bp, 47 predicted proteins | sample MGYA00242129_ERZ509050 | MGnify/ENA primary metagenome ERZ509050 (study PRJEB26280, sample SAMEA2338701) | human gut metagenome | biome: human gut; feature: human-associated habitat; material: faeces...
TATACTCATCATTTTTGTCTTGCCAAAAATCCATATCTCCAAGTTCTATTATAATCTCACAAGCAATATCGTTCTGTAATGTACAAGCCTTTTCAAAATAATTATTTATTTTTCTATCATTTCTAGTCTGCTTATTATTAAACTCAATACGAGATTCTTCAAATTCATCTATATATACTTGCTTAACATCTTCAACAATATCGTTAGTTCCATATATAGTTGTAATCAATTCTCTTTGATTATCATAATCTCGCAAATTGTGTTTATTTGCTCTAGATAAATCATTTGCATTTTGTATAGCATTATTTGATAGAGAAGTAGTACCAGATACATTTCCTTTTGCTGTTTTTTTAGCTACTTTACTTTTGTTCTTATCACTACCTAAGTGAAAAGAATATGCTAATTCTTGCTCCATCTTTTTCCTCCTTTAGAACTTGCTTCGAAGCATAGGACTTTGGCTCTGTCATAAGTCCTAACCCCCTATGAGTTTTGACATTCTATCAAAACTCGGGGGCTCTGCGAGGCAATAAATTTTCTCCTAACAGGATAAAATTTATTCAAATTAACTATCGCCACTTTCATTTTTACTTTGTAAAAACAAAACGTGCCACGTTAATTTGATTGTTGCAACATAGCCCATAACCAAAGTAAAAGTTGCAACAATTATTTAGTGTCTTCTTTGGAGAATTTTACTGGCTTCACAGCAATTTCACTGCGTTCACCATTTTCAAATTTAATTGTTGTTTCACTATCGTCAGGTATTGCATTAAAGTAGGGCTCGATATTATCTGCTTCTGTAATTTCAAAGTCATCATAATCATCACCATTAATATAAATTATTCCAAATCGATATTCTTCCATTTTATTATCTGGATCTAATTTGTAATAATCTTCTAATGGGAATACTCTAACAATAGCACTATTATCTTGAACGAAATTAAAATAAAATACTTGCTCTTGTAGATAATATATTGCCTCTGTATAATGAACATCATAGTATTGTTGTAATCTCATTATTATTTCTCCAAATTCTTCTTCTGGTAAATAGTTGCTAAATCTGACACTTCCTAGTACATTTCCTAATAACATAGGTTTTGTTGTATCAATATAACCTTTATCATATAATTCTTGACATGGTTTACAAATAGAGTCTCTAAAATTAATCTCCTTTACAATTACTTCACTTCCTATAAGAGTTAGTTTTATTTCATCAACATACTTCATTATAAGTTCAGCTTGTTCTTCACGAGTATAATCTTTCCATGTTTTTGTTCTTTCTTTATATTGCTTATTCATAATCATCTTATTAAGAAAATCAATATCTCGTTTTAATAAAATATCTTTGGGAGTAAATCTTAATTCTTCTACACAATCAGTAGCTTCTAATTCTTCTTTGAGATTATTTATGGCTTTTTCTATAACAGCAGTTTCACTAGTATATACATCTAAATCAAAAGCTCCATTGATATAAGCCTTTCTAATTCGTTCAAGTTTTGCATTTTGTTCATCAATTTCTTTTTGTAGCTTTTCTTTAGGCTCATCAAATCTTTGTCTTATCATCGGCAAAAAGAATTGATTTACAACAGAATCATATTCTACTAATTCATTTATAAATTGATTAAAGTATTCATTTATGGCATTTTCTTTAATGGTTATTTTACAATCGTTACAATAGTAATAGAAGTAAGGCTTTCCATTTTTCTTTGTAGTTGCTTTACCACCTAAAATACGATTACATTTAGGACATTTTATTTTTTGTAAATATAAGTAAGTTAATGTTCTTTGATAACTTCTTGAATTTTTCTTTTTTTGGACTTGACAATCTTCCCACATTTCTTTAGAGATAATAGGCTCTACAACATTTTCATAATAAGTAGGAGATTTAGTTCTCTTTCCATGAACAAAATCGCCTTTATATATTTCATTTTGCAAAATATTCTGTATTGTTGAATCTCTCCAATTATCTTTACCTAATACTTTTTCTTCGTTGAATAACGTACTTATTTTTTGATAAGAATAACCATTAAAATACAATTCAAATATTCTAACAACAATGTCTTTGGTAGAATAATCTATTACAAGAGTTTTATTTTCATGTTTATAACCTAATGGAGCAATATGGGGAATATGACCTTGCTTTATTGCACCAGCTAAACCTATTTTTGTTCTCTCACTAGTTCTTTCAATTTCATTCTGGCTTACACTTACCAAAAGTCTTGAAATCATCTTACCATTTGCTGTAGTAGTATTTATATCATCATTAACACAATCTATATAGGCTTCATTTTCATCTAAAAAAGTTATAAGTTCTTCCCAGTCATAAATACTTCTTGTAAATCTATCTAATTTAAGAGAGATAATAGTATTTATTTTTTTAGATTTTATATCGTCTTTTAACCTTTCAAATTCTGCTCTGTAATTACCTGTTTTAGCACTAACGCCTGCATCTTCGTAGTAATCTACAATTTCATAACCCTTAAATTTACAATAAGCTTCTAATCGTTCTTTTTGTTCTGGAAGACTAAAGCCCTCACGAGCTTGGTCTTCTGTAGAAACCCTCATATACAATCCACATTTTTTCTTTTCATCAACCAATTTATAAACCTCCTAACAAAAAAGAGACATCAAAGAAAACACACAAGTTATCCTTGACATCTCTTAAATCTGTTTATATTACAATATATTTTCTTGGAACAAACCAAAAACATATAATCAACTCCTAACAGGTAAACATAAATAATTTACTGCTAGTATTATATCACGATTTTCAGAAATGTCAAATTTTAGCTATTTTATGCTGTTTATATAATCTTCTAATTCCGATAATTTTATCTTTTTTGCTAGATTGGATATATAAACATCATTAGAATAATTAAAGACCAGAAATGTGGTATCTTTTACAATCACTCTATGTGGCTCAATATAAGAGATATTGGTCTTCTCAATTTTTCTTATACTACCATTAACAAAAGTAGGAGTAACCTTTGAGAACTCACATATAAACTCTAGTCTTTTCTTTAAGTTTTCCTCAAATCGTAGTTCTTCTTTAATTATCTTCATTTCAAGCACCATCCTTTCTTTTTAGGATATTGGATGATGTTTTTTTGGCAAAGAAAAAAATCATCCAACTTACTTGAATGATTTTTAATCTATCTGTTAGTTCGAACAGGTACGTCATTGGTGCAGATGGCCGGAATCGAACCGGCACGGTTTATTCAACCGCAGGATTTTAAGTCCTGTGCGTCTACCAGTTCCGCCACATCTGCATATACTATTTTGAACTGGCTGTCTGTTTACGACAATTGCTATTATAATATGAACTATTAATTTTGTCAATACATTTTTAAAACTTTTCCATGTTTTGTTTAAAAAATTTAAAATATCGTACTAAAATAGTAATATTATTACTACTTAATACGATATAAATTTTAATCTGATGTTCCTGTACCATCAAAAGGTATGAATTTATTTACTACACTTTCTGGTTCTATATCATCTGCTCTAAACATCATGTATGATGTATTTATTTTATTTTCTACTAATTGTTCTACTTCTTCTTGAGTCGCATGTTCTGCTAATACTAATTCACTTACTAATATTTGTTTTGCATTATTTAACATCTTTTTTTCACCAGTAGAAAGACCTTTTTCTTTTTGTTTAAAACTTAAGTTTCTTACTACATCAGCAATTTCATATATGTCTCCACTTTTCATTTTATCCATATTGTCTCTGTATCTTTTGTTCCAATTTTTGTCCATTACTGTTTCATCTTGTTCTAGCACACCTATAACTTTATCTGCTGAACTTTTATCTATAATATTTCTTACTCCTATTTCTTCTGCTTTTGCAGTTGGCACCATTACCTTAACTTCTCCAGGCATTTTTAATATGTAATAAGATTGTTTCTCCCCTAAAATATTTTTCTCCTCTATTGAATCAATTACCCCTGCTCCATGCATTGGGTATACAATTTTGTCTCCTACATTAAACATGTAAGTCAACTCCTTTCAGCATTTATTATATTTTTCGGCGAAAAAAAGATAATAAAGTTATGTAAATATTTTACTTTAAATAACTTTATTGGATTTTTTAACCATATTTATTATACAACAAAAAAAGGTAAAAGTCAAAGCCTTTACCTTGGTTTTTTTATGTATATTATAGTTGTTTTCGTTGGGGCTCTAAGGTTAAATTTTTTTATTTTATTTTTTTTATTTTCTTGTTGAACCAAATCCACCCATTCTTTTTCCTTCTGCTTTATCATCGTCTGTTATCAAATATTTTTGGAATAATGCTTGCCCTATTGCTTCTCCTTTTTTTATTTCTATATCTTCTTCTTTTATATTATAAAATGCAAACATAATATGGCCATCATTATCTGGGTTTCCATAATAATCTTTATCTATTACCCCAACACTATTTGCCATGATTAATCCTTTTTTCTTTGGATTTGAGCTTCTATTATATAATAGCACTACTTCATCATCTGGCATGTAAACTTTTATTCCCGTTTTTACTAATGTTGGATTTATTCCTTTTTTAAAACTTGGAATAATTACATCTTCTGCAGTTTCAATATCGTATCCTGCTGAATATTTTGTTTTTCTTTCTGGCAAATTAATTTCTTTATCTTCAAATCCTTTTGCAACTTCAAAACCTCTTATTCTTTCCATGTTTATTTCCTCCCTACGTTTCTTTTCTTCGTAATTTTTTCATAATTAAAATAATTTGTCAAGTGTAACATTTGTTTTTTTGACAAAATATAATATTATTATAGAACTTTTTAGGGAGGCTTGACTAATGAATAATATTATTTTACTTACAAATTTGCCTATTATGAAAAAAGGAAAAATAGAATCTATGGAATGTACTGGTAGTGTTAGAAGAAGACTTTTAGACTTAGGTCTAGTTAATAATTCGTATATTATCCCTATTTTAAATAGTCCTTCTAAAGGGTTACGTGCTTTTGATATACGAGGTACTTTAATTGCTATTAGAGATGAAGATGCTTCTCTTGTATCAGTTAGTTTTTAAGATTTTTATACATTATATAAAAGTTCCTATTTCTTTAATATTTATAGAATTAGGAACTTTAGTTTTAACAGCATCTATTATTATTAGTCTCTTATTTTATTATAGTTTTTATCACACTATTTTAAATCTGTCATACATTATATTATATAATTTAGGAGGTGAACAATGGGTCTTACAAAATCTTCAACTGGTACACGTTTACTTGAGAATAAATTTGAATGTTTCAAAAACGAAAATGGTTTTACTGTTGCTTTAGCTGGTAATCCTAATGTTGGAAAATCTACTATTTTTAATAGTCTTACTGGAATGCATCAACATACTGGAAATTGGCCAGGAAAAACTGTTGCTAATGCTACTGGTGATTTTTCTTATAACGGAACAAATTTTTTGTTAGTCGATATTCCTGGTACATATTCAATATTATCTACTTCTGAAGAAGAAGAAATTGCAAGAGATTATATTTGCTTTGGTAAACCTGACTGTACTATTATTGTAGTAGATGCTACTTGCCTTGAAAGAAATTTAAATTTAGTTTTTCAAGTAATGGAAATAACTAATAATGTTATATTGTGTGTTAATTTACTTGACGAGGCAAAAAAGAAAAAGATAAAAATAGACTTAGATAAATTATCTAGTGAACTTGGTATCCCTGTAGTCGGTACAACCGCAAGAAAGAAAAAAACTTTAACTAATTTAATTAAAACTTTAGAAAAAGTATGTAATGGAAACATTAAACCTAATCCTAAAAAAGTTAGATATTCTAAAGATATTGAAAAGTCTATTTCAGAAATATCAAATATATTAGAAGTTGAAACATCTCTTCCTAAACAACTGTATAGATGGGTTTCACTAAAATTATTAGATGGTGAACCAAAAATCTTAAATTCTATTCAAGAAAACTTTTCAATTGATATTAATAAATTCGATGCTTTTAAAAAATTAAATGAAAATTTTAAAGATGTTATTGTTTCTAGTATTATGGATAAAGCGGAAAAAATATGTAAAAAAGTATGTACTTTTGAAAATGAAAATTATTCTTCTAGAGACAGAAAAATAGATAAAATATTAACTTCAAAGTATTTAGGCTTTCCTATTATGATTCTATTTCTAGGATTAATTTTTTGGCTTACTATTGTTGGTGCAAATTATCCTTCTCAAATTTTATTTAGCTTGTTTGAATGGATACAAGAAAAATTGTTTTTATTTGTTAATTGGATAGGTATTCCTGAATGGATATCTAATATGTTAATATTAGGAATTTATCAGACTTTAACTTGGGTAATTTCTGTAATGTTACCACCTATGGCTATATTTTTTCCCTTATTTACAATTTTAGAAGATCTTGGTTACCTTCCTAGAATTGCTTTTAATATGGATGGATTTTTCAAAAAATGTTGCTGTACAGGAAAACAAATGATAACAATGTGTATGGGATTTGGTTGCAATGCTGCTGGTTGTGTTGGATGTAGAATTATTAATTCTCCTAGAGAAAGATTAATTGCTATAATTACTAATAATTTTGTCCCTTGTAATGGTAGATTTCCTTTTTTAATAGCTGTTGCTACCATATTTATTGCAGGCACAATGAATGGTATTGGTGCTACTTTTATATCAACTTTAGCTGTTATTTTTGTTATTTTATTAGGAATATTTTTAACTTTATTAATATCAAAAATATTATCTAAAACAATTTTGAAAGGTATGCCTTCATCATTTGTATTAGAACTTCCTCCTTATAGGAAACCTCAATTTGGTAAAGTTTTTATACGTTCAATTTTTGATAGGACTCTATTTGTATTAGGTAGAGCTGTTAGTGTAGCCGCTCCTGCTGGTTTGGTTATTTGGCTTTTTGCAAATATTGGTTTTCAAGATATGAGTTTATTAGATATTATTGCTAATTTTTTAACGCCTCTTGCTAATTTAATGGGATTGGATGGTTATATTTTAACTGCTTTTATTTTAGGAATTCCTGCTAATGAAATTGTTTTACCTATTATTTTAATGTGCTATATGGGTAATGGTTCTTTAGTTAATTTAGAAGATACTTATCAAATTGGTCAAATTCTTATTAATAATGGTTGGACTATGCTTACTGCTATTAATGTTATGATTTTCACTTGTCTTCATTTTCCTTGTGCTACTACTTTGCTTACTATAAAGAAGGAAACTGGTAGTTTAAAATGGACTTTACTAAGTTTTATTATCCCTACTGTTTGTGGTGTTTTAATTTGTATGTTAACTACTCTTATTTATAATTTAGTCGTTTGAATGTTTTAAGATATGATTAATATAAATTTAATCATGTCTTATTTCTCTATATTTATTCTAATAAATTAAAAATTTTTCAACTTTATTGTTTCATTAGTTTAAATTAGTGGTATAATTTTAAAGAAACTTTATACAAAAGAATGGAGATGATTTTATAATGCAAAATGCAAAAAATCAAAGAGAGGAAGTTAATGTAAAAAAATTATATGGTAATGAATGTCTTCTGCCTAAAGACGATTTTATAAAACAATACCACATAAATATACAGGGACTTTCAAGCCAAGAAGCTGAACTAAGACTTAATAAATATGGCCCAAATGAAATAAAACAAACTAAACCAAAAAAATGGTACAATTATTTGTTAGAAAGTTTATTTAGTCCTTTTAACAGTATTCTTCTTCGGAATTGTTGCAATTTTATTTTACACAGATGTTTATTTACCTGAAACTCCTAGCTATGCAAACATTATTGTTATTTTGGTTTTGGTTATAGCGAGTACTTTGCTTGAATTTTTTGAGGAATTTCGTTCAAATCAAGCAGCTGAAAAATTAAAACAACTAGTAGCTACTACTACTACCGTATTAAGAGACGGAAAAGAAGTTGCACTTCCAATAAAAGATATTACTTTAGGAGATATTGTTATTCTATCTGCCGGAAGTATGATTCCTGCTGATTTAAGAATTTTAGAATCTAAAGATATATATGTAGGACAATCTTCTTTAACTGGTGAATCTGATGCTGTAAGGAAACTTTCTCATACTGAATTAACTGAAGATGAGTTAGATTCTATATCTGATTTAGATACAATTTGTTTTATGGGAACAAATGTAATTAGTGGTTCTGCTAAATGTGCTGTAATAAAAACAGCTGATAGTACTTATTTTGGTAAAGTAGCTCACACTATAACAACAGGAAAGCCTAAATCTTCTTTTCAAAAAGGTGTCGAAAATATCAGTAAATTATTAATAAAATTTATGCTTATATTAACTCCTATAGTTTTTATACTTAATGCATGGAAACATGCTCCTGTAACAGCATTTACTTTTGCTGTTGCAATAGCAATATGTATTACACCTTTACTTTTACCTGTTATATTATCATCAAGTCTTTCTAAAGGTGCTGTAAAAATGTCAAAAAAGAAAACAATTGTTAAAAAACTAGATTCTATTCAAAACTTTGGTGCTATGAATATTCTTTGTACTGATAAAACCGGAACATTAACAGAAGATAAAATTGTGCTTGAAAAGTATTTAGATATAAATGGTAACGAAGATATAAGAGTTCTAAAACATGCGTTTTTAAACTCATATTTTCAAACAGGTTTAAGAGGAAATATTGATGAAGCAGTTGTTGCAAGAGCTTTGCAAAATGATATGAATGATTACACTACGAAATATAAACTAGTAGATGAACTTCCTTTTGATTTTACACGTAGACGTTTATCTGTTATTGTTTCAGACGGTGTAAAAAAACAAATGATAACTAAAGGCGCTGTTGAAGAAATACTTGAAATATGTAATATGGTAGATTATAAGGGACAATTATCACCTATTACAAATAAAATTAAAGATAATATAAAACAAATAGCCAAAAAGTTAAATAAAGATGGTTTAAGAGTTATTGCTGTTTGCCAAAAAAATGATTTAAGAGATACTACAATGTTTAATATTGATGATGAAAAAAATATGATTCTTTTAGGTTTTATTGGATTTTTAGATCCTCCAAAGGAATCTGCTAAATCTGCTATTCAAAAATTAAACAGGGCTGGAATAAGAGTTATTGTCCTAACTGGTGACAACGCTGAAGTAACAGAATGTATATGTAAAAAAGTTGGTATTAATTCTAAAAATATAGTTCAAGGTAACCAAATTGAAAATTTGGCTGATGCTGGTGTTTTAAGATTATTAAAAAAGACCAATATATTTGTAAAACTTTCTCCTATAGAAAAAGCAAGAATTGTTAGACTTTTAAAAGAGTCTGGTAATGTTGTTGGATATATGGGTGATGGTATAAATGATGCTCCTTCTCTTACAAATTCAGATGTTGGAATTTCAGTTGATACTGCAGTTGATATTGCAAAAGAATCTGCTGATATCATTTTACTTGAAAAAGATTTACATGTACTATTAGATGGTGTAACTGAAGGAAGAAGAACTTTTGGAAATTTAATGAAATACATCAAAATGGCAACAAGTTTTAATTTTGGTGAAGTTTTGTCTGTTATAGTTGCTAGTGTAGCATTACCTTTTTTACCTGAAACTCCTATTCAATTATTAGTTGAAGGTTTGCTTTATGATTTTGGTCAATTGACTTTGCCTTTTGATAATGTTGATGAAGAATATTTACAAAAGCCTCGAACATTTAGTTTGAAAAGTTTAAAAAATTTCATGCTATTTATGGGACCTTTAAGTTCTGCTTTTGATTTAATTGTATTTGCATGTTTATGGTTTGTATTTAAATTAAGAGATCCTGCACTTTTCCAAACAATTTGGTTTACTTATAGTATTGTATCAAATCTTTTAGGAATGCACATAATTAGAACTGCAAAAATACCTTTTATTCAAAGTAACGCACATAAAATGGTATATTTTTCATCAATTGCTTTATGTGTATTAGGAATTCTCGTTCCATTTACATGGCTTGGAAATGTTATTGGTTTAATACCTATCCCACTTCCTTACATGTCAATTATTATTGGAGTTCCAATTTTATATTGTTTTGTTGCTATGTTTGCAAAAAAAGTTTATATTAAAAAATATGGAGAATGGATTTAAAAGCTTTCCGAAAAATAAAAGAAGGAACGAGACTACTTTATAACTAGCCTCGTTCCTTCTTTTATTTTTCAAAACCATCATATAATAATATTCCTTTTTTACTTTTTTCATCTAACTCCTCTTTACTAATTTTAGTAAAACCACTTTTTCCATTTTCATAAATATAATTTAATTCTTCTCCATTTATATATATTTTAAATATAATTCCTTCTTTTTTATTTTCTTCTTCATCTTTAGTATGAATATCAATTGAGCAAAGCATACTACTCGCTTTTTCTTCTTTTGTTAATAAACTATAATATATTTTTTTATATACTTTATCTATTTCCGAAATTCCTATGTTGCTTTCTAATAATTCATTTTTTATATATTTAAATATATATTCTATTTTCCATTTTAATATAATTTTATTTCTTTCTTCTTTACTATTTATATTATTATAATCTTTTACATATTCTCTTAAATTTTCCTCTTTCATCTCATTTTTCATCATTTCAATTGCATCATCAATATATACTCCATATTCTAAATCACCATTTTTCAAGTCCATTTTTCTAAGTTGATTTTCGTTAATTGATTCTAGTTTTATACATTCTATATCTATTCTTACAGATGGGTATTGCTGTTTTATTTTTTCTAGATTTTCTTCTAAAGGCGCAAAATATTTTGTTTGCATTCCTCTTTGAATTCTATATAAGTCTTTATATAAATCTAGATAATAATTCTTTTTGCCTATCGTTACTAATGTTCCTACATGCATTTCTTCATTTTTTCTATAACCCACTGTTTTAGCAAGTATCTTCTCTTTTGTTGAATTTTCAGGAATATTATTAATATTTCTTGCTAAACTATCTGCAATCTGCTTACAAGTTACTTTTATTTTATTCGGACTTTTTAGCTTTTCTAACACTCCTGGCATAATTGTTTTCTCATATATCTCTTCACTTTGACTAAAATTATATATATAATCTCTATTATAGGAAAATTTTTTCCCTAAACTTATATAAATTTTCCTTATGATTTCTTCATCTTTAAATTCATCTGAATTTTCTCCTTTATTAAATTTCATCTAATTTAACTTGATTCCTTCCTAATATATTCTCAAAGACTTTCATTATATCTTCTGTTAAATAAATTTGTCCACAAGGTTTTATTTCTTTATCTATTTTAATTTGAACATTAATATTATTTTTATCTCCACAAAAATATTTTATAGCTCCTCTTAATTTATTTTTCTGTTCTTCTGTACTATCATTAATATCTAATATCAATACTTTCTGCTTTTGTTCTCCAAAATTTTTAATTTCATTTGCTATGATTGTAGTTGTATCATCTTCTCTTATACTTAAACGTCCTTCTACTATCACAATATTTTCTTCTACTAAACTCTTTCCGGATTTTATATATGCATTTTCAAAAACAATTATTTCTGCTGTTCCATACAAATCTTCAACTGTTACAAATGCCATAATCTTATTGTTTTTAGTATACTTTTTCTTTATGGAAGTTATAATTCCTGCATATTTTACACTTTGTCCATCTTTAAATTTTATTTTCGTCTCTTGCTGTATTTGGTTTTCTTCAATATTAGTTGTCATTTGTTCATCTATATTTCTTATTTGCATTGTATTAATATTGGTTTGTTGTTCAATCTGACTTCTTAATTTTTCTAGTGGGTGTCCTGAAATATAAATTCCTAACATTTCTTTTTCTAATGATAATATTTCTTTATTTGGCAATTCTTCATGTTCTTCAAATGTATATTTTATTTCATTTAATTTTTCCTGTTCTTGTTTTGTTCCTAAATCAAACATAGATACTTGACCTTCAAGACCTTTTTTCTTTCCACTTTGAATAGTATCTACTATTTTTTCAAAAGAAGCTAATAAAGTACTTCTTGTTTGTTCAAATTCATCAAATGCTCCTGCTTTAATTAAACTTTCTATACATTTTTTATTTACTGATTCATCTGCAATTCTTTCGCAAAAATCTGTAAAACCCTTATATAAACCATTTGTATTTCTCTCTTTTACAATGTTGTCAACAGGAACTGTTCCTACATTTTTTATACTTCCGAAGTCCAAATCTTATTTTTCCATTTTCAACAGTAAATTTTGTATTACTTTTATTTATTTCTGGTTTTAAAATTTCAATTCCAAGACTTCTACATTCATCAATATATTGAGGAATTTTATCTAAATTTCCTAAAAAACTATTTAATGTTGCTGCCATAAACTCAGCTGGATAATATGCTTTTAAATAAGCTGTTCTATAGGCTACTACTGCATAACATGCTGCATGTGATTTGTTAAAAGCATATTTAGCAAATTCTGCCATTTCGTCAAATATTTTATTCGCTGATTTTGCATCAATTCCATTTCTTACACACCCTGGTACAATAATATTTCCATTTTCATCTACTTGTCCATTAATAAATATTTCTCTTTCTTTTGCCATAACATCTAGCTTTTTCTTTCCCATTGCACGTCTTACTAAATCAGCTCTTCCGAAGTGAATATCCTGCTAAATCACGAACAATTTGCATAACCTGCTCTTGATATACCATACATCCATATGTTACATTTAATATTGGTTCTAATCTTGGATGAGTATATTCATTATGTCCAGGATTTAATTTTCCTTTTACATATCTTGGAATTTGGTCCATTGGTCCTGGACGATATAAAGAAACTCCTGCTATTAAGTCTTCTAAACAATCTGGTTTTAGTTCTTTCATGAAGTTTGTCATACCTTGCGATTCAAACTGAAAAATTCCACATGATTTTCCTTCTTGCCATAGTTTATATACTTTAGGATCTGCCATTTCTTTATCAAATTCTACATCTATTCCTCTATTTTCTTTTACTAAATCAATAGTATCTTGAATTACTGTTAATGTTCTTAATCCTAAGAAGTCCATTTTTAATAGTCCTAATTCTTCTAAAGTTGTCATTATATATTGTGTAGATATTTGTCCGTCTCTAACATATAATGGAACATATGTATCTACTGGCTCTTTTGTTATAACAATTCCACACGCATGAGTAGAAGCCTGCCTTGGCATTCCTTCTAATCCCATTGCAATATCCAATACTTTTTTTACTAATTCATCAGATTCATATCTTTCTTTTAACTCTTTATTTTGTTCTAATGCTTTTTTTATAGTAATATGTAGTTCATTAGGTATCATTTTTGCTAAACTATCAGCCTCTGAATATGGTACATCTAAAACTCTTGCAACATCTCTAATAACCATTTTAGCAGCCATTGTTCCAAAAGTTATAATCTGTGATACATGGTCATGTCCATATTTTCTTGATACATAATCAATTACGTCTTGCCTATGTTCATAGCAAAAGTCAACATCAAAATCAGGCATGCTTATTCTTTCCGGATTTAAAAATCTTTCAAAAAGTAATCCATATTTCATAGGGTCAATATCTGTTATCTCAATAGCGTACGCAATAATCGAACCAGCTCCTGATCCACGTCCTGGTCCTACAGGTATTCCATGGGTTTTAGCATAATTTATAAAATCCCATACAATTAAAAAGTAATCCACATATCCCATCTTTTTTATGACACTAATCTCATATTCTGCTCTATCTAATATTTCCTTTGATGGATTTTTTCCATATCTTTTTTCTATTCCATCATCACATAATTTTTTAAAATAATCATAATGTGTAGGAAATTCCTTTGGTACATCATAATTAGGTAAAATAGTATGTCCAAATTCAAATTCAACATTACATTTTTCTGCAATTTTAACTGTATTTTCTATTGCATCTGGAAACGCTTTAAAATATTCTATCATTTCTTCTGGAGACTTAACATATAATTCATCTGTGTCAAATCTCATACGATCAATGTCACTCATTCTTTTTCCTGTTTGAATACACAATAAAACCTCATGATTATAAGCATCTTCTTTTTTTAAATAATGTGCATCATTAGTAGCAACTAGCGGAATATCTAATTTTCTAGCTAATTGTACTAATTTTTGATTAGCTAAAACTTGTTCTTGAATTCCATTATTTTGAATTTCAATATAATAATCCTCTCCAAAAACTCTCTTATGCCATAAAGCAATTTCTTCTGCCTTCTCATTTTGACCATTTAATAAAGCTTGATTTACAGCTCCTGCTAGGCATGCACTCAAACAAATTAAACCTTCATGATATTTCTCTAAAATCTCTAAATCAATACGTGGCTTATAATAATATCCATCAACAAACCCTAAAGAAACTAACTTACTTAAATTTTTATACCCTTCATTATCTTTAGCAAGCAAAATAAGATGATTATATTTATTATCAATATTAGGTTCTTTATCCAATCGTGAACGAGGTGCTACATATACCTCACAACCAATAATAGGTTTTACCCCTTCTGCCTTGCATGCTTTATAAAAATCAATTGCACCATACATAACCCCATGATCTGTAAGAGCAATAGCATCCATTCCCAACTCCTTAGCCCTTTTAGGCAAATCTTTGATTCTATTTGCTCCATCCAACAAACTAAACTCACTATGTATATGTAAATGAACAAATTTAGACATCCTTTTCTCCTTTCTTGACACATCAGGGACAGGTCTAAAATGTCCCATTTTTTTGTCGTTTTTTGTCGCTTTTCTTTATTCTTGTTTATTTTATATCTTAACCCAGACTGATACTGATTTTCCTTTTACTTTAAAATTTCCAAATCCATAATCATCTATTTCTATAGTTTCTTCACAATTTTCTAAACTATCTATAAACTTACTTCCCGCAAATTGAGTTCCTATATACATTCTCTTTTCCCCATCTCCTGTATTTGAAATCACAACTGCTAATCCAGATTTAATATGTTCTTCATCGCCTTCTCTTGTCCAACCTATATAATTTTGATGATCAAAATAATCATGTTGTTCTCCATATGCCTTTTCTTTTCTTAAATTAATTAAAATTTTTAGTTCTTCAATAGGTTTAATATCATCATGTGGAATACCATAATAGTCTCCATAGAAAACACATGGATATCCTTCATCTCTAAGTAATATCAAACTATATGCCGCTGGTTTAAACCATCTTTCTACAAAGCTTTCTAATGCTTGTCCTGGTTGAGTATCATGATTATCTACAAATGTAACTGCCTTACTTGAATTTTCTTTTACTAATGTATTATCCAGTAGTTGTGATAAATCATAATTTTCTTCTTTAGATGCTGATGAAAGCTTATAATGCAAAGGTACATCAAATAAAGATATTTCTCCTTCTGTTTCGGTTATATATCTATGTAATTTCTGAACATCTCCTGTCCAATATTCTCCTACTGTAAATAATTCCTTTTTTGTTTGCTCTCTTAAGTCTTTTATCCACTTTTTATAAAAATCTGCTGGAATATGTTTTACGGCATCTAGTCTAAGTCCATCAATTTGCGTAATATCTATATACCATTTTCCCCATTTTGTACATTCTTCAACAACTTCTTGGTTTGTAAAATCTATATCTGCTCCCATTAAATAATCATAGTTTCCAAATTCTTCATCTACAGCATTATTCCAATTTTTATCTTTAAATTTAAAAATTGCATGTTCTTTTGAATTTTCATCATAATCAATTCCATCAAAATGTGTCCAATTCCATTCAAATTCTGAATATTTATGTTTTCTTCCTGGAAAAGTAAACTTAGTAGCAACTCTTACTGTCTCTTGGTTTGATATTTGAAGATTATGGTTTCCCCAATCTACTTTGGTTGCAGGTATCGTTTGTAATTTATCTGCTCCCATTTTATGATTTAATACTATATCTGCATAGCTTTCTATATCATTTTGTTTTAGCACTTCAATACATTCTAGATATTCATCTTTTGAACCGTATTTTGTTTTTATACTTCCTTTTTGATCAAATTCACCTAAATCATATAAATCGTATGCTCCATATCCGACTTCATTTGCTCCACCTATTACTTTATATGCTGGTGGTAACCATATTGCTGTAATTCCTAATTCAGATAATTTTTTTGCTTGTTCTTTTATGTTATTCCATAAATTTTGTTCACATTCCATATACCATTCAAAGTATTGCATTATTATTCCATTTATTTTTTTCATTTTTTTCTCCATTTTGTTTTTTCATATTATACCACTGCTTGTTAACTTTTTCTATATTTCTTTTAATTATTTTATTAAAAAAAGACTCCGTAAAAAACGAAGTCTCCTTTTCTTAAAAAATCTTCGAGCAGAATAATTTTTTCCAATTCTTTTTTCCTGTTAATACCATTTCTGGTCTTTTAGAAGCATATGCTATACATGAAATATATACTTCTATTTTATTTTCTTTGATAATTATTCCGCAGGCACCTCCCAACACCGTTCCATAAAGAATGTATAATTCTTTATCGATGTTTTCATCCAAAAAAGTACTTTCAATCACTTTTATGACTTTTTCACGAGTCATATTTATTACTTTTCTTTCTTTTTTTTCTGCATTGACAACTATGAAATTGTCTTTAAGGAATGCGTTTATTTCCAGCACAATTCTTCCTCCTTATGTCCATATATTCATACAGACATTTTTTAATGTTAATAAATATATTTTAACACAATTTTCTTTAAATTTCAACATTTGACATTAGCCTTTTGTTTTTATATACTTATAACTTGAAAGGAAGATAAAAATGGATTTTATATTTGAAAGAAAAATAAATTATTATGAAACTGATAAAATGGGAATTGTTCACCATTCAAATTATATCAGATTTTTAGAAGAAGCCAGATGTAAAATGTTAGAACAATTTGAAATGCCATACTCTTCATTTGAGAGTAACGGAATTATGATACCAGTTCTAGGAGTAAATTGTTCTTTTAAACATCATGTAACTTTTAATGACATTATTTTAATAGAACCTTATGTTAAACAATTTAATGGTGTTCGCTTAACAATGGGATATTCTATAACTAATAAAAAAACTGGTAACATTGTTTTAACTGGTGAAACTAAGCATTGTTTTACTGATACTTCTTTAAAACCTATTCGTTTGCAAAACCATATCCCTGAATTTTATGAAAAGTTTATAAAACTACAAAATAATTAAAAAGCTCTTTTATTTTATTAAATTTTATGATACAATGTGTTGGATTTTAAAAAAACTTGTCAAAAGATAAAATAGGAGGAAAAATTATGGAATTTAATAGATGTAGTAGATGTGGTAGTTTTTATATTTCAGAAGGTAACGTATGCCCTAAATGTAGTACTAAAGATGGATTTGAATTTTCAAATTTTAAATCTTATGTACAAGAAAACGGTTTAGAAAATTCACTTGATACCATTTCAGGTGAAACTGGTATTTCTGTAAAAAACTTAAACAGATTTTTAGGATATGAAGAATTTAAAGGGTTTAAAAACACATTAAAAAATAAAACAAAAAATATAAACAATATTAATTTAGACTAATTAATGGAAGGAATGAACGTGATGGAAAATGTTTTTAACATATTAGAAGAAAGAGGCTATATAGAGCAAATGACTCATCCAAAAGAAATGAAAGAACTATTTAGTAAGGAATCTGTTTCTTTCTACATTGGAATTGATCCTACTGCTGATAGTTTACATGTTGGTCATTTTGTTTCACTAATGGTTGCAAGTCATATGCAAAAATGTGGTCACAAACCAATTATCTTAGTTGGTGGTGGTACTGCTAGCATTGGTGATCCTTCTGGTAAAACAGACATGAGAAAAATGCTATCTCGCGAAGATATTAATCATAATGTTGAATGTTTAAAAAAGCAAATAGAAAAATTTGTTAGTTTTGAAGGAGAAAATGCTGCCATTATTGTAAATAATGCTGATTGGCTTTTAGATTTCAAATTTGTTGATTTTATGCGTGAAATTGGTAGTTTATTTTCAGTTAATAAAATGCTTGCTGCTGAATGTTATAAACAAAGATTAGAAACAGGATTAACATTTTTTGAAATGAGTTATATGTTAATGCAATCTTATGATTTTTTACATCTATATAACACATATGGATGTAAACTTGAAATAGGTGGAAATGACCAATGGTCTAATATAATCGGTGGAGTTGACTTAATCAGAAAAATTGGAAAAGATGATTCTTTCGGTTTAACTTTTAAACTTCTTACTACAAAAGAAGGAAAGAAAATGGGTAAAACTGAAAAAGGTGCTTTATGGCTAGATTCTAAAAAGACATCTCCTTATGAATTTTATCAATATTGGAGAAACATTGAAGATTCAAGTGTAGAAAATGTTTTAAAAATGCTTACATTTTTGCCTATAGATAAAATTAATGAGCTTACTTCACTAAAAGATGAACATATTAATGAAGCTAAAAAAATAGCAGCTTATGAAATCACAAAATTAATTCATGGAGAAGATGAAGCAAAAAAAGCAGAAGAAGCTTCTAATGCTTTATTTAATGGTACTGGCAGTTTAGAAAATATGCCTACAGTAAAAATCGAATCTACAAATATCTCTATTTTAGAGGCAATTATAACAACTGGTATTGCTCCTTCAAAAGGTCAAGCAAGAACTTTAGTAAATCAAGGTGGAATTTCTCTAAATGATAGCAAAATTACTGATGTAAATTATTGTTTATCTGATAATGATTTTAAAGATGGCTATGCTATTTTAAAAAAAGGAAAGAAAGTTTTTTATAAATTAGTAATCTAATATTTATACAAATAGTATTTTATAAAAAGAGGAAACAAAGAATTGTTTCCTCTTTTTTATTCATTATGAGACATTTAAGACCTGTCCCCTGTGTCTCATTTTTTATCTTCTTTTTCTTTTACTTTTTCTAAAGAATCTATTAATTCTTGAACTTTCTTTATGTCTTTCCCCATCATTTCCCAGTCATTATTTTCATTTGATTGTGTTAGGTTTTTGTTTGCTTTTATAATTGCTTCTATTAATCCTTCAACATCATCTGTGTTTTCTACTTCTATGTCTACCGCATATTTAGAAAGTAAATTTTCTAATGCTTTTGTTAAGTTGTCTCCTATTGCAACTTTGTTTCCTGATGCTACAACTACTTTTTTTAGTACTGGTACTTCTGATTCGTTTAACATTGTTTGATATATTGGTTCAACATATAATATTGTATTATTAATAGGAACTGCTATCATTTGTTTTGTTAATTTTGTTCCTGTAACATTTAATGATTTTAGTTCACTTGATATTGCTTCGTCCTCTTCTAATTGTTTATCAAGTTGCATTGGTCCCACAATATTACTGTCTGCTGAAAATTTATATAGTTTTAGTTCATTGTTTCCATTACTATTGCTTCCTACTAAATATGATATAATGTTTTGTTTTTCATCTGGTGTGTAAATTTGAACTAGTCCTAGTTGTTCTCCATCTGATGTTTTTACCATTGTATAGTATGGTTCCATATAAGTTCCTGTTGATTTTGTTGATTTTGTACTATTAAATTTTGCAATATCCCATACATCGTCAGCTCTATATAATACATCTGGTTTTACGTTATGATATACTTTTAAAATTTTTGCTTGTACATTATATAAAAATTCTGGATATACAAAATGACTTGATATATCTTCTGGTATTTTTTCATCTAATTCTTTGAATAAGCTTGGATAAATGTTTCTATATGCCATAGCTATCGGATCATTTCTATCTGTTATATAATATGACATTGTACCATCATAACTATCGATAATTACTTTAACAGAGTTTCTAATATAGTTTATTTTTTCTTTTGTTCCATCATGTTCTATACTTGTATATTGTGAATATGGATAACTAGATGATACTGTATAAGCATCTAACACCCATACGATCTTTCCTTCATCTGTTACTACTGTATATGGTTCTTCATCATAAATTAAATATGGTAATGCTTTTTTTGCTCTTGTTATTACATCTCTATTAATTAAAATTTTGCTTTCATTTGTTATTTCTCCTGAGAAAGCTAAATTAATATCTCCTTTTTTCATACCTAATATTAATCTATCTAAAAATCCTAATTGTAATCCAGCTTGTCCATTATAAGAATATACTTGATCTGTTCCGTTTTCATCAGTGTAATCATATTCGTTTTTGTTTTTCGTATTTGTTGCAATTGTCTCTTTTGTCTCTAATCCGAAATAAATACGTGGTTCAGAAATATTTATTTTTTCATCTTTTCCAACTATGTCTTTTTGAATATATTGTATATTTCCATTTTGTGAACTTTCTGTTGCTGATGTAAATATTTCTCCTATTCCGTGTGTATATTCATATGTTTTATTATTATAAGTTCTTCCTGAGTTTGTTATTTCTCTTGGTGCTACATATACTAGCTGATTTTTTCCATTTATATTGTATTTTGCAATACTAATATTAGGATAAACATAGTGTCCTGTCACTGTTTGACTATTTTCTAATGTTTTTGATACAGCATCTTTACTAATAACTGGTATATTATTAATTACATTAGCATTTTCTTCTACTTCTTCACTTGTTATGGTTCCTGAATTTTCTATATTCTTTTCTTCTATATTAATATTATATGCATTTTTAGTATTCTTTATATTTTCTGCTATATATTCTTTTTCTTTATCTAATTCATTTGTGCTAACAAATGCTAAATCAAATACTACCATTACTATAAATAATACTACTAAATATCCTGGTATTACTGCAAGATTCTTTAATACTTTACCTGTATTTCCTTTTTTAAAGTATTTTAATGCTCTATATGCAAATATTATAATGACAAATGCAAATATTACATATCCCCATAACTTAATGGTTGTCTCTGTCATCCCTGCTCCTACTATTTCTAAGTCATTTTTAACAGTTAGAATTTTTCCAAACATTGTATTTTGGGTATTTATTACTGTAAGAATTGCAATTCCTATTATTATTAATAATGCATTTCTTGTTAATTTTTTCATAAACAGGCTTTCTTTTAGCATTTTTCCATCTACGCCATCAAAGTAACGATTAAATGCTATTACATAATATAATGCTATATAAATTGATAATCCTACAAAAAGAATTACAAAATATAATGCTAATGTTTCAATTACTGGTTTTTGAAACATATAATAAGCAATATCTAATCCAAATATCGGGTCTTGAATTCCAAATGATGTACCATTAGCAATAAGCATAATTTTTTGCATCAATGCTGATGATGTTACAAAACTAACTAATGCTGATATTACTAAAGCTAAAGATTTATTTGGCAATTTCGGAATTTCTTTTTTTTCTTTTTCAAAAAATGGCTTTAATCCTTTTTTTATTCCCCTATTTGTAAAATATAAAATAAAATATAAAATAACAAAATTAACTGCCATAATTCCATATCTATAAGTTAGATTTGTATAAAATATATTTGTATAATTTTGACCCAATTCCAAATATTCTAAATAACTTCCTCTTAATTCAATATAACTAATTCCTGCAAATAATAGTAAAAATAATAATACTAAAATCATTCTTGTTCTATTTTTTTTCTTTTTATTTAAATCTTGTATATCTTTTTTGCTTGTATCTTTCTCTTTTTGGATTGAAATATTATCGTTTTCTTTACTCTCTTCTTTCACTTTTTTTCCTCCTAAATTCTAACATCCTTTTTTATTAAATGATTGCTTTTACAAAATCTTCTGAATTAAAAATCTCCATATCGTCAATTTGTTCTCCTACACCTATAAACTTAATTGGGATTTTATTTTCTTCAACAATTCCAATTGCTACTCCACCTTTTGCTGTTCCATCTAATTTAGTAATAACCAATCCTGTTAAATCTGCCTCTTCTTTAAATGCTTTTACTTGTGAAATCGCATTTTGACCTGTTGTCCCATCTATTACTAATAATACTTCTTTGTCTGCCTCTTGCATTTCTTTGTTAATTACTTTTTGAATTTTATTTAACTCGTCCATTAAATACTTTTTATTATGCAATCTTCCTGCTGTATCTACAATTAATACATCTGCATCTTTTTTCTTTGTTATTTTTATTGCTTCATATACTACAGAAGCTGGATCTACACCCTCTTCTCTTTTTACTATATCAGCTCCTGCTCTGTTTGCCCATATTTCTAATTGTTCTACAGCTGCTGCTCTAAAAGTATCTGCTGCTGCTACAACTACCTTTTTACCATCTTTTGCTAATCTATTTGCAATTTTTCCAATAGATGTTGTTTTTCCTACTCCATTTACTCCAACTACTAAAATAACAGATGGCTTTGTATTTAAATGTAAATTAATGTCTGTAACATCTAATATTTTTTTCATTTCTTCTCTTAATGCTTTTTTTACATCTTCTTCGTCTTGTATCTTATCTTTTTTTATTCTGTTTCTTAAGTTGCTAATTATCTTAACTGATGTTTCTACTCCTATGTCTGACATAATTAGAACTTCTTCTAATTCATCTAAAAATTCTTCATCTACTTTTCTAAAGCTTTTAAATACATTATTTATCTTTTCGTCAAATGAACTTTTAGTTTTATTCATTCCTTGTTTTAATTTTTCAAAAAATCCCATGTTTTCTCCTTTCATCTTTTAATAAAAGCTATTTTTTAAGAATTATTTAATATATTTACTTTTTATTAAAATATAACGTTGTTATTATAACATATTTTCCTCTATATGTGAACCTCTTGGTAGAATTTTTTGTTTTATTAACTTTAAATCAAAATCTTCAATTCTAACAATCTCCAGATAATTATAAAATATCAAATATATTCTGGTTGATGCTAAACGTCAGCAAAAGCCATTTTAGGATATTTACCTAATCTTTCAAATGCATAACTAATTGCTACTGTAAATAATGCACATCTATCTAAAATAACATTTTTTCCTCTTCAAACATAAAAAATGCCCTCCTTTCCAGAAAGAGAACATTTTAGTTTTATGTACAAAAAAACAACCCACAAACTTTTAAGTTCGTAAGTTGTTATAATATGGTGCCAACGAAGTAGTTATTTACAACTTTTTGGCTCTCATAACGATTGATACAAATATCAATCAATTTCCTTTAGTATATCATATTTTTTATGAATTGCAACAATTTTAACAAAAATTATATATATATATATATAACACCCATCAACCGTTTGTTGCGATTGATGGGTTTGTAGTACCTTAGAGTTTCTTTATGCTTATGACTTCTTAGTAAATTTAGGATTAATCATATTATGGTCTGCTACCTTCAAGTTGAAGTTCAGAGCCAAAACATGTCTGGGAGCTTTTTCAGCAATTTCACCAAAATCATCAAAAACATCTTCGCCCTCAATAAGAGTTACTTCGCAATACTCTTTATATGCGATAATGTTTTCAATGCTTGTGCAATTTTCAATAGTGTCATCCCAACGAACCCATGCATACTGCTGGCAATCCGTTGTTGCCAAAATCTCATCTTCAGTATAGAAAACAAGAATACCTTCTTCTGAAACTACTAGCTTAGGTCTTTTCAGTAAGAACTTGCATATGTCATACTGAATAATTTGATGTTTGATACCAAAGGGATCTTCATAATAAGTAATTGTGTCAAATCCAATAGGTTCTTCTTCCATTTTTCCTGAACCTACCGAATATCTCTTGCCATCCACTCCCGTTGACACAACAATGTTGAGAACAAAGCTGTTCAAGCGAGGCTCAGGCATTATGTCTGCATAACAGATACTTTCGTTGCACTGATACACCACAATAGGGTATTCATTTGCATACTGCAGAATGTCTGTGCCATCAACAAGAACTAAAGCCTTCTCTGCAAACTCTTCCAACATTTCCTTTGTAACCATGCTTTCCGAAACATCGGAAGGTGAAAAGTTTTCACAGAAGTCATCCTTGTCAAACTCAATTATCCGTTCTGCAATCGGAACCTCTTTTGATACTTTTTTTGCCATAATTAACACCTCCATAAAATTATTTGTTTTACAAGCACTATGGCACTATGCTTGCATTAAGGTTTTGTTAGGTTGAAAGAGAAATAAAATATTATCTCAAATCATTCCTACCAGCAACTATTAAGCTATGGTAACCCATGTCAATAGATGTAAGTATTATAGCATATATCAGCAATTTTGGCAACTAGCTATTTTTATATAATTTTTACATAAAATATTATATTTCTATATCTGTTGCTTATTTAACACTATTAAGCAAAAATAAAATCACCTTATTTCTTTGAATTTGCTCCATTTCCATTATTTTAGCCATTGTAAACATTACAAGCTTGTATTTAGCAAAATTTATAAGAGTAGTTCTATATTCTTCATCTACTTCTTTTAGCATAGTATCAAATTTCTCATACATTTCAGTTTTGTTATATAAAATATTAGCCCAATCGCTTGTAGTTAAACATATTCCTAATCTTAACTTATCTTTTGTATTCATATCTTTAATTATATTTATAACATTTTCAGCTTTACTTTCTTCCATAATCTTTTACTCCCTACTTTAATTCAAAATTATCTTTCTTTTTAGTTTTAGATTTTTCTATATCTTCTTTTGGTTCTACTTTTCTAGTAATATCGTTTGCAATTTCATTTTCATCATCAGTAAATATACCATTTTTATATAGATCTTTACTAACAATTTTATAGTTTTCATCTTTATCATAGCATATCCTTTTATGAAAATATTCCATAATGCTATGCCAAAAGTCTTTAAACTTATGTAGTTCTTGTTTTAGTTTTTCTTTTTCAACTTGTAGTTTTCCTATAATCTTATCTTTAGTAGATAATTCGCCTTTCAAACTATCTATTTCATCATCTTTTAGTTCTAACTGATATTTTAGAGAACGATTTTCCTTTTCTATTTTAAAAACAGAATGTTCAAAATCTTTAATCGCCATATTTAAGTCATTTACACTTCTAACTGTTTTAGTAATATCTTTTACGTCTCTTGTATAATTTTTTAATTTCTGGACATCCTCGTTTGAAATAACCATATTATTTTTATTCATTAGAGTAGGTTTCAAATTGTCTAATATTTTATTTACATCATTGCTAGTATTATCAAGTGTTTTAGTTTGAGTGTTGGCTTTTTCAAGTTTTTGTTCTTTCTGTTTTAGCTTTTTCTTAATTTCTCTATAATTGCCCATTTCATTAACATTTATATCTTGATTTCTGCCTTTTTGCTTTTCTTTTAACTTAAAATCCATATCATAGAACTTATTAAAAGACTTTATACAAGCATTTCTCATTTTATCTTGTATCTCAGTTAGTGATGTTTTTGTAAATAATTTACTTTTTCCTACATGTTTTTTCATCCCTCTAGTACAATTTTGAGCTACTGGAACACCTACAATATGCATATGAGGAGAAACTTCATCAAAATGTATTGTTGCATTTGCTATCTTAAAATCTGGTACAATTTTAATTAAGTCTTTTATCTGTTCATTATATACATCAACCATTTTAAATCTATATTCTTTATCTTTATCATTCCAAAAGCCCATATCTCCAAGTTCTATTATAATCTCACAAGCAATATCATTCTGTGAGTTACATACTTTTTTGAAATAATCTTCAATTTTTCTATCTTCACGAGTTTGATTGTTATTATATTCTAGTCTTGCTTCTTCGAACTCATCTAAATATACTTGCTTAACATCATTCACAATATCATTTGTTCCATAAATTGTTCTAATTAACTCTCTTTGATTATCATAATCTCTTAAATTGTGTTTGTTTACATCTGATAAATCTTTTGCATTTTGAATTGCATTATTAGATAGAGAAGTAGTACCAGATACATTTTCTTTTGCAACTTTCTTTGCTAATTTACTTTTGTTTTTATCACTACCCAAGTGAAAAGAGTATGCTAATTTTTGCTCCATAAAATACCTCCTTTGAAATTTCTTCGTAGCACAGGACTTTGACCTTGTCGCAAGTCCTAACCCAGTAGGAATAAGTTAAGTACACTTTAATTTTTATTAAAAATATATTTTATAAAAGACAGCTAAACAGATATAAAATTATAGTTCCAAAAGTAGTGAAATTGAATTTTAGGAGGTTTTTATTATGGTAGAGATAACTTATCACAAAGAGGGAGATTATTTTATTCCTGACTTATATTTAGAGAAAGAAGATTACGAAAATACTTATATTATTGGAAAATATGGGCATTTAAGATTAGAATATTTAAAAAATCATAAAAAGGCTGAATATATAATAATGTTCATGAACAAGACTTTGAGAAAGCATATTGTTGAAATTGATAAACAAGCTAAAGAAAGATTTGAAATACTTATGAAACAAATGCTAGAACAAAATCCTATTGATGAAAACTTGAAAAATACTGACCCTTTAAAATGGACTGGACTTATGAATAATTATAAAAATTCGGCTGAAGAAATTATATTAAATGAATTTATTTATATTTAAAAATCCACTTGACTTTTGCAAACAATTGTTTTAAAATATATTCAAGATTTACAGAGATTGGAAGTGATGTTTATTTATGAAAAATGAACTTATAAAAACAGAGATAATAGTAAAAGACACGCCTATAAGTGTCATTAGAATTGATAAAACAGATTTTATATCGTTAACTGATTTAGCTAAATATCAAAATTCAAGTGATCCATCTTTTACAGTGAAAAACTGGTTAAGAAGAGTTAGTACAATTGATTACATAGGTCTTTGGGAAAAATTACATAATCCTAATTTTAATTTGGTCGAATTCGACCAAATTAAAACTGAATATGGCAAAAACTCTTTTGCAATGTCTCCTACACAATGGATAAAAAGAACAAATAGTTTTGGAATTATTTCAAAAGGCGGTAGATATAGCATTGGAACATTCGCACACCCAGATATTGCTTTTGAGTTTGCAAGTTGGTTAAGTCCAGAATTTAAGCTATATTTAATAACTGAATTTGAAAGACTAAAAATTAACGAATCATATCAAAATAAAATTGAATGGTCTGTAAAAAGGGAATTATCTAAAACTAATTATATTATTCACACAGATAGTATAAAAGAATTTATTGTTCCAACATTAACTGAAAAACAAAAACAATATGTATATGCAAATGAAGCTGATGTTTTAAATGTTGCTTTATTTGGAATGACAGCAAAAGAATGGAGAGATAAAAATCCTAATTTAGACGGAAATATTAGAGATTATACAGACATCTTACATTTAGTTGTTTTGGCAAATCTTGAAAATTTAAATGCTGAAATGATAATGAGTGAAATTTCTCAAAGTGAAAGAATTGTAAAACTGAATAATACAGCTAAAAAACAATTAGAATTATTGAAAAATAATAGTAGTGTTCGTAGATTAGAAAAAATGGACGAACAGTTAAAATTAGAGTAAAATTAGTATATAAACTATTATTAAAATATTTAGGAAGTAAGGCAAAAAACAACTTACTTCCTTTTAGTTTTATAAATTTTCTTTTATTTCTGGGAATAGGTCATATAAATTGTAACCCAACAAACCATCAAAATATTCTTTTAATTTATATGTTTCTTTTATATGATATTGAGTATTTGAATAAGCTCCTCTTCTAATCATAATATCAATTAACCTTTTATCTATTGTAAATACTTTTCCACCTTGTGGACACATTAAATCACATAAGTTTATTAATTTTTCTTCTATTGTGTATTTATGTGTTTTTACAAACTCTGCTATAGAAGGTTTATCTTGTGGATTTGGAACTCCTCCAGCTGTGCAAATAATATCATTATTCAAATATGAGTGTGTTATACATATATTGCAATATTCTTCATCATATCCTTTATCTTTTAAATAGTTATATCCACTTATCTCATGTCCATGAGATTCTCCAGTATATTTTCCAATATCATGCAAATATCCTAATGTTATTGTTTTATCAATATCTACATTATACCCTTTTTCAGTTAAAGCTTTAGCAATTTTTCCTGCTGTATCTCCTACACAAATACAATGGTCTATCCATCTATCACTTTTCGTTTTTCCTCTATATTCTTCTATCATTTGTAACGCTAGTTCTTTTGTCAATTTCATATATTTCTCCTTACATTTCATATTCTGTAATTCCACAATTACTTGATCCAAATTCTTGTAACATTCCATCTTTTGGTAATTTATTAAAATAAAAATACACTGCTCTTGCCACTCCACCATGTGTTACTAAAAGAATATTTTTATCTTTATATTTTTCTTTTATTTCATCTAAAAAATTTCTAACTCTTTTAAATAAATCTTGTATACTTTCTAATCCTTCTACTTTAATTTTAGAATAATAATTCCAATAATCAGTATAGTAAAATTCGCCGAGTTCTTTGCCTGTATATATACCACAATCTCTTTCTCCAATTCTGTTATCAAAAATTACTGGAACATCATTTATATTTATAATATTGCAAGTATGTCTAGTTCTTAATAATGGAGAACAAATAATTAAATCAATATCTATATTTTTAATAATTTCTTGTGCTTTTTTAGCTTGTAATATTCCTGTTTCATTTATATCTTCATCTAATTTTCCATTATATCTTTTTTCAATATTACATTTTGTCAATCCATGTCTAATTACATATAACTTCATTTTATTTCCTCCTACAATCTTTTTTCATATATAAATGCTTTTTCACTTGATATGTTTCCTAATTTACCATACTCTTGATTTTTTACAATAGTTTCATAGATTTTTTCGCACCCACAATTTTCATAAAACTTAAAATTACATGATTCATCTGTTAATATTTGTAGATTTTTCATATTGTCTTTTTTTGCTAGCTTAAATACTTCAAGTAATAATTTCTTTCCAATATTTTTTCCTCTATAATCTTTATCAACTATCAATATAGAAACTTCACCATCAAAATAGTTTTCTAATTCTTTAGGTAAATAATCATAATTGTTTTCATAGACCTTTAAAGCATCTAAATCTTTAATATCTTTACTTTTGTATAATTTGTTTTTCATAATTGTGTAAAATTTCTTTTTCAATAAATGTTTTTTAGAATTATCTTTTGAATATCCACTAAATCCAATTAATTTTCTTCCGTCCTTACAAGTAACAATTTTTTCGCTTTCTTCTAATACTGTAAATAAATATATCCAAGCACAAATATTACCTGTCGCACCACATTCTTTTTTACCTAAATTCCATTCATTTGCTAGAAGCTTTACTGCTTGTTTCATTTCTGAATAATACATTATCTTTCTCCTAATTTATTAAATAAATCTTTGTATATTTTATCAACATTCAAATAATTAACTACTGTTATTTTATGATTATTTTCTGTTATTTCATAAGATGTATCCTCGTTGATATTTGGGCAACTAACTTCATTAGTTTCAAACCATTCTTTATTAATCATATAAGCTATAACACTAATATCCCAAATAACTCTTCTTTCTTGAATACCATGTACTCCATCATTATAAAATCTTTGACATAGATAATTGCATAATTCACTTTTTCCTTTTAAGAAATGCTCTAATTCATATATTGATGTTCTTAAATTTGATGCTACATTTTTACAAGGAATAATAGTTAATTTTACTTTTGATTCAAACACAGTTTGTACAGCTTGTACATCTTGCTTAAAATTAAATTCTTTATTATCTTTGTTTAAAAAGCTATGTCCTCCAAGCCATACAATTTCAATCTTATCTACTATTTTAGGTTCTTTTCTTATTGCTAATGCTACATTTGTTATTGCTCCTATTGCTAAAATATATGTTTTATCATTTTTATTTGCAATTTCAATAATTTTATTTACTGCATCATTTTCTTCACTATAGCCATTTACTACATAGTCTGTTGAACCTTTAAATACTTTGTTATTCCAGTCAAAATGTAGCCAATTACATATTTTGATGATTTCATTATAACTTTTGTCTGTTCCTTCTTCTATTGAGATATTATTATCATGATGATATGGTGCTACTGTAATAGCTTCAATATTGAATTTGTCTTGTGATTTTAATAAATAAGATAGTGCAAATTGGTCATCACATTCGTTATATATATCTGTGTCTAAAATAACATCTACTTTTTGATTATCTTCTTTTTTATTTAATTTTGATATTCTTTCATATATTTCTTTCCATTTTGAGACTCTATCTAATGTTGGTTCTTTTTGATTATACCTTGTATTCATTGTATAAACTTTAATACCATTATTTATTAAATCTAAACTTATTCTTGTACTATCTTCAATCATTAGATCAATATTGTTTTCTAAACATATTTCTGTTTTTGCATGTTTGTCATAAGCATTTGTAAATATTAGTTTATCATAGACAATATCGTAGTTATCTAGCCATTGTGTTGTTAATTCATTAGGATTTGTATATTCTCCATTATTTCTTCCAGTTATAATATATATTTTGTGTCCATCTTCTTTTAATTTTTTTATATAGTATGATGAATCTTCTATTGGTTTTAGTTTTTTTGCAAACTCTTCAATATTTGTATTATAAAAACTTTTTTCTTCTTCCTCTGTCCAATCAAACATTCCTTTTCTTAAGTATTCTGGATTTTCATTTATAATTCCTGTGTTTCTTAATTCTTTATCATGCTTTAAATATTCTTTTAATAATGTATCATCAAAATCAGATATACAATTATCTATATCAATACCTATTTTCACTTTTTCTGCTCCTTATCTTCATTTTACTAAAAGCATATTATCATAAAAAATGTCTATTTTCAACAAACTTTAGCTAAAAAGCACTAAATTCATTGACTTTCAGTACAATTCGTGATATAAAATATGTGTATTCTAATCAGAATACAAGAATATTGATGTCTTCTTTGGAATTTTACAATTTCTCAGAGGCCAGGCGAAAACGAGTCGCATATAGGATTGCGAGCTGGTTATTAGAAAGTGTGAAAAATTTAAAATAATAATAGTAAACTTGTCCAGTATTTATAAGTAATTAAGAAAGCCATGAGTGCAAAGTTCAATATTCTATTTACATACACACTAAAAAATGAGTACATATTTAAAACTCAAATTTTGTTTGAGCTTATTAAAATTGTATTCATGTAGGTAAATAGAGTATTGGTATATCGCTTATGGTCTTTTTGTTGTGCATAACTTTTCTGCCCTCTCTATTTATACAGAAACAAAAAGAGCTTAACAATTTATTTTTGGTATGTAAATAAATTGTTAAGATGAGCAAAAGAATATATGAACGGTATTAAATATATTCTTTTGCTTTGGCGAAGCCAAACATAAATTATCTATCGCAAGATTAGATAATTTATGAGCCCTCCGCAAGGAGCCCACGACATCTTTCCAAAACGAAGTTTTGAAAGTGTCATAGTAGGTTACATACTTTCGTTAGAAAGTTATGTAACAGCTCCCTTCGGTCGCTTGCTTAGCTACCTACAGAAAGGAAATATATTGGACAAGAACAAAACAAATTATTCAGTAGCTAGAGTAGAAACTTATACTAAAACAAGTATAACTAAAGCTGAAAGACACAACGAAAGAAAAAATAAATCCATACTTCCACCATCCTTTCGCTTGGATGATTTTAATATTGTTTTTAGGCAACAAAAAAATCAACCAGATTTTATTTTCTGATTGATTTTTGTATTTATCTGTTTTATTAGTTCGAACAGATACGTCATTGGTGCCAACAGGCAGAATCGAACTGCCGACCTACGAGTTACGAATCCGTTGCTCTACCAACTGAGCTATATTGGCATAACTCTGTTTTACTGTATAATTATAATATTTTTTCTTATAAAAATCAAGAAAAAGATAATTATTTTATCTTATAAAATAATTATCTTTTTTATAATTCACTTCATTTTTTAATACATTCCATCCATTCCTGCTGGCATTCCACCTTCTTGTGATCCGCAATTACAATTTTTTGGTTCTGGCGCATCTGTTACTAAACTTTCTGTTGTAAGTACCATTGATGCGATAGAAGCTGCATTTTGAAGTGCACTTCTTGTTACTTTTGTAGGGTCTACAATTCCTACTTTTTTCATATCTACATATTGTTCATTTGCAGCATCAAATCCTATTCCAGCTTCTGATTCTTTTACTTTATTTACAATAACTGCTGGCTCTAATCCTGCATTTACTGCTATTTGTTTTACTGGTTCTTCTAATGCTTTTAATACAATTTGAGCACCTAATTTTTCTCCATTTTCTAATGTATCTACTAATTTTGATACTTTTGGAATTACATTAATTAGAGCTGTTCCTCCACCACTAACAATTCCTTCTTCTACTGCTGCTTTTGTTGCAGATAATGCATCTTCAATTCTTAGTTTTTTGTCCTTCATTTCAACTTCTGTTGCTGCACCAACTCCAATAACAGCTACTCCTCCTGCTATCTTTGCTAAACGTTCTTGTAATTGTTCTTTATCATAATCACTTTGTGTTTCATTAATTTGTGCTTTTATTTGACCAACTCTATCTGCTATTTGTTGTTTGTCTCCTGCTCCATCTACGATAATTGTATTTTCTTTTTGTACTTTAACTTGTTTTGCTTTACCTAATTGTGCAATTGTTGTATCTTTTAATTCTAATCCTAAATCAGAAGTTATTACTTCTCCTCCTGTTAATACTGCTATATCTTCAAGCATTGCTTTTCTTTTATCTCCAAATCCAGGAGCTTTAACAGCTACTACATTTAGAACTCCTCTTAATTTATTTAAGATTAATGTTGATAAAGCTTCTCCTTCCATATCATCACAAATAATTAGTAATTTTCCTGATTCTTGCATTAAACTTTCTAGCAATGGTAAAATTTCTTGAATATTGCTAATTTTTTTGTCTGTAATTAATATATATGGATTATCTAAAACCGCTTCCATTTTCTCTGTATCAGTTGCCATATATGGTGATAAATATCCTTTATCAAATTGCATTCCCTCTACTACATTTAATTCTGTATTTGATGTTTTAGATTCTTCTATCGTTATAACTCCATCTTTAGAAACTTTTTCCATTGCATCTGCAATTAAATTTCCTATTTCTTCATTATTAGCTGATATACTTGCTACTCTTGCAATATCTTCTTTTCCATTAACTGTTGAGCTAATTTCCTTTAACCCTTCAACTGCTGTATTGACCGCTTTATCAATACCTCTTTTTATTGCCATTGGATCACTACCTGCTGCTACATTTCTTACTCCTTCTTTTATCATACTTTGTGCTAAAACTGTTGCTGTTGTAGTACCATCTCCTGCAACATCATTTGTCTTTGTTGAAACTTCTTTTACTAAACGAGCTCCCATATTTTCGAATTTATCTTCTAATTCTATTTCTTTTGCTATTGTTACACCATCATTTGTTATTAAGGGTGCTCCAAAACTTTTATCTAAAACTACATTTCTTCCTTTTGGTCCTAATGTTACTTTAACAGTGTCTGCTAATTTGTTTACACCTTCCAATAAAGATTTTCTTGCATCTTCTCCAAATTTAATAACTTTTGCCATTTTTTATCCTTCCTTTCATTTATTAAGTTACAACTATTTTTATAAATAGCTTTTTTTATTTTACTTTATTATAAAACAATTGCTAATATATCATTTTGTTTTACTATTATGTATTCTTCTCCTTCATATTTTACCTTTGTTCCTGCATATTCACTAACAATGATGTTATCTCCTTTTTTTACATTCATTGTTTCTGCTTTTCCGTCTATAACTTCTCCTGGTCCTACTTCTATTACTTCTGCTATTTGTGGTTTTTCTTGAGCAGCTCCTGCTAATATAATTCCACTTTTAGTTGTTTCTTCGCCTTCTTTCATTTTTATTAATACTCTACTTCCTAATGGTTTAATCATATTTATTACCTCCTTATATTTTTAGCACTCTTCTTTGTTGACTGCTAATAATTTATACCCATTTTATTAAAAAGTCAATACTATTTTTATATTTTTCACACAAAGTTCACATATCTATTTTATTCATTGATACATAAGCTTATTACAATTTTTTCTATTTTCTTGCATTTTTATCCTATCCAGTTTATAATACTTATATGAAAAGATTAATTGTAGATAAAAAATATGACCAAAAAAAATTAAATAAATTTTTACAGGACAAAATTCCTAATCTTACATCTACTTTATTTTATAAAACTTTAAGAAAAAAAGATATTAAAGTAAATGGATTAAGAATAAAAGAAAATATTACCGTTTCAATTAACGACGAAATTTTAGTATATATCTCTGATGATTTATTAACTTCTAATATTAATATAGATATATTTTTTGAAGATGATAACATTTTAGTAATTAACAAACCTTATAATATAGAGGTTACTGGTGATAACAGTTTAACAACATATGTTCATCAAAAATATTCCAAACGGTTTTAAGCCTATGCCTTGTCATCGAATAGATAGAAATACAACTGGTTTAGTTTTATTTGCTAAAAATGAAGAATCATTAAACATTCTTTTAAATAAGTTTAAAAATCACGAAATTGAAAAGCACTACTTAGCATTAGTATATGGTATTCCAAAACAAAAATATAAAAGATGTGAAGCTTACTTGTTTAAAGATAATAAAAAATCAAGAGTCTATATAAGTGATACTTTTAAAAAAGGTTATCAAAAAATCATTACTACTTATAATATTTTAGAAACAAAAAACAATAATACATGTCTTTTGGATGTTCAAATAGAAACTGGAAAAACACATCAAATTCGTGCACATCTTGCACACTTAGGCTATCCTATTATTGGAGATCGGTAAATATGGACTAAATGATATAAATAAAAAGTTCGGAAAGAAATATCAAATGCTTTGCAGCTATATAATAAAATTCAACTTTAAATCTAATTCTGGTATTTTAAATTATTTAACCAATAAAAGTTTTATATTAGATAAAAATAAATTTATATAATAAGGAGATTTATATGTTTAACAAAATAAATGTACTAATTAATGAAGAAAAATTACAATCAAGAATTAATGAAATAGCAAATGAAATATCGAATGATTTTAAAAATGAAGAAATCATATTAATCTGTGTTCTAAAAGGCTCTGTCTATTTTACAATAGACTTATCAAAAAAAATAGCTAACAATTCTATTATATTAGATTTTATGAAAGTAAGTAGTTATGAAAATGGCTCTACATCTTCTTCTGGTAAAATAAATTTTGAGCTAGATATACATGAAAATATTGAAAATAAAAATGTAATTATTATAGAAGATATTGTAGACTCTGGATTAACTCTAAATTATTTATACAATTATTTAAGTAAAAAAAATCCTAAAAACTTAAAAATCTGTGTTCTTTTAGATAAAAAAGAACGAAGAACTGTACCTATAAAAATAGATTATACATGTTTTGAAATTGAAAATAAATTTGTTATTGGGTATGGATTAGACTATGATGAAAGATATAGAAACTTACCTTATATTGGATATATTGAAGAAAATTAAAAATAAAAAAGGATTGATAATTTTTAAAGAATATCGTATAATAAAAAGGTACTTGGGGATGTAATGGTTTCGACATACTACCAGAAGTATAGATAGCAAGTAGTGGATTCTCGTTGGCCACTTTAAAAAACGGGAAAATAAAAATAAACGCTGATAAACAAGAATTAGCATTAGCTGCCTAATTGCAGTTACGTCTTATTTTAATATGCCCACGTATTTTAATAGGATGTCATAACTAGTGGGAAACAAAGCTACTTTTTCTTTTAAAGTAGTAGGTATTTTAAAAAGATATATTATAATTTATCCTGTTTGTTGGAGAAATTGTAATGAATAAAAAAAACAAACTAAACTTGTAGAAATCTATGTGGAAAGTATTATGGACAGGAGTTCGACTCTCCTCATCTCCACCAAAAAATGAGACACTGGGGACAGGTCTTATTTGTCTCACATTTATTATTTTTTGCGGGTATAATTTAGTGGTAGAATGTCATGCTTCCGACCTGATAGCGAGGGTTCGATTCCCTCTACCCGCTCCATTTGAAATCAACTTACGGACTAATTATGGTTCGTAAGTTTTTATTTTATATAAAACTTTAAAGTTCTCTTATCACAGAAAGGAGGACTTTTTTCATGCTTGAATTTAAAGTAATTTAAAATTTAAAACCTAATAAAGGTTTAACTGACATCTTAAAAAAATTTGAATATACAGTTAAATTAGAACAAATAAAAACTATCTTGCACACCAACCTACAAGTAGTAATACCTACTGAATACCAGATTACATATTCTACTACTATTACAATACTAGAATACAAAGTTAATGAAATATCAAATAAGCCATTTTATATTAAAGAATATAATTAAAAGTACAATATTAAAGAAATTACATAATTTTTGTTTATTACCATTTAAGATGTAAAAATCATAATTGTAGTGGATTTGGATTTCATTACAATACTGAAAAAAATATTATTAAAGATATTTTAATATTAGTGCCAAAAAGTAAATTAATTAACACTATTTAAAGAAGAAAGGAATGATGAAAACGAAAGTTACTTATACGAGAAAAGGAGATTATTTATTACCAGATTTATATTTGGAAAAAGGCGAAAATTATGGAAGGCTTAGAAGATATGGAATATTAAGATTACACTTTATTGCACAAAACAAGCAAGCACTTTATGAAACATTATTGATGATAAATAAATTAACTCATCATCTTCTTTTAGAAAGTAGATCTTGTGAAAATTATTATAAAGAATTAATGGAAAATTATATTAAGAATGATGAAAGACTGTCTGAAAAAAGCAAAGAATTAAATCCATTAGAATGGACAAAATTAATGAACAACTATAAAAATACAGCAGAAGAAATTGTCTTAAATGAATATGTTTTTATATAAATAATCTTCAAAAAAGAGGAAAAAATTATCAGAATAATTTAATCCTCTTTTTTTGTTTTTTTTGAATATGGGAATAAAATCTATGTCTAGCCAGCACTGAATTTGTACTCCCACACAAATTCTTATATATGAAATTCCCATACCCTTTACTGAAATAATAATATTAATTAATAAATAATTTCAATTATAAATTGTAATTTTGCATTATGATTTGTTCTTCCATATCTTTTCTTTTATAAATATTCTTAATTCAAATCCTAACATAAATAGTGTAGCTATTAAAAAACCAATCATTAGAATTTTATGTGCAAAATGAAAATATCCAATATAACTGATAATCGCAATAAGATATATGATTACTAATATATGCCATTTCTTTGAAGCACTATCTAATATAATTTTTGTTTTTAATTTTTTATCATTCTTAATTAAATCATCTAAACTAATTTCAAACACTTCACTAATTGTTATTAAATTTTGTATATCTGGATAACCTCTATCACTTTCCCATTTTGCAACAGCATTTCTCGAAATAAATATTTTTTCTGCAAACTGCTCTTGTGTCAAATTCTGCATTTTTCTAATCTCTTTGATTTTTTCACTAAATTTCATTATATACAACTCCTTTCTTGCAAAGATTGTATTATAAGTTTTTCTTTAATTAAATACACTATTATAAACTTCACTGTTACTTTTGGTAACAATTCGTAAAAATTGTAATTTTTATGTTACTTTTGATATTTTTCTGGTGCTATTGATATATCTCTTATCATATCTCCATTAATCAAACGAACTTTGTTTTTTTCTTCAACTTTTACCCAATTTTCTTCTACCGCAACTATTTTTCCTTGTACTCCAAAAGTCTCATTAAATAATATGATTGTGCATACTTTTCCTATAAATTCCTTCATTAATTCTTGTGGCATTTTTCTTTTCCTACCTTTCTTTTTTCTTTTTATTATTCCTAAATACAATTTATTTCTTCTTGGTATTATTATACAACAAAAAATTATAATAAACCAGAACCACCAATTATTTATTTTTAACACCTCCTTCAATCATAATAAAAAATTACTATTTATCGTTATTGTCTATCAAATTTTTCATTTCTTTAAGTTTTGTTTCTAATAATTTTTTATCAATTAATTTTAACTTATATTCAGAAATCATAGTCTGAGACATGTTTTTACTAATTGAATATTCAACAACATCTTCATCTTTAGAACTACAAAGTATTACACCAACGCTTGGATTCTCTTGTTCTTTTTTCACATCTCTATCTAGTGCTTCTAAATATAAATTCATTTTTCCTAAATATTCTGCTTTAAATTCTCCTAATTTTAATTCAAATGCTACTAAACAAGATAACTCTCTGTTATAAAATAATAAATCAATAAAGAAGTCATGATTTCCAACTTGAACTCTATATTCATCCCCAATAAAAGTAAAGTCTTTACCAACTTCTAATATAAAATCTTTTAAGTTCTTTATAATTGCATTTTTTAAATCCTTTTCAGAAAATTCATTTGGTAAATCCAAGAACTCTAAACTATAAGTATCTAAAATTCTAGTATTGGGATAATCGTCCTCATCTACAGTTTTATTTACTGTTGGTAATTGTTTTCCATCTGAAAGCATATATCTTTCATAATATGCTGATGATATTTGTCTATCTAATTCTCTTTTTGAATAATTATTTTTAATAGACAATTTTAAATAAAAATGTCTTTCTTCTTTGGTTTTAGCTCCACTTAATATAAGTAAATTGTTTGTCCAAGACAATTGCGTCACCAGTGGTGTCGCAATCTCATCATCTTTATAAGTACTATAAAATTGAATCATACGTTCTATATTTCTTTTAGTAAATCCCTTTATGTTAGGATAATTATTTTTCATAAAATCTGAGGCTTTTGTTGTTATTTTATCACCATAATTACTATTTTCTTTTAGTTCATATAGGAATTTACCAACTTCTAAATACAATAAAATCATTTCTTCATTTACTTTTCTGTAAGCATTATTTTTTCGTTTTTCAATCATTTCAATAATTTGATTAAAATTAATATCTAACATATATAATCACATCCTTAAAATAAGTTATTTGCAATTTTAAACAAATTATATCATTTAATTTGAAAACTTTATATACTTTCATTGAAATTCGTGAAAATTTTGTATATAATATTTTTAGAAAGAGAACTTAGTTCGTAACTTGTATGTGCTTCGCTCCATAAGGTAAAATCGTCGCACCAATGTGACGTTAATGATTAAATCAATCTGAAAAGATTGATTTTTTTGTGCGTTATTGCAAAGAAAGGTGTGATGTGATATGATTAAAATAATTAAAAAGAAAATCAATATGAGTGATGAACTCAAAGCCAAAATTAATTGGTCTTGCAAATTTAATAACAGACCCTACCAGATTATTGAGGGTCACCTAAGAATTGTGGAACATACTAATCTAGCGTATGTTGAGCCACACAAAGTAATTATTGGAGATACACTATATTTATTCTTCAATGAACAAAAACATTTTTATATTGGGAATTTAAAGAAGAAAATCCCTATTGCTGATTTATCAGAGTACATAGCAAGGCATTAATTAATTGAGAGTTTATATACTCCCACAAATATTGGTTTATTTTGTCGTGTAAATAATCAATATGTAAGTTAAGGTGTCTTGTTATGTGACACCTTTTTTGGTGCCTTTCATTAAAAGAAAAGGAGGAAAAATTATGAATAATGAAAGGATGATTGCAGCTGTTTATATTCGTGTTTCGACAGAGGATCAGGCACGAGAAGGATTTTCTTTAGGAGAACAAAAAGAAAAGCTATTACAACTCTGTGCATTTAAAGAATATGAAGTATTTAAAGTCTATGAAGATGCAGGAATATCTGCAAAAGATATGGAACATAGACCAGCATTTCAAGAGATGCTACAAGATATGAGGGACGGAAAAATTAATTATATTGTAGCCTACAAACTAGATAGAGTTACTCGTTCAGTTCGTGATTTAGAAGAACTTATATCACAGTTAGAAATTGAAATTATATCAGAAAGAACTAAATTTGGACTTAATGGAGCAATTAAGTCAAGTCACCTGCCAGGTCCTGCCCCACTAGGATATAAGAAAGATGGTAACAAGAAAACTATTGTTGATGAAACAACAAAACCTATTATTGAAAGAATATTTAAAATGTATTTAGAAGGCAAAAGTTTTCAACAAATATCAAATGTCTTTAATGAAGAAAAAATATTAAATCCAAAAAAATGGAAAGACACGACTATTCAAAAGATAATTGATAACAAAATCTATATGGGGGATTATGAGCAATATAAAAGAATTGCTAAAAAAGAAAACAAAGAACCTGTTATTTATATGAATGTTGTAGAACCAATAATATCTCGCGCAATGTGGGAAGAATGTCAAAGACAAAAAGAAGTTAATCAAAGGACTTATACAAGAGATAGAGTTTATCTATTCTTTCAGAAGATTAAATGCCCTACTTGTGGAAGAATAATGAAATGCAAAGGTTCTGGTGGTAAGAAGAAAAAATATATGTATTACAATTGTGAGAAATGTCATTTAAATTATCGTGAAGATAAAATTGAAGAATGTTTAATACAATTTATTTATGATTTAGTTGAATATGATATGGCAGTTAAAAAGTATTTTTTACCTATTTTAGCAGACCACAAACCAACAAAAACTAATGATATAGATAAAGAGATTAATGAGTTAACAAAACAAAAAGAACGTATCAAAAAAGCATATATGAGTGGTATTGTTGAAATGGAAGATTTTTCAGAAGATTATAAACTAATTGAAGAAAAATTAGAAATTTTAGAACAAAAGAAATCGGAACTATTAAATCTAAATAATATATCTTTTACACCACAACAATTAATGGCAGATAGAGATATTGAACGAGAAACTATGATAAGACTAGAAATTTTAAATGATGTTGTTAAAACAAATTGGGAAAGCAAAACAAAAGATGAAAAGCAAGAATTCATCTCTAAATTTATTGAATCAGTTATTCTAATAAAAGATAAAAATAATGAACTTTATATAGATAAAATTAATTTTAGAAAGAGTTATATAAATAATTTACTAAAATTTTTAGATAAAGGAATATTAGATGTATTAGTACCAGTTGAGATAAATGGTAAAGAAAAATTTATTATTGGTAGTCCGAATATTTCTAATGAACAAGTACAGGAATATTTAAACAGATTAAACGAATTTTATGAAACAAAAATGTATCAACTTTATGAAAAAGTTGACGAAGATACAGGTAATATTATTGGTGAATTCACACCTAAAAAAAATGAAAAAATTATAAGAATAGTGCCTATTTCACCCACTGAAATAAAAACAAAATCAATTATAAATAAAGAAGATATTGAAACAAAATATGGTATTATTACTTACAATCCTAACAAACCAAATAAGAAAGGAAATGATTAAAAATGGAATTAAAATATATAAAAACTGGTGACTATGAATTACCAAATCTAACTTTAAATGATAATAAAAGAGGAACAATTAATAAGTATGGAAAGTTAAGACTTGATTATTTAAAAGAACATAAAAAAGCACTTTACACTACACTTTTAATAAAAGATGAACTTACTAATCATCTTGTTTCAGTAAGTAAAGATGCAGAAACTTTGCTAAATAAGTTAATGAAAAGTTATAAAAAAAGAGATGAAAAACTATCTGAAAGAAATAAAGAAATTAACCAACTTGAATGGGTAAAATTAATGAATAATTATAAAAATACAGCAGAAGAAATAATTTTAAAAGAACTAATTTATACTGAAAATATGTGAGTACGTCCTCACATATTTTGTCTGGCAAGCACTGAATTTGTATTCCCGCACAAATTCTATTATGGAAATTCCCATACCCTTAAATTTTAGAAAGGAGACCTTAAATTATGAGAATAAGAAATAATAAAATTAATGTATTTTTAAGTGATGACGAAAAATTTATTTTAAAAAGAGATTCTTCAAAATTGAACTTATCTCAGTCTGAATATATTAGAAATTTAATTATAGGATATGAGATTAAAATTCCAGAAGTTAAGGAAGAGCCTAAACCTAAAAAAGAAGAATATATTATAGAGAATATTGCTAAGGCACTAGAAGAAAATATTGAATGCTTAATTAAAGTAAAAAATAAATTTCACTATCTTGGTTACTTTGAAGATGAACGAGCAATTGAAACTAAAATTGAATATTTAAAATTACAAAATACTACACTAAAAAAATATGTACCATCTGAAAATGATAAAGACAATGCCAACTAAGCATTGTCTTTCTTAATAAGTTTTTTAGCAACTACCTCTTCATAAGGTATAAATTGAAAATCAAAATATGTATAATATCCACCTTTTGGACAATTTAAATATTCTGTAATTTGATTGGCTGCTGTATCAGATATTTGATTTATTCTAACAGCGGTATCATCAGTTTGAACTAATGGTACAACATATCTTGTCTTTGCTTTAATATTAACACAATATTTTTCATCAGCAGGCATTGTACTTCTATAAACTGTATCTGCATCTTGAAATAATTTAAAACTTTCTGATAAGTATTTATCTTCACAAGTTAAAATTTTATCAATTACTTCTTGTTCTGAAAGTGTATATAAATCTTCTACTGTTAAATAACCAGCATTGTTCATTGACTTACACATATCTGCTAAAAATTGCATTACTGTTCTATCTTTGTCGCTTACCCATTCAGGCCATAATTTTGAAATTGTATCTATATATTCTTCACAAACTTCTTTATCTTTGAAAGCAAGTTCTTGTATACCATCTTCATTTGTTGTTACTACAATGTTGTTATACATTTTTCTGATTTTATCTAATTCCCATACTCTGAAAAAAGTTAATCCACTTGCAAATGTATATTCAAATCTATCAGCAGATAGTTTTGGTGTATCATTATCAGCAATAGGATAAATTTTATAGTCATCTACTTCTTCTAATTTTATACCATCTCTTTTTAATAAACTCATTATTTTTGAAGAATTTCTAATAATGTCAGATGTTTTTTCTTCAGTAGACTCTTGAGTTTCTGAATCACCATTCATAAAGTCTATACAATGTTTAAATACAGGTGTAGCAATGTCGTGGAATAGTCCTGCTAGTGTTTGTTTTTTATCGTGTGTAAAATGCCAAATAATTAAAGCAACACCAACACTATGATCTAAATTAGAATACCAATATTTAACATTAAAGCATTTAGAATAATCTGTACCACAACTCATACTTATTTTACTAATTCTTTCCATTTCAGGAGTATCAATATACTCTAATAACCATTCCGGAAATTCTGGCGATAGAATACTAAAATATTCTTTTACTTCATCATTTAAACTATCATAATATTTTTTCATTTTTTTCACATCCTTATATTATAAACAGGTATCTGCAAAACTTCTGCCAAAATCATTCTGCATAATTACTTGACCTTGAATATCAATACTAGTTGTTATTCCATTACCTTCAGCACGATTCATATTATCAAGCACTATTTTATTATTTACTATAATATTAACTGTTTTAAAACAATTATAGTCAAAACCATTAATGCTATTATCTTCGTGATGTATTAATCCTAATCTTATCAAATTAGAAATAGATGTAGATAATTGAAATTCATCACCCAAATCTAACAATTCCATGACTATATAATTTGGATAAGCGCTACTATAAACTCTATTACTATTATCTATTTTTAATATTGCATGTGCACAGGCAACTTGTCCTAAATCTTGTAATCTTTTAAAAACTTTTGCATCCAATGGTGTTAATTGTCTTATTATTTCAACATAACTAGGATGTGCTTTATCTTTTATATCTTTATTCATTGATGAAGTTAGTAAGTTCAAATACATATTTCTTAGTTCATCTTTGTCATAAGTATATTTTAATGCTTCAAGCGCTGGCCCTGCAATCATTAAATCTGGTTCTACTAATTTTTCTTCTGGTATAGAACTCAGTTTTTGTTCCAATTCATTTTTAAAATCTTCTAATTTATACTTAAAGAGTGCATTAGCCTTTTTTACCGGATAGAAAACAACATTATTAAATAAACCTACTACAGATTCAATTATTTCTCCAGTTTGCACTACTGTACCTTTAACACCATCATTATAAACATCTTTCGCAACAACCTTCGCAACTTCTTTTGTAATTTCCAAAGTTTCCTCTGTCATAATACACCCCCTAAAAGTAATAACTGCTAAATATTATACTATAAAACTACAAAATTTGCGATACATCTATTGAAATATTTTATTAATATTATATATAATTGATTTATCGGAGAGATTTAATCAAATCTTATAGTCTTATTTTCGCATACGTGTATAGTTAAGGCTCCATTTGAAATCAACTTACGGACTTAAAAGTTCGTGAGTTTTTATTTTATATCTTTCAAATTTTGTATTAAAGTTTTGTATGGCACGCACTGAATTTATACTCCTGCATAAATTCTTCTTACATGGAAATTTCTAAACCATTTATATATTTTTATACAAATAATTTTGTTTTATTAAATTTTATATATAATCTTAAATATATTGCTCTTATTATTCTATCAATACCGCAAACAAAAGGCAAGTCCAATTAATCCAATATTATATTTTTGAATTAAATAACATAAAGGAACTCTTACGCAAATTCCACCTATAAAAGCCATCATTCTAATTGCCTTAGTATTTTTATTAGCTGATAAATATGCTCTATAATTGCATCCAGCCACTTCAGCTATGAATTCAATTGAATATATCCATATGTATGGATTACAATTTTCCCAAGAAATTTTATTTCCAAGGATTAGCCACAATGGATATATAAATATTGGAATAAATGCAATTGCCAAAATATTTCCATATAACTCGACAGTATCCACTTTTTTTAGTAAATTATTTGTTTTGTTTTCAATATCATTTGAATATTGAACTAAAAGTCCAGAATAGTATCCTTCGATTACTTCACACAAAGTATCAACTATCGTTCCACATACACAATGAATAGCATAAATATTAGTACCAAAAGAACTTGCTACATTTGTATAATATATATTAACTATTCTTTGAATAATTTTATTAAATATTAAATCTTTTGCAAAATATAGTATTTGTTTTATATAATATAAACTGCTTCTATACCATTTATATTTAGAAAATAATAATAACAATATAGTATTTACAAGTTGAGAGATTATTGTTGCTACATATATTCCAATTTCATTATATCCCAATTTTATACTTATATAATCTCCTATTATATTTATTAAAGACGAAATAACTATTGCAATCCAAATTTTATTTGTTTTATTATCAATTTTCAATATATTTTTAGGAACATACCCTATTGCCAATAATGGCAATTGAATTGCTTTTAATTTTAGTATTATAGTTAATATTTTCCTTGCATCACTTTCTAAATTATAAACATATGTTATTTGATTTGAAAAATTAAAAATTAATATAGCAATAACTAATGAACTAATTAATTCTATTAACATTGCTGAACTATTTACCTTCTTAGAATTATCTTTATCTCTAGATAATACTATTGCATGTGCATTACCTATACAAGCTTGAATAGTATTAATTGCCCAATTTAAAGTAACAAAAGAAGAAAATACAATTATTGCAGTTTTCCCTATAGAATTAGACATAGATTTATCTATAATAACTAATAATGTATTTGTAAATTCAACTAATATATATGGCAAAACAAATAAAAATGTTTTAAAAATATTTTTATTAATTCTTTGCTTCATTTTTTATCCTCTTACATATCTTTATAAATTCTTTAAAGATTTTATTGTGATTTTCATCTATTTGGTATAAACTTTCTGGATGAAATCTAAAAGCCATGTAAAAAGTTCTATCAGGAGATTCTAAACCATCAATATATCCATCTTCACATATACAATTTACTATTAAGTTAGGATGTGTATCTACCGTTTTTTTGTGTCTAGAATTAACTTTGATTACATCCTTTCCAATAATTTTAGAAAACATCGTATTATTGACTACTTTTACAGAATGCACATATAAGTCATTTGTGTTATGTTTTTCGGGATTTTTTATTAGTTTAGTTGTTCCGCCTAAAGCCCTAACCATAACATTTTGGCCACAACAAATCCCAAGAGTTGGTATATTATTATCATAACAATATTTAGCTATTATCATTTCATAATTATCACAAGCTCCACCACCTTGAAATAATATTCCATCACATAAATTTATTTGTGAAATTAAATTGTCATATTCAATATTATTAAGGTTATTTTCCCATTTATCTTCGACATCAATTTTTTCATTCTTTGGTAAAAGTATTCCAATTGCTATACCACCATTATCAAAAATTACTTGTTTTATTTCATCTCTTACAAACATATTTTGTCTTATTTCATCTTTTAATAAATGTTTTGAAACTATACCAATAATTGGTTTTCTATTTAATTTCATATTATTGCCACCTCGTATTATATTTTCATATTGTATTTTTTCGTAGAATATTTAACACTATCTATTATATAAAAGTAATAACTTACATCATTATACAATAAACTACAAAAAATAACCATGCTTCCATTGAAATTAAATGAAAATTCATATATAATTCTTTCAGATAGAGAATTTAGTTCGTAACTTGTATGTGACTCGCTCCATAAGATAAAATCGTCTCATCAATGTGACGTTAATGATTAAATCAATATGAGTGATGAATTCAAAGCCAAAATTAATTGGTCTTGCAAATTCAATAAAAATCCACGTGTAATACACATGGCTTTTATTTGAGCCCTATAAGGGACTAAAGTGAGCCACCTCTCAAGAGGTACTTATTTTCCTTTTAAATATCCCATAAAACTTGAAACACTTATTTTGAGAGGTATGCTAACTAATAAATGTATATGATCTTTGCATGCTTCTGCTTCTAATATAACCACTTCTTTTCTTGCACATAATTCCCTTATTATTAATCCTATCTCCCATTTTAAACTTTCATATATTTCCTGTATTCTAAATTTTGGTGCAAATACTATATGATACTTGCATTCCCATGTTGTATATGATAAACTTTCTATGTATGATTTTTTCATACAATCATCTCCTTCTATATAATTTATTTGACTGTCGAACCTTTTAAATTATATAACAAGGAGATATTTTTTTCTATTACTCTGCTCAACGCTAAAAGCTTTCCTGAACCACTCGCATAGCATGTGGTTTTCTCTAATAACAATAGATAAAGACAATGCCAGCTAAGCATTGTCTCTTTACTTTTACGAATGAATTAATTCATAATATTCGCCTTTACGTTCGATCAATTCGGTATGATTGCCTTCTTCAATTATTCTACCATTTTTCATTAGCAAAATTTTATCACAACTTTTAATTGTTGATAATCTATGAGCAATTATAATACAAATTCGTCCTTTTATTATTTCATTTATAGCATTTTTTATCAATTCCTCATTCTCAAAACTTAACGAAGAGGTAACTTCATCTAAAATAATCACACTTGGATTTTCTACTAATATGCGTGCAAAATTAATCATTTGTTTTTCACCTTGTGATAGTAAATCTTTATTTTTATTTAAGTTAGTTTTATATCCTTTTTCAAGACTTATAATTTTATTATGCAAATTTAATTTTTTGCATATATTAATAATTTCTTCTTCACTAACTTTTTTATTTGCATAATTTATATTTTCAAAAACATTTCCTTCAAATATAACTACATCTTGCATTACATATCCAATTTGTTCCCTTAAAGCAGATAATTTATATTTTTTATAATCCTGACCATTTATTTTTATTGTACCATCTTTCAACTCATAGAATCTGCATAATAAATTTACAAGAGTTGTTTTGCCACTACCAGTTTTTCCGATTATTGCTATTTTATCATTTGAACCAACTTCAATATTTATATTATTTAATATTTGTTTATTTTCATTATATGAAAAATTTAAATTTTCTATTTGAATATTATTTATTTTTTCTAAACTAAGTTTACCACAATCATTTTCAGGCAAAAAGTCATTATTAAACTTCAATATTTTTACAAAAGATATATAAGAACTATTTAGAGAATTTATGCTTCTTATAAATACATCTAAAAAATGTTTTATTGTAGAAGTGCCATTAACAAATATCATTAATGCTCCATAAGTAATAACACCACTTAATATATCTAATCCACCTATACAAACAACAAACAAAGTAGTTAATAACGAAAAGAAATCATATATAAATATATATTTTCTTACAATTTTATCTAATTTGCTAGATTCAGTATTATATGTATCTATAAGTTCTTTCATTTTATCTAATCTTTTCTCTTCAAATTGCATTGATTTTATAATTTCATATCCATTTACCTGTTCAGTAATCCATTTTGTAATTGAGATATTTAATTTTCTGATTTCATTTATTATAGAAAATGTTTTTTTATTAGAAGCAATTAAAGCACCATTAGCAATGACATAACTGATAGCTAATATTGCTGTTAATTTTAAATCTACAAATAATAATATAATCAAGTAAGTAATAGTTTTTACCAAATAAGAAGAAGTTTGAAGTCCATGTTGTGTAAAGAATGTCGAAAAATTACCAGAATCATTCATTAGTAATTCAAACAATTCTCCAGTATTACTTTTATCAAAAAATTCTACTTTAGAATTTATAATTTTCTTATAAATATCATTTCTTGCATAATGAGAAAAATCTCTCTGTAAATGATGTCTAAGAATACAGTTTAAGATCCCTTCAGCAATATTAGTTATTATTTTTACAATCATTAATATCGATAAAAATATTACTAATTTTATATTCTCTTTTGCAATTGCATCATCAAATAAAGAATAAGTCATATATTGATCAATTATTATCCAAATAATTGATGTTATCATATACTCTATAAACGTTATAACAATTCTTTTTTGAAAATTTCCGTATTTAAACATTTCTTCAAATCTATTCATATGATTCTCCTACTATATTGTTACATATATCTATCAGTTTACTATAATTTTCATTTTTTATTTTTAATTTCTCTTGACTATCACAAATAATTTTTTTATTATCTATAAAAAATACCGTTGCTTTATTTGGAATGTTTGCTAAATCTTGAGTTATATATATCTTTATCATATCACTATTAAATTTATTTAAGTTATTGATGATTTTAGTTTTTGTTTTATTATCAACTTTGCTTAATACATCATCAAAAATCATTATACTTTTATTTTGTAATAGAACTCTTGCAATTGATATTCTTTGTCTTTGGCCACCACTTAACGTTATTCCTCTTTCTCCAATTATTTCGTTATATCCATTTGGAAATTGAATTATTTCATCATCTATTTCACAAATATTTGCTATAGTTCTAATTTTTTTAATTTGTTTATAATTATTAAAAATATCTATGTTATTTCTAACAGTATCAGAAAATATAAATGGTTCTTGAAATATAACACCTAATTTGTTTCTTAATATTTTATTATCAATATTCTTAATATCATTATTTCCTAACAATATCTGACCTTCGTAAGGTATAAATCCAAGTAATGTTCTAACTATTAAACTTTTTCCACTACCATTATCTCCAACTAAATATACTGTTTGTCCTTTTTCAATTTTAAAAGAAACATTATCCAAAATTATAGTATTATTTAGTTGTATAGTAACATTTTTGAATTCAATACTAATATCTTTTAAACTTGTATCAAATATTTTACCATTTTCTTTTCTTAATGCCAAAAAATCATCTATTCTTTTAGCAGGAATCAAAAAATTATTTATCCCTTCGACTGCATAAATAAGTTGAACAGCATATTCTAAAAGATTACTTGAATATGTCATTAATACCATTAATTGTCCAATATTTAATTTACCATTAATTATAAGTAATCCACCCATCAAAAATATTACTGGATCTTTAAATTTTCTTATACCTGTACCAATTAATTCATAATAGATAAGATAATCTATCAACTTCTTATCATTTTTTCTGTATTCATCACTAACATTATTAAAATCAGCAATTTCTTTTTCTTGTCTATTAAATATTTTTATCATTTTAGGTTGATAAATCGCATTCATAGTTTTTTGTATTAAATTTTCATGCAAATCAACATTTCTTCTAACAATTTTCTTAGTTAATTTGAAATATATTATAGACATAATTATTATTATAAATAATATGACAGCAATTGTAATACTTACTATTAGATTTAAATTTAGTATTTCTATCATTGAAAAAGTAAAAATAAAAATGGAATCTACTACCAAATTATATTTGCTAGTAATAAAATTAACAAAATTATCAGCATCTGAACTTACTCTTTGGAGTATTTGATTCTTACCATATGATATATACTCACTATATTCTAAATAGGTTGTATGATCTAATATTTCTTCTTTTAAATTTTTATTCATTTTCAATTTAAATTTTGTATTAAACATATTTTTAATATAATTAGATATTGAAATTGTAAAAATAATTATTAACATAAATATAGTTAATATTATCAATTTAGAATATATAGTATCATCATAAAAAAAGTTTGTAATGTACTTTGGTAACTCACTCTTTTGCATTATCACACCATCAATTACAAACGAAATAAATTTTGTTAAATAAAT